>Ga0209232_1000054_pt1 | contig 64607 bp, 58 predicted proteins | sample ETNvirenome_2_60_FD_184066 | JGI IMG/M metagenome (GOLD analysis project Ga0209232, IMG submission 184066) | Marine viral communities from the Pacific Ocean - ETNP_2_60 (SPAdes) (version 2) | ecosystem: Environmental > Aquatic > Marine > Oceanic | place: Pacific Ocean | collected 2013-06-22 | reverse complement strand
GTCTCGACTTCGCTCGACACGAACGGGACGATGGATCAACTGTTTACGCACGGCGCTCTAATGCGCGCTTTCGCAATGCCGGTGATCACCCAGCGCCTCGATCACCCGGCAATCGGCGGCGACCCCGCCGCGGCAGCGCCCGACGATGCGCGCCAGTTCGTCGCGGAGCAGGGTCAGCTGCGCGATCTTGTCCTCGACCTGCGCCAGATGGCGGCTTGCGATGCGGTCGGCCTCGCTGCAATCGCGTCCCGGATCGTCCGACAGGTCGAGCAGCGAGCGGATTTCCTCGATCGTGAAGCCCAGGTCGCGCGAATGGCGCACGAACGCCAGCCGCGACCGGTGCGCGTCGCCATAGCTGCGATAGTTCGCCGCGGTCCGATCCGGCTCGGGCAACAGCCCGATGCGCTCATAATAGCGGATGGTTTCGATATTGGTCCCGGTTGCCCGCGACAATTCACCGATTTTCATGGCTTGACCCTGTAGTTGCTACAGGGTGCATAGAGGGTATCGACTCGAATATCAAAGGAGCCTTGACCGTGGCCGATCAATGCTGTGCCGGCGCCAGCGGCAAGACCGCGCTGGACGACCCGCGCTGGCGGCGCATCCTGTGGATCGCGCTGCTGATCAACGCCGCGATGTTCGGGGTCGAGATTGTCGCGGGGGTCGCCGCGGACTCGCGCGCGCTGCAAGCCGATGCGCTCGATTTTCTGGGCGACGCCGCCAATTATGCGATCAGCCTGGGGGTTGCCGGGATGGCGCTCGCGTGGCGTGCGCGCGCCGCAATGGTCAAGGCGGTGACGATGCTCGCCTTTGGCCTGTGGGTGCTGAGTTCGGCGGTGTGGGGTTTCGTCAGCGGCTCAGCGCCGCATGCCGAAACCATGGGGTTGATCGGCGCGCTCGCGCTCGCCGCCAATGTCGCGGTCGCGCTGATGCTCTATCGCTATCGCACCGGCGACGCGAACATGCGCTCGGTGTGGATCTGTTCGCGCAACGATGCGATCGGCAATATCGCGGTGATGGGCGCTGCGCTCGGCGTGTTCGGCACCCGGCAAAGCTGGCCCGACCTTGCGGTGGCGGCGATCATGGCGACGCTGGCAATCTGGGGCAGCATCGAGGTTTTTCGCCAGGCGCGCGGCGAACTTGCCACTGTCCCGGCGGGTTCGGCTGGTAGCTGACCGATCGGTATGTTAATCTGGTTCCCGAATCCGAAATTTCTGCGCCGACGCGACAACCGATAATGCACGCGCGGCATTGACTGCCTGACCTTCCCGTGGGCGCCTCTGCCCGACGGCAACCAGAAACAGAATCGGGGACGCGCGATGCAAACGCCTGGGGATCTTGATTTTTCGCGCCGCGGCGTGCTCGCGGGCGGGGCGTCGGTGGCGGCGGTGACCGTCGTGCCGACGCGCGCCAGTGCGGCGCCAACAAAGGCCGCAACCGCGCCGCCGACCGCAAAGGTCGCGTTTGAAGTGAACGGGACGCCGCACGCGCTCGAACTCGACACACGGACGTCGCTGCTCGACGTGCTGCGCGAGCAGCTGCAGCTGACCGGCACCAAGAAGGGCTGCGATCATGGCCAGTGCGGCGCCTGCACCGTCATCGTCGATGGGCGGCGGATCAACAGCTGCCTGACGCTGGCGGTGATGCACGACGGCGACAAGATCATAACGATCGAGGGGCTGGGCACGCCGGACAAGATGCACCCGATGCAGGACGCGTTCGTCGAACATGACGGCTATCAATGCGGTTATTGCACCCCGGGCCAGATCTGCTCGGCGGTCGCGGTGCTCGACGAGATCAAGGCGGGCATCCCCAGCCATGTCACCGCCGACCTGACCAAAGCGCCCAAAGTCACCGCGAGCGAACTGCGCGAGCGGATGAGCGGCAATATCTGCCGCTGCGGTGCCTATTCGAACATCATCGACGCCATGACCGATGTGGCGGGAGTGAAGGCATGAAGAGCTTCACCTATGAGCGCGTCGAGACGCCCGCCGCCGCCACCGCCGCTTTTGCCAAGACAAAAGGCGCCCGCTTCATCGCCGGCGGCACCAATTTGCTTGACCTGATGAAGCTGGAGATCGAGACCCCGGCGCATCTGATCGATGTCAGCCGCCTGGCGCTCGATACGATCGAGCCCACGATCGACGGCGGACTGCGCATCGGCGCGATGGTCCGCAACACCGATCTGGCCGCCGATGCCCGCGTGCGGCGCGACTATGGCCTGCTGTCGCGGGCGCTGGTCGCGGGCGCGTCGGGCCAGTTGCGCAACAAGGCGACGACCGCGGGCAATCTGCTCCAGCGCACCCGCTGCCCCTATTTTTACGACACCAACATGCCGTGCAACAAACGCAAGCCGGGCAGCGGCTGTGCGGCGATCGGCGGGTTCAGTCGGCTGCACGCCGTGGTCGGCGCCAGCGATGCCTGCATCGCCACCCACCCCAGCGACATGGCGGTCGCGATGCGCGCGCTCGACGCATGGGTCGAAACGGTCGACGGCGCCGGCAAGGCGCGTTCGGTCCCGGTCGCCGATTTCTATCGCGCCCCGGGAAAGACGCCGCACCTCGACACCGTCCTCGCGCCCGGCGAGCTGATCACCGCGGTCACGCTGCCGAAACCGGTGGGCGGCACCCATATCTATCAAAAGGTCCGCGACCGCGCCTCCTATGCCTTTGCGCTGATTTCGGTCGCGGCGGTCGTCCAGAAGGACGGATCGGGCCGCGTCGCGCTCGGCGGCGTCGGTTACAAACCCTGGCGAGTCGAGGCTGCGGACGCAGAGTTGCCCCGCGGCGCCGAGGCAGTCACCACCAAACTGCTCGCGGGCGCCAAGCCCAGTCATGAAAACGCCTATAAACTGCCACTGGTCGAGCGCACGCTCGCCGGGGTGCTGGCACAAGCAAGGGGCTGAGCCATGAAGTTCGACACCCCCGCAACGACCAACCCGATCGACCAGCTGAAGGTGATCGGCAAACCCACCAACCGCATCGACGGCCCACTCAAGACGACCGGCCTCGCCCCCTATGCCTATGAACGGCACGATGTCGCGGCGAACCAGGCCTATGGCTATGTTGTCGGATCGGCGATCGCCAAGGGGCGGATTTCGTCGATGAACCTCGATGCCGCGAAAGCCGCCCCCGGGGTGCTGGCAATCGTCACCGCTGGCAATGCGGGCAAGCTCGGCAAGGGCAATTTCAACACCGCCAAGCTGCTCGGTGGCCCGGCGATCGATCATTATCATCAGGCGATCGCGCTCGTGGTGGCCGAAACGTTCGAACAGGCGCGCGCCGCGGCGGCGCTGGTCCGCGTCGAATATGCGCGCAGCAAGGGCGCTTTTGAACTGGCCGCCGCGCTCGATACCGCCATCAAGCCGCCCGCGGTGTTCGGCACCGAACCTGACAGTGGCGTCGGCGATTTTGCCGGCGCCTTTGCCGCGGCGCCGGTCCAGCTCGACGCCCGCTACACCACCCCCGACCACAGCCACGCGATGATGGAACCCCACGCCTCGATCGCGGCGTGGGACGGCGACAAGCTGACGCTGTGGACGTCGAACCAGATGATCGCCTGGTCGGTCGGCGACATGGCCAAGACGCTGGGCATCCCCAAGGAAAATATCCGGTTCGACTCGCCCTATATCGGCGGCGGTTTCGGCGGCAAATTGTTCAACCGCGCCGACGTGCTGCTCGCTGCGCTTGGCGCCAAAGCCGCCAAGCGGCCGGTCAAGGTCGCGCTGCAGCGCCCGCTGATGATCAACAACACCACCCACCGCCCGGCGACGATCCAGCGGATCCGGATCGGCGCGACAGCGGATGGCAAGATCACCGCGATCGGTCACGAAAGCTGGTCGGGCGACCTCCCCGGCGGCGGCCCCGAAACCGCGGTCGCACAGACGCGGCTGCTGTATGCGGGCGCGAACCGGATGACCGCGATGCGGCTGGCGGTGCTCGATTTGCCCGAAGGCAATGCGATGCGCGCGCCCGGCGAAGCGCCGGGGTTGATGGCGCTCGAGGTCGCGGTCGACGAGATGGCGGAAAAGCTGGGCATCGATCCGATCCAGTTCCGCGTCATCAACGACACCCAGGTCGATCCCGAAAAGCCAAGCCGCCCCTTTTCGCAGCGCCAGCTCAACGAATGTCTGAAAACCGGCGCCGACAAATTCGACTGGGCCAGGCGCAATGCCAAACCGGGCATGATCCGCGACGGCCAGTGGCTGGTCGGCACCGGGGTCGCCGCGGCGTTCCGCAACAATATGAACGCGCCATCGGCGGCGCGCGTTCGCCTCGACACAGCGGGGGTGGTGACGGTCGAAACCGACATGACCGACATCGGCACCGGCAGCTACACGATCATCGCGCAGACCGCCGCCGAAATGATGGGCTTGCCGCTCGACAAGATTGTCGTGAAGTTGGGCGATTCGGCGTTCCCGGTGTCGGCCGGATCGGGCGGCCAGTGGGGCGCCAACAGCTCGACCGCCGGGGTCTATGCCGCCTGCGTCAAGCTGCGCGAAGCGGTGGCGCAAAAGCTGGGCATGAACCCGCTCGACGCGGTGTTCGCGGGCGGCAAGGTCAAGGCGGGGCGGCGCAGCGCGGCGCTGGGCGACGCGGCCAAAGACGGCGAACTCGTCGCCGAGGACAAGATGGACTATGGCGATCTCGCCGAAAAATATCAGCAATCGACCTTTGGCGCCCATTTTGTCGAGGTCGGGGTCCACGCCGCGACCGGCGAAATTCGCATCCGCCGGATGCTCGCGGTGTGCGCCGCGGGGCGCATCCTCAATCCCAAGGCGGCGCGCAGCCAGGTCATCGGCGCGATGACGATGGGCGCGGGATCGGCGCTGATGGAGGAGCTCGCGGTCGACAAACGCTTCGGCTTTTTCGTCAACCACGACCTTGCCGGCTATGAAGTCCCCGTCCACGCCGACATCCCGCATCAGGAGGTGATCTTCCTCGACGAAACCGATCCGACGACGTCGCCGATGAAGGCAAAGGGTGTTGGCGAGCTGGGGATTTGCGGGGTCGCGGCGGCGGTCGCCAATGCGGTCTATAACGCCACCGGCATCCGCACGCGCAATTATCCGATCACCCTCGACAAATTGCTCGATAAATTGCCTGCGATTGCATGATCGCGCGCCGGTCGAGGCACAATGTTCAGCCTCGCAAGTCTTCCGGCCGGTCGATGTCCGCCAGTTCGTCGGCGCTGGCGGTCACCAGCGCGGCACCGGCGAGCAGCGCCTTGCCGCCCCGGTCCCCGGCGCTGGCGGACAGGCGATCGAACAGCGCACGCGCAAACAGCGCGGGCGGCATGGCCGCCGTGCCATCGCTCGACCCCACGATAGGCACCGCCGCCGGATCGAAGCGATCGAGCAGTCGGTTGAGATGCCCGGCGCTGACAAACGGCATGTCGGCAAGGCACACCAACGCCGCCGTTTCCCTGCCGCGCGCCGCTTCGGCGATGCCGCACGCCAGCGAATGGGACAGCCCGCGTTCCGGCTGCGGATTGCCGACAATCTCGAAACCCAGCGCCACCAGCCGCCGCGCCAGCGCCCCGTCGGCGTCGCCGCAGACCGCAATCCGGCGCCCGGGCGCCAGCGCGATGATCCGCCGCGCGGCATGCAGCGCCAGCGGTTCCCCCGCCAGCGGGGCCAGCAGCTTGTCGTCGGATCCGAACCGCCGCGATGCGCCCGCGGCGAGCAGGATGGCGCTAACGTCGCCGGCGTCGATCATGATGGCCGCTTTCCCTCCTTGCCGCGCCCGCCGCGCGTCCGGCATCCTCACCCCAGAACGGCGATGATAGCAACCACCCCCGCCGACATCTTGCGCTTCGCTTTGACCCGCGTCGATGAAGGCGTCGGCGCGGTGCTGGTGACCCTGACAGCCATCGACGGATCATCGCCGCGCGCGGTCGGCGCGCAGATGGCGGTGGCCGCCGATGGCCGCCATATCGGCTCGTTTACCGGCGGCTGTATCGAAGCGGCGGTGGTCGCCGAGGCGATCGGGACGCTGGGCGATGGCGCAGGGCGGCTCGTCCGCTTTGGCGCCGGGTCGCCCTATCTCGACATTCGGCTGCCGTGCGGCAGCGGCATCGACCTGCTGTTCAACCCGCACCCGGACCGCGACGCGCTCGCCCGAACGCTGGCGCAGCACGACCGGCGCGAACCGGCGGCGCTGCGCCTGTCAAAGGCGGGGGTGATGCCCGGCTCGGACCCCGGTGCCGGCACCGGTTGGCAGGGCGACGCGTTCCTGCTCTGCTATCCGCCGACGCTCCGGATCGTCGCGATGGGGCAGGGCGAAGAACTCACGGCGCTGGCGCGGCTGGCGCGGGCCTTCGGCGCCCACGTCTGCGCGCTCTCGTCCGACGATCGGGCGTTGGCGGCGCTCGCTGCGGCAGGTTGCGAGACGATCGCGCTGACCACACGCACGCATCTGCCGCCGCTCGCCACCGATCGCTGGACCGCGATCATCTCGCTTTTTCACGACCGCGACTGGGAAGAGGCGTTGCTCCCCCATGCGCTCGCCGCCGCCAGCTTTTACATCGGCGCGATCGGCAGTCCGCGGACGCAGCAGGACCGGCGCGATGCCCTGGCCGCGGCGGGCATTCCCCGGCACCGGCGCGACAAGCTGCAAACCTCGGTCGGGCTGATCGCCGCGACCCGCGACCCCGCGACGCTGGCGCTGTCGACGCTGGCGCAGATCGTGCTGGACTATCACCGGATTGGCCCATCGGCGGCGGCGGCGCAACCACCCGCGGCCGCGCAGGCTTTTCGCGACCGCTGATCCGAAAAGAGCCCCGCCGAAATTCGGTGGGGCTCTTCCAGGTCGCACACAGCAATCTACTGGCGAGGACCCTCGCCCTGTCGTTCTGGGTCGCGTAAAACGACAGGAATATCCTGAGCCCGACCCCTTCGACGCATCGCCGGATAAAACCGGCACGATGCAGTCGAAGGAATGGCCCCCCTTAGTCCTTGCAAATGGACCTCTATTTGGGACCGGCGAAAGGTTCATCCCCCTGTTGGGGGGTGCTCAACCAAGGATCGGCGCCAGCAGCCGCATCAATCCGGCCTCGCCATCGACGCCGCATTTCAGATAGACCTGCTTGATCTGGCCGCGCAGCGTTTCCGTCGTGACGCGGCGTTCCGCCGCGATCCGGGGCCGCGGTTTGCCTTCATATAGTCGCATCGCAATATCGGCCTCGGCCGGGCTGAGCCGATAGATCGCCGCCAGATACTGCGCCACCCCGGCGCGATCGCGCTTGGGGCCGTTGGCGATCAGAATCGCATGCGGCAATTTGCCCAGCGACCATTCGCGTTCGGGCAGGCAAAAGCCCTCGATCACTGTTGGCGGTCGATCTTCGGCAACCGCGATCTTGGTGCGGACATGGTTCATGCCGCCGGGCGCGATCAGCGCCTGGATCGCCTGACGCAGCGTAAACGGCGATCCCGCCGCGTCGATCGACCGGCCCGAAATCCGGATGTCGCCGGCGCTCAGCATCGCTTCGGCGCCGCTGCTGTGGGCGAGCAATTGGCCGCGAACGTCGATGATGAAGGCGCTGACCTGGATCGCGTCGAAAGCGCCGGCCAGCAGCTTGGCCTGCTCGCCCTCCAGCTTTTCCTGCAACCGCACCGCGCGCCGCGCCGCCTTGGCGCCATGGCCAAAGATCCTGCGCTGCGCCGCGGTCGTGCGCCCATCCTTGCGATCGCGCAGCGTGGCCAGGCCGACGATGCCGAAATTGTCGATCACCAAATTGGTCTGGCACCCGAACGGAATGCCGATCTCTTCGCACCAGTCAAGATAGTCGGGCGAGGCCAGCTGGGGGATGACCCGGTCGTAATGATCTTCGTGCAGGATGGGGTCGTAAAAGCCGCGCTCGACATGCCGGTTCGACGCCGCGACGCGAAAATTATGGGTTTCCGAACCCCAGCCGCTGGCCGCGAAATGCTCGATCAGGTCGCTGCCGAAATTGGTCACGATGTTGAACGGAATTTCGCGGGCGCCGCCGACCCCGATCAATTGGCCATGACCCGATCCGGTGTGACCGGCCAGCGCGTCGAGCGCCTCCAGCCACCGGTCGGGCTGCAGCGCCGCCTGCATGAAAAGCTCGTCCCAGTCCGGTTCCGTCCGCTGCCCCATCGCGTTTGCTGCTTGTTCGATCGTGCCCCAATGTCCCGCCATGTCACCCAAGTTTGTGACAAAAGCCAATAAATTGACTTTAAAAATGTTGAACGAACCGTGCAGCAGCGGCGATACCGCGCTTGTTTGGGGCATGCCGGAACGGGCTGGTGCCGACTGTCAGACTCGAACTGACGACCTACCGCTTACAAGGCGGTTGCTCTACCAACTGAGCTAAGCCGGCGCCCGGCGCTCCTTGCTTCAAATTACGCCAAAGGTCCAGCCTTCGGTGCGCGCGAGCGCAGCGTTTAGCGGCGACGGCGACCAGGCGGCCGCCTCACCCGCAATGCTGCGCAGCCAAGCGGCGGTCAGCAGCGCGTCGCAGCTATGATCGCTCATCGGACCGGTTCGTCCCGCTGGCGGTGAGCCCAATGCCGCCAGCGCAATATCAAGCGCCCGGCCATCGCGGATCTTGCTGCGCCCGGCCGCTATCCCGCCGGCGCGCGCCGCGACCCCGGTATAGATTTCGGCGAGCAGCGGGCCGCTCGTGGGCACCGGATCGAGCGGCCACAGCGGCATCATGGGGTGCAGCCGGTGGAGCAGGCGCATGCCCGCCAGGCTTGCCTTGCCGACCTGCGCGGCGCCGACCAGATTGAAATTGCTGACGCTTGCTGCCTGTTTCGTGGCGCGCTGGTGCTGCTCGACGATCCGCAGCCGTCCCGTGCCGGGCGCGAACAGGTCGCCGACATCGCCCTGCGCGTGGCGAAAATGTCGCCGCGCTTCGGGGTGCGCCAGAAATCCGCCGATCTCATAATGCGGGTCGGCCGCTGCCAGCTGTTCGACAAGCGCCCACAATCGGGTGATGTCCGCCGGGCTTTCGTCCCATTTGGGAAAATAGCCGCCGCAATCGGCAAAGGCGAACGCCGCGGAAAAATCGAAACCGATCAGCATGTCGGCGCCCGACGCCGCAACATCCTGCAACCACGCCAGGATTTCGGCGCGTGACCAGACATGGCCGGGGCGTTGCAGTTCGGGGGCGCCGGTGCCGCTGGCCACTGCCAACGCAATACCGTGCTGTCGCGGCCCGCGCGCGCCCGACCAGTCGATGGCGGCAAAGTAGGCAAAGCGGCGCATCGGCGGGCTTTAGCGCGCGCTGGCGGCTTGCACAAAGCCTCGCTCCGCCCCACATGCACCCCATGCTGATCGAAACCGAATCGACGCCCAATCCGGCGACGCTCAAATTCCTCCCCGGCCGCGCGGTGATGGAGGCGGGAACCCGCGACTTTGCCAGCCCCGAAGAGGCCGAGGCGTCGCCGCTGGCCAGTGCGCTGTTTTCGCTCGGCGATGTGACCGGCGTGTTTTTTGGCCGCGATTTCGTATCGGTCACCGCTGCGCCCGGCGTCGGCTGGAGCGACCTCAAGCCCGAGGTGCTCGGCATCCTGATGGATCATTTCCTCGCCGATGTGCCGCTCTTCAACGCTGCCAGCGCGGGCTTTGCGGTGCCGCCAGAGGATGAGGCGGGCTTTGCCGACGACCCCGCCGACGCCGACATCATCGAACAGATCAAGGAACTGATCGAAACGCGCGTCCGTCCCGCGGTGGCCAACGACGGCGGCGACATCGTCTATCGCGGCTTCGACAAGGGCAATGTGTATCTCAAGATGCAGGGCGCCTGTGCCGGCTGTCCCTCCTCGTCGGCCACGCTCAAGAACGGCATCGAATCGCTCTTGAAACATTATGTTCCCGAGGTAACGGCGGTCCACGCCGTCTGACCAATTTTCACCGAGGAGTTAGCCCATGAGCGAGCCGCTATCCGACCGCGCTCTCGACCAGCTGTTTCGCACCGCGCGCACCTATAACGGCTATACCGATCGGCCGGTATCGGAGGATCAGCTGCATGCGATCTGGGATCTGATGAAATACGGTCCGACCAGCGCCAACTGCCTGCCGGCGCGGATCATCTGGTGCACCTCGGACGCGGCGAAGCAAAAGCTCGCGGCGCTCGCGATGCCGGCCAATGCCGGAAAAATCCTTGCGGCGCCGGTCACCGCGATCATCGGCATGGATCTGGAATTCTACGAAAATCTGCCCGACCTGTTCCCGCACGCCGACGCGCGCAGCTGGTTCGTCGGCAACGACGAGTTGGCGAAGGCGACGGCGTTCCGTAACTCCAGCCTGCAGGGCGGCTATTTCATCCTTGCGGCGCGCGCCCTTGGGCTCGACACCGGCGCGATGTCGGGGTTCAGCAACGACGCGGTCGATGCAGCCTTTTTCGCCGACCAGCCCAGCGTCAAGAGCAACTTCATCGCGACCCTCGGCTATGGCGATCCGGCGTCGATCTTCGAGCGCAGCCCGCGCCCCGATTTCGGCCGCTTCAACCGCCTCGCCTGAGCCGGATTTCTCTACCCCCATGCGCCATTTGGTGATCGATTCGGCGAGTGAGGCCTGTTCGGTGGCGCTGCTGGAAGCCGGGGCGGTCGTCGATCATCGCCACGCGGTGATCGGGCGCGGTCATGCCGAACGCCTCGTCCCGCTGATCGCCGAGCTGGCGAGCGGCGGGCGCGCCGACGCCATCGTCGTCGGCTGTGGTCCGGGCAGCTTTGCCGGGGTGCGGATCGGGGTCGCCGCGGCGCGGGCGCTGGCCTTGGGCTGGCAAGTGCCGGTGCACGGCTTTTCGACCCTAGCGCTGGTCGCCGCGAGCGCCGCTGACGCGATCGCCGCCGCGGGCGGCGCGCTGGTCGTGATGGAGGGCGGGCATGGCCAATGGTTCGTCCAGCCCTTCGCCGCCGACCTGGCGCCGCGCGCCGCGGTGCGCTCGCTGCTTCCCGAAGATGCCGTGGCGCTCGATGACGCACTCGTCGTCGGCAACCGCGCCGAACCTTTTGTCGCGCACCGTGGCAGCGGGCGGGGGCTGGCGGTGCTGCCTGACGCGCGCGCGTTCCTGCGGCTGCCGCCCGCCGCGCTGATCGACCAGCCCAGCCCGATCTATGGCCGCGCCCCCGACGCCAAACCGATGCCGAAGTCGATAAGCGCGGCATGACGGGCGACATCCGCCTTGCCACCGCGCGCGTCGGTGATCTTGCCGCGGTGATGCGCGTGATGGATGCCGCGTTTGCCCCGACCTATGGCGAAGCGTGGAGCGGGGCGCAGCTGCTCACCCTGTTCGCCTTGCCCTCGGCGCGGGTCTGCATCGCCTGGGATGGTGACCAGCCGTGCGGATTTTCGGCATCGCGCATTGCCGGGCCGGAAAGCGAACTCTTGCTGCTCGCGGTCGACCCCGCCTGGCGCGGCCGCGGGATCGGCCGACTGTTGATCCAGGACTGGCAGCTTTGGGCCAGCGCGCAAGGCGCCGATGAGTATTTCCTCGAAATGCGCGCCGACAATGATGCGATTCACCTTTATGCGCGCGCCGGGTTTTCGGAAGTTGGACGGCGTTCTGCTTATTACCGCGGTAATGACGGCGTGATGCGCGATGCTATTACCATGCGGCGGTCCAGGATTGCGACAGGCGCGGACTGATCGGTCATTGCGGAATTGCACCGAAAGTGGCAGTAATCCGCGTGGCGGAACAAATATTCCAATATTCGCCGACCAATCTTCTGGGTAAAAATAATAAGGAACGGTCTCATGTCCGATCAAGCCGATACCAATGAGATGCTGGTTACCCTGACCGCCGACATTGTCGCCGCGCACGTCAGCAACAACAGCGTCGCAATTTCCGATCTTTCGTTGCTCATCAACAATGTCCACGCCGCGCTGTCGGGACTTGGCAGCGCCCCGGTCGTCGAGGAAAAGCTGGTGCCGGCGGTGTCGATCCGCACCTCGGTCAAGCCCGACTTCATCACCTGTCTCGAAGATGGCAAAAAGCTGAAGATGCTGCGCCGCCACCTGATGACGCATTATGGCATGACCCCCGACGACTATCGCGCCAAATGGGGGCTGCCCGCCGACTATCCGATGGTCGCGCCCAATTACGCCGAAAAGCGCCGCGCACTGGCCAAGGAAATCGGTCTGGGTACCAAGGGCCGCGGCGGCGGGCGCAAGCGCAAGGCGAAAGTCTGACGCTTTCGCACCGGTCCGGCGCAGCGCCGGGATGGGGCGGCGCCGCCGGGTGCCGCCCTTGTCCTATCGCGGGGTCGACCCTATACAGTTGTCATAACAAAGACACGGCTGCATCTTGCAGGAAAGGCCAGCATGTCCGGTACCATCGATCTTGAAGCCCTGTGCCACGAAAAGGGGCTGCGCATTACCGAGCAGCGCCGCATCATCGCGCGGGTGATCTCGGATTCCGAGGATCATCCCGACGTCGAGACGCTGTACGAGCGCGCGTCAAAGGTCGACAGCGGCATTTCGATCGCCACCGTCTATCGCACCGTGCGCCTGTTTGAAGAGGCGGGCATTCTCGATCGCCATGATTTCGGCGACGGCCGCTCGCGCTACGAAGCCGCGCCCGAGGCGCATCACGATCATCTGATCGACGTCGAAACGGGCAAGGTGATCGAATTTGTCGATCCCGAACTCGAAGCGTTGCAAAAGGTGATCGCCGAACGGCTGGGCTTCCGCCTCGTCGACCATCGCATGGAGCTTTATGGTGTCGCCCTCGATCGCAAGCGCGACTGATCGCGCCGCGATCACTTGGCGGACGGTCGCCCGCCTGACCCTGATGGTGCTGGCGCTGCTGTTTCTGATCGTCCCGCATCTCCTCTACCGAGCCGTCGGGCGGCCGTCGCCGATGGTCATGGCGTTCCTCAATGCCGCGGGCTGGATCGCCGGGCTGCGGATCCGCACCACCGGTACCCGGCTGCGCCGCGACGTCCTGTTCGTCTCGAACCATGTCAGCTGGCTCGACATCCTCGCGCTCGGCGGCGCAGCGCGCTCGGCCTTCGTGTCCAAGGCGGAAGTGAAAACGACGCCGTTCGTCAGCTGGCTCGCCGATCAGAACAGCACCATCTATGTCCAGCGTGACGCCCGGCGCGACATTCACAGCCAGGCGAACAGCCTGCGCGAGGCGCTCGCCCGCGGCCGCCCGGTGACCTTGTTTCCGGAGGGGACGACCGGCCCCGGCGACGGGCTGCTGCCATTCCGCGCTTCCCTGTTCCAGGCGGTCATTCCGACCCCGCCCAATTTGCAGATCCAGCCGGTGTTCCTCGACTATGGGCCAGGGGCGAGCGACATCGCCTGGCTCGACCCCGAATCGGGGCTGGGCAATTTCAAGCGGCTGCTCGCGCGCAAACGCCCCATCCCGCTGACCATCCATTATCTCGACCCGCTGCCCGACGCAGCGGAGCACGACCGCAAGGCGATCAACGAGGCAGCGCGCGGCGCGATTGCCGCCAAAATCGTGGCGGCTTCCGCCGCGCCGCGGCATCGCCTATAGCGCGCCGATGACATCCGACTCCCCCCAGACCGCCAAAACCTTCCACGTCAAATCCTTCGGCTGCCAGATGAACGTCTATGACGGCGAACGCATGGCCGAGATGTTGGGCGCCGAGGGCTATGTTGCCGCCGCCGACGGCGCCGACGCCGACCTCGTCGTGCTCAACACCTGCCACATCCGCGAAAAGGCGGCCGAGAAGGTCTATTCGGACATTGGCCGGTTGAAACGCGCCGACGGCAGCCGCCCGACGATCGCGGTCGCGGGCTGCGTCGCGCAGGCCGAGGGCGCCGAAATCGCGCGCCGCGCCCCAACCGTCGATGTCGTCGTCGGTCCGCAGGCCTATCACCGGCTGCCCGACCTGCTCGCTCGCGCCGCGCGCGGCGAGAAAGCGGTCGATCTCGACATGCCGGCGATGAGCAAGTTCGGCGCGCTGCCGGGCCGCGCCGCGGGCCAGCGCCCGACCGCCTTCCTGACCGTGCAGGAAGGCTGCGACAAATTCTGCACCTATTGCGTCGTTCCCTACACCCGCGGCGCCGAAATCAGCCGACCGTTCGCCGACCTGATCGCCGAGGCGCGCGCGCTGGTCGCGGGCGGCGCGCGCGAAATCACCTTGCTCGGCCAGAACGTCAACGCCTGGGACGGTGAAGACGACAAAGGCCGCACGATCGGCCTCGACGGGCTGATCCGCGAACTGGCGCGCGAGGACGGGCTGGAGCGCATCCGTTACACCACCAGCCACCCCAACGACATGACCGAGGGACTGATCGCCGCGCATGGCGAGGTCGACAAGCTGATGCCCTTCCTCCACCTGCCGGTGCAGGCGGGCAGCGACCGCATCCTCGCCGCGATGAATCGCAGCCATAGCAGCGAGAGTTATTTGCGCGTCATCGAACGCGTCCGCGCGGTGCGTCCCGACATCGCGATCTCGGGCGACTTCATCGTCGGTTTCCCCGGCGAGAGTGAAGAGGATTTCCAGGCGACGCTCGATCTGATCCATCAGACGCGCTACGCCATGGCGTACAGCTTCAAATATTCGCGCCGCCCCGGGACTCCGGCGGCGACGATGGATGACCAGATTCCAGAGGAGGTGATGAACACCCGCCTCCAACGCTTGCAAGCGTTGCTCAACGAACAGCAACAGGCGTTCAACGCGGCGTCAGTCGGCAGCACCACTCGGCTATTGCTCGAACGCAAAGGCAAGCTCGAAGGGCAGCTGATCGGCAAGACGCCGTGGCTCCAGTCGGCGCATGTGATTGCGCCGGGGCTGGCGATTGGCGACATGATCGACGTGCGGATCGTGTCGGCCGGGGCCAACAGCGTGGCCGCGGAAGCGTTGATGGAAGAGGTCGCTTAGTGCGACTGGCGGAAGCTGTCTCCACGAAGACACACTCCGTCGCCTTCGGTCGAATTGCGAAACTATCGGTGATGGACTCCCGCCTTCGCGAGAGTACACAGGATCATTCTTAGCATAGGTGACTTGCCCATATGTCCAAACGCCCGCTGACCGCCTCGACCCCCGCCGAACCCGGCGACCGCGTCCGACTGACCGCGGAATTTGAGCGAACGCAGCTATTGGGCATTTTGTTCGGCGAGTTCGACCGCAATCTGGTCGGCATCGAAAACCGCCTCGGCGTCTATATTTCGGCGCGCGGCAACCGGGTGCAGATCGAGGGCGAGGCCGAAGCCGCGGCGCGCGCGCGCGACGTGCTCGTCGATCTCTACAACCGCATCGAACAGGGGCAGGAGGTCGACGCCGGCATGGTCGATGGTGTCATCGCGATGTCGGCGCAGCCGACCCTCGACGGCATCATTCGCCACGACAAGGACGAAGCGCCGCCGATCATGATCCGGACGCGCAAAAAGACGATCGTGCCGCGCGCCCCGTCGCAGGTGCCCTATATGCAGGCGCTGGCGCGCGAGGACATCATCTTCGCGCTCGGCCCGGCGGGCACCGGCAAGACCTATCTCGCGGTCGCGCAGGCGGTGGCGCAGCTGATCACCGGCAGCGTCCAGCGGCTGATCCTGTCGCGCCCCGCGGTCGAGGCGGGCGAGAAACTCGGCTTTCTGCCCGGCGACATGAAGGAAAAGGTCGATCCGTACCTGCGCCCGCTTTACGACGCGCTCCACGATTGCCTGCCCGCCGAACAGGTCGAGCGCCGGATCGCCAGCGGCGAAATCGAAATCGCGCCGCTCGCCTTCATGCGCGGGCGGACGCTGGCCGACGCCTTCATCATCCTCGACGAGGCGCAGAATACGACGATTCCACAGATGAAGATGTTCCTGACCCGCTTTGGCATGAACAGCCGCATGGTCATCTGCGGCGACCCCAAACAGGTCGATCTGCCGATCCCCGCGTCGTCGGGGCTGGCCGACGCGGTCAGCCGCCTGGAGGGCGTCGAGGGGATCAACGTCAGCTATTTCACCAGCGCCGACGTCGTCCGCCACCCGATCGTCGGCCGCATCGTCGATGCGTATGAGGGGCCGGGGGCCTGACAACGGCGCACGTCGCGCGGCGGCGTCCGGGCGGCAACCTTTGCGGCTTGCTCTGACGATCGCTATCCGCGAAGACGGATCGAAAGCGGAGGATCACCCGGAATATGCGTCTTACTTGGCCTGAAATCCGCGCCCGTGCCGCCAAATTCAGCGAAGATCACAAGCTCGATCATTATGAGAAGGGTCAGACGCAGACCTTTTACAACGAATTCTTTGCCTGCTTCGGCGTCGATCGCAAACAGGTCGCGGTGTATGAACAGCGCGTCAAGAATCTGCCCCAGGATCGCAAGGGTTTCATCGACCTGTTCATGCCGGGCAAGCTGATCGTCGAGCAGAAGTCGGCGGGCCTCGACCTGCGCGTCGCCAATGACCAGGCGCTCGATTATTACGAAGGCCTGCCCGAGGCGATCAAGCCGCGCTATATTCTGACCTGCGATTTTCAGCGGTTTGAATTGCTCGATCTGGACACGCGGCGCGAATGGCGCTTTCCGCTCGCCGACCTCAAAAAACATGTCGAGGCGTTTGCTTTCATTATCGGCGTCGAAACGCGGCAGTTCCGCAATCAGAAACCTGCCAACCCCAAGGCGTCCGAACTCTTGGGTAAACTGCATCGCCAGTTGGAGGAGGATGGCTACAGCGGCCACAAGCTGCAATTGCTGCTTGTCCGGCTGCTGTTCATCCTGTTTGCCGACGACACCGGCATCTGGCCCAAGGACCAGTTTCTGGTGTGGCTGGAACAGCGCACTCAACCCGATGGGCGCGACCTGGGCGAGAAACTTACCGCGTTGTTCGGGGTGCTCGATACCGCGCCCGACGATCGCCAGGCCAGCCTCGATGCCGATTTGAACGCCTTCCCGCATATCAATGGCGCGCTGTTTGCCGAACGCATCGACACCGCATCGTTCAACAATGCGCTGCGCGACATATTGCTCGATGCCAGCGTGTTCGATTGGGGCAGCGTGTCGCCCGCGATCTTCGGTTCGCTGTTCGAAAGCGTGATCGACAAGGTCACCCGGCGCAAACAAGGTGCACATTACACGCCCGAGGAAGCGATCCAAAAGGTGATCGGGCCGCTGTTCCTCGACGATCTTTACATCGAGTTCGAGGCGCTGAAGGCGCGCAAGGACGGCGCCCGGGCCAAGGCGTTGGCGGCGTATCACGACAAGATTGCGGCTTTGACCTTTTTCGATCCGGCGTGCGGGGCGGGGAATTTCCTGGTCGTCGCATACCGCGAGATGCGCGAGCTGGAACGGCTGTTGCTGCGCGAAATCCATCCGCCCGAAAGCCGTCAGTTGGTGCTCGACGTCACGCTGCTCTCGAAACTCAACGTCAACCGCTTTTACGGGATCGAAATCGACGAATTCCCCAGCCAGATCGCGCAGGTCGCGCTGTGGATGACCGATCATATCGCCAACACCAATTTGGGCGATGATTTCGGCAAGCCGTTCGCGCGGGTGCCGCTGGTGACCGCGCCGAATATCCGTCAGGGTGATGCGCTCGAGATCGACTGGGCCGACGTCCTGCCGCCCGCCGAATGCAGCTATGTGTTCGGCAATCCACCCTTCATCGGGTCCAAGATGCAAAGCGACGCGCAGCGCGCGCAGGTGCGCCGGATCGCGCAGCTGGGCGGATCGGGCGGCACATTGGATTATGTCGCGGCCTGGTTCTTGAAAGCTGGCACATATCTTGCGGGGGGGGGTATTGGACGCATTGCGTTCGTCGCGACCAATTCGATTTGTCAGGGCGAACAAGTCGCGCAATTGTGGCCAAAGCTGTTCAACGAACGCCGCCTCGAAATCGCTTTCGCGCACCGCACATTTGTCTGGCCGGGAAGGGCGGCGGTGCATTGCGTTATCGTCGGGCTGGCGCAGCGCGGCGATGAACCGGTTGAGAAGCGGTTGTTTAGCTATCCGACGTCCAAGGGTGCGCCGGTTGAAACAAGGCATGGCGCGCTAACCGCATATCTTTTTGACGCAAACGGCGCTGATCGGCATTTGACCGTCGCAGTTGCTTCGTCCCCGATAAGTGACGCGAGACGGCTGGCTATAGGCACGAAGCCGGTGGATGGCGGCTATTTGATCTTCGACGCGGTTGAGCGGGCGACTCTGCTCTCGGTCGAACCCGCAGCGGAGGAATGGCTACGACCATATGTTGGTGCAGACGAATATTTAAACGGCGGGCAGAGATGGATACTCGCGTTGCGGAATTGCGGCGCTGGCGAGCTTGGCAAGCTCCCCAATGTTTTGGAGCGGGTACGCAAAGTAAAAGCGTTTCGGCTCGGAAAAATTGCAGCCAAACGCAAAGACCCCTTGGACTTGCCATCACCGGGAGCGACGTCGATGTCGCTCGCCGCTACCCCGACCGCTTATCACATTACATTGATTCCAGATGCGCCGTTCCTTCTTCTGCCGAGGGTCAGCTCAGAGCGTCGCGAATATGCTGCAATTGGCTGGCAAGAACCGCCGGTCATTCCAAGCGACTCAACGACCGTTCTAAACGACGCCACTCTCTTTGATTTTGCCGTCCTTACAAGCGCGAGCCATATGGCTTGGCTTAGGCACATCGGCGGTCGATTAAAGAGCGACTATCGCTACTCCATCGGCCTCGTCTACAATACCTTCCCCTGGCCCGACACCACTCCCGCGCAGCGCGCCAAGGTCGAAGTGCTGGCTCAGGCGGTGCTCGACGCCCGCGCTTTGCCCAAAAATGCCACCTCGACCCTCGCCGACCTCTACGATCCTGATCGGATGCCGGGCGAGCTGTTCAAGGCGCACAAGGCACTCGATGCCGCCGTTGACCGGCTGTACGCGGCCAAAGGCTTTGCCGACGATCGGGCGCGGGTCGAACATCTGTTCCGACTATATGAGGCGCTGGTCATGCCCACCGCCGCCGCGCCTGCCGCCAACCGCCGAACCAGTCGGCGTGTCGCGCGCCGGGATACCAGGCTGGCATAGGCATCAGGTCACGGGGCAGCGGCGACGCGGGCTCTCCCGCGGCCGTTCTCTCGTTGATGCGGATCCACGCCGTCGCCAACCCTCGTCATTGCGAGCGAAGCGAGGCAATCCAGAGCGGTCACCGCCACGCTGGATTGCTTCGCTTCGCTCGCAATGACGTTTTCCAATTTAAGCAAACGAGTCGCAATAGCATTAATCTTGACGTCTCGATTTCTCACCCTTAAAGCGCCGCTATTGCGAGTCAGTCGCAATCAAATAGGGGAAGAAGTTTGACCAACCACCGTTCGCGGTCCGTCTCCCGCCTCGCCGTCGGCACCGCGCTGGGCCTTGCGCTCACCGCCGCCGCCCAGCCGGCCTTTGCGCAGGATAATGACGGCGATTATTGGGCGCAGCGCAAGAGCCAGATCGTCGTCACCGCGACGCGCACCGCGGTGAAGGCCGAAGACATTCCGGTGACCGTCACTGTCAAGAGCGATGAACAGATCGCCGACGAGCTGGTCACCGACATCCGCGACCTCATCCGGTTCGAGCCCGGGGTCAGCGTCCAGCGCCAGCCGGCGCGCTTCGGCGCGGCGCTCGGCGCGACCGGCCGCGCCGGTAACGACAGCTTCAACATCCGTGGCATCGGCGGCAATCGCGTGCTGATCCAGGTCGATGGCGTCCGCGTCCCCGACGGCTTCAGCTTTGGCGCGCAGGCTTCGGGACGCGGCGACTATGTCGATCTCGGCTTGATCAAATCGGTCGAAATCCTGCGCGGCCCTTCGTCGGCACTTTATGGCAGCGATGGGCTGGCGGGCGCGGTCAGCTTTATCACCGCCGATCCGTCGGACTTCCTTGAGGAGGGCCAGCGCGTCGGCGGCCTGATCCGCGCCGCCTATAGCAGCGCCGATGACGAGTTCAGCGAAACCGCCATCCTCGCGGGGCGCAGCGGCGACTGGTCGGTGATGGCTGCCTACACCCGCCGCGATTATAGCGAGCTCGACAATCAGGGGGCCAACGCCGGCACCGTCACCGCGATCGGCACCTCGGGCCTGCGTCCCGGCACCGGCCCGCTACGCACCGTGCCCAACCCGCAGGACGGCCGCTCGAACGCGGCGCTGGCGCGCCTCGTTTATGACCCCGCGAACGGCCACAAGCTGCGCCTGACCGGCGAATATCTCGACACCCGCGTCTTTACCGAGGGGCTGACCGGCGTGACCGCGACCCGCAATGCGCTCGGCGTCGTCACGTCAAGCGTCGACCGGCTCGAGGGCACCGACACCGGGGAACGCAAGCGCGTCTCGCTCGACTGGAGCTGGGAAGGCGAGGGCGCGATCGATTTCGCCCGCGTCGCACTCTACTGGCAGGACGGCGAGGACCGCCAATATACCGAGGAGGACCGCACCCCGCTCGCCGACCGTACCCGCCTCAACAGCTTTGAAAACCGCGTCGTAGGTGCCTCGGCCGACGCCCGCGCCGATTTCGCCACCGGTGCGATCACCCACCGCCTGGTATTCGGCGGCGATATCAGCCAGACGCGCCAGCGCGGCCTGCGCGACGGCACCGTACCGCCGTTCGGCGAGGTTTTTCCGACCCGCGCCTTCCCCAGCACCGATTTCACCCGCGCCGGACTGTTCGTCGGCGACGAAATCTCGGTCGCGGGCGGCCAGCTGTTGCTTTACCCGGCGCTGCGCTTCGACTGGTACGACCTGTCGCCGCAGGGCGACCCGCTGCTGCCAAGTTTCGCAGGCGCCAAGCAGGATGGCTCGCGCGTGTCGCCCAAATTCGGCGCGGTGTGGAAACTGACCGATCAGGTGCGGCTGTTCGCCAATTATGCGACCGGCTTCAAAGCGCCCGAACCGGGGCAGGTGAACCAGTTTTTCGAAAATCTCGCGTCGGGCTACACCTCGATCCCCAACCCCGACCTTGGCCCCGAACGCAGCGAAAGTTTCGAGGGCGGTCTCCGCTTGTCGAACAACGCCGTCAGCCTCGACGTCACCGCCTTTTCGGCCCGGTACAAGGATTTCATCAGCCAGGAAGTCGTCGGCGGCGGTTTCACGCCGGCCAATCCGGCGATCTTTCAATTCGTGAATCTCGATCGCGTCCGGGTCAAAGGGGCCGAGGCGCGGTTCGAGGGGCGAGCGTCGTCCGGCCTGTATGCGACGCTCGCCCTGTCCTATGCGAAGGGCGACGTGATCGAACCGACCGGGGCGCGCACGCCGCTGTCGACGATCGATCCGCTCAAGCTCGTCGCCGGGCTTGGCTATCGCGACGCGCAGGGACGCTTTGGCGGCCAGCTCATCATGACCCACGCCGGGCGTAAAGAGGCGTCGCGCACGACCGGGCTGTGCACCCTCGAATGTTTCCGCCCCGACGGCTTCACCATCCTCGACGCAACGGCCTTTGCCCGTATCAGCGAAGGACTGACGCTGCGCGCCGGGGTCTTCAACCTCCTCGACAAGACATACAGCTGGTGGAGCGATGTCCGCGGCCTCGCGTCCACCTCGGCGATCACCGACGCCTATACCCAACCCGGCCGCCACGCGAGCGTATCGCTCAGCTTCCGTTTCTGAACACCGAAGGATTGCACCGATGAAAACCTGTCGCACGATTGCCGCCGCGCTGCTGCTCGCCGCCGCGCTCCCCGTCGCCGCCTTGGCGCATCCCCCGATCGCCGCCGACACCGCCGCGGCCAGTTTTGAACAGGACCGCGCCGACATTCTGGCGATGGCGGGCAATTACCGCGTCAGCTTCAACATGCAGGAATCGACGCGCTGGGATCCGGCTTACGAAGTGCTCGAACCCAAACGCTCGGGCGGCAACGAGGTCGTGCGCGTGATCGAGGATAGCGGCCGCAAGATCGTCCTCCAGCACATGCTCGTCATCACCACCGACGACGACAAGAGCATGATCATCAAACATTGGCGCCAGGATTGGGAGTATGAACCCGCCAAGCTGCTGGCCTATTCGGACCGCAACACATGGACATGGGAAGATGTCCCCGAACGCATGCGCACCGGCCGCTGGTCGCAGACGGTCTATCAGGTCGACGACAGCCCGAGATACGGCGGCTGGGGTCAGTTTGAAACGCAGGGCGGCATCCGCCGCTGGCGCTCGAACTGGACCTGGCGCCCGCTCGCGCGCCGCGATGCCGTCCGGGGCCCGGTCTATGATCGCTATCTGTCGATCAATCGCCACCAGCCCAGCCCCGACGGCTGGGTCCATTGGCAGGACAATACAAAGATGGGGACGAAGGACGGCAAGCTGGTGCCGATCGTCCAGGAATATGTCCTCAACACCTATATCAAATATGACCAATATGACGTGAAGGCCGCCGACGATTATTGGGCGGCCACCAAGGATTATTGGGCCGCGGTGCGCGCCGAATGGGACCGCGTCGCCGCGACGAAGGGCGGCATCGCGATCAATGAGGAGGCACAGACCGGCACCGTGATCAGCGGCCGCCTGCTCGAAATGGCCGATGAAGTTCAGGACAAGAAGCTGACCACCGCAAAGGCGATCGCCGAGGCGAAAAAGCTGATCGAGGCCAACACGCGCAAGCTGTGACGGCCTTCACCCTGTGAAGCCCGGAACTGGGGGCGGTCCGTCAGGGCCGCCCCCGTTTTTCGCGTCAGGCGGCTTTCGACCGCGCCCCATCCACGCTCCAGATCCCAGCCCCGCGCGTCGCGATGAACAGGAAGATGAAGCAGTACAGCGCGATCGTCTCGCCGCCGTTGACGATCGGGAAGGGGCTTTGCATTCCGTGCGCGACCCAGTAACCGACCGCCGACATGCCGCTGGCGATAAATGCTGCGGGACGGGTGAACAGACCGATGACGATCAGCCCGCCGGCGATCAGCTCGATTGCGCCCGCTGCCTGCAGCATCGGGTTCAGCGGATAGGGAAAAGCGACCGGGAAATTAAAGAATTTCTGCACCCCGTGCGCCAGAAACAACAGACCCGCGACGATGCGCAGCAACGCATAGGCCTGTTCGCCGAAACCATCGAGAAACTTCATGATTGGACCCCTCCTCATCAGTGTCGAGGCAGGCAGGCTACCGGATTTTTGCGCCCGTGCGAAATTTTTTTGCGCACCATGTCACACCCGCCGATCCTGTCTCGTCAAGTCGGTACAAACCAACCAAAGGAGACAGACCATGACCATCGTAACCGACCCCTTCGCCGCCGCGCCGCAGCTGATGAAGCAGTGGATGGGCCTGTCGCTCGTGGTGCAGGACAGCCTGGAAAAAAGCCTGATCGAGCTGGTCAAGATCCGTGCGTCGATCCTCAACGGCTGCGCCAATTGCATCAATATGCACACCGCCGAAGCGCGCGCCAAGGGCGAGACCGAGCACCGCATCTATCTGCTCGCCGCGTGGCACGAGGCTCCCGTCTATACGCCGCGCGAACGCGCCGCGCTGGCGTGGACCGACGCCTTGACCCGTCTGTCCGAAGGCCACACACAACAGGCGGCAAAAGACGGGCTTGAAGCGCATTTCACGGCGGAGGAACAGGTGAAGCTGACGCTGATGATCAACATCATCAACGGCTGGAACCGCCTCGCGGTCGGTTTCGACCTTTGGTACGACGTTCCGGCGGCCAAGGCGGCCTGATGACCCGGACGGGTTCCCATGACGCGGCGGACGCGGCGGCGAGTTTCGACCCGCTGCGCCCGCTGCTCACCCGCGTTGCCTACCGCATGCTCGGCTCGGTCGCCGATGCCGAGGATGTCGTGCAGGACGCCTTCATCCGCTGGCTCGGCACCGACCGGGCGGCGGTGCGCGAGCCCGCCGCGTTCCTCCGCCGCACCGTGACCCGGCTCTGCCTCGACCAGATCAAATCGGCGCGCCGCAGCCGCGAGACCTATGTCGGCCCCTGGCTGCCCGATCCGCTGGTCGAAGAGGAGGAGGCGGACGATGTCACCCTGCCGCTGATGCTCGCGCTCGAACGTCTGTCGCCGCTCGAACGCGCCGCCTTTCTGCTCCACGATGTCTTCGGCGTCGGTTTCGACGAGGTCGCGGCGACGATCGACCGCGATCCCGCCGCCACGCGCCAGCTCGCGGCGCGCGCCCGCACCCATGTTCGCGACGCGCGCCCGCGCTACAAGCTCGAAAAGGCGCAGGGGCTCCAGATCGCCGACGCCTTTTTCGCTGCCTCGCGCAGCGGCGACATGGCCGCGCTCGGCGCGTTGCTCGCCGCCGATGTCGGCATGTGGTCCGACGGCGGCGGCAAGCGGCCCGCCGTCGACCGGCCGGTGCTGGGATTTGCGACGGTGCTGAAACTGCACCGCAGTCTGGCGGTGCTGTTCGGTAAATATGGCTCGACTCTGATCCACGTCGGCTTGATCAATGGCCTGCCGGGCTTTGTCACCCGCGAGGCCGATGGCGAATTGCAAACGACGGCGCTCGAGATCGCCGACGGCAAGGTCGCCGCCATCTATGTCATGCGCAACCCCGACAAGTTGAGCCATATGCACTGAATGGGATGGCCGTTGACGGCCGGTTGCTGCCATAATCCTCCCTGTCGCGCAGCGATTGGGAGGTGGCAGCGCGAAGTGCTGACGGAGGGGCTTTGGCGCCACCGTCGCAAGGCCCCTCCACCATTCGCTCCGCGAACGGTCCCCCTCCCCATGATTTCGTCACTGGGAGGATTATCCCTCGTCGTCATCCCGGACTTGATCCGGGATCCATAGCTGCGCCGTCGCCATGGATCCCGGATCAAGTCCGGGATGACGATATTGGGGAAACCGATGGCAGCCCCCCCAAAGCCGACCTCCGCGAAACTTTTTCGCTGTCCTACATGGCGCCGCCGCGATAGCGTCGCCGCATGATCAGCCCTCGCCATCTCCCCACCTTGTTCGCTATCCGAAAAACGCGATTTGCGCGTGAAGTTGCGCAGTTTTCTGCCGTTTTTCTTTCCCGGCATTTTCCATGCTGAGCGTTGAAACCTGCGCTGCGACGCCGTGGCCCGATGCGCTTGATTGGGATGCGCGGGCGGGCGAAGCGGTCGCCGCGGCGCTCGCGCTGACGCCTTACGCCAGCCTTGCCGACGCGGCGCCGCTGGTCGAGGTCGCGGTGCGGCTGACCGACGATGCCGAGGTCCAGACACTCAACCGCGATTTCCGCGGCAAGGACAAGCCGACCAACGTGTTGTCGTTTCCGCAGGTGCAGGATGACCTGCTCGAAGGCCTGGCGAATAGCGATGACGGCGAGATATTGCTCGGCGACATCGTGCTGGCGCGCGAAACCTGCGCGCGCGAGGCGGATGAAAAGGGCATTTCGCTGACCGACCATGCGACGCATCTGATCGTCCATGGCCTGCTGCATCTGGTCGGATATGACCATATCGACGACGCGAGTGCCGCCGCGATGGAGGCGCTTGAGGTGAAAGCGCTTGCATCGCTGGGCATCGGCAATCCATATGCAGAGCTCGATTAACAGGGAAAAGTGCCACATCATGCCCGACGACCAGGGATCTTCGACCCGATCGGAAGAGGACAGTAGAACCGGCCTGCTGGCCGGACTGAAGACATTTTTGTTCGGCGGCGACAAGGAACCGTCGCTGCGCGAACAGATCGAAGAGGTCATCGACGAGGCCGAGGAAGACGGTCAGGAACGGCGCGGCAGCAATATCGTCGGCGACCTGTCGCTGACCGAGCGCAAGATGCTGCGCAACCTGCTCCACTTTGGCGAACAGACGGTTGACGATGTCGCGGTACCGCGCGCCGACATCATCGCGATCCCCGAAAGCGCGAGCTTTGCCGAAATCGTCGCGCAATTTGCCGAGGCGGGGCACAGCCGTTTGCCGGTGTACCGCGAAAACCTCGACGAAGTGGTCGGGATGATCCACGTCAAGGATGTGTTCGCGGTGCTGGCCGAGGGGCGCCCGCCGCCGCCGCTGATCGATCTGATCCGCCAGCCGCTCTATGTCCCGCAATCGATGGGGGTGCTCGACCTGCTCGCCGAAATGCGCGCCAAGCGCACCCATTTGGCGATCGTGATCGACGAATATTCGGGCACCGAAGGGTTGCTGACGATCGAGGATCTGGTCGAGGAAATCGTCGGCGAGATCGAGGATGAGCATGACGACGAGCCCACCGCGCTGTTCACTCCGGGCGATGACGGCTGCTGGAACGCCGACGCGCGCGCCGAACTCGATGACGTCGGCGAAGCGATCGACCCGCGGCTCGCCGAGATCGACGAAGATGTCGACACGCTGGGCGGTCTCGCCGCGGTGCTCGCCGGCCATGTGCCGCAGGTGGGCGAGATTTTGCTCCACCCCAGCGGCTGGCGGATCGAGGTGACCGAGGCCGACGAACGCCGCGTCCACCGCCTGCGCCTGCATCCGCCGGTCGTCGTCAATCTGGAGGCACCGTCCGAAACCGGCGATTGAGCGGCGGCCTAATCGTCGATGTTGACGACATTGTACCGCAGCGCTTCTTTGCGGGTCAGGCAGCGCCGCGTCGAACGGTCGCTGCCCGTCGCGACCGCTTTTTGCCGGTACATGATGTCGGACAACAGGTCGCGCGAGACGTCGAGCCGGATCAGCAGGTCATTGTCCTCGGTCGCCATCAGCGCCGCTTCGCGTTCGACATCGCTGATCAATTCGGTGGTCGATTCGGTGCCCATGGCGACGCTCGACTGAATCGCGTCCTTGTCGCCGGTCATCGTGAACATATGGACCATGAAATGGCCGCCGGGGTCGATCGTCCGCGCGCGGCCGCCCATGAAGACAAAATTGCACGCGCTGAAACAGGTCCATCCCGACGGGATGCGGGTGACCATCTGCCGCTCTTTGCTGAATTTGCGGATCAGCAAGCCCGCGGCATTGCCGGCGCGGGCATCGCCGCCGGGCGACCGGATCCAGATTTCGCTGATCGACGGATTGTCGGTCAGCACTTTTTCCAGGCGGACGGGCAGCTCGCTGTCGACGCGGCCTTCGGCCAGCAGCACCAGCTCGCCGCTCCGCTTGAACGGGGTCAGCACCATCGTCTTGTAATCGGACCAATTGGGCTTGGCCGGGCAGGTCGGATTGTCGGGATCCATGCCCGGCGGCGTCGCGGCGGTGCACGCCAGCATCGCGGCGAGTGCGGTGACCGATTTGACCCAGCTGCGCATGTCACCCCTCCCCATTCCAGCCCGACTCTAATCCACCGCCGACACCAAAACAATATCGCTGCATGGCGGCTTCACGGTATGATCGGCATCACTGACCGATCTTGTGGGGTCGATTATTCCGGCCTAGCCTTTGAAAAACAAGGGTGGGGGAACAGGACATGCGGACCAGGTTGCGGCATAATTCGGCGCTCGTCGTCATCGGGGCGGTGTTGCTGTCCAGCAGCGCGGTTGCCGCCGCGTGGCAGGGTGCGCCGGGTCAGGAGCAGGGCGACAAGGCCTATGTCCCGCCGGTGGTCGCCGAACCGGCGCTGCCCGCGCTGCCCGCCAGACCCGCCCTCGATACCGACAGCTATCCGGGATGCCGTGAGGATTACCGCAAAAAGGACGCCCCATTTGAACAGGCGGCAGCGATCAATCGCTGCACCGTGGCGATCGACACCTATTATCGCCAGACAATGCTGCCCTATCGTCAGGCGATGATCGCCTATCAGGATGCGTTGTCGTCGCTTTATTCGACCCAGGTTGGCGCCAATAAACGTTATTCGGCCGCAACGCAGGATCGCTTCTTCCAGTCGGTCATGGCCGAACATGCGGCCTCCAATCCCGAGGGAGCCAACCTCGCCGCCTATCGCGGCATCGAGGCGCAATATCAGACCGATCGCGCCTATCTGGCCGACCGCTTCTGCTTCAACACCGGCTGCAACGGTTATCCGGTCCCGGCCTCGGTAGCCCGAGTGGCGGTGCCCGAAAACGCCGACAAGCCCGCGAAGAAAAAGGGCGGTGAGGCGAAGCGCGCTGATGGCACCAGCCCCGATGCCAAATGCAAGCGGGCGCGCAAACGCGGCGGCGCGCTCGGCGGGCTGATCGGCGGGGTCGCAGGCAATGCCGTGGGGCTGAAGGGCATCGGCACCGCGGTGTCGGGGCTGTTCGGCGCCGTGCTCGTCGCCGAGATTGCGTGCCAGCTCGATGAAAAGGAACAGAAGGTCGCGGCAGAGGCGACCGTGGCGGTCACCAAGGAGGAAGCCGTCGGCGCCACCGCCAATTGGACCAGCCCGACGCGCGAAGGGGTCGCAGGGTCGTCGACGATCACTGCACTCAACACCGAACCCAATGGCAGCAAATGCCTGTCGATTACCGACATCGCGATTGTCGAGGGCGAGGAAACGCGCGTGTCAAAACGCATGTGCCGCACGAAACCCGGCGAACCGTACAGCATCATGGCCTGACGGCGGCGTTGCGTTTGCGCGGCGAGGGGGTTAGCGCAGGCGCGATGGAAGTCTCCGACCTGCGTATCGCCCTGTTCAGCGGCAACTACAACATGACCGTCGATGGGGCGAACAAGGCGCTGAACCGCCTTGTCGGCTATCTGCTCGCGCATGGTGCCGCGGTGCGGGTCTATTCGCCGACGGTCGCAAACCCGGATTTCGAGCCGACCGGCGACCTGGTCAGCGTGCCGTCCTTCGCGATTCCCGGCCGCAGCGAATATCGTATCCCGGTGACCTTCTCGTCGCGCGTCCGGCAGGATATTTCTGCCTTCGCGCCGAACGTCGTCCACATCTCCAGCCCCGATCGCGTCTCGCGGCAGGCGGCGGCATGGGCGCGGCGGCGGCGGTTGCCGGTGGCCTGTTCGGTCCACACCCGCTTCGAAACCTATTTTCGCTATTATAATTTGTCGTTCCTTGAACCGGTGGTCGTCGCATGGCTCCGCAAGCTCTACCGGAAGTGCGACGCGCTGATCGCCCCGTCGGAAAGTTTCGCGCAGGTGCTGCGTGACCAGCGGATGAATTATGACATCGGCATCTGGACCCGCGGCGTCGAGCAGGGGATTTTCAACCCGGGGCGCCGCGACATGGATTGGCGCCGCTCGCTCGGCATCGAAGACCATGTGCCCGCAATCGCCTTCCTCGGGCGGCTGGTGATGGAAAAGGGGCTCGACGTCTTTGCCGACGCCATCGACGTGCTCGCGCGGCGCGGGGTGCCGCACCGGGTTGTCGTGATCGGCGAGGGTCCGGCGGGCGAATGGTTCGAATCGCGGCTGCCGAACGCCAGCTTCGTCGGCTTTCAGGGCGGCGAGGATCTCGCGCATGCGCTCGCGTCGTGCGACATTTTCTTCAACCCCTCGGTCACCGAGACCTTTGGCAATGTGACGCTCGAGGCGATGGCGTGCGGGCTCCCGGTCGTCGCCGCGCGCGCCACCGGCAGCGCCAGCATCGTCAAGCATGGCCAGACCGGCTATCTCGTCCCGCCCGGCTCGATCACCGGCTTTGCCGATCATCTCCAGCGCTATTGCCGCGACATCCCGCTGCGCGCCGACCATGGTTCGGCGGCGGTGCTCGAAAGCGGCGCCTATCAATGGGACGCGATCAACCAGGCGGTCGCCGACACCTATTTGCGCCTGATCCGCCAGAAACAGCGGCGCGGGGGCTGAGCGAACGATGGCCGGAGACTTGTTCGGCGGCGATGCACCGGCTCAGCGCGCAGGTAGCGCGACCGGCCCGGTGCCGCTCGCCGAGCGCCTTCGCCCCCGCACGCTGGCCGACGTTGTCGGGCAGGACCATCTGACCGGACCCGAGGGCACGATCGGCCGCATGGTCGCGGCGGGGCAATTGTCGTCGATCATCTTGTGGGGGCCGCCGGGCACTGGCAAGACGACGATCGCGCGGCTGCTCGCCGAGGCGGTGGGAATGCGCTTTTCGGCGCTGTCAGCGGTCTTCTCGGGGGTTGCCGACCTGCGGCAGGCCTTTGCCGATGCCGAAAAAATGGCCGCCGCGGGCAAGCGGACCTTGCTGTTCGTCGACGAGATCCACCGCTTCAATCGCGCCCAGCAGGACGGGTTCCTGCCCTATGTCGAGCGCGGCACGGTGGTGCTGGTCGGGGCGACGACCGAGAACCCCAGCTTTGCCCTGAACGCGGCGCTGCTGTCGCGCGCGCAGGTGCTGGTGCTCAATCGGCTGGGCGAGGACGCGCTGGCGCAACTGGTCGCGCGCGCCGAGGCCGACATCGGGCGGGGCCTGCCGGTCACCGACGATGCCAAGGTCGCCTTGGTCGCGAGTGCCGACGGCGATGGGCGCTTCCTGCTCAACCAGGTCGAGACTTTGTTCGCCGCCGCGATCCCCGACCCGCTCGATCCCGCCGCGCTCGCGCAGTTTCTGCACCGCCGGATGCCGGTTTATGACAAGGATCGCGACGGGCATTACAATCTGATTTCGGCGCTGCACAAGGCGCTGCGCGGATCCGATCCGCAGGCGTCGCTCTATTATCTCGCGCGGATGCTGGTGGCGGGTGAGGAGCCGCTTTATGTGCTGCGGCGGCTGGTGCGCTTCGCCAGCGAGGACATCGGCCTCGCCGATCCGCAGGCGCTGGTGCAATGCCTCGCCGCCAAGGACGCCTATCAGTTTCTCGGCTCGCCCGAGGGGGAATTGGCGATCGTGCAGGCGTGCCTCTATCTTGCCACCGCGCCCAAATCGAACGCGGCCTATGCGGCGCAGAAGGCGGCGTTTGCATCGGCGCGCGACACCGGGTCGCTGGCGCCACCGGCGAACATTCTGAACGCCCCGACCAAGTTGATGAAAGACCTGGGTTATGGCGCGGGCTATGAATATGACCATGATGCGGAGGGCGGCTTTTCGGGCGCCGATTACTGGCCCGAGGGGATGGGCGCGCAAACCTATTACCAGCCGACCGACCGCGGGTTCGAAAAGCGGATCGCCGAACGCATCGCCTGGTGGGACGACCAACGCCGGACACGCAGCGCGGGGTGACATCGCGGCGCGCGCAACGCCGCCGTCCCCCTATTCGAACGGCGGATAACGCTCGAACGCGGGCAGGCTGTCCAACTTTTCCATCCATCCGATGCGCTCGGCGGTCTGAATCTGCACCTGCGCCGGGATCAGGCCGGGGTCGTCCAGCGTCGCCGACTGGACGTCGATCTGCCCCGGAAAAATGGCTTCGCTAGTATAGAACAGCCCGGTGCCGCAATCGCCGCAAAAATGCCGCCGGCCATGTTCGGACGACGCATAGATTTTGGGGGTGCCGGTGATTTCGATCTCGTCCTGACCGACCAGCGCCCACCCGACCATCGGCGCCCCGGCGTGGCGGCGGCAATCGCTGCAATGGCACAGCGCATGATGCTGCACCGCGGTGGTCATCGAATAACGGATGGCGCCGCAATGGCATTGGCCGCTGGCCCGGGGGCTCGAATCACTCATGCTTGCTCTCCTTATCCCAAGGCGGAGAACATAACATAAACATTGCCGCGAACGCAATTACCTCGCGCGTCAATCGCCCAGGTCGACCTGATGCGCTTCTGCCCACGCCTGATACTGGCCGCGCGGACTCGATGTCGGATGGCCGAGGATCGCAGGCATGTCGGCGCGCAGCGCGCCGAGGTCGAGCGAGCGGATCATCGCCTTGACCGGTCCGACCCCGGCGGGGGTGATCGACAAGCGTTCGATCCCGACGCCGAGCAGCGCCATGGCTTCCAGCGGACGTCCGCCCATCTCACCGCAGACCCCCAGCGCGACCTTGGTCCCCGACACCGTCCGCACGACGCGCGCCAGATAGCGCATGACGATCGGCGACAGCCAGTCGTACCGCTCGGCAAGACGCGGATGGGCGCGATCGGCGGCGAACAGGAACTGGGTCAGGTCGTTGGTGCCAACCGACAGGAAGTCGAGGTGCGGCAGCATCAGATCGAGCGTTTCGAGCAGCCCCGGCACTTCGAGCATCGCGCCATAGCGGATCGCGACCGGCAGTTTTTTGTTGTGCTGCGCCAGCCACGCCCGCTGCCCGACGAACAGGTCGCGCGCGGCTTCATATTCCCATGGTTCGGACACCATCGGGAACATCACGTTCAATGTGCGTCCGGCCGCCGCCTCCATCAGCGCCCGCGCCTGAACTTTCAGCAACCCCTCGCGTTCGAGCGCCAGCCGCAATGCGCGCCAGCCCATCGCGGGATTTTCTTCCTGCGCGGTGTCGCCAACATTCATGTACGGCAGTGCCTTGTCACCGCCGATGTCGACGGTGCGAAAGATCACCGGTCGGTCGCCCGCGGCGTCGAGCACGTCGCGATAGAGGCGCTGCTGGCGGTCGCGCGACGGCAGCGTCGCCGAAACCAGAAACTGGAACTCGGTGCGAAACAGCCCGATGCCGCGCGCCCCGGTCAGGTCGAGCGCGGCGATATCTTCGCGCAGGCCCGCGTTGATCATCAACTCGATCGGTACCCCGTCCTTGGTAACTGCGGGCAAATCGCGCAGCGAGGCCAGGTTGGCGCGGCGTTTTTGCGACACTTCCAGCTTGCCGTCGAACGCGTCCTGCACCGCCTGGGTCGGGCGCACATGGACCGCGCCGGCGCCGGTGTCGAGCAATAGCAAATCGCCTTCGCGGATCGACGCCCGCACATCGCTGACGCGGCCGAGAACCGGCACCCCCATCGCGCGCGCGACGATGATGACGTGCGCGGTGAGCGATCCTTCCTCAAGGACAACGCCTTTCAGACGGCGGCGATCATATTCGAGCAGCTCAGCGGGGCCGAGGTTGCGGGCGATCAGGATCGAATCCTGGCGCAACCCCATTTGCGCCGCAGTGCCCATCTGCCCCGACACGATCCGGATCAGCCGGTTGGACAGATCCTCCAGATCGTGCATCCGGTCGCGCAGCAACGCGTCGTCGATCTGGCGCATCCGCATCCGGGTCCGCTGCTGGACCCGTTCGATCGCCGCTTCGGCGGTCAGGCCGCTGTCGATCGCCTCGTTGATCCTTCGCGACCAGCCTTCGTCATAGGCGAACATCTTGTACGTCTGGATGACTTCGTCATGTTCGCCGCCGACGCCAAATTCGGCCTGGCTCGCCATGCGGTCGATCTGTTCGCGCATTTTGTCGAACGCGGCATAGACGCGGTGACGCTCGGCCTCGGTATCGTCGGCGACGGTATGTTCGATGGTGATGCGCGGCTGGTGGAACACCGCCACCCCGGCGCCCATGCCGTCGACCAGTTTCTGTCCGCCCAGCCGCTGCGCCGATTGGTCGGCGGCGGCGGCGTCGGTGCGCGCGGCGGTATCGACCAGGTCGGCGTTGGTGATCAGTTCGGACAGGACCATCGCGACCGTCTGCAACGTCTCGATCTCGATGTCGGCATAGCGGCGCGGGTCGGCGTGCTGGACGCACAGGACGCCCACCGCGCGTTCGCGGCGGATGATAGGCACCCCGGCAAAGCTGTGGAACAATTCTTCGCCGGTTTCGGGGCGGTAGGAAAAGTCGGGGTGCGCCGCGGCTTCATCGAGGTTCAGCGTTTCGATCTGGTCGGCGATCATCCCGACCAGCCCTTCGCCAAGCCCCAGGCGGGTGACATGCACTGCCTCCTGCTTCAGGCCGCGCGTTGCATAAAGTTCGAGCGCGCCGTCGCGCAGCAGATAGATCGAACAAACCTCGCTATCGAGGCATTCGCCGATGATGCCGACGACCTGATTGAGCTTGCCCTGCGCGTTGGCGCGCGACGCCATCACCTCGTGCAACCGGGTCAATATGGTCCGCGCCGACTGGGCCGCGGTCGAAGGAGGGGGCGGAGCATTGGTCATCGCTCCGCCCTGCTAACAGATGCTTGGCACCGTTGCTATGACCCCAAGTTAATTTCGCTTACGGCTTTGCGGCGGCCATTTGGATGCCTGCTTCGGTCCGCGGCTGATGGCCACGTTGGGCGCGATACGCGGCAAGTTCGACCTGATAGCGCGCATAAGCGTCATAGAAATCGACGAAGGGCTGATCAACCTGCGCCAGCATCGCGGGGGCCATGGTCATCGCCCCGGCGCTGTCCATGCCGTGCATCTGTTGTGCGACCGATCCGGCGACGCGGCAAAATTGTTTTTGCGCCGGTGGTTGCGCGAAATAGTTGAACAGCCTGGTTGATGTGCGATCGCGCGCAGCGATGCCGTTGCTGCCGGTGGCGCGCCCCAGCCGCGCGATCACCGCGGTTTCGGCCGAGCGGATCAGCCCGCCATGGCGGGCGATGATGCCGTTATAGTCGGCGACGAGTTGCAGCGAGCCCGGATGGCGGCACCCGATCGCCGCGACGTTCAGCGCGATGCGCAGGTTCCAGAACGCGTCGTGACCGGTCAGCTCGCGGTTGGGCGTTGCAAATTCCCCCCGCGCGTCGCGTGGTGGCAGGCGCAGGTTCGGCGCCGCGAAACCCGGTGCCTCCGGTTCCTGCAGGCCATATTGTGCCGCTGCGGGTGCAGCAGCCAGCGCCGCCGCACACGCGGCAGCGAGTCCGATCCATCTGGTCATGTTCCCAATTCCCCCAATGCTCCCCTGAGCAACGCCGGGCGATCCCGGCAGGAAGGAGACTAAGGGCAAGCAGAGAGTCGAAAGGTTGCCGGAAATTCATCATGAACGCAGCGTAAAGCCTGTTCCGCAGCCTTTGTTTGACGATAGTGAAATTCGGCGGTGCGGGCCCTGAAACGCAGGAGGGCCAGGGCTTTTTTGCAGGTGGCACGGGCCGCCGCGACCGGAGATCGGCGGCATGGCGTCATCACGCGCTGAGCGCGTGCCGGGCGAAATGCGACGAACCGAAATCGCTAGCCGCATATCGCCCGGGCAGCGTTGCATCGATGCAACAATACCGCCTGGGGGCAGGGGATGGGCGGTTACAGCCCGGTGGGCGCGTTGGCGGGCGGCACCGGCGCGGCGATGGGCGCGACGGGGGCGCTCATGATCGGCGGCGGCGGCGCATATTTGGCGTCCCACGCGACGGCGTCGGACTGATAGCGCGCATAGGCTTCATAAAAATCATGGAACGGCTGGTCGAGGCGCGCGAGGTGTGCGGGCGCCTGTTCGATGACCTGTGCGGTCGGCGTCGACGACACCAGTTGGGCGATTTCGTTGGCGCGGGCACAAAAGGCCCGCTGCGCCGGCGGCTGGGCGAAATAGTTGAACAGCTGGGTCGACAAGCGATCGCGCGCGGCGACACCGCTGGTCTTATTTTCCTTGCCCAGCTGGGTGATCACCGATTTTTCGGTCGAACGGATCACCTTGCCATGCGCCTTGATGATATTGTTGTACGCCGACACCATCGTCGTTTCTTCAAGACCGCGGCAACCGATGGCGGCGACGTTCAACCCGATCTTGAGCTGCCAGAAAGCGCGGTCGCCGGTGATATTGCTGTTCGCGGTGACAAAGCGGCCGTCGATGCCGCGTCCGGGCAGAATCTGGGTGACCGCGGCATTGCCCGGCGGCAACGGCCGCGGCGGCACGATGATGACGACCGGCTGCGGAGGCGGCGGCGGGGGCGGCGGGGGCGGCGCTTTGGTACAAGCCGCAACGCTCGCCAACAGCCCGGCCACGATGATCTTGCGCGACAAATTCATGATCCACTCCCCAACCGCGATATCATGCGGCGTCAACCCCGAGCGTGCAACGCGGCTTCGGCCTGTTGCACCAGAGATGCGACGATTGCGGCCACACTCTCTTCTTCGGATACCATACCGACAGATTGCCCTGCCATTAACGAACCATTTTCGACGTCGCCATCGATCACCGCGCGGCGTAGCGCGCCAGCCCAATAATGTTCGATTTCCAGCTGCGCCTGCATCATGTCGACCTCGCCCTGGTCGAGCTTGTTGGCGACTTCGCGCTGCTTGGCGGTGAACGCTTCGGTGCCGGCGTTCTTCAGCGCGCGAACCGGGATGACCGGCAGGCGCGGATCGATCTGGACGCTCGCGACCGCTTCGCGCGCCGACGCGCGCATGAACGCCTTTTTGAAATTGGGGTGCGCGATGCTTTCGGTGGCGCAGACGAAGCGGGTGCCGAGCTGGACGCCCGAGGCGCCCATTTCCAGATAGGCGGCGATCGCTTCGCCGCGGCCGATGCCTCCGGCAACGAACACCGGCACTTCGTCGGCCAGCGTCGGCAGGATTTCCTGCGCCAGCACGCTGGTCGACACCGGGCCAATGTGGCCGCCCGCCTCCATCCCCTCGATCACCAGCGCATCGACGCCTGAACGGATCAGCTTTTTTCCCATCGCCAGCGTCGGCGCGAAACAGATAACTTTTGCCCCCGACGCCTTGATTGCTTCCAGGCTGCCCTTGGGCGGCAGGCCGCCGGCGAGCACGACATGGCCGACGTCATGCTTTGTACAGACATCGATCAGCTCGAACAATTGCGGGTGCATCGTGATCAGGTTGACCCCGAACGGCTTGGTCGCCAGCGCCTTGGTCGCGGCGATTTCGGCGTCGAGCAATGCGGGCGTCATCGCGCCGCACGCGATCACTCCGAACCCGCCGGCGTTGCTGATCGCGCTGACCAGATGGCGTTCGGAGACCCAGCTCATCGCGCCGCACAATATGGCGTAGTCGCTGCCGAGAAGGTCGGTCCCGCGCGCCATCAGTTCATTCATTTTGCTCATTGAGGCTGCCTTTGCCAGCACTGGGACTCGCGCGCAATCCCTGGCGGTAACGGGGGCCGCGGCCCGTCGCATCGGGGAATCCGTTTGGCGCGGCAACCGAACCTTTCGGCGCAGAAAGCAAATCAATCATTGTCAACCAATTTACTTGGCATATGCTTGTGCGGCGAATCCACCAGGGAAAGGATCATCTATGAGTTCCGCCACGGAGACCGACAACGACGGTTCCGAACAGGCGCCTCGCGCGGTGCAGGCCGTCCTCGATGCGCTCGACAAGCTGAAGTTCGGCGCGATCCAGCTGACCGTCCACGAAGGACGGCTGGTGCAGGTCGATGTCACCGAGCGGCACCGCTAACCCAACTGATTTCGAAAGCTCCCAAGAGGGACTCTCCCCTCACTCTGCCGCAGACCGGTCCACCGGATGTGGCAATTTTCTTTGCAACAGGAAATTGTCATGACCGCAAAATATCCGTCTGTCCGCCGCCGCGTGCAGGCATCATCGCTAACCCTTTCGCTCCTCCTCGCGCTCGGCGCCGTGCCCGCCGCCGCCGAAGAAATATCGGCAGTCAAGGCAGAGGAAGCCGTTCCCGTCGCCGCGACAGCCGCGACAGCCGCGACAGCCGCGACCGCTGCCGCCGACGACGCCGATCAAGTCGATCCGACGCCAGCCGCGGCGACATCATCATCGTCACCGCCCGCCGCCGCCAGGAAACCGCGCAGGAAGTGCCGGTGGCGATCTCGGTGATCCGCGGCGATTCGATCGAGGCCACCGGCAATTTCAACGTCGTGAAGCTGCAACAGCTAGCCCCGACGCTGCAGGTTTATACCTCGAATCCGCGCAACACCTCGGTCAACATCCGTGGCTTGGGTGTTCCCTTTGGTCTCACCAGCGACGGTTTTGAGCAGGGCGTCGGCATCTATGTCGACGACGTCTATAATTCGCGCGTCGCCGCCGCGACCTTCGACTTCCTCGACGTCGAACAGGTCGAGGTGCTGCGCGGGCCGCAGGGGACGCTGTACGGCAAGAACACCACCGCCGGCGCGATCAACATCACGACCAACCAGCCGACCTTTGATTTCGAGGGCCGGGCCGAGGTCAGCGTGGGTAACCTCAATTACCGGCAGGCCAAGGCGGCGGTCTCCGGCCCGCTGTCGGACACCATCGCGGCGCGCCTCGCCATCGCCGCGACCAGCCGGCGTGGGACGATCTTTAACGTGACAAGCGACCGCTGGATCAACGAACAGGACAATCTGGGCCTTCGCGGCCAGCTGCTGTTCAAGCCCAGCGAGGATCTCAGCATCACGCTGTCGGGCGACTATAGCAAGCAGGATCCCGAAGGCTATGGCACCTCGCTCGTCCGCGTCGGCCGGACGCAACGCGCACTCGCGCGCCAATATGACGGGCTGGTCGCGGCCTATAACGCCGCCCATCCGACCCGGCCCTATGCGGTTCCCAGCCGCAATGTTTTCGACCGTTTGACCGACATCGACGCCGGCCTCAATGCGGGTAACAAGATCGGCGGGGTTTCGGCGCGGGTGAAGTGGGACGTCGGCCCGGGCACCTTGACCTCGATCACCGCCTGGCGCTTCTGGGACTGGAAGCCCGAGAACGACCGCGATTTCACCGGCCTGTCGATCGTCTCGAAATCGCAAAACCCCTCGCAGCAGGATCAGTATAGCCAGGAATTCCGCTATAATTACGAAGGCGACAATGTCGATTTTGTCGTCGGTCTGTTCGGTTTCAAGCAGCGGATCGACACGCAGGGCACCGAAAAGCAGGGCGCCGACGCGAGCCGCTGGAGCCTGACCGGCGCCCAGGCGGCCGACCCCACTATTCTCAACGGCCTGACCGCCACCAACACCCAATATCTCAAGAGCACCAGCGCGGCGCTGTTCGGCCAGCTGAGCTGGAAGGTGACCGACGCGCTGACCATCCAGCCGGGGGCGCGGGTCAATTATGACAAGAAGTCGGGCTTTTATCAGCGCGTCGTGACCAACGGCGCGGGCAACGTCATCTCTTGCACCCCGGCCCCCGCGGTGGGACGGTACTCGCGGCGCAATGCGGCATCTATCAGCCGCAGACCAGCGCACCGTCGGACAGCGCGTGGAACTTCACCTACGACTTCAATGTGAACTACAAGGTCGCGCCCGACATCCTTGCCTATGCGACCTATGCCAAGAGCTTCAAGACGCTGGGGATCAACCAGAACGGCCTGCCGCTCAACGCCGACAACACAGTCAATTTTGCCGTCAGCACGGTGAAGCCCGAATCGATCGACCATTTCGACGTGGGGCTCAAGACCCAGTTCCTCGACCGGCGGGCGACGTTTAACCTGTCGGCGTTCCGGTCGGAGATCCAGAATTTCCAGGCGACGGTGAATGGTGGCCAGTTCGGCACGGTGCGCGGCTATCTGGCCAATGCCGAAAAGGTCCGGACGCAGGGGATCGAAGCGGACCTGAAGATCGTTGCTAGCGACCGCTTCACCGCTTATGCCAACGGCGCCTATACCGACGCCAAATACAAGACGTTCACCAACGCGCCGTGCCCGCCCGAACTGTCGGGCGGGACGCTCCAGCTGGTGGGCGCGGCGCCCAATTATTCGCAGCCAGGCGTCGCCGGCGCGCTCAGTCCGCGCCAGTGCGATATTTCCGGGCAACGTCTGCCCGGCGTGTCGAAATGGGCCTTCTCCTACGGCGCCGAGACCAACACTCCCGCCACGCTGCTCGCAAAGGACGGGCAGGTTTATCTGGGCATCGACGGCAATTACCGCTCGCAAGGGAATTCGAACGCGTCACCGTCGATCTACACCAACATCAAGGGCTATGCGCTGACCAACGTCCGCGTTGGGTTCCGGGCCTACGGCTTCGACGTCTTCGGGTGGGTCCGCAATGCCTTTGACGTCAATTATATCGAGCTGCTGCAGGTCGCCCCCGGCAACACCGGCCTGATCGCGGGTACCTCCGGCGATGCCCGGACGTGGGGCGGGACGGTGAAATTCAGCTTCTGGCCCAGCCCATTCGCTGGACACAGAGAAGGGGGCGTTCCACGCGGAACGCCCCCTTTTTGCTGATGCAGCTTGTAGATCAGCGCTGTTGCGGGTTGTTGCGGTCCTGATCGGGACGCTGCTCGCCCTGCTGGCGATCTTGGCCACCCTGCTGCTGCTGCTGTTTGCGGCGCTGTTCTTCTTCGCGCTGCTGTTGCTCATTGGGGTTCTGGTTAGCCATTTTCTCTCTCCATTTCGTCACGCCATCGCGTGGGTGACATCAAGCCAACCCGCTGTTCCGCGGTAATGTTGCGCGGCGGCGGGGCCGTTTCGTCGGGGTGTGGCGAACCCGGGACCAACGTCATTTCCTTGCGGCAACCGCCGTCGCTGTAATCGGTTCGTTCAATGACTGAATTCAGCTTATTCGGTTATGTCGATGGAGAAGGGCGGCCTATCCTTTCCATCCCAAGGCGAAAGGATGACCCAATCGACTCGCGACCGGCCAGCATCGATGCGCTCGCGGCGACCCTCCGGTTGCCCGCGCGTCATGCGCCGGTCATCCTGCCGCGCCACCCCGATCCAACGATAACCCCCAAAGGAGAGACTGCATGAACGACCAGACCCCCATCGGCAGCGGCTGCCCGGTCCACCAGCCCGGCGGCGTGCGTTCGCTGCTTGGCCGCACCAACAAGGATTGGTGGCCCGACATGCTGGCCACCGAAGTGCTTACCCCGAACGGCTCGTCGAACCCGATGGGCGACGACTTCGACTATTCGAAAGCGTTCGCGCTGCTCGACTATGCGGCGCTCAAGGCCGACCTGACTGCGCTGATGACCGAGAGCCAGCCTTGGTGGCCCGCCGACTATGGCCACTATGGTCCGTTTTTCATCCGTATGGCTTGGCATGCCGCGGGCACCTATCGCACCGCCGACGGCCGCGGCGGCGCCAACAGCGGGCAGCAGCGTTTCGCGCCGCTCGACAGCTGGCCCGATAACGGCAACCTCGACAAGGCGCGGCGCCTGTTGTGGCCGATCAAGCAGAAATACGGCAACAAGATCAGCTGGGCCGACCTGTTCATCCTGACCGGTAACGTCGCGATCGAAAGCATGGGCGGCCCGGTGTTCGGGTTCGGCGGCGGCCGTGCCGACGTGTTCGAGCCCGAGCGCGACATCTATTGGGGCAGCGAAGACAAGTGGGTCAATGAAGGCGTTCAGACCCGCATCGATCCCGACAAGGGGCTTGCTGAAATCGAAGGGCCGCTCGCCGCGATCCAGATGGGGCTGATCTACGTCAATCCCGAAGGCCCGGGCGGCAATCCCGATCCGTTGCTGTCGGCGCGCGACATGAAGGAAACCTTTGAGCGCATGGCGATGAACCATGAGGAAACCGTCGCGCTGACCGCGGGTGGCCACACCTTTGGCAAGGCGCACGGCAATGGCGACGCATCGCTGCTCGGCAACGCACCTTCGGGCGGCGATCTGGCGGCGCAGGGCTTCGGCTGGGTCAGCAGCCACGAGAGCGGCGGCATCGGCGAGCATAGCGTGACCAGCGGCATCGAAGGGTCGTGGGTCAACACCCCGACCGAATGGTCCGAGAATTATTTCCGCCTGCTGCTCGACTATGATTATGAGCTCGTCCACTCGCCTGCGGGCGCGCAGCAGTGGCAGCCGATCAACCAGAAGCCGGAGGATATGGCCCCGGCGGCGTGGGATCCGAACATCAAGGTGCCGACCATGATGACCACCGCCGACATGGCGCTGAAGATGGACCCGGAATTCCGCGCGATCAGCGAGAAATTCCGCAACAACCATGAAGCGTTCAAGGATGCCTTTGCGCGCGCCTGGTTCAAGCTGTGCCACCGCGACATGGGGCCGAAGGTCCGCTACCTCGGCCCCGAAGTTCCGGCCGAAGACCTGATCTGGCAGGATCCGATCCCCGCCGGCACCATGCCGTCGGACGCCGATGTCGCCGCCGTTAAGGCAGCGATTGCGGCAAGCGGCCTGACCGTCAGCCAGCTGGTCAAGACCGCCTGGGCGTCGGCGAGCACCTATCGCAAGTCCGACCACCGCGGCGGCGCCAATGGCGCGCGCGTCCGCTTGGCGCCGCAAAAGGATTGGGAGGTCAACGAGCCGGCGATGCTGGCGAAGGTGATCGAAACCCTCGACAGTCTGCGCGGCAATCTGTCGATCGCCGATGCCATTGTGCTCGGCGGCGTCGTCGGCCTGGAAAAGGCCATCAAGGACGCGGGCTTCAGCGTCGCGGTGCCGTTCGCCGGCGGCCGCGGCGATGCGACCGCGGAACAGACCGATGCCGAGAGCTTTGATGTCATGGAGCCGGAGGCTGACGCGTTCCGCAACTATCTCGGCAAGAAAAAACTGGCGGTGAAGACCGAGGAAATGATGCTCGACCGTGCCTCTCTGCTTGGCTTGTCGGTGCCCGAAATGACGGTGCTGGTCGGCGGGCTGCGCGTGCTGGGCGCCAATCATGGCGAACGTGGGCATGGCCATTTCACCAAGCGTTCGGGGCAGCTGACCAACGACTATTTCGTCAACCTGCTCGACATGACCAATGTCTGGAAGGCCGTCGATGGGTCCGATGACCAGGAATATGTCGCCACCGACCGCAAGGGCGGCGGCGAGACCTGGCGCGCCACCCGCGCCGACCTGGTGTTCGGTTCCAATTCGGAGCTGCGCGCGGTTGCCGAAGTCTATGCCGAAACGGGCCATGAGGAAAAGTTCGTCAAGGACTTCGTCAAGGCCTGGACCAAGGTGATGAACGCCGACCGTTTCGACCTCGCCTGATCGGCACCAGCCGAACAGACGACGGGTCGCGGACCCGCCCCCAGGGACATGGGCCTGGGGGCGGGTCTTTTTTTCTTAAGGCGGCAAAATATGTCGAACGGGCGTGGTGCGCGGGAGTCTCACCGCGCCCGCGAAAAGGCTCCTGCGCCTTTCGATCAAGAGGCGGTCGGATGAGTCAATGCCGCTTAATTGTGGTCGACCGGCGTCGGTGAAGGCGCAAAACCGCGCCTGCACGGCGCCGTTTGCATCGGCTCGCCGCACAATCGGCTCGAATTGTCCGCGGAACCAGAGCAGCGGTCTTGCGGCGCGTATCCATGTGCCAGAGAGGGCGAATCGAACACGCGGGGGCGGCTCATTGAAGGAGTAGGGTCATGAGTGCCTTTTCAAAAACCCCAAGACGATTGTTGCTGCTGGCCATGCTGGCCGGGACAGCGCCAGTCTCACTGGCTGCGCAGTCGCAGGACACATCCGATGGCGAAGTCATGACGACGGTGTATGGCACGCTGCCGTCGCCGGAACAGATGACCAAGGGACCCGAGGTTGAAGGCATCATCGCCGCGCGCAGCGACGGCCGGATGCAGGTCAGGACCGCCGATGGGACCAACACGACGATCGTCATTGCCGACTACACAAAGATCAAGTCCAAGGGCGGGTTCCTCGGCCTCAACAGCGACAAGCTGGCGGCAGCTTCGCTGCTCAACGGCCTGCCGGTCAAAGTCGAGACGCTGCAGTGGGACGGCGGCCTGGTCGCGAGCCAGATCGATCTCAAGAGCAAGGATCTGCGGACCGCATCGATGATCCAGACCGGCACCGACCAGCGCTTTGGCGAACAGACGGCGGCGACCGAAGCACTGCGCAGCCGCGTCGGCGATATCGACCAATATAATGTCAAAGGCACGACGAACGTGAACTTCGACACCGGCAAGGCGGTGCTGTCCGAACAGGCAAAGGCCGATCTCTGCTCCGCGGCAACCTCGGCCGATGGGATGGACAACGCCTTGTTGCTCGTTGTCGGCTACACCGATTCCACGGGCAGCCAGGAACTCAATCAGGAACTGAGTGAAAAGCGAGCCAGTCGCGTCGTCAACCATCTGCAACAGGCGTGCGGCTGGAAACCCTATCGGATGCTGACCCCGACCGGGATGGCCGAAGCCGATCCGGCAGCAGACAATAGCACCGCGGAAGGCAAGGCACAGAACCGCCGCGTCGCGGTGAATATCCTGGTCAGCAAAGGCCTGGACGGGATGTAAGATGCACGGGGTGGGCCTTGCCCACCCCGCGTTTCCCGGCGGGCGCCGAAACGCTTAGGGCCAGGACCCTAGTCGGCGTCGAGCCCATAGGCGGTATGCAGCACGCGCACCGCAAGTTCGGTTTCATCCTCGTCGATCAGCACGCTGACCTTGATCTCGCTGGTCGAGATCGCCTGGATGTTGATGCCGCGGTCGGCCAAAGCGCGGAACATCGTGCTGGCGACCCCCGCGTGGCTTTTCATGCCGACCCCGACGACGCTGATCTTCGCGACCTTGTCGTCGCTGATGATGCGGTTGAAGCCGATCTTTTCCTTCGCAGCGTCGAGCAGGTCGATCGAGCGCAACAGGTCGGTCTGCGGCACGGTGAAGGTGACGTCGGTCTCGCCCTTGTCGCGGCCGACGTTCTGGATGATCATGTCGACGTTGATCCCCGCCGCGGCGAGCGGGCCAAAGATGTTGGCGACGCCGCCGGGCCGGTCGGGCACGCGGGTGACGATGACCTTCGCTTCATTCTTGTCGTGGGCGATGCCGGTGATCAGCTGCCGTTCCATCTGATGTTCCTCTATTTCCTCGTCGCTGACGATCATCGTGCCTTTTTTGGGCGCCTCGTCGCCCTCGACGAAGCTGGACAGCACCTGCACGCGGACGCCCATCTTCATCGCCAGCCCGACCGAGCGCGTCTGGAGCACTTTGGCGCCGACGCTCGCCAGTTCGAGCATTTCCTCATAGGTGACATAGTCGAGCTTGCGCGCGCGCGCGACGATGCGCGGATCGGTGGTATAGACGCCATCGACATCGGTGTAGATGTCGCAGCGGTCGGCCTTGAGCGCCGCCGCGACGGCCACGGCGCTGGTATCCGACCCGCCGCGGCCAAGCGTCGCGACGCGGCCGTCGTCCATCAAGCCCTGAAAGCCCGGGATCACCGCGACCTCGCCGCGCGCCATCGCGGCGCCGAGCGCGCCGGTGTCGATATCGGCAATGCGCGCGCGGGCATGGGCTTCTTCGGTGCGGATCGGCAGTTGCCAGCCGAGCCAGCTGCGCGCCGGGGTCCCCATCGCCTGCAGGGTGAGCGCGAGCAGGCCCGAGGTGATCTGTTCGCCCGCCGCGACGACAACGTCATATTCGGCGGGGTCGTAGCGCGGGTTCGCCTCGCGGCAGAAATTGACCAGCCGGTCGGTTTCGCCCGCCATGGCGGAGACGACGACCGCGACCTCATTGCCATTGGCGACTTCGCGCGCGACGAGCTTCGCCACGGTGCGAATCCGCTCGGTGCCCGCCATCGACGTGCCCCCGAATTTCATCACGATCCGCGCCATGTCGCCCCGCTTTCCTGAACTGGTTTCGGCCGCAACTTTTCCAAGCATTTCCGCGGCGCTCGGCTGTTACGGAAGGGGGACGGCGATGGCAAGCGCGCGAACACCTGCGCGGGATAGAATTTCTTGCACCCGTGATGCCGCGGTGCCACATCGCAGGGCATGAACGCTGCCACGATCAATCCGCACGAAGCCGCCCATTTCGGCGCGCTCGCCGCCGACTGGTGGGACCCGCATGGGTCGTCGGCGATGCTGCACCGGCTGAACCCGGTGCGCCTCGCCTATATTCGCGACCAGATCGACGCGCATTGGCATGGCGATGCGCGTGAGCGGTTTGCGCTGGCGGGGCGGAGCGCGATTGACGTCGGGTGCGGCGCGGGGCTGCTCGCCGAGCCGCTGGCGCGGTTGGGCGCCGAGGTGACAGGGGTTGATGCGGCGCCCGAAAATATCGCGGCGGCCAAGGCGCACGCCGAAGGACAGGGGCTGGCGATTACCTATCATGCGGGCGAGCTCGCAGCCTTGCCGCCCGCGACCTTCGACCTCGTTACCTCGATGGAAGTGGTCGAGCATGTGACCGATCCCGCCGCCTTCATCGGCGAACTCGCGGCAAGACTGGCGCCCGGCGGGCTCATGATCCTGTCGACCCCCAACCGCACGATGCTGTCGAAGCTGCTGCTCGTCGAGGCCGCCGAACGCGTCGGCGCCGTGCCGCGCGGGACGCATGACTGGGACCAGTTTTTGAAGCCCGAGGAACTGACCAAGCTGCTCGAAGGCGCGCGGCTCGAGGTGGTCGACCGCACCGGCCTGGCGCCGTCGGCGGCGAAGGGCTTTAAGCTCGGCGGCAGTGAGGCGCTCAACTATCTGGTCGCGGCGCGGTGGCCGGGCTGAAAGGCCACGACCCGCGCATCGACGCTTATATCGCGAAAGCGCAGCCTTTCGCGCAGCCGATTCTGACCCATTTGCGCCAACTGGTGCATCAAAATGCGCCGGACGCCGAAGAAACGCTGAAATGGGGTGTGCCGCATTTCGTGCTGAACGGGCAGAATCTGGCGGGCATGGCGGCGTTCAAGGACCATGCGACCTTCGGTTTCTGGCGCGACGAGGAGGTTACCGGTTTGCCGCGGGACACGGGCGCGATGGGCAGCATGGGGCGACTTGCTTCGATCGCCGACCTGCCGGAAGACAAAATGATGGCGGCCTGGATCGCGAAGGCGGCAGCGCTGTGCGCCGAGGGCAAGCCCAAGCGGCCCAAGGCTGAGCCGAAGGCGGCGCTTGACCTGCCAGGCGATCTGGGCGCCGCGCTCAACGCCAATGCCGCTGCGCAAGGCCATTGGGAGGCCTTCTCGCCCGGCAAGCGGCGCGATTATATCGAATGGGTGCTGGAAGCGAAGCGCGCGGAAACGCGGGTCAAGCGCATCGAAACGATCGTCGCGCAGGTGGCTGAGGGCAAAGACCGGAACTGGAAATATAAGGGGTGCTGGGACTTTAGCCCGTCATTGCGAGCGAAGCGAAGCAATCCAGAGCGGTTTACGCCTACTCTGGATTGCCGCGTCGCTGCGCTCCTCGCAATGACGAGGCTTAGAAATCCACATCCTCATAATATTTAGGCGGCGTCACAATCTCCATCCGTTCCGCCAGCAGCGGGCGAAAGCTCGGCCGCGATTTCAGCCCCGAATACCAGCCCTTGGTCTGCTCGTGCCCCGTCCAGTCGATGCCGCCCAGATAGTCGGCGACCGAGATATGCGCCGCGGCGGTCAGGTCGGCGAGGCTCATCGTCGCGCCGGCCAGCCAGGTGCGGTGGTCGATCAGATAATCGACATAGTCGAGATGGTTGTTCGCCGCCTTCATCGCCTCGCGCAGCGCGCCGCCGTCGGGGGGCTGGCGGTGGACGATGCGCTTTTGCATGCGTTCGAACAGCAGAGGCCCGGTGACTTCATAATAGAAATCATGGTCGAACCATGCGGTCAGGCGGCGAATTTCGGCGCGGTTGGCGGCGGTGCCGTTGATCATCGCCTTGCCTTCGACGGTTTCCTCGAAATATTCGGCGATCGCCATGCTGTCCATCAGCACCTGGCCGCGCGCCTGATCGACCATCACCGGGGTGCGGCCCGCCGGGTTGAGGTCGATAAATTCGTCGCGGCGTTCCCACGGCGATTCGCGCACCAATTCATAGCCGACGCCTTTTTCGCCCAGCAACAGGCGGAGCTTGCGCGAAAAGGGACAGAGCGGGAATTGATAGAGTTGCCACATCGGTCCGGCATAGCGGCAGCGGGGCGCCGCGCGCAACGGCTATGGCGCGGTGCGGCCGTGCTGGTTGTGGATTGTCGCTTAGCGGCGGGGTGCGGCGCGTTCGCGTTCCCATTGCGCGGCCATATCGCGCGCCATGTCCTTGAGCACCGGGGCGTAAACGGCGAGCGCCGACGCGGCTTGCCCGGCCATCCGGGTGGTGGCGCGGACATCGGCGCCCATGCGATCGGCATAATCGGGGTCGCGTCCGGCAACTTCGCCCAGCGTCGCGTCACGCGGGATATAGGCGGCGTCGGATTCGGGATCGACGCGGGCGATGGCGTCGGCGAGCGGGCCGACCGGCATCTGCATCAGCGCGCCAACGATCGCGGTGATCGTGTCGGCCATGCGATCCTGCGCCACCGGATCGTTCAGCGTCGCGACGGTGTCGCGCAACTCGGGATCGGCGGCGACCGCGGGCAGCGGCGCGGCGAGTGCGAGCAGGGGGAGGGCGATCAGGGCGAAACGGGTCATGGCGTTCATCCTTTTGAAGGACGCAAGGGTCAGCAAATGCGGCGTGCTTAGCGACGTAACGCTTTCGCTGGGCTGAACGTGCCGCCGCATTGCGATGAAGCGCAGCCGGAACGGGATGAGTGATCCTCCCCGTGGCGCAGCCATGGGGAGGTGGCAGCGGCATAGCCGTTGACGGAGGGTCTTTGGCGCAACCGTCGCTGCCCCTCCACCCCTCGCTTCGCGAGCGGTCCCCCTCCCCATGGCTTCGCTACAGGGAGGATTTCGCGATTATTCCGCTGCGACCACCTCGGCCTCGGTATCGCTCAGTGGATGCGCGAGGCGCGAGAGCATTTCTTTCGGGCAGACCTGCCAGAACTGGTCCTTCCAGCGGTCCCAGTCGGCGAGGATTTCGCTCGACCATTTGCTGCCGGTGGCCTTGGCGTGATCTTCGACCAGATCCTTGAGCACGGCTTCCCAATGCGCGCTGTCGATGCGTTGCCAGACGATCGACTCGGCATTGGCACGGCGCTCGAATTGGCCGTCGGTGTCGAGGACGAACGCTATGCCTCCGGTCATTCCGGCGCCGAAGTTGGAGCCGACGGGACCAAGGATCACCGCGACGCCGCCGGTCATATATTCGCAGCCATTGGCGCCGCAGCCCTCGACGACGACCTTCGCGCCCGAATTGCGGACCGCGAAGCGCTCGCCCGCCTGACCCGCCGCGAGCAATGTGCCCGAGGTCGCGCCGTAAAGCACGGTGTTGCCGATGATGCTGTTGTGCTGGCTGACCAGCGGGCTCGACACGGTCGGGCGCACGACGATGCGACCGCCCGACAGGCCTTTGCCGACATAGTCGTTGGCGTCGCCGAACACTTCGAGCGTGATGCCGCTGCACAGGAAAGCGCCGAGCGACTGGCCTGCGGTGCCGCGCAGGCGGACCTGAACGTGATTGTCGGCGAGGCCGTTCATGCCGAACTTGGCGGTGACCTCGGCCGACAGCCGGGTACCGACAGCGCGGTGGGTGTTGCGGACATTGTAGGTCAGTTGCATCCGCTCGCCGCGCTCGAACAGTGGTTTCGCGTCGCTGAGGATCTGCGCGTCGAGACTGTCGGGGACCGGATTGCGGAGCAGTCCGTGCGAGCGGCGCTGGTTGTCGGGGGCATCGACCTTGGCGAGGATCGGGTTGAGGTCGAGGTCGTCGAGATGTTCGGCGCCGCGGCTGACCTGGCGCAAGAGTTCGGTGCGGCCGATCACCTCGTCGAGGCTGCGGCAGCCGAGCTTGGCAAGGATTTCCCGCACTTCCTCGGCGATGAAGGTCATCAGGTTGATCACCTTCTCGGGGCTGCCGGTGAACTTGGCGCGTAGCTTTTCGTCCTGCGTACACACGCCGACGGGGCAGGTATTGCTGTGGCATTGGCGCACCATGATGCAGCCCATCGCGACGAGGCTGAGGGTTCCGATGCCATATTCCTCGGCGCCCAAGATGGCGGCGATGACGATGTCGCGGCCGGTCTTGAGCCCGCCGTCGGTGCGCAGGCGGATGCGGTGGCGCAGGCCGTTGAGGGTCAGCACTTGATTGACTTCGGACAGGCCCATTTCCCACGGCGTGCCGGCATATTTGACGCTGGTCTGGGGCGAGGCGCCGGTGCCGCCGGTGTTCCCCGCGACGAGGATGACGTCGGCATGCGCCTTGGCGACGCCCGCAGCGACGGTGCCGATGCCCGCGCTGGAAACCAGCTTCACGCAAACCCGCGCCTTCGGATTGATCTGCTTCAGGTCGTAGATGAGCTGCGCCAGATCCTCGATCGAATAGATGTCGTGGTGCGGCGGCGGGCTGATCAGCGTCACCCCCGGCGTCGCATGACGCAGGCGGGCGATGAACTCGGTGACCTTGAAGCCGGGCAGCTGGCCGCCTTCGCCGGGCTTGGCACCCTGCGCGACCTTGATCTCGATCTCGTCGCAGGCGCCCAGATATTCGGCGGTGACGCCAAAGCGGCCGCTCGCGATCTGCTTGATGTTGCTGTTGGCATTGTCGCCATTGGCATAGGGGCGATAACGTTCGCTCGCTTCGCCGCCTTCGCCCGACACCGCCTTGGCGCCGATCCGGTTCATCGCGATCGCCAGCGTTTCATGCGCTTCGGGCGACAGCGCGCCGAGCGACATGCCGGGGGTGACGAAACGCTTGCGGATTTCGGTGATCGCCTCGACGCTGTCGAGCAGGACACCTTGCGCCGGATAGTTGAACTCCATCAAGTCGCGGAGGTACACGGGCGGCAGGTCGGCGACCCCGCGCGAGAATTGCAGATAGGTCGAGTAACTGTCGGTCGCGACCGCGGTCTGCAACAAATGCATCAGCTGCGCCGAATAGGCATGCGTCTCGCCGCCCGCGCGCTGGCGATAGAAGCCGCCGATCGGCAGGGTGGTGGCGCGCCGGTCGAATGCCGCCTCATGCTTCTCGGTCGCGTTGATGAACAGCGATTGATAGCCTTCGCCCGAGATTTTCGCAGGCATGCCGGGGAACAGATCGTTGACGAGCGCGCGCGAGAGCCCGACCGCTTCGAAATTATAGCCGCCGCGATAGCTGGAGATCACCGCGATCCCCATTTTGGCGAGGATCTTGAGCAAGCCGTCATCGATCGCCTTGCGGAAGCGCAGGTGGCAGTCACCCAGCGACAATTCGCTGCCGAACAATCCGCGCGCGTGGCGGTCGGCGATCGCGGCTTCGGACAAATAGGCGTGGACCGTCGTCGCGCCGACGCCGATCAGCACTGCAAAGGCGTGGGTGTCGAGCACCTCGGCCGAGCGGACGTTGATCGAGGCATAGCTGCGCAGCCCCTTGCGGACGAGATGGGTGTGAACCGCGGCGGCGGCGAGCACCATCGCCATGCCGACGCGGTTCTCGCCAATGCTCTGGTCGGTCAGGAACAATTCGCTGCGCCCGGCGCGCACCGCATCCTCGGCCTCACGGCGAACGCGCGCAATCGCTTCGCGCAAGGTCGCGGCATCGCCGCCGACGGGGAAGGTGCAATCGATGTCGGCAACCGCATCGCCGAAATAGGCGCGCAGGCGATCCCAGTCGTCGCCGACCAGCACGGGGCTGTCGATGACGAGGACGTGGTCGCTCTGTCCCTTTTCGTCGAGGATGTTAGCAAGGTTTGCGAAGCGCGTCTTCAGGCTCATCACATGTCGTTCGCGCAGACTGTCGATCGGCGGATTGGTGACCTGGCTGAAATTCTGGCGGAAGAATTGCGCAACATGGCGCGGCTTGTCGGAGATGACCGCGAGCGGGGTGTCGTCGCCCATCGACCCGATCGCTTCCTTGGCGTCCTCGACCATCGGCGACAGGATCAGCTCCATATCCTCCATGGTCAGGCCCGCGGCGACCTGACGGCGCAGCAATTCGCTGCGCTCGAACGTGGGCAGGCTCGATTTGCCCCCCTTGGGCAGATCGGCCATGGTGCGGAAGCCTTTGACGCGCGCGCCATAGTCATGCGCGCCCGCGATCTTGTCCTTGATCGCGCGGTCTTCGTAGAGGGTGCCGCTTTCCAGATCGACCGCGATCATCTGGCCCGGACCAAGACGGCCCTTCTTGCGGATGCTGGCTTCGGGCAGCAGCACCATACCGCTTTCGGAGCCGACGACGAGCAGATTGTCGGCGGTTAGCGTGTAGCGCAGCGGGCGGAGCGCGTTGCGGTCCATGCCGGCGACCGCCCAGCGACCGTCGGTCATCGCGAGCGCAGCGGGGCCGTCCCACGGCTCCATCACGCTGGCGAGATAATTGTACATCGCCTTGTGCGCATCGGGCATTTCGGGCTCGTTGACCCATGCCTCGGGGACGAGGATCAGCTTCGCGGTCGGCGCGTCGCGCCCGGCGCGGCACAGGGTTTCGAACACCGCGTCGAGCGCGGCGGTGTCGCTGGCGCCCGCCGGGATCACCGGCTTGATGTCTTCGCTATGCTCGCCGAACGCGAGGCTCGCCATCTTGATCTCGTGGCTTTTCATCCAGTTCTTGTTGCCGCGGATCGTGTTGATTTCGCCATTGTGCGCAAGGCAGCGGAACGGCTGCGCCAGCCACCATTGCGGGAAGGTGTTGGTCGAATAGCGTTGATGGAAAATTGCGACGCGGCTTTCGAACAGCTTGCTCGTCAGGTCGGGGTAGAAATCGGCGAGACTCTCGGCGAGGAACAGCCCTTTGTAGATGATCGAGCGGCACGACAGGCTGCACACGTAAAAATCGGCGATCTGCGCCGCGATGACCTTTTTCTCGATCCGGCGGCGGACGAGATAGAGTTGCTTTTCGAACTCGGCGAGCGACGCTTCGTCGGGCAGCGGGCCGGCAATCATGATCTGCTCGATTTCGGGGCGGGTGCGCTGCGCCTTGTCGCCGATCACCGATACATCGACCGGAACCTGGCGCCAGCCATAGATGGTGAAGCCCGCGTCGATGATCTCGGCCTCGACGATCGTGCGGCAATGTTCCTGCGCCTCCAGATCGGTGCGCGGTAGAAAGATCATGCCGACGGCGAGACGGTTCGGGCGCACCTTATGCCCGGACGCCGCGATCGCGTCGTCGAAGAACCGCACCGGCAGGTCGACATGGATGCCCGCGCCGTCGCCGGTCTTGCCGTCGGCATCGACCGCGCCGCGATGCCACACCGCACGCAGCGCCTCGATCGCCGCCTCGACAACGCGGCGCGACGCCTTGCCGTCGGTCGCCGCGACCATGCCGACGCCGCAGGCATCGGATTCCAGGTCGGGGCGATACATGCCTTGCTCGGCAAGCCGGGCGTGTTCGGGGGTGGGGTAGTGGGTCATTAGCTGCTTTGCCTTGATGTTTTGTCTTCGGATGTGCCGATGAATTCTGCGATGGCGCCTTCCAGAATCTCATTGAGTCGGGCGTCGTCTTCGGGTGTGGACTCGTTTGACCATGCTGCGCCAATCTCGAGCAGCCTTGAATTGAGCGCGACGGTCTTGCGGCCCGCAGGGGTCGAGAACATTCGCAAGATATCGCGAGAGCGCTCCTTGGTCATGGTGCGCCTTACGTCGCGTTCGACGCTTTCGGCGACCGCAGCCTTGAGGTCGTCGGCCGTGATTGAAGCTTCCTCGTTCTCGATCAGGTTCGCCATCAACTTCGAAAAGTCCGCTCCTTCGGCCACGCTTTCAATAAGCCACTGACCAGTCGGGCTGCGATAAAATGCCAACATTTCTCGCATTTCGGCATCGGTAAGAGCACCGGCATAGACTGCCGCCATGCGGTCCCAGAGCACCGGCAGGCCGCCGACAACCTGCCTTTCAATTTCGGGTCGCATGGCTTCTATCATGCGCTTGAGGATGCCGGGATATTCCGTCTCCAGTTCTGCCAGATCGGGGTTCGCCGCAAGCACCGACGGCATAGTCTCGTCGAAGACCTTCACCATTTGACGGCTTGTGCTGTCGGCGTTGTATAGTAGCGACGCCATTTCTAAGCCCAACGCCATCGAACCTTGCGCGGGCGCGACCGTCGGCGCCGGGGCAACCCGGGACGGCAGCGCGTCGGGTGCCAGCATCATCGAGGCGAGGAGTGTGAGCATCGTCAGCCTTACTTTGCTGGAGGCAGTTTCTTGCGCGCATTCTCGGCCGCTTCCTCCACGGCCTGCTGCGCGGCGATCGATGCGTTTTCATACGCGGTCTCGAGATTTTCGACGCGCTGGCGTTCGGCTGCCGACCAGTTGCTGCGGTCGTAGGCTGGGTCTTCGCTGGCATAATCAGTAGCGGCCGCAGCGGCATCTGCTGCCGCCTCGGCGGCATCCGCCGCGGCGTCGGCGGCGCTGCCGTCGTATGTGGCATCGGCGGCAGCATCCGCATCACCGGCAGCATCCACCGCGTCGGTCTTCCACATGTCGCGCTGGTCCTTCAGCACCTTCACATCGACCTTCATCAGCTTGGCGAGCGAGGCAAGTTCCTTGTCGCTGAAGTCGGAGAGCTGCTTTTCCTTGGGCAGCTCTTTCATGTCCTTTTCGATCTGCGGGCCGCGGTCCATGAATTTGGTGACCATGGGCGGCAGCGCCTTCATCACCGCGACCATCACTTCGGGATCGGCCTGCAACGCCATCCATTCGCTGGCGTAGAGGCGGCCCGTGGGGGTCGCGAGGAAGGCGTTGAGGTCGGTCAGCTGCGCCGCGCTGAACTTGCGGGCATAGGCCTTGGCCATGCCGTCGCGCATCGGCCGCTCCAGATCGGTCAGGGCTTCGCTGATCAGCGGCTTCAGAACCTTGGTAATCTGGTCTTCGCGTTCCTTGCGGTGCGGATCAAAGATATCGGCGATCTTGACCTTCGTCGCTTCGTCGAGCGCGGCAATCTTGTCGCTTTCGACCCCGGTCTTGATCGACAGCATCAGGTCCGACTGGCCGCCAAGCTCGGCCATGATCGTCTTGAACATCTTGCCATAGAGGTTGTCGATCATCTTCTCGAGGCTGCCGGTCGGGATTAGCGCTCCCATCGACTGCTGCGCGAGCGACAGGCGGGCGGGCTCGATCGGCGGCAGGCTGCTCGTGTCGAACATCTTTTCGACCAGCGCGATCGCTGCGTCCATTTCCTTCTGCATCTTCGCCTTGGCGTCGGCGGCGTAGGCTTCGCTGCTGACATCGCCCTGCGCATCGTCGGCGACGACTTCGGCAACCGGCGCTTCCTGCGCGGCGGCGGCCAGCGGTGCCAAGGCGAACGCCCCGGCGAGCAGCATCGTTTTGAATTTCGACATCATGATTTTCCTTCCCCTGTTGGTCATGCTGCCTTCTTTTCGCTTTTCGCTTTGGCTTTCAACCACTTTGCCATCTGGTCGCTGACATCGCGGCCGTCGCGGATGCCCCACACCACCAGGCTGGCGCCGCGGACGATGTCGCCCGCCGCAAAAACGCCGGGCAGGCTGGTCATCATCGTCTGATGATCGACGCGCAAAGTGCCCCAGCGGGTGACGCTGAGGTCGGGAGCGCCGAACAAATTGGGCAATTCTTCGGGATCGAAGCCCAGCGCCTTGATCACCATGTCGGCGGGCAGGTCGAAGGTGCGGCCGGGGTCAACCTCGGGGCTGCGGCGACCGCTGGCGTCTGGAGCGCCAAGGCGCATGCCCGCGACCGCGACCTGCTTGACATGCTTGTCGGCGGTGAAGCTGTCGGGGGCCGACAGCCAGACGAATTCGACGCCTTCTTCCTCGGCGTTCGACACTTCACGCAGCGAGCCGGGCATATTCTCGCGGTCGCGGCGATAGAGGCATTTCACCGACTTGGCGCCCTGACGCACCGCGGTGCGGACGCAGTCCATCGCGGTATCGCCGCCGCCGATGACGACGACATGCTTGCCCGCGGCATTGAGAGAGCCGTCGTCGAACGCCGGAACCGCATCGCCAAAGCCCTTGCGGTTCGATGCGACAAGATAGTCGAGCGCGGCGATCACGCCTTCGGCTTCGTTACCCGGCACATGGATCTCGCGCGCTTTGTAAACGCCGGTCGCGATCAGCAGCGCGTCATGCTTCTGGCGCAGCGCGTCGAGCGTCGCGTCGCCGCCGACCTCGAACCCCAGATGGAAATGGATGCCGCCCGCGACCAGCCGGTCGATGCGCCGCATCACGACGTCTTTCTCCAGCTTGAAGCCGGGGATGCCATAGGTGAGGAGCCCGCCGGCGCGGTCGTGGCGGTCGTACACATGCACCTCATGCCCCGCGACGCGCAGATATTCGGCGGCGGTCAGCCCTGCCGGACCTGCGCCGATGATGCCGACCGACTGGCCGGTCGCTTTGCCGGGGTGCAGCGGCTCGACCCAACCCTCGGCCCAGGCGGTGTCAGTGATATATTTTTCGACGCTGCCGATCGTCACCGCGCCATGCCCCGAAAATTCGATGACGCAATTGCCTTCGCACAGGCGATCCTGCGGGCAGATGCGGCCGCAGATCTCGGGCATCGTCGAGGTTGCGTTGCTCAGCTCATAGGCCTCGTGCAGCCGCCCTTCGGCGGTCAGGCGCAGCCAGTCGGGGATATGGTTGTGCAGCGGACAATGCACCGAGCAATAGGGCACGCCGCATTGCGAGCAGCGCGCCGCCTGTTCGTCAGCGTCGGGCGCCGCGTAGCGCTCGGCGATCTCGCGGAAATCTTGCGCGCGGTCGTCGGCGGACCTTTTGTCCGGATAATGTTGTTCGCGCTCCACAAACCGGAGCATGCGATCGGCAGCCATGCAATTTCCCCTTCGATGCGGGGCAAATGCATGGGCGGACCGGCTCTGTCACGGTCGAAATTGCATTTAGGGAAAGTTTGCTGTCCTAAAATTGCACTCAATGCAGTGGCGTGACAGGTCGAGCGCAACTATCTTTCAAAGTTAATACCGGATCGGACCTATTGCAGGGCAAGCCAGATCAGCGCGACCGTGCCAAGGATGATTCGATACCAGGCAAAGGGCGCGAACCCAAAGCGACCGACGATCGCAACCAATGCCTTGACCACCGCCAGCGCGACGACAAAAGCGACGCCCAACCCGATCGCGATCGCCGTCAGGTCGTCGATCACCAATATGTCGCGGTCTTTCCACAGCGAATAGGCAGTGGCGCCCATCATCGTCGGGACCGCAAGGAAGAAACTGAACTCGGCGGCGGTCTTCCGCTCGACCCCCATCAGCAGCGCGCCCATGATCGTCGCGCCCGATCGGCTGACCCCGGGGATCATCGCGATACACTGGACGATACCGATGATAATTGCGGTCCGAAGCGGCATCGCCTCGACGCTGTCGACCTTCACCACCTTGACCACCCGCTCGATCGCGAGAATCACGACGCCGCCGACAATCAACGCCACCGCGACCGTCGTCGGCGACTGGAGCAGTGCGCGGATGTTTTCATAGGCAACGGCCCCGATCAGCATCGCGGGCAGAAAGCCGATCAGGATGTTGCGCGTGAAGGCGATCGACGGCGGATCGGCGCGCAGCAGCCCCATGCCGACATTCCAGAACCGCTGGCGATAGGCGACGAGCACCGCAAGGATTGCGCCGAGCTGGATCGAGATCTTGAACGCCGCCGATCCGTCGCCGGTAAAGCCGAGCAGTTCGGCGGCGAGGATCAGATGGCCGGTCGACGACACCGGCAAAAACTCGGTCAGCCCCTCGATGATGCCGAGGATGATGATGGTTGCAAGGTCGTGCATTTGCTATCCTGGGGTTGGTCACCCCGGGCAACCCGGCGATCGGGCGGGGGCAGGGCGGAGCCCGGGTGGTCGGGCTCAGGCGGGCTTCTGGACCGCAAAGCGGCCGTGGCGGCGATATTGCACCAGCCAATCGTCGGCGACCGCGGCGAGCGACGTCGGTTGGACGCCCAGCGCGGCGAGCCCTGCGGCGCCGTCGGCAACGATATTGTCCCGTTGCAGCATCAGCCACTGGTCCTTGGTGATCGGCGCGCCGGGCGCCCAGCCGAACCCCGACGCGAGCGCCCCGGCGACGACATCGGGGACATCGACGAACAGCGGCGAGCGGCCGATCGCATCGGCGATCCAGCGTTGCAATTCGCCCATGGACAGCACCTGCGGCCCGCCAAGCTCAAAGGTCTGGCTCGCGGCGCCATCGCCGAGCGCGGCGACGACGGCATCGGCGACGTCGCCGACATAGACCGGCTGGAACATGGCGTCCGGCGCCACAACCGGGATCACCGGCGCCATCCGGATCATTGCGGCAAAGCGATTGATGAATTGATCCTCGCGGCCAAAGACGATCGACGGGCGCAGGATTGTGGCCGCGGGAAAGGCGTCGCGCACCGCGGCCTCGCCATCGCCCTTGCTGCGGCCATAGGTCGATGCGCTGTCCCGATCGGCGCCGATCGCCGACACATGGACGAGCGCGCGGACGCCGGCGGCTTTCGCCGCGGCGGCGACATGGCCTGCGCCGTCCGCTTGCACCGCCTGCATGTCGGCGAAGGCGCCGACCAGATTGATCACCGCGTCGCTGCCCTGCACCGCGCGGACGACGCTGGCGGCATCGCGGACGTCGGCGGCGACGAACTGCGTCTGGCCCAGCCCGCCGAGCGGTTTGAGGAAGGTCGCGGCGCGCGGGGTGCGCTGCGCGATGCGGACGCGGGCGCCGCGCGCGAGCAGGCGCTGCACGACATAGCGGCCGACGAACCCGCCGCCGCCCAGCACCGTGATCAATTGCCCGTCGAGTTTCTGCATTTGCATCCGCCTGTGATCGATTCTGGAACGCGGCGCGTGGCGCGCAGCACGGCCTCCCCATGCCGCGAAGCGGGGCAGGGGGCAAGGGGCGACGGCGGTTCGATCGCCTGAAATCGGCACCTTTGCGATAAAATGTGCCCTGACCCGCGCACTGCAGTTGACAAGTCGCCAGCCCCGCCGCTAAGCGCCCGCTCCTACCCCGTGCCCAGATGGCGGAATTGGTAGACGCACCAGCTTCAGGTGCTGGCGATCGCAAGGTCGTGGAGGTTCGAGTCCTCTTCTGGGCACCATTTGTACTAGGGCTTTGAAAGCCTTGGGAAATATAGGAAATTTAGGGATTTTCACAATCGCCTAGTACAAACGTGCTAGGGAGAAATCGCTATGTGTACCTATCTCCACAAGGCTCCGAACGGGGTCTATTATTTCCGCATGGGCATCCCTGTGGAGCTTCGCCCCCGGTTCGACGGGAAGCGCGAAATTAAATTCAGCCTCGGAACAAAGGACCGGGATACCGCTAAGCGGCTAATCCCCGATCAGACCAAGGCAGCCCAGCGCCAGATTGAACAGGCGAAGGCATCAACCGGCCCAGCCCCTAAACCCGCCCCGGCTAGATCGCAGGCCCAGCTTGCCCGTGACCGGCAGCGGTGGGAGTTCGATCAGGAACAGGAAGCTCTTGCCTCTGAGGCATATATGGATGCTGAGCTAGAGATTGCTGAGCTTGAGCCGGTTATGGATGCCCTGAGCGCCGGACAGGTTCCCGATGCTGCACCGCAGGACGTTGCCCGCGCCGCTCAGCTAGCCCTTGCCCATGAAAGGGAAATGGCGGCAATCAGGATCGAAGAGGAAGCGAACAGGCGGGTTGCCCGGATTGCACCCCTAGTCCCCGGTGAGGCCATCCCTGAGCCGAAAGGGAAGGGTATCTATCTCGATACCGATATTGTTGACGGGTGGGCCGCTGAGCGCAATCCGTCTGCCAAGGGCAAGGCTGCCTATCTCAGTTCCGCCAATCTGTTCCATTCGATCATGGGCCGTAAGTCAGTCGAGCTTATCAGCAAGGCCGATGTCATGGCTTACAAGCAACGGCTGATAGCGGACCCTGCCCGGTCGCAAGTCAATGTGCGGGACCATCTGGCATATCTCAGGACGTTGCTCGACTGGGCAGCGCAGAATGACAAGATCGACGCCAACCCCGTCAAAGATGTTCGTATGCGGGTTACGGATAAGGGGGAGGCCCGAAAGGATTTTGACATAGATGACCTTGCAGCCCTGCTAGCTGGCCCCGTTCATGCCAAGGGCGAGCGTCCTAAGGGCTGTGGCGGTGAGGCTGCTTATTGGCTGCCATTGCTGGCCCTGTTCATGGGAGCAAGGCGAGAGGAGCTAGGCCAGTTGCGGGTTAGCGATGTCCGGCAAGCCCCGTATGTGGACGGGGACGAAAACCGGCAACAGGTATGGTGCATTGAAATTACCGATACCCCGGATGACGGGGAAGGGCTGGCCAATCAGGTCAAGAACGCTGCCAGCCGTCGCCTCATCCCGCTGCACCCCCAGCTAATCGAGCTTGGATTTATCCGCTATGTGCAGGGTCTAGCCAATCAACAGGGCAGGGTGTTCCCCGAATTGAAGCCGGTAGGGGTCGGCCAAAAACTTACAGATAAGTGGGGGCAATGGTTCGGGCGGTATAAGCGCCAGATCGGGATAACCGACAAGGCCAAGGTGTTTCACTCATTCCGCCATACGTGGAAAACCCAAGCCGTTGACGCGGGCATTGCTGAGCGCATCTGTCGGGAGTTCCAAGGGCATGAGGGTAAGGACGCCGCAGACAAATATGGGGCAGCGCCATCAATGGCAAAGCTGGTGGAGGCCATCGCATCCTTTCGGGTGCCGGGGCTGAAATTCCCCCCGGCCCCGTAGGTCGATTTTCCGGCCCGTACAGAGGCGGCAGAGGTCCCGGGTAGTTGCGCCTATCCAGAGCCTCATTTGGCCCCGGAGGGATTCTCGTTAGAGGCCTGCGGACCCAAGAAGTTTCGAGGCGCGCATGCCGAGCGCATCAGCAATCTTGATGAGATTTAGGACCGACACGTTCCGCTCGCCGCGTTCGATCTTACCCATATGGGAGCGGTCAATTTCGGCAGCGTCGGCTAGCGCCTCCTGCGAAAGTCCTACCGTCTTTCGGTGACAGCGAATAGCTTCGCCAAGTTGGGCAAGGCGACCTTCGTGATCCCGGTGTCCTGCAACGCGCTTCACCCACGATGCAATCTTGCCTTGACTATTTTAAGGCCACGGCATTTACGACCCTTTCGTCTATTGATTTGCCATCACCTTTCAACCGCGCAGCAAGGAGAGTGCAATGCTCCGATCCCCGAATAGCATCCGTGGCGTTTTGCACGGTTCCGTTCGACCTGTGGCGTTTATGGCGGTCATGGCAGCCATATGGGTTACATCCTCCGCTTTAGCTCTGCCTGCGAATGCCGCTATGGTTCAAGAAAATGGCGATCCTGCCCGCGCGCGGGAGTTTCAAAGCGAGCCGATTGCAGAGGGAGCTGTGACTGAGCGCCTTGCATCGAAAACGCCCATTGGTCGCCGAACGTCATCGGAGCTTGTCGGAATGTCGCCTGCGGAGATTGAAGCGCAAATACCTTCGTTGCCTCCTAGGCAGGTCACTGATGAGGACATTGCGCCCAAACCCACGGGAGCGAGCGTCATCACCGACGACCATGCCCGCCAGGAGCAGGTCTGGGAGGCGATCAAGGACGCCTGGTCGAAGGAGCCCTATCAGATCCGTCGCATGCTCACCGAGACCACGGTGCGCGCCTCCGACAAGCGCGCCGTCTTCGTCGGTGTCGACGCCTACGAGGCGGCCGGCGGCATCGTCATGCGAGACCTGTTCCAGTCCGATGACGGCGGCTGGCTGCAGGATGCGGCGCTGCTCGATCGGCTGGTCGCCGAGAAGCTGAAGGCGACGGCTGAGACGATCGCCGCCGAGGGCTGGAAGTGGATCGAGGTCGCAGTCAGCTTCCCCTACGACGCCACGCGCGGCCTGCGCGAGCTGCAGGGCGAGCCGCTCGACTTGACGGCGGAAGAACAGGCGACGATCGAGGCGCTCAACGCCGAATATCAGAAGCTCGAGGCGGAATATGAAGACGCCGACGAGCTGCCCGACGAGGTCGACCTGCGGCTTGGGGAGATCGAGACGGCGCTGTCGGCCTTCGAAACCCGTCCGGTCCGCTTCGAGGCCGTCGACATCGCCCGCGCGGGCGCTTTCATCAGCATCGCCCATGACGGCAGCATCGCCATCGATCGCGGCTATGTCCGGGCCGAGGACGAGGCTCCCGAGCCCGGCATCGAGGCCGATGGGGACGACACCGAGCATCAGCCGGGCGAACCCGGTGTGCCGGCCTTGCAGCGCGCCGTCATCACGATCGGCGGCCAGCCCGTCGAGGCGGAGGACGACGAAGACGACGCGATCAAGCCGCTCCCCGAGCGCCTGGTCATCGAGCTGACGGCCTATCGCACCCTCGCGCTGCGCAACGCCGTCGCGGAGAACCCGCACGTCGCCATGACCGCGCTGCTCCACAAGCTGGTGTCGGACACCTTCATGACCCGCATGTATACGGGCGCCATGGAGGCCGGGGTGAAGCACGTCTTCTTCCCGGCGCAGGACGATGGGCTGAAGGACAGCCCGTCCGCCCGCGCGGTGCAGGACCGTCACGCCGCCTGGGCCGGCGACATCCCGAAGGACGACGATGCACTGTGGGATTGGCTCGCGGGCCTGGACGACGCCAGCCGGATGGCGCTGCTGGCGCATTGCGTCAGCTACGGCGTCAACGCGCTCTATGAGCGGCCGAACCCGCACAGCGCCGGCGGCGTGTCGCAGCACACGCTCGACATGCGGCTCGCCCAGGCCGACCGCCTGACCAAAGCGACGGGGCTCGATCTGGTGGAGGCCGGCTGGCGCCCGACCTTCGGCAACTACCTCAACCGTGTCACCAAGCCCCGCATCCTGCAGGCGGTTCGCGAGGGCATCGGCGAGCAGGCCGCGCAGCTCATCGACCACCTAAAGAAGGGCGACATGGCCAAGGAGGCCGAGAGGCTGCTCGCCGAGACCGGCTGGCTGCCCGAGCCGCTGCGCCTGATCGACGATGCCGAGGCGCCCACGCCGGAAGTCGAGGCTGGCGGCGAGGACGACGATGCGGCGCTGCCCGCGTTCCTCGCCGGCGACGACGAGGTTGTCACGGCGGAGGCCACCGACGACGAAGCGCACCTTGTCGCAGCCGAATGACGAGCACCCGGAGCGGCTTCGGCCGCTCCGGTCCTTTCCCCGATTGAAGGAGCATCGCCATGTCGCGATCCAACCCGTCGCCACGCCGCGTCGTCTTCCAGTACCTCGTTCCCGTACATGTCGAGGTCGAGGACGGCATCGTCGGCCGCGTGACGATCATCGACGAAACCCCGGTGCGCGCCCCCGTCGTCGTCGAAGGCGATCCCGCCTATCTCGCCGACGCCATCCGCGCCGCCGACGACGGCCAGGCCTGGCCATCCTGGCAGTTCGGCTACTAGCCGCGCCACCCCGAACCCACTCCGAGCCCGGCCCGAGCGCCGGGCTCTTTTCGTTTCCGGAGCCCGCCATGACCGATTTCTCCACCCGCTATTCCTGCCTGCTCGATGTCGGCACCTCCGCCAACGTCGCCCGGGCCTTCGACATCTACGCCGCCTTGATGGCCGAGAACGACCGCGAAGACCCGCCGGCCGAGCCGTTTCATCTATCTGTGACACCCGATCACGGTGCGTCGCGGCTCTGGCTGCGCGATCCCGGCACCGCAGATCCGCAGCTTGCGATCACCTTCGTGACGCGCTGCGCCGAGGCCCTCGCGCTGACCGGCCGTTGGGGATTTCAATGGGCCGGCATCGCCTCCGATCCCGTGGTCGATGGTTTCTCGGGCGGCACCCATGTGCTCGATCTTGCCACCGGCGAGACGATCGCATGGACGAGCACCGGCCGCTGGCTCGCCGACCGGCTTGCCAGGGGAGGCGCGCGATGAGCATCCCCGACCATGCCCGCGCCAACTTCCAGACGCTCCTGCGCGCCGCGAACAGTGGCGACCTGGCGCTGATGGAATGCACCGACGTAGCAACCGGCGAACCGCGCTACGTGATCTGCGCCGTCGGCCGCGATGACGGCGAGTTCGTCTTCACACCGTTCGGCCATCTCGCCGATGGCAATCCCTTCGAAATCTACAGCCCGCCGGACGCGTCGACATAGGCGAGCGCGCGCCCAATGTCCTCGCTCGCCGCTACCAGACCGCAACTTCCCACTGCCCGTTGACGCGGGCAAATCCGATTGGCCGGTTTTGCGGGCTCGCGTTCGGCCTGGTCGGATCGAGCACGATCTGCGTCATGCAGGTCACGCCCGGACCGACCCCACCCGGCGAGCAATCGCCGAGCTTCAGCGTCGCGTTCGCCAGCGACGTGCCCGTGAACAGGCGATGGCGCCGCACGGCCGCGGTCGCTTCGCCCTCGCTCGGCTCTGCGACGCCGGCGGCGACGGCCGGAGATGCAGTGACCGGCGAGATCACCGGCCTGAGCACGAAACCCGCACCGAAGCCGACAGCCAGACAGGCCGCGCCGAGAATGCCAATCGCACTGCCCTTCATCTCGCCTCCGATGCTCACTCAGCCGGCGCGGCACGCGCGAATGGTGCGAGGCACAGCGGCTTGTTTTCCTACGAGAACTTAGCGTCCCATCCGCACCGCCGGAAGCCGGTGCGACAGGCCGGGTTCCGGCCGCGCCAGAGTGAGAGGGTGGCCGGGACGGGTTTGAGCCCGTCCGGTCGAGAGAGAGCGCCGGGCCGGCTCGCTCCTGTTCCGCTCTCCGAGGTTCCTCTCATGCTTCATGATCCGCTTCCAGCCGCTCACGCGGCTTCGCTCCCGCTTGTCCCCCACACGCCGCCGGCCGCCTCTATCCTCGCCGCCGCCGAACGCATCCTCTCCCACCTCGAACAGGGCCGCACCGTTGATGCCGCCATGCTGCGCAGCGCCATGGAGGATGCCTTCGGCGCGTCCGACGCAGCCGGCGCGTGGGACTGGAAAGCCGCCTATGACGCCTGCGAGGTCGCGACCGTCCTGTTCCTACGCAAATACGGAAAGCCGCTTTTCCGTAAAGCCGCATCGCCGGCTTCACGACTCTCCGCGCTTGTGAAGATCGTCGGACTGTTACCGACGCACACGCGCCGATCCGAGGAGGCGCAGGCCTTCCAGCAATTCTCGACGCCGATCCCGCTCGGCCTTGCCGCGCTGACGGCGGCAACATTGGCCCCGGCAGATCGCGTGCTGGACCCGTCCGCCGGGACCGGACTGCTCGCCGTCCTCGCCGAGACCGCAGGCGCATCGCTCATCCTCAACGAGCTGGCCGAGACCCGCGCCGATCTTCTCACCTCTCTCTTTCCGGCCATGCCCGTCACGCGCTTCGACGCCGCCCAGATCGACGACCATCTCGATCCGGCCGCTGTGCCGAGCGTCGTCATCATGAACCCGCCATTCTCGGTGATGGCGAACGTCACCGGGCGGGTCGCGGACGCCGCCTATCGGCACATCGCCTCGGCGCTGGCCCGGCTGGCCGACGGCGGACGCCTCGTCGCCATCACGGGCGCGAACTTCTCGCCCGAGCTTCCGGCCTGGCGGGACGCCTTCGTGCGCCTGCAGGGACGCGGCCGCGTCGTGTTCACCGCCGCGATCGCCGGCTCGGTCTATGCCAAGCACGGCACGACCATCGAGACCCGCCTGACCGTCATCGACAAAGCGCCGGCCGAGGACCCCGAGCATTTCCCGGATTCGGCCGGGATCGCACCCGATGTCGCGACCTTGCTCGGCTGGATCGACGCGCAGCTTCCGGCACGCCTGCCGGTCTCGATCATGCGTCCCGCCGCGACACCGGCC
>Ga0209232_1000050_pt1 | contig 68074 bp, 70 predicted proteins | sample ETNvirenome_2_60_FD_184066 | JGI IMG/M metagenome (GOLD analysis project Ga0209232, IMG submission 184066) | Marine viral communities from the Pacific Ocean - ETNP_2_60 (SPAdes) (version 2) | ecosystem: Environmental > Aquatic > Marine > Oceanic | place: Pacific Ocean | collected 2013-06-22 | reverse complement strand
CTCCGCCTCCGCCGCATAATCGTCGATGAACCGGCTGGCATAGACACAGCCGATGCCGCGCCGCCCGGGCAGGCCAATGTCCCAGATCCAGCCCGCAGCGTGCGCGGTCGCCACGGTCTGCGACGCGATCGGGCTCCCCGGCGCGACCGGCACCTGCGCCGCGAGTGCGCGGTCGTTGAACAAAATGTCGCTGCGGTCGATCCACTCGACGCCGAGATGGCCGCCGATCAGCAGCGCCGCATGGCCGCTGCAATCGATGAACAGGTCGCCGTCGATGTCGCCATGCTGCCGCGTCGTAACCGACGCGATGCCGCCCTCGCCGTCGCGCTGGACGTCGGTGACATGGTCCGCGACATGCCGGACGCCCAGCCGCTTTACCGCGTGCGAGGCGAGCAGCGCGGCGAATTTCCCCGCGTCGAGATGATAGGCATAGTTGGCGGCGCCCTGATAATCGGGCATCGACCGCTGACGCGGTGCGAGGTCGAGATCGCAGACCTGCGCCTGCGCACATATCGCCGCGGCGAACGGCACATCGGGCGCCTCCGCCTGCCACGCCGCCAGCAGCTCGCGCGTCGGCATCGCCGGCGGCGGGGTGAAAGGGTGGAGGTAGCGATCATCCGCCGCGCCGGTGACCCAGCCCTCGAAGCGCGAGCCTTGCTTGAACGACCCGTCGCACGCGGTCAGAAATTCGGCCTCGCCGATCCCGATGCGCGCCAGCGTGTCGCGCATCGTCGGCCAGGTGCCTTCGCCGACGCCGATGGTTGGAATGTCGGGCGCTTCGATCAGGGTCACCGACAACCGCTCCGACACCCCGTGCCGCGAGGCGGCGAGCAGCGAGGCCGCGAGCCAGCCGGCGGTGCCGCCGCCAACAATGACCACCCTCTCGATCGCTTTGTCCATTGCCGTCGATCCTAAGCCAGCATCCCGCCGCCGTCACGCGAAAGAGCCGCCCTTCGAAAAGGAGCGGCTCTCCCGCCTGCGACCCGGCGGGCACAGCCCGCCCGCGTCAGAAGCTGAACCGGACCCCCGCCGCGTAGCGGGCATAACCCGGCGATGCGAAAGCGGCGTTATTTTCCGACCGCAGGTGGCCGCGGCGGCTTTCGCCGGTCAGGTTGATCGCCTCGACAAAGGCGGTGAAGCCGGGGATGAATTCATAGCTCGCGCTGGCGTCGATCTGCCAATATTCCTCGACATAGAAGGGGTTCGGCCCCGTCCCTGCCAGGAATTTGTCGCGCCAGTTCCACGCGACGCGCGCCTGGAGCGGACCCTTGTCGTAATAGAGCACGGCATTGGCGCTGTCGCTGAGCCCGGTCAGCGCAAACTGCGGCACCGACGACGGCTGGGCATTGTCATAGGTCGCGTCGCCGTTGACGATCGTATAGTTCAGAATGACGCCGAACCCGGTGTCCCAAAAACTATGTTGCAGCGCGAGCTCGAAACCGTGGATCTTCGCCGACTGGTCGCTGTTGATCGGCGTCGTGATTTCAAAGTTCAGCGGCGCATCCTCGGCCAGTCCAAAAATGTCGCCGGTCCAGAAGCCGCTGGCATCGAGCACCGGATTGCCGTTGGCGTCGCGATTCACGCGCACCGACGCGGCATAGTTGCGCAGGATGAAGTCGCGCAGATCATTGGCCCCGGCATTGGCGCCGCGCGCCGCGACCGCGGCGCGAAAGCGCGGGCCGTCGGCCGGGTTGGTCAGCCCGAACGCATTGGCATCGACGCGCGTCGTCGACAGGAAATTCGACACGCGCTTGTGAAAGAAGCCCGCCGAAATATAGCTTTCGCGCGCATAATACCATTCGGCCGACAGGTCGATATTCTTCGACTTATAGGGCAGCAGGCCGGGGTTGCCCTGACTACCCGTACCACCGCCGATGCGGAACAGCTGATCGATTGTCCGCCCGCCCTGCATGCTCGCATAATCGGGACGCGTGATCGTATGGCTGTACGACGCGCGCAGTTTGACATTTTCGATCGGCTCGATGTCGAAATCGACCGCGGGGAGCCAATGATCATAGCTGCCTTTGAAGCGCGTAAAATCGCTCGTCGGGCCAAAGATCACCCCGAATTCGTTCGCGGCGACCCAACGGGTGCCGGTCGGGATCGGCACCAGCGCGGTGGCATCGACGATCGTATCCTCATAACGCACACCGGCGGTCAGATGCGCTTCACCGGCACCGACGTCGAACTTGGTCGAAACTTGCAGATAAGGCGAAAGCGTCTTTTCATTGAGGCGCCGGTCGGTGGTGTAGTTGGCGAGGCAGGTGTCGGCCGACCCCGCACCGTTGCACGTGCCGTAGAGACCATCGATCAGCTCGACCATCCGCTCGAAATCGAACTTGTAAAAGCTGGGGATGATGTCTGCGGCGCCGCTCACGCCCTTGAACTTGTCGGGCAGGGTTGCGAGCGTGAAAATGTCGTCGGGGATATCCGATGCCGGCCCCGCGCCGCCCCAGCTGTCGTTCTGGATGAAGCCATAGGCCGAACGGACCTTGCTATCGATATAGGACACGCCGAAATCGATGCTGTCGAGGAAGCCACCGTCATGCTCGTAGCGACCACGCAGCTGGATCTGATCGATTTCATTGCGGAAATAGGCGTTGCGAAAGGCATTGCCCGTGGGCGTGATCAGCGAGGCGTTCAGCGGGTCGATGCCCGGCGCCATCTGATAGGAAATGACCGGCAGATCCTTCTCGAAATTGATCCGCTGGTTGACTACCCCGAACACCGCGTTGCCGACGGCGACGCTGCTGCCATATTTGTTGCTCGGCTTCGACGTCGCGGTCGAGTGGTGATAGTCGAGCGCCATTGTCACGCCGCCGGGCGCTTCCCAGGTCAAATTGCCGCCGATCGAGTGATTTTCGCTGCGGTTGGCGGTCAGCGCGCCGCCGTAGGACAAATCCTTGCGTTCGGCGGCGGCAAAGGCTTCGGAATAGAACAGCGGCCCGGCGACAGGGCCGTCGGTCCAGGCGCTCGACGTGTTGTTGTGGTTGAACCACACCCCGACGTTGCTGTTGCGCACTTCGACGGTGTTGCGCGAATAGGTGTAGTCGAGCGTCGCGGTCAGCGCATCGATCGGGCGGAATTGCAGCACCGCCTGGCCGTTGAAGCGTTCGCGGTCGATGTCGTTGAGGTCATAGGATGCGTTCTGCGGCACCTGATAGACGTCGGTCGCATCGGGACGGTTGGTGATATTGGCAAAGCGCGGATCGCCCGGCTGCGCCAGCGAACCCCAGTTGTTCTCGGCGCCGGTATAACCGTCGCGCCAGCCGACATTGGCGGTGTTCACGCTCGCCTTGCGGCGCTGATACGACCCGACCAGCAGGATGCCGACGCGGTCGTCGGCAAAGGTCGTGCTGATGATGCCCGACACTTCGGGAGTGATCGGATTGCCCTCGTTGCGCGAGCTGTCATAGACGCCCTTGACCGCCAGGCTGCCGCGCAGCCCCGTCTTGTCGAGCGGCCGCGGAGTCTTGATGTTGATCGACGAGCCGATGCCGCCCGACGCAATCGCGGCGCGGCCGGTCTTGTACACCTCGACCCCCGCGACGCCTTCGGACGCAAGGTTGGCGAAATCGAACGACCGCGACGACGGTGCGCTGGCGCCATCGCCTAGCGACGAGGTCGGCATCTGACGACCGTTGAGGGTCACCAGGTTGAATTCGGGACCGAAGCCGCGCACCGTCACGAACGAACCTTCGCCGTTCGAGCGGTCGATCGACACGCCGGTGATGCGCTGCAGTGATTCGGCAAGGTTGGTGTCGGGGAATTTGCCGATGTCCTCGGCCGAAATCGCATCGACCACACCCTGCGCCTCGCGCTTGATGTCGGCCGAAGCCGCCAGGCTGGCGCGGATCCCGGTGACGACGATCTCATCGCCATCAACGGCGCTATCCGCGGGTGCGTCCTGCGCCATGGCGGTTTGCGCCGCGCCCATCAGCGACAGCGCCGACGTGCCGACCAGAAACTTGCCAAGCCAATGCTTTTGAGACGCCCGCATCCGTCATTCTCCCCAAATTCACCGCTCTTTTAATGGCGGCATTTCCTCAATGTGAACGTTATCTAAATGGGAACGTTCTCATTGTCAACGCATCGACTGTGGCATTTCGGTCACAATGTTGCGGTTTTTGGCGCCGCAAACGTATGCAGCAAAGCGCCGCGCCGGAAAACCGTCAGCGGCTCCAGCGCGCAAAAATCGCGGTCGGCAGCAGCAGCCCCCGCGCCTCTTCGCGCACCGCCAGCTCGCCGCATTCGACCTGCCCCGGCAGGTCGGCGAACAGCTGCGCGAGCAGCTCGCCGATCGCCAGCGCCGACATGCGCACGGCATAGACGGTCAGGAACAACGCCCGGCTGTCGGCATCGAGCAACTGGCGGCAATCGGTCAGCAGCGGCGCCAGCCCCTCCTCAAGCTGCCAGCGTTCGCCGGTCGGCCCGCGACCGAATTTCGGCGGATCAAGGAGGATCGCGTCATAGCGTTTCTCGCGCCGCACCTCGCGCGCAGTAAATTTGCCGGCATCGTCGATGATCCAGCGCACCGGCTTGTCGGCCATGCCGGCGAGTTCCGCATTTTCGCGCGCCTGTCCCACTGATTTCTTCGACGCATCGACATGGGTCACCGACGCGCCCGCCGCCGCGAGCGCCTGGCTGCCGACGCCGGTATAGCCGAACAGGTTCAGGAACGCCGGGTCCGCCTTGTCGGCGATGCGTTCGCGCAGCCAGTCCCACACCGGCGCCATGTCGGGGAAAAAGCCCAGATGGCGGAACGGCGTGCATTGCGCGGTAAAGCGCGCCTCGCGCCACGCCAGCGGCCAGCCTTCGGTCGGCACCGGCTTGTTATAATACCAGCGGCCGCCGCCATCATCGTCGGACGCCGGAATGAATTCGCCGTCGGCCGCCTCCCATTCGCTGGCGGGGAGCGCGGGCGCCCACATGGCCTGCGGTTCGGGGCGGATGAAACGATAACGGCCATAGCGTTCGAGCTTGCGGCCGCCCCCGCTGTCGACCAGCCCATAGTCGTCCCACGCCTCGCCAACCAGCGTGACGAGCGGCAGCAACTCAGCCACGGGCGGCTTCCGCCAGGACAAAGGCCTTCACCGCGTCATAATCGCCCGGCAGCCGCTCAAAGCGCTCTTCGCGGTCGAACAGATTGCCAAGCCGCGCCGGCAGCGCCGGACGGACGCCGGTCGCGCGCTCAACCGCTTCGCGGAACTTGGCCGGATGCGCGGTCGCCAGCGTGACGACGGGAATGTCGGCGTCAATCTCCAGCGCGCGCGCCGCGGCGAGGCCGACGGCGCTGTGGGGGTCGATAATCTGGCCGCCATGCTCCTGCGCCCAGCGCAGCGCCAGCGCCATCGCATCGCCGTCGATGCTGGCGCTCGAAAACAGCCCGCGCGCGCCCGCGAGCATGTCGGCGGGGATGGTCATCGCGCGATTGCGATCGAATTCGCCCATCATGCCGGTGATCGCAGCGCCGTCGCGTCCCGACAGATCGAACAGCAATCGCTCGAAATTGCTGCTGACCTGAATGTCCATGCTGGGGGTCGCAGTCGCGGTGACCGTCCCGGCGCTATAATCCCCGCTGGTCAGCGCGCGGTGGAGGATGTCGTTGACGTTGGTCGCGACGACCAGCCGCGCGATCGGCAGCCCCATCTGCGCCGCGACATAACCCGCGAACACATCGCCGAAATTGCCCGTCGGCACAGCGAAAGCAACCGGACGGTCGGGCCCGCCCAGGCGCACCGCGGCGTAGAAATAATAGACGACCTGCGCCATCAACCGCGCCCAGTTGATGCTGTTGACCGCCGACAGGGTCACCTTCGCCCGCGCCTCTTCGTCACCGAACAACCGCTTCACCATCGCTTGGGCATCGTCGAAACTGCCGTCGATCGCGATATTATGCACGTTCGGCGCCAGCACCGTCGTCATCTGCCGCCGCTGGACGTCGCTCACCCGGCCTTCGGGGTGGAGCATGAAGATGCGGATATGTTCGCGCCCCGCGACCGCCTCGATCGCCGCCGATCCGGTGTCGCCCGACGTCGCGCCGACGATGGTGATGTCGGTGCCGCCGCCGCTCAGGAATTTTTCGAACAGCTGGCCGAGCAATTGCAGCGCGACGTCCTTGAACGCCAGCGTCGGGCCATGGAACAGTTCGAGCAACCAGTGGCGATGGTCGAGCTGGATCAGCGGGGTCACCGCATCATGGCTGAAACTGCCATAGGCGGCGCGGCAAAGCTGGCGCAGTTCGTCCTCGGACAGCACGCCCGCAACGAACGGGCGCATGACGCGCACCGCGGTTTCGGCATAGTCGAGCCCGGCCAGCGCGCGGATTTCGCCCTCCGGCATCTGCGGCCAATGCGCGGGCAGATAAAGGCCGCCGTCGCTGGCGAGGCCCGCCAACGTTGCGGCACGAAAGTCGAGGGTCGGCGCAGAGCCGCGGGTGCTGATATATTCCATGGCGGCCCCGCGCCTAGCGGGCCAGCCTCAAGGCCGCAAGCGGCGACGGACAGCCAGGAAGTAGATCACCAGCGCCGCAATGGCGAACAGGAACCATTGCCCCGCATAAGCGAGGTGATTGTTCGGCGTATTATCGGCCGAGGGGACGGCACTCGCGCGCAGACCCGCAACGGGTGTATCGGCGATCAGCATCGCCCGCGCGGGCCTGTCTTTGCCCGCCGCGCGTTCCATCACCGTCGGCTGGTCCGGGCCGGGGACGATCGTCCCCCGCACGATCCCGCCGGTCCATTTCGGCGGGGTGAAATCGTCACCGATCCCGACATCGACCAGTACCCCCGGGCCTTCGGCGCCGGTGCGGCAATCGGCGATCATGCGAAAGCCCGCTTTGCCCTTCTGATCGGTGCCGCTGCGCGGATCCCAGCGCACGGGTTCAAGGCAAACGACGCTACTCTTGCGAAACAACAAGGCGTCGGCGACCGGCGGCAGTTCGGGATAGGTGACCAGCGACGACATCGCCATGTTGCGCTGATACAGCGCGACCAGCGCTTCCTTCTCGGTCTTGCGCTGGAGCTGCCACACCCCAAGCGCGATCATCACCAGCACCGCAGCAATGACGATGATCGTCGGCATCAGCGGCCAGCGCCGCGGCGGAGGCGTTGCGGGATCAGTCATGCGGCTCGTCGACTTTCCGGCCCTCGATAGCTTGCCGTTGATGCTCGCTCGCCAATAGCGCGCCCTTGGCGACGCGCAAACCATAGACCACAGCACCGGCAGTGAGCGGAACCCAAAGCAAGACATGCACCCACAGCGGCGGCTGCACCGCGGCATCGAGCGTCAGCGCCAGCACGACAAGCAGCGCGCCGATGATAAGGGTCAGGAAGGCGGCGGGGCCGTCGCCGACATTATAGCGGCCATAGTCGAGCCCACAGGCGCGGCATGTCGCCTGAAACCTGACCGGGCCGTCGAACAGCGTCGATGCACCACATTCGGGGCAAAGGCCAAAAAGGGCAGCGCGCCAGACCGGCGGCTGCCCTTTTGATATGGAATCGTCACCCGGCAATTTAGTGCGCGGCAATCGGTGCGCCCCAGCCACCCCAGACATAGACGATGATGAACAGGAACAGCCATACCACGTCGACGAAATGCCAATACCAGGCGGCAGCTTCAAACCCGAAGTGCTGCTTGGGGGTGAAGTGGCCCTTGTACGTGCGCACGAGGCAGACGATCAGAAAGATCGTGCCGACGAGGACGTGGAAGCCGTGGAAACCGGTCGCCATGTAAAAGGCCGAGCTGAAATTGCTCTGGCCGAAAGCGAACGGCGCATGGGCATATTCATAAGCCTGGATCGCCGAGAAGATCGCCCCGAGGATGATCGTCGCCCACAGGCCCTTTTTCAGCCCTTCGCGGTCACCATGGATCAGCGCATGATGCGCCCAGGTGATCGTCGTGCCCGAACAGAGCAGGATCAGCGTGTTGAGCAGCGGCAGCGAGAATGCGTCGATGACCTCGATGCCCTTTGGCGGCCACTGGGTGATCGCCGCGGCGCCGTCCTGACCGAACAGCGAGGTAACCGCGCCATCGACATATTCGATCGGCACCGGGAACAGCGTAAAGTCGAACCACGCCCAGAACCAGCCGACAAAGAACATCACTTCGGACGCGATGAACAGGATCATGCCATAGCGCAGGTGGAGCTGCACGACCGGGGTGTGGTCGCCGGCATGGGCTTCATTGATGACGTCGGACCACCAGCTGAAGAAGGTGGCGATCACGCCCATGAAGCCCAGGCCAAGCACCCATTTGCCCACGCCGCCGAAATAATCGTCGTGCATGAACATCACGAGCCCGAAGAACATCACCAGCGCGGCGAACGAGCCGATCAGCGGCCAGACGCTGGGATTTACGAGGTGATAGTCATGATGTTTCGCACCGGACATGGCGTTTTTCCCGTTTTTTGCAGTCCCAGCATCGCGATTCCCCATCGCTCACCGGTCTTGTTTAGACTCTGATCGCGGCCTTAGCTCGCCTTTTTACCCTCGTCTACAGGGTGGAAGGTGTAGCTGAGGGTGATTTCCTGGATGTCGCGCGCGTCGGGATCGTCCATGATTTTGGGATCGACGAAGAACAACACTGGCATCCGCATCTGCTGCCCCGGCTCCAATCGCTGTTCGGTGAAGCAAAAGCACTGAATCTTGGTGAAATATTTGCCCGCCTGCGTCGGCGTGACGTTGAAGCCCGCGGTGCCAACGACCGGCTTTGACGAGTTATTCTCGGCGATAAAGATCACCATGTCGCGCGCGCCGATGCTGACCGTATCGGTCGGATGCTCGGGATAGAATTTCCACGGCAGCCCGGGTGAGACATTGGCGTCGAAACGGACCGAGACGGTCTGCGACAGGACCACCGGATCCGCCGCCGCGGCGACCGGATCATAACGCTGCGTCGTGCCCCCGAACCCGGTGACGCGGCAGAACAGATCATAGAGCGGCACCGCCGCAAAACCCAGCCCGACCATCGCGAGCGCGAGCGCCGACGCAAGGCTCGCGGTCTTCGCTTTGGGGGACAGGCGCCCAATTACCGGAAAAGACGTCATGCGAATATCTGTATCTTGGCGATCGTGATGAAGAAGAACAGGATCGCGAGGCCGCCCAGCATCCATGCCATCATATTGGCGCGGCTGCGCTGGCGGCGGCGATATTCGACCTCGTCAAAGGGTTCGAGATTCGGATTTTCGGTCATAAAGGCCACCATTGATCGGCAACAACGGCGCCGAAGAGGATGAAAAGATAGGCGATCGAATAAGCGAACAGCCGCTTTTCGGGTTGCATCAAATCGGCCTCGCCCGTCGTGCGGGTGCCAACCTGCACCGACAACGCCACGAACAGCGCCGACAGGATGACCGCGGTCCAACCGTACAGCGCGCCGGTGTAGCCGAGCGGCCAGGGCGCGATCGCCGCCACCGCCATGATCAGCGCATAGAAGAGGATTTGCCGCCGCGTCGATTTCTCGCCCGCGACGACCGGCATCATCGGGATCCCCGCGGCAGCGTAATCCGAGCGCATGAACAGCGCGAGCGCCCAGAAATGCGGCGGCGTCCACAGAAAGATCAGCAGGAACAGCATCACCGGCAGCGGCGCAATGCTACCCGTCGCCGCGACCCAGCCAATCAGCGGCGGAAACGCCCCTGCCGCACCGCCGATGACGATATTCTGCGGCGTCCGCGGCTTCAGCCACATCGTATAGACAAAGACATAGAAGAGGATCGAGACCGCGAGGAGCAGCGTCGCCTGCCAGTTCGACGCGAACAGCATAAGAAACAGCGAAAACGCCGCCAGCCCGATGCCGAATTGCAACGCCGTCTGCGGGTCGAGCCGCCCGGCAGGCAGCGGTCGTCCCGCCGTGCGCTTCATCTTGGCGTCCAGCCCTGCCTCATACCATTGGTTGAGCGCGCCCGACGCCCCTGCCCCCAGCGCGATCGCCAGGATCGAGGCAAAGGCCAGGACGGGAGGAACATGAACCGGCGCCGCGAGCAGCCCGCACAACGCGGTGAACACCACCAGCGACATGACGCGCGGCTTGGTCAGCGCGAACAGGTCGCGCCAGTCGGCCGGAAGGGCCGTTTCGCCGTGGGTCAGGCTCTGCGCCATGATAACTCCGGCCGGACAGGCAAAGCCCCCTGCCGGATATCAGCAGGGGGCAAAGCCGATCAGGCGATACGCGGCAGTTCGTTGAACTGGTGGAACGGCGGCGGGCTCGACAACGTCCATTCGAGCGTCGTCGCGCCTTCGCCCCACGGATTGTCGGCGGCCTTCTTGCCCGCGACCAGCGACCACAGGATGTTCACGAAGAAGATCAGGACGCCAACCGCCATGATGACATAGCCGTAGGACGAGATCAGGTGCCAATAGGCATAGGCTTCGGGATAATCCGGATAGCGGCGTGGCATGCCCTGCTGACCCAGGAAGTGCTGGGGGAAGAACAGGACGTTCACGCCGATGAAGAAGATCCAGAAGTGCAGCTGGCCCAGGAACTCGTTGTACATCCGGCCCGACATCTTCGGGAACCAGTAATAGAAACCGGCGAACAACGAGAACACCGCGCCCAGCGACAGCACATAGTGGAAGTGGGCGACGACATAATAGGTGTCGTGCAGGTTGGTATCGACCCCGCCATTGGCGAGCACGACGCCGGTCACGCCGCCGACCGTGAACATGAAGATGAAGCCAAGCGACCACATCATCGGGGTCTTGAACGTCATCGAGCCGCCCCACATCGTCGCGATCCAGCTGAAGATCTTGATGCCCGTGGGGACCGCGATGACCATCGTTGCGGCGGTGAAGTACATCTTCAGGTTCACCGACATGCCGACGGTGAACATGTGGTGCGCCCACACGATGAAGCCGACGACGCCGATCGCAACCATGGCATAAGCCATGCCGAGATAACCGAACACCGGCTTCTTGCTGAAGGTCGAGATGATCTGGCTGACAATGCCGAAACCCGGCAGGATCATGATGTACACTTCGGGGTGACCGAAGAACCAGAAGAGATGCTGGTAAAGGACGGGATCGCCGCCGCCGGCCGCATCATAGAAGGTCGTGCCGAAGTTGCGGTCGGTCAGCAGCATGGTGATCGCCGCGGCCAGCACCGGCAGCGCGAGCAGCAACAGAAAGGCGGTGACCAGCACCGACCACACGAACAGCGGCATTTTGTGGATCGTCATCCCCGGCGCGCGCATGTTGAAGATGGTGGTGATGAAGTTGATCGCGCCCAAAATCGACGCCGCGCCCGCAAGGTGGAGCGAGAAGATTGCCATGTCGACCGCTGGCCCGACCGATCCGCTGGTCGACAGCGGGGCATAGACGGTCCAGCCGGTGCCGGCGCCAAGGCCACTGCCACCCGGAACGAACATCGACCCGACCAGCATGATGAACGCAACGGCGGTGAGCCAGAAGCTGACATTGTTCATGCGCGGGAACGCCATGTCGGGCGCGCCGATCATCAGCGGCACGAACCAGTTGCCGAAGCCGCCGATCATCGCCGGCATGACCATGAAGAACACCATGATCAGGCCGTGCGCGGTGATCATCACGTTCCAGAAATGCTTGCCCTGCACTTCGCCCGCAGCGGGATCAAAAAATTGCGCCCAGCCGGTCAGATACTGGATACCCGGCTCCGCCAGTTCCCAGCGCATCAGGCCCGAGATCACCCCGCCGACGATGCCGGCGATGATCGCGAAGATCAGGTAGAGGGTGCCGATGTCCTTGTGGTTCGTCGACATGAACCAGCGGACGAAAAAGCCCGGGGTGTCGTGATCATGGTCGTCATGCGCATGATCGGCATGGCCATGGGCGGGTGCAGTTGCAGCGATATCGGTCATCTGTCGGACCCCTTATTAATTCGTGGCGACCGGCGCGGCGGCGGGCGCCGCTACCGGGGCAGCTTCGGTCGTGGTGGCGGCCGGCGTCACGGCGGGTGCGGCAGCCCCAGCAGCGGGCGCCGGAGCAGCGGCGGCAGGCACCGCCACTACCGGGCCAGCCGGATTGCCACCCTTCGAGCGGACCCAAGCCTCCCATTTATCGACCGGCAACACTTCGACGGCGATCGGCATGAAGCCGTGATCGACGCCGCAAAGTTCCGAACACTGACCGTAATAAACGCCGACCTTGTTCGCGGTGAAGGTGGTTTCGTTGGCACGGCCGGGGACCGCATCCATTTTGGTCCAGAAGGCCGGGACGGCGAAGCTGTGGATGACGTCGGCGCCGGTGATGATCAATTTCACCTGACGACCAACGGGAACGACCATACGGTTGTCGACCGCAAGCTGGTGCGGCTCGCCCGAGGCTTTCGCCTGATCTTCGGTCAGCATTTTCGACACATATTCGCCAATGCCCTGATCGGGATAGGCATAGCCCCAATACCATTGGTATCCGGTGACCTTGATCGTCAGTGCTTCCTTTTTCGGGGGCTCATATTGCTGCGCGAGCAGCCGGATCGACGGGACGGCGATCACGGCAAGGATCAGCACCGGGATGGCGGTCCAGATGATTTCGATGAAGGTGTTGTGCGTCGTTTTCGACGGCACCGGGTTCGCCTTGGCGCGATAGCGGAACATTGCCCACAGCATCAGCCCCAGCACGAGCAGCGTGATGATCGTGATCACCGGCAACAGGATAACATGGTTGAACCAATAGGCCTGTTCACCGACCGGGCTGACCTGCGGCTGGAAATCGATCCCCGCGTCGATCGGCTGGCCGACCCCGGGGGTCGGCTTCATCGGCACATAGGTCGCATCGCCGGCCGGCACGGCGGCGGCGACCGTCGCCGGCGCTGCTGCATCGGCGGCAACCGGAGCCGGATTCGCCGCGGCCGGGGCGGTCGCTGCGACAGGCGCTTCGGCCGGAGCCGTCGCCGGTGCCTGCGCCTGGCCGGCGCCCACCGCGCCCAGCGACAAAGCTGCCGCAATTACAAGGGTTTTCAAGCTCTTCATAAGGATAGTGCCGCCCGTTGCCTGTTGTTCTTTTTCCGCTTCGTCCCCGCTGCGGCCGCGACCGGACATGCGTCCGGCCAGCCACTGGCGGGGCTGAATCTCGCGGGCGCTATAGACCCGCTTGCCGCTTGCCTCAAGCATCTCTAACACTATTTTGCGGCTGGATAATCTTCGCCGCCAAAACCCGGTCGCCCGCCATGGGCGACGCACTGGACAAAAGAACAATTCTCCCATGACCGATGATGAAATCCTGGCCGAATTCCGCGCCGCCGACGCCTTGCTGCAGGGTCACTTCCTGCTCTCGTCCGGCCGCCACAGCGAATATTATCTGCAATGCGCCCGGGTGCTGATGGACACCGAACGGGCTGGACGGCTGGCGGTCGCGCTCGCCGCCAAGCTGCCGCGCGAGCTGAAACAGGCGATCGACATCGTCGTGTCCCCGGCGATGGGCGGCGTCATCATCGGCCATGAAATGGGCCGCGCGCTGGGCAAGCCCGCGATTTTCGTCGAGCGCTCGACCGGCACCTTTGAACTGCGCCGCGGCTTTGCCATCGCACCGGGCGCGAAAGTGCTGATGGTCGAGGATGTCGTGACCACCGGCCTGTCGTCGCGCGAGGCGATGGCGTGCGTCGCCGCGGCAGGCGGTGAGGTGATCGCCGAGGCGGCGCTGGTCGACCGTTCGGCGGGCAATGTCGACCTGGGTGTCCCCTTCTATCCGCTCGTCGCGATCAACTTCCCGACCTATGCCGATGGCGAACTGCCGCCCGAGCTCGCGGCGACCCCGGCGATCAAACCCGGGAGCCGCGCGAATTGAGCAGCCGGCTCCGCCTTGGCGTCAACATCGACCATGTCGCGACGATCCGTAACGCGCGCGGCGGCGAGCATCCCGATCCGGTGCGCGCGGCCCAGATCGTCGCGGCGGTCGGCGGCGATGGCATCACCGCGCATTTGCGCGAGGACCGCCGCCATATCCGCGACGACGATCTGGCGCGTATCCAGGCGGCGACCGACCTGCCGCTGAACCTCGAGATGGCGGCGACCGACGAAATGGTCGCAATCGCGCTGCGCCACAGCCCGCATGCGGCGTGCATCGTTCCCGAAAAGCGCGAGGAGCGCACGACCGAGGGCGGGCTCGACGCCGCGGGGCAGCACAATCATCTTGCCCCGATCGTCGCGCGGCTGAACGATGCCGGCATCCGCGTCAGCCTGTTTATCGAGCCAGATCCGCGCCAGATCGAAGCGGCGATGATGCTGCGCGCGCCGGTCGTCGAATTTCACACCGGCCGCTATGCCCACCAGGAGGGCGAAGCGCGCGCCGTGGAACTCCGCCGCATCGCCGACGCCGCCGCGCTGGCGTGGAAAAACGGCATCGAACCGCACGCCGGGCACGGCCTGACCTATGACAATGTCGTCCCGGTCGCCGCGATCCCGCAGCTCGTCGAGCTGAACATCGGCCATTATCTGATCGGCGAGGCGATCTTTACCGGGCTGGAAGACGCGGTGCGCCGCATGCGCGTGCTGATGGACGAGGCGCGGGGGTAATGATCAAGAACAACGTCATTGCGAGCGAAGCGAAGCAATCCAGGGGCGGCCTTGCACCGCTCTGGATTGCCGCGTCGCCTTCGGCTCCTCGCAATGACGACCGGTTGGGGCCGTCATGATCATCGGCCTCGGTTCCGACCTTTGTAACATTGAGCGGATCCAGAATTCGCTCGACCGTTTCGGCGAGCGGTTCGAAAATCGCGTCTTCACCGATGTCGAACGCGCCAAGGCGGCGCGGCGCCCTTTCACCCGCGCCGGAACTTATGCGAAGCGCTTTGCGGCGAAAGAGGCGTTTTCAAAGGCTGTCGGCACCGGGTTCAAGCGCGGCGTGTTCATGAAGGACATCGGGGTCGTCAACGCCCCCTCGGGCGCGCCGACGCTGGCGCTGACCGGCGGCGCTGCCGAACGGCTGGCCGCGATGATCCCCGCGGGTCATAGCGCGCATATCCATCTGACGCTGACCGACGATCATCCCTGGGCGCAGGCGTTCGTCATCATCGAAGCAACCAAGGACTGACCGGCTCATGGCGAAAAACAAGACGAAGGACGAAGGCAGTTGGGGCAAGCTGATCCGCGACATCGTGGTCATCCTGCTGCTCGTGCTCGCCATCCACAGCTGCGTCGCCAAGCCCTTTTATATCCCGTCGGATTCGATGATGCCGATCTTGCGCAACGGCGACCGGCTGATCGTCAGCAAATATCCCTATGGCTGGTCCTATTCGTCGGTCAGCTTTCACCTCGCGCCCAAAACCGCAGGACGCTGGTTCGCCAAGCTGCCCGAACGCGGCGACATCGTCGTACTCGAACATCCGGTGACGCGGATCGACTATATCAAACGGGTGATCGGCCTGCCCGGCGATACGATCCAGCTCCGCAATGGCGAACTCAGCATCAACGGCAAGCCGGTGAAGCGCGAAGTCCAGCCGCTGCTCGCCATCCCGGTCGACCCCAATTTGCCGAGCGGCGACAGCAGCCTCGATCGCTTTATCGCCCGCGGCGCCGACGGCCGCGAGGTGCTGGAATTGCCGATCGTCCGCGAAACACTGCCCGGCGGCGCGACCTTTGACACCATCGATATGGGGCCGGGCTACACCACTGACGATTACGGGCCGATCACCGTGCCCGCCGACCATCTGTTCCTGATGGGCGACAATCGCGACGGCAGCGCCGACAGCCGGGTCGCGACCGATCAGAAAGGACTGGGCGGCCCCGTCCCGTTCGACACGATCGCCGGGCGCGCCGAGATCATCAGCTTTTCGACCGACGGTACCGCCATATGGTATAATCCGCTGAGCTGGTTCAATGCGCTGCGCTCCGACCGCGCGGGAACCGACTTGCGGCCCGAACGTAGCAGCACAGCAAAATAGGGAGCGAGGTCATGGTGGAGCGGGTCGAGCGGAAAGAGCGAGCCCAGGCACGCGCCAAGGCCACCGCCAACACCCCCGGCCCGACCGAGATTCGCAGCCACCTTGTCCGCACCGAATTGCTCAAGGCCAGCGTCTGGCTCGGCCTCGCGCTGCTGATCGCCGCGTGTATCGTCCTGATCCAGCCGATCCTGCTGATCTTTGCCGCGATTGTCATGGCGGCCATCCTCGACGGCGGTACCCGCCTGCTCGGCCGTATCCTGCCGATCGGGCGCGGCTGGCGCCTTTTGATCGTCTGCCTCTCGGTCCTTCTCTTCATGATCTGGACCGCGATGTTCGCCGGGTCGCAGATCGCGGCGCAGGCCGTAAGCCTGCAAAGCGTGGTGATGGCGCAGATCGAGCGCGTCGCCGCCTGGGCCAGCGATCACGGTATGGGCAACTTCCAGCTCGATACCAAAACCATCTCGGACAATTTCGCCGGTACTTTTGGCCGCGTCACCGCTGCGGTCGGCACCGTTGTCGGCGGGCTGACCAGCCTGGTGATGATCCTCGTCCTCGGCGTGTTCATCGCGATCGAACCGCGGTTGTACGAACGCGGTGTCGCGTGGATGTTGCCGATGAAGAACCGCGAGAATTTCTACATCACCACCGCACGGATGGGGTTCACGCTGCGCCGGCTGATGGCAGGGCGTCTGCTCGGCATGCTGGTCGAGGGGATCGGGACATGGCTCGCCTGCATGGCGGTCGGCATCCCGATGGCGGCCTTGCTCGGCCTGCTCACCGGCTTGCTCGCCTTCATTCCCAATATCGGTGCGATCGTCTCGGGCGTGCTGCTCGTGCTCGTCGGCTTCTCGGCTGGGACCGACACCGGGCTGTGGGCGATCATCATCTATCTCGTCGTGCAGACGGTCGACGGCTATCTGATCGTGCCGATGGTCGCGAAAAAGACCGTCGACCTCGCCCCGGCGCTGGTGCTCGGGGCGCAGATCCTGTTCGGCGCGCTGCTCGGCATCATGGGCCTCTTCCTCGCCGACCCGATCGTCGCGATGATCAAGGTCGCGCTGGAACGCGAGGCCGAGCGCAATGCGGGAACGGCGCCGAAGGACCCCAAGGCGGCGGCGTAAAACGCCGTCGCCCCCGCGAAGGCGGGGGCGACAATTGCGTTACGGCTGCGGCGCACCCGGCGGCGGACCGCCCGGGCCAGCGCCGCCCGGCGCGCCCTGCATCATCTGTTGCTGCTGCATCATTTGTTGCTGTTGCTGCATCTGCTGCTGCATCGCGCGCACTTCGGCTTCGGAGCGGAAGTCGAGCAACGTCACGGTAAAGTGCAGCGTGCTGCCAGCCGGGATCGGTCCGGTGGCACGGTCGCCATAGCCCAGCTGCGGCGGGATGGTGATCTTGTACTCGCCGCCCTTTTTCATCCGGGTCAGTGCTTCCGAAAAGCCGGGAACGACCTGTGCCACCTGCATCGGCGCCTGTTCATTGGCATCGAAAACGGTGCCGTCGTCGAGCTTGCCTTCATATTTGACCAGCACGACGTCGGCCTTGGTCGGGCTGTTGCCCGTGCCTTCCTTGACGACCTCGAACCCGATGCGCGGGGTCATGTGCCAGGCAAAGGCGGCACCGGCGACGAGCAGCGCCAGCAGGCCGAACCACATCAGCCACAGGCCGCTTTTGCTCACCGGGCGCAAGGGAACCGTCGTCACGCTCATTATCGCTGATCCTTCCGCTGCCCGCACGAAGACTTATGCGGGCGATATTGTTGCGCCCGCCTATAGGCGGAGCGGTCCCGAACGGTCCAGCGTGAATCGAGAGCACAAAGATTGTTGGTGCGGATGGTGGCGGCTGCCTTCGTCTTTCCCACGATCGTCATCCCGGACTTGATCCGGGATCCATAGCCACCTCGGTCGCCTGGACCCCGGATCAAGTCCGGGGTGACGACGAAAGAATGGGCGCAACGAAAAAGGCGCCGCGGTTGCCCGCAGCGCCTGTTTCACGATCCGAATCCTTAAAAGGAAGGACGGGTCTTACTTGATCCCGTCGCGTTCCATCCGCTTGCGCTCCATCTTGCGGGCGCGGCGGACGGCGGCGGCATGCTCGCGCGCGCGCTTTTCGCTGGGCTTTTCGTAATGACGGCGCAGCTTCATTTCGCGATACACGCCCTCACGCTGCAGCTTCTTCTTGAGCGCGCGAAGGGCCTGGTCGACATTATTGTCGCGAACGATGATCTGCATGGGCCGTGTCGTCTCCGGTTCGTCCAACGATGAACGGCAACCGGATATCCAGTCCGCCATAAATCGCCGATATAAGGGCAATAAAAGAAGCGCCGCGAACCCGCGACGTTCCGATGGCTGGGCCACTAAAAGGATTCGCGGCGAAATGCAAGCCCCTGCGCGGCAAAACGCCCCGGCCCCGCTGACGAACCGCCCGGCCCGCTTGCGGGATTGTGCGCCCCCCTTGCCTTATGGCATAGGTAGCAGGACGAAACTAACATGACAAAGGGACAGGCGATGGCGACCCAGCTCAAGCGCAACAGCAAATATAGTGAAGCCGAATGGACGGCGCGGCAGGAACTGGCCGCCTGTTACCGGATTTTCGCGATGATGGGCTGGGACGAGATGATCTTCAACCACATCACGGTGAAGCTGGACGATCAGGAAGGCGCCTTTCTGATCAATCCCTATGGCATGCATTTCAGCGAGGTCACCGCCTCCAGCCTGATCAAGATCGATATCGACGGCAACAAGCTGGACGAAGACAATCCCTGGCACGTCAACAAGGCCGGGTTCGTCCAGCACAGCCTGTTCCACCGCGTCCTGCCCGACGCGCATGCGATCATCCACACCCACACCACCGCGACGGTCGCGGTGTGCGGCCTCGAAGGCGGGCTGCAACCGGTCAATTTCTATGCCTGCAACTTCATGGGCCAGCTCGCCTATCATGATTTCGAGGGCGTGACGGTACGCGAGGAAGAGGGCGCGCGGCTGGTCGAGCATCTGGGCGACAAGCGTATCCTGATGCTGCGCAACCACGGCCCGGTGGTGATGGGCAAATCGCTGTCCGATGCCTTCATCAAATATTGGGCGCTGCAGCGCGCGTGCGAAATCCAACTGGCGACGATGAGCATGGGCAAGCCGATCCTGGTCGAAGAGGACGTCATCAAGGTCCACCAGCGCGATCTGTATATGGCGGCGATCCCCGGCCAGTCGGGCAAGGCGGAGTTCGACGCGATGGTGCGCAAGGTCGACAAGATCGACACAAGCTGGCGTGACTAATCCAGCGGTGACGTTAAATCTTCGCCGATGACGCGATTCTCAGTCAACGACCGTCCGGTCGAATATCGAATGGAACCCGAAACGCCTTTGCTGTGGGCGCTGCGCGACGCATCGAACCTGACCGGGACCAAATATGGCTGCGGCACCGGCGAATGCGGCGCCTGCACCGTCGACATCGACGGCGAATCGATCCGCAGTTGCATGGTCACGATCGCCGAATGTGAGGGCCGCTTCGTCACCACGATCGAAGGCCTGTCGCGCGACCGCAGCCATCCGGTGCAGCAGGCATGGGTCGCCGAACAGGTGCCGCAATGCGGGTTTTGCCAGTCGGGGATGATCATGGCCGCCGCCGCCCTGCTGCGGACGAACAGCAACCCCAGCGACGCCGATATCGACGCGGCGATCACCAACATCTGCCGCTGCGGCACCTATCCGCGCATCCGCACCGCGATCCGCCGTGCCGGGCGCGTCTTGCGCGGCGAGGAACGGATCGCCGCCGCCCCGCCGCCCGGTATCCGCCCCGAAGATGCCGCGCGCGCGGTCCCCGCGCTGCGCCTGCCCCCCGGCACCTGAGCCCGGCTGTTCATGTAGCTGAACCGCAGGCAACAGCGCGGTTCAGCCGCCGATCATCTTGCCGCCGGTAACAGATGATTCATCATCCCGGCTGGCGTCTCCAGCAATCGGGACATGAGTTGGAGAATGGCGAGATGAAAAAGATGTTCGGAGGGTTGCTGATCGCTGCAACGATCCTGACCCCCATTGCCCCGGCCGCCGCGCAGGCGTCGGGCGAGCGTGTTCAGCTGGCGCAGCGCGGCGATGGCGAGCGAGGCGACCGGGGCGACCGCGGGCCGCGCGGTCCCGAGGCACGCCGCGGCAACAATGGCGGCGAAGCGCGCGTCCAGCGGCAACAGGCACAGCCCCGCCCCGAGCGCCAGCAACGCAGCGAAATGCGCCAGCAACAGCGCGGGAATAGCGAACAACGTCAGGCCCAACGTCAGCAGTGGCAACAGCAGCGCGGCAATGACCAGCAGGGTCAGCGCCAGTGGCAGCAACGCGGCAACGATCAGCAACGGCAGGCGCAGCGTCAGCAATGGCAGCAGCAGCGCAGCGATCAGCAGCGCCAGCAGCAGCAGGCCCAGCGCCAGCGCGGCGGCGTCTATGACCGCAACGACGACGGCCGTATCGACCGCCGGTGGGACCGCAACCGCAACGGCGAGGTCGATCGGCGCTATGATCGCAACGACAACGGCCGCGTCGATCGCCGCTACGACCGCAATCGCAACGGCGATCTCGACCGCCGCTGGGATCGCAACAACAACAACCGCATCGATCAGCGCGACGGACGTTACGATCGCAACCGCGATGGCCAGATCGATCGGCGTTACGACCGCAACAACAATGATCGCGTCGATCGCCGTTATAGCGACCGCCGCGGCAACTGGAATCGCTCGTGGCGCGATGACCGCCGCTACAACTGGCGCGACTACCGCCAGCAGTACGGCAGCCGCTATCGTCTGGGCAGCTATTATTCGCCGTACCGCAACCATCGCTACACGCGGTTCAGCATCGGCTTCAGCCTGGGCTCGCTGTTCTACAGCAGCCGCTACTGGATCAATGATCCGTGGCAGTATCGCCTGCCGCCGGCTTACGACGGCTATCGCTGGGTCCGCTATTACAACGACGCGATCCTCGTCGATACGTACAGCGGCCAAGTGGTCGACGTGATTCACGATTTCTTCTGGTAAGTCCTTTCGATTACCCGAAGACAAACTCAAGGGGTCGGCTTGTCCGACCCCTTTTTTCGGCGTCATTGCGGCGAGTTGTGACGGGTAGCAAAACTGATCCTCCCTGTGGCGCAGCCATGGGGAGGTGGCAGCGCGAAGCACTGGCGGAGGGGCGGTGGCGCCATCGTCGCAAGGCCCCTCCACCCCTTGCTTCGCAAGCGGTCCCCCTCCCCATCGCTACGCGACAGGGAGGATCAGATCCTCGGCCATGGCTGCCTATAGGCCCGTCATCCTTCACCCGCCCCTTTCCCCTTGCCCTCCCCCGCCCCACGCGTCACGATGCCGGATCAGGACAGGGGAATCTTCATGCGAAAATTCGAAATGCTTGCGGCGCTCACGCTGGCGCTGCTCGGCACCGCGGCCAACGCCAAAACCACAATCGTCTATGCCGGGCGCGTCATCACCGACGCCGACAAGCCCGCGCAGGGGCCATCGACCATCATCATCACCGACGATCGCATCACGTCGATCACCGCGGGCCGTAGCGCCGCCCCCGCCGACGCCGCCGTCGTCGATCTGGGCGACAAGACGCTGCTCCCCGGCCTGATCGACCTCCACGTCCATCTGACCGGCGATCCCGGCGGCGATTTCCGCAGCGAAGCGGTCGATCCCGACGAGTGGGGCGTCGTCGTCGGCGTCAAAAATGCCGGCATCACCCTGCGCGCGGGGTTCACCACGGTGCGCGAGGCGGGCTCGGCGCAATATAGCGCCTTTTCGCTGCGCCGCGGCACCGCCGCGGGCTTCATCACCGGACCGCGGATCATCGCCGCCGGTCCGGCGCTGTCGATCATCGGCGGGCATGGCGACGTGACCGGCTTTCGCGAGGACGTCCATGACGTGCTCGATCAGGGCTATACCTGCACCGGCGCGCTCGAATGCGCGGAAAAGGTGCGCAAGGCATCACGCGCGGGCGCCGACATCATCAAGATCACCGCGACCGGCGGCGTCTTGTCACAGCAAGGCCGCGGGCTGGAGGGGCATTTCACCAGCCCCGAACTGCAAAGCATTGCCGACACCGCCCACTCGCTGGGGCTGAAGGTCATGGCGCACGCGCATGGCGCGCGCGGCATCGAGGCGTCGGCAGCCGCCGGGATCGACACGATCGACCATGGCACCTTCGCCGACGATGCGGCGCTGAAAGTGATGAAGGCGAAGGGCACCTATCTGGTCCCGACGCTGATGGCGTTCGAGGGCATCCGCGAGCGGCTGGGCAAAGGCATCTACACCCCGACGGTCGAGGAAAAGGTCCGCATGACCTTGGGCAGCGTCGGCAAGGCGGTCACCCGCGCCAAGGCGATGGGCGTTCCGGTCGCCTTTGGCACCGACGCCGGCGTGTTCGATCATGGCCGCAACGGCAGCGAGTTTGCGCTGCTGGTCAAGGCCGGACTGACCCCGCGCGAGGCGCTGGCGAGTGCCACGACGGTCGCGGCAAAAGCGCTGTCGATGGACAGCGAGATCGGCCGTCTGGCTCCGGGCATGTCAGCCGACATGATCGCGGTCAGCGGCGATCCGCTGGCTGATGTGACGGTATTGGAAAAGGTCGAGTGGGTGATGGTGCGCGGGCGGGTAGCGGATTGATTGTCCCACCTCGTCATCCCGGCGAAAGCCGGGATCTCGCCAATGCGTTTGTTCGAGAGGGTGAGATCCCGGCCTTCGCCGGGATGACGGAGGTGTTCAAGCCGCGCGCCGCACAGTTCCCCGCGCTGGTGTCACCGCCTTAGTCCCAAGCAACGCATCCATATCGACCGCCTCGGCAAATTTCACCCCGACGCGGTTATCTGTTGACCAGCGTGCCTCTGCATTGATGCTGTTGTCTGGGCCGAACTCCAACGTCAGCGGCGTCCCCGGCGGGACGTTCCACAATCCTTCGATCAGCGCGCCGCGCGGCGACATATTGCGGATAATCGCTTCATACTGATGCCCGCCACTTGCGACCTGGATCGTGCGGAAAATGGTCAGCCGCGGCTCGCGCGCGCTCTTGAAACCTTGCGCCTCGGCGCGTCCGCCGCCATCGCGCAGCAGCGCCAGCACCTCGGCCAGCTCCATCGGGCGCCCATAGATATAGCCTTGGACATGGCTGCACCCCAGCCCGCGGATCAGCGCCAGATCGTCATGCGTCTCGACCCCCTCGGCGGTCGTTTCCATCTTGAGCGCGGTGGCAAGCCCAACGATCGACGAGATGATCGCGGCGTTCATGCTGCTCGGATCGGCTGCGCCCAGCACAAAACTCTGATCAATCTTGATCTTGTCGAACGGCGCCTTCTTCAAATAACCGAGCGCCGAATAGCCGGTACCGAAATCGTCGAGCGCCAGCCGCACCCCGGTCCGTTTCAATTTCTGGAACATCGCCAGATTTTCGGGGCTCTCGTCGAGGAACACCCCTTCGGTAATCTCGAGCTCCAGCTGTTCGGGGCGGATGCCCGCCGCCGACACCGCGCTCAGGATCGTCGCGGGCAGCTTTTCATTGGCGAACTGGCGCGGCGAGACGTTAACGGCAACCCGGTACCCGGGGCCAAGTAGCGCGATGCTGGCGCAGGCGGTGCGGATGATCCACTCGCCGATCGGCACGATCAGGTTCGATTCCTCGGCGATCGGGATGAATTTCGACGGGCTGATCATGCCCTCGGTCGCGTGATGCCAGCGGATCAGTGCTTCGAACCCGGTGATCCGCTCGCTCTGCACATCGACGATGGGCTGATAGAGAAGCCGCAGCTCGTCCTTGACCAGCGCGTCGCGCAGCGCATCCTCGATCGCCTTGCGCTCGCTCGCCTGATTGTGCATCGCATCGGCATAGAAACGATAGACGCCGCGCCCGGCGTCCTTGGCGGCGTAAAGCGCGAGGTCGGCGTTGCGGACCAGCGCCGACGCAGACACCCCCTGCCCGTCCGACACCGCGATCCCGACCGAACAGCCGATACGCACCTGCTCGCCCTCAATCGAAAAGGGCTTTGCCAGGCTCAGAATGATCGCATTGGCGATCCCCGCCAGCTTTTCAGCATGGCTCAGCTGCGGCACGACGATCTGGAACTCGTCGCCGCCCAGCCGCCCGACCTGCCCCTTGTCGCCGACAATCTGGGTCAGCCGCCCCGCGACCTGTTGCAACAGCTGGTCGCCGACCGGATGCCCCAGCGTATCGTTCACCGCCTTGAAGCGATCGAGGTCCATCAACAGCAGCGCGCACGGCTGCGGCTGCCCGATATGGCTTTTGAGCGCGCGTTCGAGCAGGTCGGTGATGTGGCGCCGGTTGGCGAGGCCGGTCAGCGTGTCGTAACGCGCCAGCTGGTTGATCTCGCGCTCCGACCTCTTCTTGTCGGTCAAATCGGTGCCGCTGCCGCGAAACCCCTGAAAATTGCCCAGCGCATTGCTGATCGGCTGGCCCGAGATCGACCACCAGCGTTCCTCGCCGACGACCGCGGCCTGCACCGTCAATTCCTTGAACGGGGTGCGCGACGACAGGCTGAAGCCCAGCGTCCGCTCCTCGCTCTCGTCGTTGCCGATGCGTTTGCGGATGATGTCGGTGAACGGTCGGCCGACCAGGTCGGACGGCGCCTGCCCCAGCCGCGCGGCGACGGTCGCCGAAATATAGACGAGTTGGCCGTGGCGATCGGTTTCCCAGAACCAGCCGCGCCCGGCGCGTTCAAAATCGCGCATCAGGTTGAGCGCGCGCTGCTGGTCGCTGACCGACAACCGCCGCGCCCGCGTCGCGCGGCGCTGATGGCGGATGTCTTCGCGCATCATCACGATCAGCAGGCCCAGGAAGACAAACCCCGCGACCGCGAACGGCCAGGACGCGATGCCGATCGCACCGCCCAATGCCGTCGCACCGGCAAAGGCGAAAAAGGCGGGGCGGACGATTGCCACCGCCGAAGCGGCGACAAGCAGCGACCCGATCTGGATCGCGGTGAACGCATCGAAATAATCGCGACCGTCGGGAACCGCGACCGCCGCGAACATCGCCGCGGCATTGAACAGGCTGCCCAGCGCGATCAGCCCCGTGCCGACCATCACCACCGGCCGTAATCTTTGCTGCAGCCATGGGCGCGGCCGGCGCATCGCCTGCGCCATGATCGTCAGCACCAGATCGCAGAACAGGCCCGCCGCCATCACCAGCCATTGCGACGGGTGCATCAGGAAACCGGTAACCCCCGGCGCGAACGCGAAGGTAAAAAACGCCAGAACACGGCTGATCAGCACATAGTGCCACAGCTGGGCCACGCGCAGCAGGCGCGTCACGAACTCGGGCGAATCGAACATCGATTCACCGGTCACCAACTCGCCGACCGCCGGCCGGATGATATTACGCCGAACCCCCAATTTCCCGCTTGTCCTGCTCGTCTGGTCCACCCGGTTCAGTGGCCAAATAGAGGTTGCCAAATCCTTACCACGGCGCGGGCGTTTACCCCGTTCTTGTGCCATTATGGACGCTATTCCGTTTCGCATCGCAACTTGTTATAGGGGCTTATGCCCGCCGTCCGCCTGCTCCCGCCCGACCGCTTTTTCGACCGCAGCCAATGGGCGGCGATCACCGCCGCATCGCGCTGGCGGGGCATCTGGCTGGTCGCCCATGCGTGGATCGTCAGCATCGCGCTGGTCGGGATCGCGGCATGCTCGCAAAACCCCGCCGCTTGGGCCGTCGCGGTCGCCTTTGTCGGGGGTCGCCAGCTCGGCCTCGCCATCCTGATGCACGACGCCGCGCACGGCCTGCTGCATCCGGTGCGCAAGGCCAACAATTTCCTCGGCCAATGGCTGACCGGCGCCGCGGTCGGATCAGACCTGATCGCCTATCGCACCTATCATCTTCAGCATCACAAATTCACCCAGCAGGTCGAAGACCCCGACCTGGCGCTGTCGAAACCCTTTCCCGCCACCCGCGCCAGTCTGGGCCGCAAGATATTGCGCGATCTGACTGGGCGGACCTTTTTCAAGCAGCGGCTGGCGCAATTCGGCTTTGCGCTCGTCGGGCTGAAAGCCATGCTGCGCGGCGAAGCGGTCGAAAAGGGCCGCGCCAGCACCACCGCCGGGACGCCGTTCAACAAACAGTCCGACGACGGCATGACGTCACCGACGGTCGATATCGCGGGCGCGATGGCGGTGGCGCGCGCGGTCGGGCGCTTCCTGTTCGTCCAGGCGGTGCTACTTGCCGCCTCGCTCGCGCTCTATGGCTGGACGCCCTACCTGCTGTGGCTCGCGGGGCTGGCGACGACCTTCCAGCTTTATCTGCGCATCCGCAACATCGCCGAACATGCCTGCACCACGACCGGCAGCGACGATCCGTTCACCCATGCCCGCACCACCCACGCCGGCTGGCTCGCCCGCGCGACAGTTGCGCCATATTGGGTGAATTATCATTCGGAACACCATCTGTTCATGGGGGTCCCCTGTTACCGGCTGGCCGAAGTGCACGCGATGCTCGGCCGCGCCGGGCGGCACGAATCCATGACGATCGCCCCCGGCTACGCCGCGGTGCTGCGGCAGGTGACCTCAAAACCTTAGTCGGCAGCGACCAAAATTCCGTCCGCAAGCCAGATGCCGAGCCAGTCGGCAGCGGTCGCCGCCGCACGATCGCCGGCGACGGCGATCGTGCGGGCGCAAAGAGCGGTGAAGCTGCAACCCGCCGCCAATTGGTCCAGCGCCGCGCCTTCGTCCATCGGCAGGCTGCGAAAGCTGGGCTGCTGTCCGCAGCGCCAGATGAGCAGGCGCACCCGGCCGGGGAGCTGGGTCACCGGCGGCGGCTCTCGATCACCGTCAAGGGCGCTCCAGATTGCGGCGCTATTATAACGAAAATCGAGCAGCCGCACCGACGGGTGGAGCGACAGCGCTCTGTCGATCCAGCCGTCACCCAATGCACCGACGCGCGCGGCGTCGAGCGCAGCGACATCCGCCGCGTCGAACGCCGCGCGCAGCGCCCCGTCGAGCATGGCCAGTTCGGCAAGCTCGCCGTCCTCGGGAAAATTCTGAGCGAGAAACGCCGCAAATTCACCGCCATAATAGCGCAGGTTGCGTGTGCTCGATCGATGCGCGGCCACATAGGCGCGCGCCACCCGGCCGAACTGCTCGTCACCCAGATAGGCCAATAGCCGCGCAAAATGATCGGCCAGGACGCCGGTCAGGCTGGCGCGGTAATTGTGGCGATAGATGTCGAGCCGCTGGCGCGCGCCGACGACGTCGTCATCGACGATCAACGCCTCGGCAACGGTGGCACCATCGATCACCCCGGTCAGGAAACGCGCCTGCATCGCGCGCAGCGCCTCAGACATAATAGGGTTCGCACATCCGCGCCGCGACCGCGCGCGCATGGTCGAGTTCGGCGATCAGCGCGGCGAGCGGCGGGATGCCGTCATCGCGCTCGATCATCGTTGCGACCGGCCCGAACAGGCCGCAGGCGTCGGCATATAATTCCCACACTGCATCGCAGACGTCGGCGTCGTGGGTGTCGATGACATAATCACCCATGTCGCTGTGGCCGGCGAGATGGATTTGCTGAACGCGCCCGGCGGGCAGTCCGGCCAGATAATCATGCGGATGAAAGCCGTGATTGCGCGCGCTGACATAGATATTGTTGACGTCGAGAAGCAGCAGGCAATCGGCGCGCGTCGCCATCTCGGCCAGGAACTCCCACTCGCTGCGATCGGACGCGCGAAAGGTCACATAGCTCGACGGATTTTCGATCAGGATGCGACGGCCCAGATAGTCCTGGACCCGCGAAATATTGTCGACGACGCAATCGAGCGTCGGCGCGTCATAGGGGAGCGGCAACAGATCGTGGCTGTTGTGCGCGTTAATCCCGGTCCAGCACAGATGGTCCGACACCCATAAAGGTTCGACGCGTTCCGCCAGGGCCTTGAGCTCGGCAAGATAGCCTCTGTCGAGCGGTTCGGCCGACCCGATCGACAGCGACACGCCGTGCAGGACCATCGGGTAATCGGTGCGGATGGCGTCGAGAATCGCCAGTGGCTTGCCGCCGGGCACCATGAAGTTTTCCGAAATGATCTCGAGCCACTCGACGGGCTGCGGCCCGTCCAGAAAATCGCGATAATGATCGGGGCGCAGGCCAAGGCCGAAGCCCGGGTACGCCAGTGTCTTGCGATCTTTGGTGCCAGGCATCGTTTTAGACATGAATCGCTTTCCGCGCGGCGTCACACGCCGCGCGGAAAGCGACGAGGTCAGCCGATGTCGCCGATGACGCCGCCGGCGGTCAGGCACTTCGCCGCGGCCATCGCCTTGAAGCCCTGGTTCTTGCATTCATTATGACCCTTACACTCATTGGCGCTGGTCTTGCAGTCGGCGGTGCCTTTGCAGCTGTTGACGCCATAGCAATGGACCGTGTCGCTGGCGCCGATGGCGGCACCCGAACTGTTGGCCGGACGATCGGCAGCAAAGGCGGCGCCGGCGAGCGCCAGCGCGGTCGCCGAAGCGGCAATGGCGGCGGCGAATTTGTTGTTGGTCATGATGATCCTCCGAAGACAGGATGGAGGGCAAGACGCGCCTCCATGCTGTGATATTCGGATGGGCGCCAAAGATGTTACAGCCGCGCCGCCTTTATTCGCCGCGGGCGACGAAGCGCGCCCCGGCGCGATCCTTCTCGGTCGTTGCGGGGTCAAAGATCATCCCGTTCATCGCGATATAGACCCCGGGCGGCAAAATCTGCGCCGCCGCCAGCGCAAAGCCGACGTTGAATTCGGCATCGCTGGCGCGCACCGACGCGGGCTGCATCGCCCCCGTCATCACGATCGTCTTGCCCGCTATCCCTGCCAGCGCGCGGCCGGTGAGGACCATCGTATCGGTGCCATGGGTCACCAGGATATGCGGCGCATCGCTCGCCGCGACCGCGGCGCGGATCGCCGCGCGATCGGCATCGTCCAGCTCAAGGCTGTCCTTGCGCATCAATTGCGTCACTCGGTGCGGGACATGGACATTATTTTCGCGGAGCAGGTCGGGGATCGCCGCGGGGCCGATCTGGAACTCGCTGAGCGCATCGAAATAGACTTTGTCGATCGTCCCGCCGGTGGTGAAAATTTCGATCATGCGCATTCGTCCTGGACCGGCAGCGCCGGGGTGCCGTCGGGCGCGGCGAAAGGCTGTTTGAAGGTGAAAGCCTCCGCCGTCGGGCCGTTCGCCGCCAGCGTGTCGATCCGCGCCACGCCCTCGGCCACGGACGGACGATGCCCGGCGGGAATCCACCACAGCGCCTGAAACACCGCGATCGGATCGAACCATTCCTTGCGCCGCCGCATGATCGCGAGATGTTCGGGCGCGCGATACACGAAGCCCGCCAGCGCCTCGACGTCGCGCCACACCGACATATTCGCGATGACATGCGGGTCGTCGTTCACCGCGACATCGGTCGCGTCATTGCCCTCGCCAACCAGTCGCCAGACAAAACCGTCGCTCGCTTCCGCAATCGCGTTCACCGCGTCGAGCGCGTCCATGAAGTCACGGTTGGCGACATGATCGGCAGGCAGGCGGAAGCGTGCGATGTTGATCTGCGCCAGCTGGTAACCCGCCATGACGTCCTCCCTCAGGCCAAAGCCTCGGCGATCAACCGCCGCGTATTGTCGATCCCGAACAGCGCGATAAAGCTGCCCATCCGCGGCCCGGCGCTCGATCCGAGCAGCGTTTCATACAGCGCCCTGAACCAATCGCGCAGATTTTCAAAGCCATAGGCTTCGTTCTTGCCAATTTCATACACGATGTTCTGGATGTCGTCGGCTCCGGCGTCGGCGGGCAGCGCCGCCAGCTTGGCGTCGAGTTCGGCCAGCGCCGCGCCCTCGCCGCCCGCCGGCTTGCGGCGGTTCAGCGTCGGCGCGACATAGTCGCGGTTATACGCCATCGCATTGTCGATCAGCCGGTCGAGCTCGGGGTAAGTCGCGGCATCGGCGCCGTCGACATATTGGCCCAGGTAGCGCCAGATCTGGTCCTTCGACGCGTCCGCCCCCATCACCCCGACCAGATTGAGCAGCAAGCCAAAGGTCACCGGCAATTCTGTGGCGGGAACATCCTGCCCGCGCGCGACATGGACATGGTGCACCGGATTGCCGAGCTTCTTGTCGGCATCCTGCGCCGGGTAACTGCCGCGCATCTGCAGATATTCGTCGACCGCCTTCGGGATCACCCCGATGTGCAGCTGCTTTGCCGCCTTCGGTTCGCGATAGGCGAAGAACGCCAGGCTCTCTTCGCTGCCATAATCGAGCCATTGATCGAGGCTGAGGCCATTGCCCTTCGACTTCGAGATCTTCTCACCCTTTTCGTCGAGGAACATCTCGTAAATCAGCCCCTCGGGCTTGCGCCCGCCGAGCGCCTTGGCGATCTTGCCCGACTGGACGCCGCTGTCGGTCAGATCCTTGCCGTACATTTCATAATCGACGCCGAGGGCAACCCAGCGCATCGCCCAGTCGACCTTCCATTGCAGCTTGGCGCCGCCGCCCAAAACGCTGTGCGTGATCGTCTGGCCGCCGTCCTCGAACGACACCAGCCCCGCATCGGCATCGACGACGGTCACCGGCACCTGCAGCACGACGCCCGACGTCGGGCTGACCGGCAGGATCGGCGAATAGGTCGCGGCACGCTCGGCGCGCAGCGTCGGCAGCATGATGTCGAGAATGTCCTGATTGTGGCGCAGGACATTCTTCAGCGCATCGTCAAAGGCGCCGCTCGTGTAGCGCTCGGTCGAGCTGACAAACTCATATTCAAAGCCAAAGCGGTCAAGAAACTCGCGCAGCATCGCGTTGTTATGATGCGCGAAACTTTCAAACTTGCCGAACGGATCGGGCACGACGGTCAGCGGCTTGCCGAGATATTCGGTGAGCATCGCGTGGTTCGGGACATTGTCGGGAACCTTGCGCAGCCCGTCCATGTCGTCGCTGAACGCGACGAGCCGCGTCGGCGCGCCGGTCATTTCCTCATAGGCGCGGCGAACCATCGTCGTGCGCAGCACTTCGTTAAACGTGCCGATATGCGGCAGGCCCGACGGACCATAGCCGGTTTCAAACAGCATCGGCGCACCGCCGGGCTTGCCGTCGGGATAGCGCTTGACCAGCTTGCGCGCTTCTTCAAAGGGCCAGGCCTTGGACGCGAGGGCGGCAGCACGAAATTCGGTCACGACAGTCTTCCGGTACACGGGTGGCAGGGGCTCCGCCCTTTCCCGCTTTTGCGCGTTTTTGCAAGCGCGCGATGCGGCGTAAGGGGCGCTAGCCCTGCGCCGCCGGGTCGAGCAGGATCGCCACCGAGCCGCGTTTGCGCCCGGTATCGACATAGGCGTGCGCCGCCGCAATGGCGTCGAACGCATAGCTGCCGTCGACCACCGGACGCAGCACGCCGGATGCGGCCAGATCGGCCAGTTGCTGGACATGTTCGGGCGTTTCGGTCGCCGGGCCAGCGATGACGCGCCGCCCTTCGCGCCCCGGCGCCCCGATCGTCGCCAGCATGTCGGGCAATCCCGCCGCGATCGCCACAAACCGTCCGTAGGGGCGCAGCAGCGGCAGCGCATCGCGCGTGGTGATGCTGCCGGCGGTTTCGACGATGACGTTATAGGCGCCCGGATCGCCGAGGAAGTCGGTGGTGGCATAGTCGATCACCGCCTCCGCCCCCAGATCGCGCACCAGATCGGCGTTGCGCGCGCTGCACACCGCGGTGATATGCGCGCCGCGGTGGCGCGCGAGTTGGACTAGCGCCGACCCCACCGCTCCCGATGCCCCGATCACCAGCACCCGGTCGCCCGGCGCCACCGCCGCGACGTCAAGGAAATGCAGCGCGGTGCTGCCCCCGAAACACAGCGTCGCCGCCTTGGCAAAGCTCAGGCCTTCGGGCTTGGGCGCGATCGGTCCGGCTTCCGCGACGCAGCGATATTCGGCGTGGCACCCCATTGCCCCGCCCGGAAACGCCATCACCGCGTCGCCGGGGCGGTAGCGGGTGACGCCCGCGCCCACGGCATCGACGACCCCCGCGACCTCGGTCCCCAAAATCGGCTGCCGCGGCCCGCGCCAGCCCAGAAACGGGCGCGCGATCAGGCCCAGGCCGGGCGGAAAGCGCGCGGCGCGCATCCGGCTGTCGCCCGACGTCACCGATGTTGCCAGCACCTTCACGCGCACCTCGCCCGCGTTGGGTTCTGGCATCGGCACGTCGCGAAATTCCAGCACCTCGGGACCGCCATAGCGGGGGCAGACAACGGCTTTCATCGACGAATCCTGACCTTGGCGGAGGAGCGGCGCCGTTGTGCACTTTCCGACACGCTGCGCCAGCCGCCGCCATGTACCGGGGCATCGCTGCCGCGCCGAAACATCGTTACCGGAAAATTTACCATCGGGGGCTTAGCATCGCCGCATGAACAGTCCGCGCATCCCGCAGCCCCGCCGTCAGGCCCGCACCGCCGTCGCCCTCGAGGTGACGGTCAACGGCGTCCTCAACTTTGTCGACGGCCAGATCACCGACCTGTCCGAAGGCGGCGCTCGGATCGACGGCGCCAGCATGCCGGCGCGCTCGCGCTGCGAAATCCATTATGGCGGCCAAGTCACTTATGCCGTCGTCATGTGGTCCGAGGTTGACCGCATGGGGGTCCGCTTTCCTTATGAACTGACCCACGGTCCGCTCTATAACGCTTTGAAAAGGGCACGTAATATGGTGACCGTCGATCCGACGCAGATATTCCTGTCCAACCGCGCCCCGATTTTCGGCCGCCGCGGGCTGAGCTGAAAAAGCCGACCAAAACCCCGTCCTCCCTCGTCATTCCCGCGAAAGCGGGAACCCAGCGAGCCGCCGTTGGACCGGGTTCCGCTTTCGCCGGCACGACGAACGCGGGGAGCAACACTTGCCGCGTTCGCCTTTTGTCCCTAACCTTGTGCCATGTCCCCCGTGCCCGTCCCCCTGCCCGCGATCCATGCCAGCCATGTCGGCATCTGGATCGCCGATACGCACGGGCGCGTGCAGCGGGTCGGGCGCGGTGAGGCGATTGCGGCGGTCGCGGCGACCCCGCATCTACTGCTCAATGCCACGCTGACGGGCGACCGGCTGGGCTATCCCGAGCTGTCAGGGCTCGACCTCCTCGAACTCTTCGCCTTCCTCTACCCCGCGCGCTTTGCGGTGCCGACCCCCGCCGGGATTGCCGCGGCGATCGGCGTCACCCCGCCGAAGGCGGAGGACGACATCGCCGCTTTTCTGCCGCAAGCGACCGCGGCGATGCTGGCCGGGATCGACGATCCCGCCTGGGCGGAACGCGAGGGCGCATGGCACGGAATGCAGGCGCTCGCCCGCCAGCGCTGGCCGTGGGCGCCGCTGGTCCAGCCGCGGCTGACAACCCCCGACGCCAATGAGCGCTGGCTGTTCGCGCGCCTGCCCGAATGGGAAGAAGCGCCGCCGCGCCCCGCGCCGCGGCAGGTGCGCATCAATCCCGACGACGTCACCGCGCGGCTCGATCGGCTGACCGGCGACGGCGCCGAACGGCGGCCGGGGCAACAGGATTACGCGCGCGCGACCGCCGCGATTTTCGAACCGCGCGAGCGCAAGGACGCGCCGCAGATGCTGGTCGCCGAGGCGGGAACGGGGATTGGCAAGACGCTCGGCTACCTCGCCCCCGCCAAGCAGTGGATCGACCAGTCGGCGGGCAGCGTCTGCATCTCGACCTTTACCAAGGCGCTGCAACGGCAGTTGTCGCGCGAGACCGAGCGGCTGTACCCCGACGCCGCGACCCACCGCGAAAAGGTCGTCGTGCGCAAGGGCCGCGAAAATTATCTCTGCCTGCTCAATCTGGAGGACGCCTTGCAAGGCGGCTTTTCGGGCCGCGCCGCGATCCTCGCGCAGCTCGTTGCACGCTGGGCCGCCTATACGCGCGACGGCGACATGGTCGGCGGCGATTTGCCCGGCTGGCTGCCCGCGCTGTTCCGCCGCAACGGCACCACTGCGCTGACCGACCGGCGCGGCGAATGCATCTATGCGGGCTGCCCGCATTTCCGCAAATGCTTCATCGAACGCTCAGCGCGCGCCGCGACGCAGGCCGACATAGTCATCGCCAACCATGCGCTGACGATGGTGCAGGCGGCGCGCCCGCGCGACGGCGGCGCGCCCGCGACGCGGCTGATCTTCGACGAGGGCCATCATCTGTGGGATGCCGCCGACTCGATGTTCGCCGCCGCGCTGACCGGACAGGAAGCGGTCGAAATCCGCCGCTGGGTGCTGGGACCAGAGGGCAAGTCGCGCGGGCGGCGGCGCGGGCTGGCGGCGCGGCTCGCCGATGTCGCCAGCTATGACGAGGCGGGCGAGCGCGCGATCCAGGCGGCGATTGCCGCTGCCGCCGAACTGCCTGGCGACGGCTGGCTCGGCCGCTTGTCCGAGAATGATCCGTGGGGCGCGATCGAGCGGCTGCTCGCCGCGGTGCGCGGGCAGGTTTATGCGCGCGCGGTCGACACGCGCACCGCCGACGCGGGCTATGGCCTCGAGACCGAACTGGCCGATCCCGACGCGGCGCTGGTCACCGCTGCGGCGGCGGCGAGCGACGCGGTCGAGGCGCTGCTGCGCCCGCTGCTGGCGCTGGGCAAGCGGCTCGACGCGCTGGTCGACGATCCGCCCGACTGGCTCGACGGACAGGCGCGGGCGCGCGTCGATGGGGCGCGCCACAGCCTCGGCACGCGCGTCGATACGCTCGGCGGCTGGCTGGCGCTGCTCGGGCGCGTCGGCGGTCCGGCCAACCCCGATTTCGTCGACTGGCTGGCGATCGACCGTTACGACGGGCGCGAGTTCGACACTGGGTTGCACCGCCATTGGCTCGACCCCGCGCGGCCGATTGCCGACATCGTCTATCGTCCGGCGCAGGGTGTGCTCGTCACCTCGGCGACCTTGCGCAGCGGGCATGGCGCACAGGGCTGGACCGAGGCCGATATTCGCACCGGCGCGCGCCACATGGACGGCGGCGTCCAGCATTTCGCGGTGCCCAGCCCGTTCGACTATGCCCGTCAGTCGGAGGTGCTGATCGTCACCGACATCGCGCGCGGCGACCTGCCCGCCCTCGCCGGGGCGTATAGCCGGTTGATCGAGGCGTCAGGCGGCGGCGCGCTGGGGCTGTTCAGCGCCATCCGTCGGCTGCGTATCGTCCACGCCCGCATCGCCGACCGCCTCGCGCGCGCGGGCCTCCCGCTCTATGCCCAGCATGTCGATCCGCTCGACACCGGGACGCTCGTCGACATCTTCCGCGCCGACCCGCACGCCTCGCTGCTCGGCACCGATGCGCTGCGCGACGGGGTCGATGTCCCCGGCGAATCGCTGCGGCAGGTGATCATGGAGGGGGTACCCTGGCCGCGCCCGACGATATTGCACGCGGCCCGGCGCGCGGCGCAGGGCGGCAGCGCCTATGACGATATGGTCATTCGCGGCCGCATCGGGCAGGCGTTCGGCCGCCTGATCCGCCGCGCCGACGATTTTGGCCAGTTCGTCATGCTCTCGCCCAGCTTTCCGTCCAGGCTGCTCAGCGCCTTTCCCGAAGGCACCCCGATCCGCCGCCTGCCGCTCGATGAAGCGGTCAATCATGTTGCTGCGGCGAACGTCGAGCGCAGAAAAAGCGCGTTTCCAGCCTTTTCACCGTCATAAGTTTGCGGCACAAGGCTGCCGAACGACGGCATAAGCGCGAACGCGCGGGGGAAGATTTTGAAGACTTTGACGATCCTGCGCCACGCCAAATCTGGTTGGGATGTTCAGGTCGAGCGCGATTTCGACCGCCCGATCAACAAGCGCGGCGCCCGCGGCGCCGAAATCATCGGACAATGGCTGAAGCGTCAGAAACTGCCCGTCGACCGCATCATCGCCTCGCCCGCGGTGCGTGTGACCGAAACGCTCGACATCTTCCAGCCGGCCGCCGATCTCGACACGATCGAACCGCATTGGGACCGCCGCATCTATCTCGCATCCGCCGCGACGCTGATCGACGTTATCCGCGACACCGGCCGCGATGCCGAACATCTGCTGATTTCGGGGCATAATCCGGGGCTGGAGGATCTGATCCTGATGCTCGTGCCGGAAACGAGCGGCGACGAGTTGCGCGGCGAGGTGGAGGAAAAGCTGCCGACGTCGGCGCTGGCGCGGCTCGAACTCGACATCGCCGACTGGCACGACCTAGACACCGGCATGGCGCGCTTCGCCGCCTTCATCCGCCCCCGCGACCTCGACCCGTCGCTGGCGCCTGCGATGGATCACGACTGACGGGTCATCCTCCCTGTGGCGAAGCCATGGGGAGGTGGCAGCGCGAAGCGCTGACGGAGGGGCGATGGTGCTGCCGTTGCGGCCCCCCTCCACCATTCGCTGCGCGAACGGCCCCCCTACCCATCGCTTCGCGACAGGGAGGATTTCTCCTCCTCGTCATCCCGGACTTGATCCGGGATCCATGACTTCAACGCCGCGGTGGATCCCGGATCAAGTCCGGGATGACGAATGACAGGTAACCACCCCAAAGCGGCCATCCGCAGTTCAAAATATAACGCTGTCCTACATTATTCCGCTGTGCCAGCCTTCATCTCAGCTCTTTCAATATGTGGGCAAAAGCGGTCGCCGCCCGGATTCCGGATGCAGCCAAAAACCGGGCGCCATCTGTCCGCCGAACACGACAAATACGGCGCTGCACTAGGCTGAACTTTCCTGAACTTTGGCATGACCAGGCGGCTCATGCGCCGACCGGATCGCAGATCCCGCCGCGTTAATCCAGCGCCGCCGCCAATCGCTGCCGCAGCGCGATGAGCGCTGCGACCGGCACGCCATGGGCCTGCCCCATCGCGCCATTCCCGGTCGCCCGCTCGGCGCGGATTTCGGCAGCAGGTGCCGGGGCAGCCTTAGCCCCCGTCTCCGACAACGCTTTGCGCGCGCCCTCGACCGTGAACCCCTGCACATGCAGCAGATGATGGATCCGCTCGGCCAGCGCGACATCCTCGGCGCGGTAATAGCGGCGGCGGCCCGAGCGCTGGAGCGGCTTCAGTTGCGGAAAGCGCGTTTCCCAATAGCGCAGGACGTGCGTCGGCACCCCGATCCGATCGGCCAGCTCGCCGATCGCGAGCATGGCGCCGGACGCTTTGCTCCCGTCCGCGGGCACGTCAAACCCCACCATGGCCGAGGCCGGGATTATTTACCGGCAACGCGCGCTCGCATCGTCTGGCTGGCGCGAAAGGTCATCACGCGGCGCGGCAGGATCGGCACTTCGATGCCGGTCTTTGGATTACGCCCGACCCGCTGCGCCTTGTCGCGCAGGACAAAGGTGCCAAAACCGGAGATTTTGACATTCTGCCCGCCCGCCAGCGCGTCGGACATATGGTCGAGAATCGATTCGACGATCGTCGCCGATTCGTTGCGCGACAAGCCGATCTGCTGGTTGATCTGCGTCGCGATATCGGCTCGCGTAAGCGTTCCTGCGGTCATGATGGTCCCTCCCCCACGTAAAGCGAAAATGGTCGAACCGGTCCCGGACAGCCCCCACCGTCACGAGTCCCGTGCCCCTATGTAACAAAAGCGAATTAATCCGCCAAACTGAAACGGATGGAGCGAGGAGTTAATGCGGTGAAGCCGATGCCCCAAGAGAGAAGCGGCACCGACGCGGCCGAGGTGTTGGCATGCTGATCGACCGTCAGCACGACCCGTTCGGACGGCAGCCCCAGCTTTTTGGCGGTTGCATCGATAATCCGCTTGTTCGCCTGATGCGGCACGACCCAGTCGATCTGGTCGGGCGACAGGCCAACATCGGCCATCACTTCGCCCAGCACCGAAGCGAGATTTGTGACCGCATGGCGGAACACTTCGCGGCCCTGCATGCGGACATGGCCGACGGTGCCCGTCGTCGACGGGCCACCATCGACATAGAGCATGTCCGCATATTTGCCCTCGGCGTGGAGCCGGGTCGCGAGGATGCCCTGATCGTCGTCGACGTCCTTCGCCGACAGCACCACTGCCCCCGCGCCATCGCCGAACAGGACACAGGTCGTGCGGTCTTCCCAGTCGAGGATGCGGCTGAAGGTTTCGGAACCGATCACCAGCGCATGCTTGGCCGCGCCGGTGCGCAGCATCGCGTCGGCGACCGACACCGCGTAGAGAAAGCCCGAACAGACCGCGGCAACATCGAACGCAATGCAATCGGGCACCCCGATCAGCGCCTGCACCTTGGTCGCGCTGGCCGGGAAGGTATTGTCGGGGGTCGCGGTGGCGAGGATGATCAGCCCGATGTCCGACGGTTCGAGCCCGGCGGCCGCCATCGCGGCCTGCGCGGCCGCGGCCCCCAGCGTCGCCGTTGTCTCGTCGGGTTCGGCAATGTGGCGGAACCGGATGCCGGTGCGCTCGACGATCCATTCGTCGCTGGTGTCGACACGGCTTGCCAGTTCGGCGTTCGATACCCGGGTGCGCGGCAGCGCCGATCCGGTGCCAGCAAGAATCGCCCGCACCGTCATGCCGCGTCACCGCGGCGGAAGTTCGCCAGATCCTCGGTCACCTGCCGCGTGATATCCTTCTCGATCAGCTCGGCGCACAGGTGGACGCAGTTCGCGACCCCCTTGGCATCGGCGCTGCCATGGCTTTTGAGGACGACACCATTCAGGCCCAGGAACACCGCGCCATTGTGATTGTTGGGGTCGAGGTGATGGCGCAGCAGCTCGGTCGCGGGGCGCGAGATCAGGAAACCGATCTTCGAGCGCGTCGAACTGGTGAAGGCGCGGCGCAGCAGGTCGGTGACGAAACGCGCCGTCCCCTCGATCGTCTTGAGCGCGATATTGCCCGAAAATCCGTCGTGGACGATCACATCGACATCGCCGCGCGACAATTTGTCGCCCTCAATGAAGCCAGCGAATTCCATCGGCAGCCCCTTGGCCGCACGCAGCATCGCCGCGGCATCGCGAATCTCGTCGGTGCCCTTCAACTCTTCGGTGCCGATATTGAGCAGCGCGACCCGCGGCCGCTCCAGCCCCATCGCGGTGCGCGCATAGGCCGCGCCCATCAACGCGAACTGGGTCAGGTTGGTGGCATCACATTCGGTGTTGGCGCCCAGGTCGAGCATGACAACGTCATTGGCGCCCAGCGTCGGCAGCAGCGCCGCGAGCGCCGGCCGGTCGATCCCCGGCATCGTGCGCAGCGCCAGCTTGGCCATCGCCATCAGCGCGCCGGTGTTGCCCGCGGACACAGCGCCGCCGGCATCGCCGCGTTTCACCGCGTCGATCGCCAGCCCCATCGAGGTGCTTTTCGCCTTGCGGATCGCCTGGCTCGGCTTGTCCGCGCCCGTCACGACGCCATCGGTGTGGATGATGTCCGACGCCGCGCGCAGATTCGGGTGGTTTTCGAGCGCCGCCTTGATCTGCACCTCGTCGCCGACGAGGATGAACCGCAGACCATCGTGCTTGTGGCGCGCCATCGCGGCACCGGCGAGCATCATGCGCACGCCGACGTCACCGCCCATCGCATCAATCGCGATTCGCGGTGTCAGTGCCATTGATTTGCGCTCCGGCTAGGGGTCAGGCGCCGACCGACAGCACTTCGCGGCCATTATAATGGCCACAGGCGTTGCAAAGATTGTGCGGGCGCTTCAGCTCGCCACAGTTCGGACATTCCTGAAAGGCTTCGACCTTCAGGCTGTCGTGGCTACGGCGCATGCCGCGCTTCGAGGGCGAGGTTTTTCGCTTGGGAACGGCCATGATATTTCCTGCATTCTCAATAGTGTGTCACGAATCGGCTACCCGGATTTGTCACCCCCGTTGCCGGAAATGGCTGGCCCGCCCGCCGTGCGAAACGCTGTCCCTGCCATGGTTTGGCAAGAAAATCGTCCGCCGAAGGGTGCCTCAACGCCAGAAGGTGTCGGGTGCCGGATCGGGCGGGGCTATAGCGTTTTTGCCCGCAAAGGCAAGCCCCGTGACGGCAGTATCCTGCCCTTCCTTCGTCACTCCGGACTTGATCCGGGGTCCATCGCGGCGGCGGCGTCATTGACCCCGGATCAAGTCCGGGGTGACGAGGGCGCGAAAGCCGCGCTTGCTCAGCCGTGTCTGCGATGCCACACCTTCGCCATCCCGGAATAACCGGACAACAATGTGGGGGACGCATATGATAATCTTGCCGATCAGCCTGACGATAGCCGCCGGCGCGGCGCTGCTCAACCTGTGGCTCTCGATGCGGGTCGGACGGGTGCGCACGAAAGAAAAGATTTTCGTCGGCGACGGCGGCAACGAACTGGTGACCCGCCGCATGCGCGCGCACAGCAATTTTGTTGAAAACACCGCTTTTGTCCTGATCCTGCTCGCGCTGGTCGAACTCGGTCTGGGGTCGTCGATGTGGCTATGGGGCGTCGGCGCGCTGTACTTGGTCGGGCGTATCCTGCACGCCTTGGGCATGGACGGCATGATGTGGGGCCGCATGGTCGGAACGATCATCACCATGCTCACCCAGCTCGGCCTCGCGCTCGGCGCCCTGGCGATCGTCTATCTGACCCCGATGAGCGTCACCACGACCGAAATCGACGAAACGACGGTAGTGGCGCCGAAATAACCCACGTCGTCCCGGCGAAGGCCGGGACGACAAATTTACTGCCCCAGCGCCATATCGCCGACAAACGGGTTCGTCCGCCGCTCGTGCGCGAAATTGCTGTGCGCGCCATGCCCGGGCAGGAAGGTCGTGTCGCCGCCAAGCGGCCACAGTTTCTGGGTGATCGAATCGAGCAATTGCTGGTGATTGCCGCGCGGAAAATCGGTGCGCCCGATCGATCCCTGGAAAATCACGTCGCCAACGATCGCCAGCCTCGACGGCGCATGGTGGAACACGACATGCCCCGGCGTGTGGCCGGGACAATGGATGACGTCGATGGTCAGGTTGCCGACGGTGACCGTGTCGCCATCGACCAGCCAGCGATCGGGCTCGAACACCTCGCCGACCATGCCGAACCGTGCCCCGTCCTCGGCAAAGGCTTCGATCCAGAAGCGGTCGTCCTCATGCGGCCCCTCGATCGGCACGCCCAGCTCCTTCGCCAGCATCCCCGCCTGCCCGCAATGATCCATATGACCATGGGTGACCAGGATCTTCTCGATCTCGACCCCGGTCTGGCGCACCGCATCCTTCAGCTTGTCGAGGTCGCCGCCGGGATCGACGAACGCCGCCTTGTTGGTCGCGGTGCACCAAAGGAGGGTGCAATTCTGCTGGAAAGCGGTGACCGGCACGATCGCCGCGCGCATCGGAGGATTGGGAGCGTTCATGCCGGGTGATGTGGGGAAATATGGCCGAAATGGCAAGCCGCCGCACCGATTTGACCCGTCGCGCCGACCGACATATTGAATGATGCCATGACCAAAGCCTTTTCCCACGGAACCGTCCACACCGCGCGCGACGACATGCAGGTGGCGCTGACGTCCGATGCCGAAACGCTGGCGCGGTGGGAAAGCCTGACGCCGCTCGGACGCAACGAGTTCATTTGCTGGGTCGATGACGCCAAACAGGCCAAAACCCGCGCACACCGGATCGAGCGGACGCGCGAGGAACTGCACGAAGGAAAGCGGCGCCCCTGTTGCTGGGCGGGGTGTATCCACCGCACCGACAAGGCGCCAAGCCGGTGGCAACAGGCAGTGCTGATCGACAAGAATGCGAAGTAGCGCGCCTCAGCGCAGTGTCATCGTGTCGCCTTCGACATTTACCGCGGCCAGCCGCGACAAATAGCTTTGCCCGAGCAACGACACGCCCATGTCGGCGTCGACCACCGCGGCTTCGACGCGCCGGACTTCCAGCCCATCGATGTCGACGCTGTCGAGCATGACCGTCCGCATCGGGACGTCACCGCCGGCGGTGCGCGCGGTGCCGGTGACCGGCAGGCGATCGACATCGATGCCGATCGCCTCGGCATCGCGCCGCGTCAGCGCGACGATCGACGCGCCGCTGTCGACCATCACGCGAATGTTGGTGCCGTCGATGTCGGCATCGGCATAGAAATGCGAATCGCTCGACCGGGCGAGCAGCGCCTCACCCGGCGAGCCCGAATTGCCCGCGACTTCGGCCGCGGCCAAAGACCGGTCCTTGCGCAGCTTGTGCGTCGTCCAATTGTCGTGATTGCCTGAAATGGCGGCGGTCGTTTCGACGGCATCGCTCGGCGCGGACCGGCTGGCGAGCCCCGCCATGCCGATCGATGCGACCGCGATGACCGCGGCCAAGCCAAGGAAACGCCCGAACATGCTGCGTCTTTTCGCAGCATAGGGTTGGGGATTGGTTAAGCGGGCGGCTGTTCGATGAACGCCCGCCACACCGGCGCGTTGCCGCGGATGCTGTACGCGATCCGCGCGCAGGCATAGCGGCGATCCGCCCGATTGTCGGCATCGGCGGCAGTCGTCGGCCACACGCCAATACCATCGCCGCCCGCCGACCAGCATACCAGCGCCTCGGCCTCGGTCCCGGCTTCGATTGCGGCGCGCTCGTCGATGCTCAGCGACGACGGGGCGCTCCAGCCCAGGATCGCACGGTGCCTGAACCCCTTGGAAAACAGCGCGTGGTACAAGGGCCCATCGCCGTCGCGGAGCAATCCTGCGACCCGCGCGCGATCGGCCGCCGCCAGCCATTGCCCGCCCAACAGCGGCGCCCAGCGCGCCTCGTCGCGCGAGCGCAGCGCCGCCGCCAGTTCGTCGGCGGCCGCGGCGAACCGCGGCGTCCAGGCCGAATCGGCGGCGAGCGGGACCAGCCGCGCCGGCGGTGCGGGCGCTTCGGTTTCCACCGACAATAATGGTGTAGGTGCGCCGGTCTCGGTCGCGAGAGCGGGCGTAGCGAGCGCGGCGACCAGCGCCGACGAGATCAGGAAAGCGCGCATGACCCGATCATAGCAGACATTGCGGTGTCTGTCAGGCGCTCGCCGGCACCAGTGCACCGCGCATCCATAGCGGCGCGGCGGCGGCGTCGATGCTCTCGACCCGCCGATGCTCGACCGACCAGCCCAGCGCCGGATAGGCGATTACCTGCCGCTTTTCCTCCGCCGCGGCGATGGGCACCACGACCAGCCGCCGATTGACCTTTTGCCGCCAGTTCATCCGCGCGGTGTTTTCCTGGCCGACATAGCAGCCCTTGGTAAAGCTGACGCCGTTCAATTCCGCCGCATTACATTCCAGCCACAAAGTCGTGCCGTCGCCGAGTTCGGCGCGGCCTTCAGTCACGCCCAGCGCCAGCCGGTGCGCCAGCCAGGCATCGTCGGCCCCCGCCTCCCCCGCCGTCGGCGCCAACCAGCGCTGGCCGAGTTCCGGCAGCCGCGGATCGACGACCCCGACGTCGCCGCCCAGCGCCCAATGGACACACAGGTCAGGCTCGCGCGCGATCGTGATGGCGCGGCGGAGGCGGTACAGCGTCAGCCGTTTGGCCAGATCGCCCGCGGCATCGCGCTCGCAGTCGATCAGGATGTCGTCGCCATCCCCCCAGATCAGGAAATCGAACAGCGCCTTGCCTTGCGCGGACAGCAGCGCCGCCCAGACCGGCAGGTCGCCCGAGGTGTCGTTGGTGACCAACCCCTGTAGGAAACCGCGGACGTCGTCGCCCGACAAGCGGATCAAGGCGCGGTTGATGAGGGTTGTGTTGGCCATGCACCGACAATAGGGAGCGCGAGAGCCAACTTAAAGCCCCTCCCCTTCAAGGGAAGGGTTGGGGTGGGGTCCATCGGCCTTGCTCCACCTCGACATGCCCCACCCCGACCCTCCCCTGAAGGGGAGGGGGAGATTGCAATGACCGACCGCCTGACGATCCGCCGCCCCGACGACTGGCACGTCCATCTGCGCGACGGCGCGATGCTCGATCATGTCGCGCAATATACCGCGCGCCAGTTTGCCCGCGCGATCGTCATGCCGAACCTATCGCCGCCGGTGACGACCGCCGAGGAAGGCCGCGCTTACCGCGACCGGATCAACGCCGCGGTCCCCGCCGAGCTTGACTTCACCCCGCTGATCGTCGCCTATCTGACCGACGCCACCGACGCCCACGAGATCGCGCGCGGCCATGCCGAGGGGGTGTTCACCGCCGCCAAACTCTATCCCGCCCACGCCACCACTGGCAGCGCGCATGGGGTCACCGACGTCGCCAACATCATGGGCGTGCTCGAACGGATGCAGGCCATCGGCATGCCACTGCTGATCCACGGCGAGGTCACCGACCATGACGTCGACATTTTCGACCGCGAGGCGGTGTTCATCGAACGCACCCTCGAACCGCTCGTGCGCGCCCTGCCCGCGCTCAAGATCGTGTTCGAACATATCACGACGGCGGAGGCGGCGCAGTTCGTCGCCGACGCCCCGGCCAATGTCGCCGCGACGATCACTCCGCAGCATCTCCACATCAACCGCAACGCGATGCTGGTCGGCGGCATCCGCCCGCACGCCTATTGCCTGCCGGTCGCCAAGCGCGAGCATCACCGCCTCGCGGTCCGCGCCGCCGCGACCTCGGGCTCGCCGAAATTCTTCCTCGGCACCGACAGCGCGCCGCACGCCGTGCACACCAAGGAAGCGTCGTGCGGCTGCGCCGGCATCTTCAATGCCCCCTTCGCGCTCGAAAGCTATGTGACGGCGTTCGATCAGGATGGCGCGCTGGCCCATTTCGAGGGTTTCGCCAGCGAACACGGGCCGCGCTTCTACGGCCTGCCGCTCAATGAGGGCATGGTGACGCTGGAACGTGCCGACGTCGTCGTGCCGGACAAGATCGGCGATGTCGTCCCGTTCCATGCCGGTGAGACGCTGGGCTGGCGTATCGTCTAGGATCCTCACTGTGGCGAAGCCAAGGGGAGGATCGCGGCTCAGGCCACCGCCACCATCCGGTCCGCCCGCATCTTGCGCCACATGTCGAAACTGAACACCGCGATACTGGTCCAGATGAGCAGGAAGCAGAATAGCTGCGCCGGTTTCAGCGGCTCGTCGAACACAAAAAGCCCCAGCAAAAAGACGATGCTGGGTGCCAGATATTGAACGAAACCAAGCGCCGCATAACTCATTCGACGCGCCGCGGTCGCGAACAGCAGCAACGGCACCGCGGTAACGACCCCCGCCGCCGCCAGCAGCCAGCTGATGTCACCGCTGGCCCCGAAACCGCGCCCATCGCCAATCCATAGATAATAGGCGGCCGCGGCGGCCGACAGCGGCAACAACAAGGTCGTCTCGATCGCCAGCCCCGGCAACGATCCGACCGGCACGATCTTGCGGATCAACCCATAGGTGCCGAAACTGAGCGCCAGCGTCAGGCTGATCCACAGCGTATCAAGCGCGCCCGCGAGCAGGATTGCGACGCCGATGCCCGCAATGACCACCGCGGCCGCCTGTAACCGGCTCAATCGTTCGCCGAGAAAGACCATTCCCAGCAGCACATTGATCAGCGGATTGAGATAATAGCCCAGGCTCGCCGCCAGCAGATGGTCGGTAAACACCGCGTGGATATAGACCAGCCAGTTGAGCGCGATCAGCACCGAACTGGCGAGCAGCAGGCGCAGGACGCGCCAATCCTTCAGCGCCGCCAGATAATCGCCGATCTGACGCCGGAACGCCATGATGACGAAGCACAGCGGCAGCGACCACACGATGCGCTGCGCCAACACCTCGACCGGCGGCACATCCGCCAGCAATTTGAAGAACAGCGGAACAAAACCCCATATCGCATAGGCGCCCAGCGCATAGGGCAAGCCGCGCTGCGGGGTGGCCGCGGGGGCGTTCGGCTGGTTCATCGAATGAAAGCTGCCTTTCGGCCGGAGATCAGATGATGCCGCCGCCCAGCATCAGGCGGACAACGCCGATGACGATGACAACGATGTTCAGATTGCGGCCGCTGGTGCTGCTCGACATCGCACCGAGCGCCAGCCCCACAACGGCAAAGGGCACGATCACCCAATTCGCCCAGCCAAGCAGTGGGATGAAAGCAAAAACGGCCAAAACCAAGGCGAGGGCACCGATGACGAGCGAGGCAATATTCAGCATGAAGGATATGTCGCACGCCCGTTGCGATGCGGCAAGAGCCTTTCGGTTCATCGATGAAAACGCTCGCTTCGTCTTGTTGCCGGGCGTTCATGCAACGCGATCCGGGGATGGCTCGTTTTCCATCTCGAAGCGCCCAGAGCCGTTCGCGGCACAAGGCGCGGCACCAGGAAAGGATATAAGATGCGTAATTTCAACAAAGGCCTGATGGGCGCCATTGCCGCCGCCAGCGTCGCCCTCACCGCCCCGGCCTATGCCGGTATAGCGGCCCCGGCCAAGGCCGACGGTTTCCATCAGCTTGAGCAATCGAGCGGCTTTCACAAGCGCAAGAAGCGTCATTACCATGACCAGCGCGTCAATGCGAACACCCGCGTGTGGCGTGATGGCGATGGCCGTTATCGCTGCAAGCGCGACAATGGCACGACCGGCCTGTTGATCGGCGGCGCCGTTGGCGGCCTCGCCGGTAACGAAATCGCCGGCCGCGGCGACAAGTTGCTCGGCACCGTGATCGGCGCTGGCGCTGGCGCCCTGCTCGGCCGCGAGATCGACCGCGACAAATATCGCTGCCGCTAAGCGATAGAGACCCCGTTACGGGTGTGGGTCCGAGACCCCTCCGCCCGCACACGTGATGGAGAGGGCGCCAACCTGGTCGTTGGCGCCCTCGACCGCGTGCCCAATCCAGGCGCATCAGTTCGCGCTTGTTCCTCCCCTCAACTTGCCGCAAAGCAGGCGCCTGTCGCCGCGGCAAGGAGAGGATGATCATGCTCAACGGCCCCCTGCTCGTGACCGAACGGCTGATCCTGCGCCCACCCGCGACCGAGGATTTCGACGGCTTCGCCGAAATGTGCGCCGAGGCGGATACCATGAAATTCATCGGCGGCACCTGCCCGCGCGCATCGGCGTGGCGGATGTGGTGCACGCTGGCCGGCGCCTGGCACATCCGCGGCTTTTCCATGTTTTCGGTGATCGAGCGCGCGAGCGGCGAGTGGGTCGGGCGGCTGGGCCCGTGGGAGCCCGACGGCTGGCCGGCCCCCGAAATCGGCTATGGCGTGCGCGCCAAATTTGCCGGCAAGGGCTATGCCTTTGAAGGCACCGTCGCGGCCTGCGATTTTGCGGTCGAATTCCTCAAATGGCCCGAACTGATGCACAGCATCGATCCCGCCAACATCCGCTCGCAAGCGCTGGCGATCCGGCTCGGCGCGACCAACAGCGGGCCGACCCGCCTGCCCGCGCCGTTCGAGGATGCGCCCGTCGACGCCTGGACGCAGAGCGCCGACGCATGGCGGATCAAGCGCAAGGAATTCCTGCCATGAGCGATCAGCATGTCGACCCCGAACGCGCGCAATTCGACGCATTCAAGGCGCTGCCGCGCGACACCGTCATCCACATGCTCAACCTCGTCCGCTTCAAGGCGGCGGCGACCTACCCCGCCGATCATCCGCTTGCGGGCAGCGGGCTGACCGGTGCGGAGGCCTATGCGCATTATGGCACCGACAGCGGCCCCGTTTTCCAGCGCGTCGGCGGCCGGATCATGTGGCGCGGCACGATGGAGGCGATGGTGATCGGCCCTGTCGCTGAGCATTGGGACGCAATGTTCATCGCCGAATATCCGACCAGCGGGGCGTTTCTGGAAATGGTCACCGACCCCGTTTACCGGCAGGCAGTAATCCACCGCCAGGCGGCGGTTGCGACCTCGCGGCTGATCCGTTGCAACCCGAAAACGTCTCGCTCCGAGACAGTTTTCGGCTAATAAAGTGTTACCCGTTAACGCATTTTCTTTGCGCCTTTTTAACCAGGATCGGGCAATCCGGGTCAAAGATTAAGGGAGTGTTAGCGATGATGTTGCGCGGAAAATGGCTGGTCACTGGCCTGCTGATGGCGGCGGCACCGCTTGCCGGTTGCCGGGACAATCCCGAAGCGAAGTCCGAACTCGCGCCGCTCGACGACGGGCTGACCAGTGCCGACCCGGCGGTCAAGGGCTCGCTCGAAGACAAGATCATGGTCGATCCCAAGCTCGCCGGCCAATCGAACCAGAATGCCGTAGGCCCGGGCAACAAGCCCGTCGACGGCGGGGTTCCCGGGGTCGCGGGCGGCAAGGCGGCGACTGCTGCCGAAGCCGCCGCGGCGCAGGCCGCGGGCAAATTGCTGACCGCCCCCAAGGCGCTGCCGTTCGAGGCGGGCTGCGACGGTTGCGACACCAAACAGCGCCCGGTCACCATCGGTGCGCTCGCCCGCGACCAGTCGAAGGGCGCGTGCGACGCCAAGCTGACCTATGGCAATCAGTGGGCCGACCGCCTGCCCGCCGCGTTCAAACTCTATCCGCGCGCGACGCTGCGCGAGGCCGCGGGCATCGCGGGCGGCAAGTGCAACATCCGCGTCGTCAATTTCCAGACCGCGGCGTCGATTCAGGGCGTGCTCGACTATTACCACACGATGGCGGTCCGCGCCGGCTATACCAGCGATCACCGGGTCAACGGCGCCGAGCATATGCTGGGCGGCACCAAGGGCGACCTTGCCTATGTCATCATGGCGCGCCGCGACGGCGGCATGACCGACGTCGATCTGGTGGCGTCGGGCGGCAAATAATTTGGACCCTCCCTGTGGCGAAGCCATGGGGAGGAAACCAACAAAAAAGGCCCCGATTTCCCGGGGCCTTTTTCTTATCGGACGAACAATTCGTCAGACCTTGTTGCCGAGCGCGCCTTCGACCTTGCCCTTCAAATTCTGGGCCTCGCCCTTGCGCTCCTGCGCTTCGCCTTCCTGGCGCAGACGCTCGTTGTCGGTCGCCTTGCCAATCGCCTGTTTGGTGTTGCCAGCGGCTTCGTTGGCGAGACCTTTGGCTTTATCGGTGAGTTCACCCATGGAAATTCTCCTTGCTCTTGGCCGAGGCGACGCTGCCTCTTGTCAAACCAACGGGCCATCGGCGCCAATGTTCCGCGCGTCCGACAAACTGTTCTGAAAAAAGGGTAATTGACCTGCGGCCGAAATCGGATTGAATGCCGGTATGGCATTTTCACGCTCGATCCTGATCGCGGCAAGCGCGCTGCTGCTCGCCCCCGCCACCCTTGCCCAGCCCGCACCACCGCAGGCCGCACCGCAAATGCAGCTGCGCGGCCTGACCGATGACGAGGCGAAGGCGCTGATCGCGAAAGTCGCTGACGCGCAGGCAAAGGTGAAAAAGAAGGACCAGGTCTTTTTCGAGCTGCTCTCTGGCGCGCCCGCATCTTATCCGATGACGCGCGTCGCGCCGCGCGACACGTTTCTCCGCCTGCCGCTCGCCAAGACATTCAGCGTCGAGCGCAAGGCGACCGACAACAAATTGTGGCAGCCGTATCGGATCGTCGTGCTGCCCGATGGCCCCGGCAAATTGCTATGGGATGTCGAAGTCGTGCTGGGCATCAACGGCCAGATCGAGCGGATCGAAATGCTCTACCGCCCGCCCCCGCCCTTCTGACTCCGGCCTAAGGCTTCAGTCCCATCAGACCGCGCGCATTCTCGTGGCGGATTTTCGCCTTTTCGGCCGGCGTGAGGTCAAGCTTGTCCAGCGCAGCAAGTGTCTGCGCCAACGAAAATTGCGGATAGTCCGACCCGATCAATATGTGATCGATCCCGACATTGCGCATCGTCCAGATGAATTCGGATTCAATCGGTGCGTCGGCCGCAAGCGTCACCATCGCCGAAATGTCGAAGTAGATATTGTCGCCGAACAGGCCTTCGGCCGTGCGCGCCATTTTCAGGATATTCCAAAAGCGGAAATTCAGCCCGCCCATATGGGCAAACACGAACTTCGTCTTCGGAGCCGCCAGCGCAAGATTGAACAGCTTTTCGCTGTCGCCGCCGGGGACGATATTCGCATTGTCCATGACGACCGTGATGCCAAGCTCGCCCGCGCGCCGGACCAGCGCCAGCACGCGCGGGTCGGCGGGATCGAATTTCTGCGTATGCGGATGAATCTTAAGCAGCCTGACGCCCAGTCCCGCGACACGCTGCAATTCCTCCATCGCCGCCGAACCGTCGTAAGGATGCACCGTCGCAATCGGCACCATGTTCGGATGTTTTTTCGCCAGCGCGACCAGCGCGTCATTATGCGCGCGGATGCTGTCCGGCTTGCCCGCGAGCGCCTGATTTTCCGGGCCACCGAACCACATGCCGCCGAACGCCGCGACCGTCAGCCCGGCGCCCTTCACCTGCGCCTCATATTCCGCGATCGACTTTTCGCCATTCCACAGATGGACATGGCTATCGATCGGCGCCTGCGCGGCCGCGGTCAGGGGAACGGCCAGCAGGACCGCGGCCAGCAACGAAGCGATTTTCATGGCGCTAGATCAACCCCGCCAGCGGGCTCGACGGATCGGCATAGCGGCGAACGCCCATCCGCCCTGCGAGATAGGAGTCGCGCCCCGCCTCGACCGCCAGCTTCATCGCGCGCGCCATGCGGATCGGATCCTTGGCCTCGGCGATCGCGGTATTCATCAGGACCCCGTCGCAGCCGAGCTCCATCGCCACCGCCGCGTCGCTCGCGGTACCGACCCCGGCATCGACCAGCACCGGCACCGACGCGCCCTCGACGATCAGGCGGATCGTCACGCGGTTCTGGATGCCCAGCCCCGATCCGATCGGCGCGCCCAGCGGCATGACCGCAACCGCGCCCGCATCCTCGAGCTGCTTCGCGGCGATCGGATCATCGACGCAATAGACCATCGGCAGGAAACCTTCCTTGGCCAGCACCTCGGTCGCCTCCAGCGTTTCGCGCATATTGGGATACAGCGTCTTCGCCTCGCCCAGCACTTCCAGCTTCACCAGATCCCAACCGCCCGCCTCGCGCGCCAGCCGCAAGGTGCGGATCGCGTCGTCGGCGTTGAAACAGCCCGCGGTGTTGGGCAGGTAGGTGATCTTTTTCGGATCGATATAGTCGGTGAGCATCGGCGCGGTCGGGTCCGACACATTGACCCGGCGAACCGCGACGGTGACGATTTCCGCCCCCGACGCCGAGACCGCCGCCGCATTCTGCTCGAAATCCTTATACTTGCCGGTCCCGACAATCAGCCGCGACGTGAATGTCCGCCCGGCAACGCTCCAAGTGTCGGTCAACAACCGCCTCCCACAAAATGCACAATTTCCAGGGCATCGCCCTCGGCCAGCGCCACATCGGCCAGCGTCGAGCGCGGCACGATTTCGCGGTTGCGCTCGACCGCGACCTTTTTGACGTCGAGGCCCAGCGAGGCGACAAGGTCGGCGATGCTGCCTTCGCGCACCTGCCTTGGATCGCCGTTGAGGATGACAGAAATCACCGCGTACCCGCCTTGCTTTGCCTTTTGCCGAGCAGCCCATATAGGGGGAGCGTCCCTTGCCGCAACCGAAAGCCCCAGCATTGACCGACAAGCCGACCGTTTTTGTGTTTTCCGGCCCCAACCTCAACCTGCTCGGCACCCGCGAGCCGGAGATTTACGGCCATGACACGCTGAACGACATCCACGCCCGGCTCGAGGCGCAGGCTGCCGCGCTCGGCCTGCGGGTCGAGTGCCGCCAGACCAACCACGAAGGCGTACTGATCGACTGGTTGCACGAAGCCTATATCGCGGGCGCCAAGGCGGTGCTGCTCAACGCGGGCGGCTATACCCATACCTCGATCGCGCTCCACGACGCGATCAAGTCGATCAAGGTGCCGGTGATCGAGGTTCATCTGTCCGACCCGATGCAGCGCGAAGCGTTTCGCCACATCAGCTATGTCGGCATGGCGGCGGTTCAGCATTTTGCAGGCCATGGCGCGAACAGCTATACGCTGGCGCTGGACGCCGCCGCGCGTCTCTGACAAGAGGGCGCATCAAAAACGGGGTCTGAGCGTCCTGCGAAAGGACGCCGCAACAACAGGAAAATTCTCATGGGTGACCATAAAGACGATGGCATCAATATCGATCCGGCCTATGTGCGCGCGCTCGCCGAACTGCTCGACGACACCAGCCTGACCGAAATCGAAGTCGAAGACGGCGATCGCAAGGTCCGCGTCGCGCGCAAGGCCGCGGTTGCCGCAGCGCCCATAGCGTATGCGCCCGCGCCTGTGGCGGCACCCACCGCCGCCGTTCCGGCCGCAGCGCCCGCCGCTGCCGCCCCCGCCGCCGACAGCTTTGCGGGCGCGGTGAAATCGCCGATGGTCGGCACCGTCTATCTGTCGCCCGAACCCGGCGCGCCCAATTTCGCCGCCATCGGTTCGGCGGTGAAGGAAGGCGACACGGTCCTGATCATCGAGGCGATGAAGGTGATGAACCCGATCGTCGCGCCGACGTCGGGCACGCTGAAGGCGGTGCATGTCGAGAATAGCCAGCCGGTCGAATTCGACCAGCCGCTGTTCACCATCGGCTGATCAGCCTCATGACCATCGAGAAACTGCTGATCGCCAACCGCGGCGAGATCGCGCTTCGCATCCACCGCGCCTGCCACGAAATGGGAATCAAGACGGTCGCGGTCCATTCGACCGCCGACGCCGATGCCATGCATGTCCGGCTCGCCGACGAGGCGGTGTGCATCGGCCCGCCGGCGGCCAAGGACAGCTATCTCAATATCCCTGCGATCATCTCGGCGGCCGAGATTACGGGCGCCGACGCGATCCATCCCGGTTACGGTTTCCTATCGGAAAACGAGCGTTTTGCCGAGATCATCGAAGCGCATGACATGATCTTTGTCGGGCCTAAGCCCGAACATATCCGCACCATGGGCGACAAGGTCGAGGCCAAGCGCACCGCGGTCGCACTCGGCCTGCCGGTGGTGCCCGGCTCGCCCGGCGCGGTCACCTATGGCGACGAATGCCGGAAAATGGCGGACGCCATCGGCTATCCGGTGCTGATCAAGGCCGCGTCGGGCGGCGGCGGCCGCGGCATGAAGGTCGTCCCCGACGAGGACAGCCTGGAAAGCCTGATGGGTCAGGCGTCAAGCGAGGCCGCAGCGGCGTTCGGCGATCCGACCGTCTATATGGAAAAATATCTCGGCAACCCGCGCCACATCGAATTTCAGATCTTCGGCGACGGCCAAGGCAATGCCATCCATTTGGGCGAACGCGACTGCTCGCTCCAGCGCCGCCACCAGAAAGTGCTCGAAGAAGCGCCCTCGCCGATCATTTCGGCCGAGGAGCGCGCGCGCATGGGCGGCATCTGCGCCGACGCGATGGCGGCGATGCATTATCGCGGCGCGGGCACGATCGAATTCCTTTGGGAAAATGGCGAGTTTTTCTTCATCGAGATGAACACCCGCATCCAGGTCGAACATCCGGTGACCGAGATGATCACCGGCTTCGATCTGGTCCGCGAACAGATCCGCATCGCCGGCGGCGCCGGCCTGTCGGTGCGCCAGGAAGACCTGGAGTTCCGCGGCCATGCGATGGAATGTCGCATCAATGCCGAAGACCCACGCACCTTCTTGCCCTCACCCGGCAAAGTAACCAATTATCACGCCGCGGGCGGCATGCACGTTCGCGTCGATAGCGGGCTGTATGCCGGCTATTCGATCCCGCCCTATTACGACAGCATGATCGGCAAGCTGATCGTTTATGGCCGCACCCGCGAAAGCTGCATGATGCGGATGCGCCGCGCGCTCGAGGAAATGGTGATCGCCGGGGTCAAGACCAACATCCCGCTGCATCAGGCGTTGCTCGCCGACCCCGACGTTATTCACGGCGATTATACGATCAAATGGCTGGAAGAGTGGCTGGCGCGGCAGGATGCGGAGGCGAAAGCCTAATTCGCTATCGTCACCCCGGCGGAAGCCAGGGTCTCACCGGCTGCTTATGACGCACGGCTGAGATCCCGGCCTGCGCCGGGATGACGGATATTATTCGCGATGCGCCCAGCCGTGCGCCACGTCACTTTCACTACCGCCCATTATTGGCTATGGGCTTTAACCATGGCCAAAAACGCATCTTTTTCAGCGCGCCCCGCCGCGATTTTTCTCCTCCCGCTCAGCCTGCTGGCCGCGCCCGCGCTCGCCCAAATCGGGGTGAAGGAGGATTCGGTCGTCCTGCAACCCGACAAGATTGCCGACGATGCGCCGGTGATCGCGGCGCAGATGGAATTGCCGAACTGGTCGGAAGAAAACGCGACCGCGCTGCTCAGCGTCATCGAGAAAATCGGCGCCGAAGGCCTGTTTGCCAAGGATTATAACCCCGACGCCCTCGCCGCCGCGATCCTCGCGGGCGATCAGGCGCGGCTCGACAAGACCGCGACCGACACCTTCCTGCTGCTTGCGACCCATCTGCGCGATGGCCGCACGCCGAATGCGGCGCGCAAACAATGGTTCATGGTCGACAGCGACGCCGACAGCGAACCGTTGCTGTCGCTGCTCGGCACCGCGCTGAACGCGGGCTCGATCCGCGAAACGCTGGTGGCGCTCAACCCGGTGCATCCCGATTTCGCGGCGCTCAAGGCCTCGCTTGCCAAAACCAAGGCAGCGGCCGACGCCAACGCGATCCGCGTCAACATGGAACGCTGGCGCTGGATGCCGCGCGCGCTCGGCGACCGTTATGTCGTCAGCAACGTCCCCGAATATCTGACCCGCGTCGTTCATGGCGGCACGATCATCGCGACGCACAAGGCCGTCGTCGGAAAACCCTCGACCGCAACCCCGCAGTTGAACCCGATGGCGACCGGCATCATCGTCAACCCGACGTGGACGCTGCCGCGCAGCATCATCAACGAAGGCATCGGCGCAACGATCGCGCGCAACCCCGCTTCGGCGCGCGCGCAGGGCTATACCTGGACGGGCAGCGGCAAGACGTTGTCGGTGGTGCAAAAGGCCGGGCCGAACAATGCGCTCGGCGTGATGAAGATGGAGATGCTCAACGAACATGCCATCTACCTTCACGACACCCCGTCAAAGGGTGCATTCGGCGCTGCGGCGCGCGCGTTCAGCCACGGCTGTATCCGCACCGAAAAGGCGCTGCATTTTTCGGGGCTGATGGCGGTGATGTTCGCGGGTCAAAGCCCCGAAGTCTTTGGCGAGGCGATCGCCAGCGGCAAGACGACGCGCTTCGGCTTTGAAAACCCCTTCCCCGTCTATGTCGCTTATTGGACCGTCATTCCCGACGGCAAGGGCGGGATCAAGAAACTCGCCGACCTGTACGGCCGCGATGCGCCGGTGGTGGCCAGCTTTGCCAAGCCGGGCCGTCCGACCGCCGCGATCATCGCGCCGGTGGCACCGCCGGTGGTCCCGACCGTCGAAACCACCGCCCGCGTCACGACGCCGGGGACGAGCGGGATTTATTGAGCCGCGGGTGGCGGCGGATTTGTCGACCTCAACAGTCGTCACCCCGGACTTGATCCGGGATCCATCCGCCCTTGCAGTATAGAGCGGCGCCAGCGGTCATGGACCCCGGATCAAGTCCGGGGTGACGAAAACATGGCGGCAGTTCCCGACCTCCAAAGCCGACGCTCCGCCTAATCCGCGGTCGTCGGGAACGTCCCGCTGACCGAACCCGCACGGCGGATATTATCGGCGACCGGGGGCAGCTGGAATGGCGCGGGCACCGGCGGCATCTCGCTCAGCCGGTCGGCGAACAGCAGCCGCCCCGGGCCGAGTTTGTAGAGGATCATCGGCAGCAGGTCTTCGCCAAAGACGAAGCATCCTTCGCTGCGCCCCAGCTTGCCCTGGGTCGCGATCAGCGACGGGTCGGCGTACCACGCACCATGGACGACGATGGCGCGCATATCGGCGCTGTAATTATCGGGCTCCAGCCCCGCGAGCCGCATCGACGACCCGTTGGCGCCCCAATAATAATCGCCGGTGCGATAGGCGCCGCGCGATGTCGCCAGGCTGCCGACGCGGTTCGAAAAGCTCTTGAGCCAGCCGTCATGCTGCGGGTCGGAGCCTCGGCCGTGGGTGACCGGGAACATATCGACCCTGCCCGCCACCATATCGACCAGCGCAAAGCGCGGCCGGGCCGATGGCAGGCCGAAATCGACAACGCCGACGCGGTCGGTCTGCGGGATATTGCGGCTCTGCATCGCCAGTTGCTGGCGCGCGACGGCCAGATAATCGACCGGCGGCGGCAACGGCGCCACTGGCTGCTGGATCCAATCGGGCAGTTGCGCGCGCAACGGCGCGGCGGCCAGCGCCCCGGCCCCGGCCAGCCCGGCGAGCATCGCCCTGCGATCGAACAATTCAGTCACGTTTAACCCAACCCCGCATTGGCCGCCTTTGGCGATCCTTCGACTTTGCATAAGTCGTATATTGGCCGCGAAAGGCAAGCGGGTGGTTCCCTGTCATGCGGGCAGATGTGCCATATATGCTATGAATAGCGGGTTTACGATCCGCTAAGCCGAAGTTAGGACGCGGTCCATGAACGCAACCATCTGGCACAACCCCGCCTGCGGCACGTCGCGCAAGACGCTCGCGATCCTGCAAGACACGCCGGGCATCGACCTGACGGTCATTGAATATCTGAAGCATCCCTATGCAGCGGACAAGCTGCGCGAGCTGTTCGCCGACGCGGGCCTGACCGCGCGCGCGGCGCTGCGGCTGCGCGGCACCGACGCCGAGGACCGCGGGTTAAACGACGCCAGCGAGGAAATCATCATCGCCGCGATGGCCGCCAACCCGGCCTATGTCGAACGCCCGATCGTCGAGACCGCCAAAGGGGTGCGGCTGTGCCGGCCGCAGGATTTGGTGCGCGAGATTCTTTAAGCGGCGGCGATCCGCCCGCCGCTGATCCGGAATCGGGTCACCGGCCCCGGCATGTCGGTGAACAGCGCCGCCTCGGTACCGGTCAGCCACGCCTGCCCGCCCTGCCCCGCGAGCCGCTCATAGAGCGCGCCGCGCCGCAAGGGATCGAGATGCGCCGCGACCTCGTCGAGCAGCAACACCGGCCGCTGGCCCCGCGCCCGCGCGACGCAATCGCTATGCGCCAGCACCAGCGACAACAGCATCGCCTTTTGCTCGCCGGTCGAACAGCGCGCCGCGGCGCGGCCGGTCGCGGCATGAACCGCGATCAGGTCGTCACGATGCGGACCGGCGGTCGCCCGCCCCGCCGCGGCGTCGATCCGCCGCCGCGCCAGGAACAACGCCTGCAACGCCGCGCCATCGTGCGGCGCCGCTCGCGCCGCACCGTCGCTGTCGACCAGCGTCAGCAGCGGGCGGGCAAAGGGCGCATCGGGCTGTTCGGCCAGCTCGGCCGACAAGGCCGTCAGCATATGTTGCCGCGCCGCATCCATCGCGGCGCCATGTTCGGCGAGCTGCGCCTCCAGGCTGGCCAGCCATTGCGGGTCGGCGCTGGCAAGGTCGGCCAGCAGCTTGCCGCGCGCGCGGAGCGCCGCCTCGTACCGGTTGCTGTGCTGGGCGTGGCGCGGATCGAGCGCGAGTACCAGCCGATCGAGAAAGCGGCGCCGGTTGCCCGCGGTCTCCACAAACAGCCGGTCCATCGCCGGGGTCAGCCACAGCACCGCCAGCCATTCGCCCAGCGACGCCGCGGCGGCGGCGCTGCCGTTGATCCGCACGATGCGCCGCCCGGGGTGCGCAGGCTCGATCCCGGTCCCCAGCGACACCGGCGCCAGGTCGGCGGCGGCCGAAACCTCGGCGAACACGGCAAAACCGCCAGCCGCCCCGTCGCGCACCATCTCGCCCAGCGCCGCCCGGCGCAACCCGCGGCCAGGCGCAAGCAGCGAAATCGCTTCCAATATATTGGTCTTGCCCGCGCCATTGTCGCCGTGGAGCGCGACCAGTCCCGGCCCCGCCGCCAGCTCGGCACCGGCATGATTGCGAAAATCAGTCAATGAAAGGCGGGTCAGCGTCATCGCCTATGCCGCTACCGCAGCTGCTCCCGCCACGCCAGCCCACAGCCGCCCGTGCCATCCCCGGCTGGGCGAACCACCCCATATCGATCACGCCGCCCAAAGCGCCACTTGGTGCGTGACAGTTTTCAATTATCGGTAATTTTGACCAATTCACCGCAATTATTGCGCTGAAATAATCTGTCGCAATGCCAAAAACCCCGCTTAACCGCCAATGAACGAATTTGGCACGGTCCCTGCAACAGTGTCGGCATCCACCGAATGGTTCGGATGGAAGGTTCAAGGAAGGAAAATATCATGGCCCATTTCAACGTCGACTCGTTCAAGAGCTATGCGATTGCCGCTGTTGCTTCGCTGTACTGCTCGATCATGTTCCTCGCCGCCGTCGGCCCCAGCAATCTGATCGCCTGATCAGCCGCGGCGCACAATCAACGCCGGCCATGCGGCCGGGATGGAAAGGAAAGAAATGAAACAGGGTTTTCGCAAGAATCGTCGCGATGGTGTGATCTTCGGCGTCTGCGCCGGGATGGCAGACCAGTTCGGCTTCGACGTCTTGTGGACGCGCGTCGGCTTTGTCGCTCTGACGCTGCTCGGCTTCGGCCTGCCACTGCTGCTGTACCTCGCGGTCGCGATCCTCGCGCCTTAAGGACAGAGCATCAGGGCCGGACGCCTTTCAGGCGCAGTCGCACCGGCCCGCCTATCCCCAAGCAACCAAGGGCTCACCGGCCACCCCGGTGGGCCCTTTCCTATTTCGGCCGCACCGTGAAGCGATACGGAATATACAGGAACACCTCGGTCGCGCTCGCCTGTGCCCAGCTCAGCTGCTCGTTCAGCCCCTGGACCTCGACCCCATAATCGGCGCCAAAGGCGGTCGCGCTCTTCAACGCTTCGGCCGCCACCAGCCGGACGATCTCGCCGCGATACTGGTCGGGGTTGATGATCGTCAGCGTGATGCCGCTGCGCCGCTCGATCAACGCGCGTCCCTCTGCCGGGACCGCCTTGATAAAGCCGTCGATCCGCGATTGCGCGCTGCCGACCGACCCCGCCAGCTTGGCCTTGACGAACACCGCAATCTCGCTGGTATCGGGTCGCCCGCCGCGGCCGAACGCAAGGTCGCGATAATTGGCGAGCGTGACCTTGCTCAGTTCGAATTCGCCGGTGACCAGCTCGACGCCCGCCGCATCGGCGCGGCGGATCGCCGCGTCGATCATGGCATGGATTTCGCGCTTGCGAACCTCCTCCTCGCGCGAATCCGAAGTGAATTTAACCGGTTGGATCGCGCTGTCGGCGGGGCGGCGCAATCCGATGACGGTTTGTTCATCCGACAGATAATCGGCCGAGGCACGCTGGCCGGTGACGATCACTTCACCTTCGATGTTGCTGTTATCCTGCGCGGCGGCCGCGCCGCTTGCCGCGGTCAGAACCAGTGCGGCGCCTGCCAGCCATGATCTGCTCATCCTGATATCCCTCCATCCCGAAATTCACCTCGTGGGCAAACGCGTATCAGGTGGCGTGCCGAGCGGGAACGGGCAAAATATGCCCGGTCATCGCGTGCATCGGAAACGCGCGCGCCCAAAGCAAAGGGGCTCGCCAGTCACCCGGCGAGCCCCCTTTTGTCTCAGGCGTCGATGACGAGGCGGCTTATGCCTCGCTGTCACCTTCCGGACGATCCTCGACCATCACATCGTCGGCCGTGAAGTCTTCGCCCTGGACCTTGCCCAGCGGATCGTCGCCGATCGCCGCTTCGGGGCCCTGCGCCAGTTCGGCGGCATGCTCTTCGGCGGCGGTCGTCGGAGCGATCAGATGCTCCTGGTTGGCGGCGCGCATCGCAGCGCGCAGCGCGGCATCCTTGCTCGACGCGGTAACGCGGACACGGTTCATGGCAGCGCCGGTACCCGCCGGAATGAGGCGGCCGACGATGACATTTTCCTTGAGCCCGATCAGCGAGTCAACCTTGCCCTGCACCGAAGCCTCGGTGAGAACGCGGGTCGTTTCCTGGAACGATGCCGCCGAAACGAAGCTGCGCGTCTGCAGGCTCGCCTTGGTGATGCCCAGCAGGACCGGACGGCCCTCGGCAGGCACGCCGTTCTTCGGCAGCTTGGCGTTATATTCCATCATCTCCAGATAATCGAGCTGTTCGCCCGGCAGCAGCGTGGTGTCGCCGCCCGCGGTGATCTCGACCTTTTGCAGCATCTGGCGAACGATCACCTCGATGTGCTTGTCGTTGATCTTCACGCCCTGCAGTCGATAGACTTCCTGGATTTCGGCGACGAGATATTCGGCCAGCGCCTCGACGCCCATGACGTCCAGAATGTCGTGCGGGTTCGGCGAACCGCTGATCAGCGCGTCGCCGCGCTTGACCTGGTCGCCTTCCTGCACTTCCAGCACCTTCGACTTGGGGATCAGATACTCGATCGGATCGCCTTCTTCCGGAACGATCGCAATCTTGCGCTTCGCCTTGTAATCCTTGACGAATTCAATGCGGCCGCTGATCTTGGCGATGACGCTGTTGTCCTTGGGGATACGTGCTTCGAACAGCTCGGCCACCCGCGGCAGACCGCCGGTGATGTCGCGCGTCTTCGACGCTTCACGGCTGACACGGGCCAGAACGTCACCCGCCTGCACCGTCTGACCGTCCTCGACCGACAGCATCGTGCCGACCGCGAGCAGATAGCGCGCGGCTTCGCCCGAAGCATCGTCGAGCAGGGTCAGGCGCGGCTGAAGGTCTTCCTTCTTGGCGCGGCCCGCCGAACGATATTCGATCACGACGCGCTGGGCGATGCCCGTCGCTTCGTCGACCTGTTCGATCAGGGTCTTGGTATCTTCCAGATCCTGATATTTCACGACGCCCTGCTTTTCGGTGATCAGCGGCATGGTGAACGGATCCCATTCGGCAATCCGCTCGCCCTTCTTGATCTTGTCGCCATCCTTGTGGAGGATTTGCGCACCATAAGGCAGCTTGTGCGACGCGCGCTCGCGGCCTTCGCTGTCGATCACCGCGACTTCGCCCGAACGCGCCAGCGCCAGGCGGCGCCCACGCTGATCGACGATCGTCGGCATGTCACGATATTCGATCGTCCCGTCCGAGATGGATTCGACGTTCGACTGCTCGTTGACCTGCGCCGCGCCGCCGATGTGGAAGGTACGCATCGTCAGCTGGGTGCCGGGTTCACCGATCGACTGGGCAGCGATGACGCCGACCGCTTCGCCGATGTTCACCGGGGTCCCGCGGGCAAGGTCACGGCCATAGCATTTGCCGCACACGCCCAGCACCGCTTCGCAAACCAGCGGCGAGCGGATTTTGACCGACTGAACTTCGGCGTCTTCGATCCGCTGCGTCGTCGGTTCGTCGAGCAACGTGCCGACCGGCGCGATGACATTGCCGTCCTTGTCGACGACATCTTCCAGCGTCGTGCGACCCAGGATGCGCTCGCCCAGCGAGGCGATCGTCGAACCGCCCTGGATGATCGCGCGCATTTCCATGCCGCGTTCGGTGCCGCAATCTTCCTCGATCACAACGCAATCCTGCGACACGTCGACCAGACGGCGGGTCAGATAACCCGAGTTTGCCGTCTTGAGCGCCGTATCGGCTAGCCCCTTACGGGCGCCGTGGGTCGAGTTGAAATATTCAAGGACGGTCAGGCCTTCCTTGAAGTTCGAGATGATCGGGGTTTCGATGATCTCGCCCGACGGCTTGGCCATCAGGCCGCGCATCCCTGCGAGCTGCTTCATCTGCGCCTGCGAACCACGGGCACCCGAATGCGCCATCATATAGATGGAGTTGATCGGGGCCATACGGCCGTCGGGCAGGATCGGCGTGGCACGGATTTCGTCCATCATCGCGTTCGCGACCTTGTCGCCGCACTGCGACCAGGCGTCGATCGCCTTGTTGTACTTTTCCTGCTGCGTGATCAGGCCGTCCTGATACTGCTGCTCGAAATCCTTCACCAGCGCGCGGGTTTCGTCGACCATACCGACCTTTGACGCCGGGATGATCATGTCGTCCTTGCCGAACGAGATGCCCGCCTTGAACGCGTTGCGGAAACCCAGCGCCATGATGGCGTCGGCGAACAGCACGGTCTCTTTCTGGCCGGTGTGACGATACACCTGATCGATCACGTCACCGATTTCCTTCTTGGTCAGAAGACGGTTGACGACGTCGAACGGCACGGTGTGCGATTTCGGCAAACATTCGCCGATCAGCATACGGCCCGGGGTCGTTTCAAAACGCTTGAAATACTCCTTGCCGGCTTCGTCCGTCTGCGGAACGCGGCTGACGACCTTGCTGTGCAGCGTCACGGCGCCGGTGAACAGCGCCTGATGCACTTCGGCCATATCGGCCAGCAACATGCCTTCACCGGGCTCGCCATCGCGTTCCAGCGACAGATAATAAAGACCCAGCACCATGTCCTGCGACGGCACGATGATCGGCTTGCCGTTCGCGGGGCTCAGGATGTTGTTGGTCGACATCATCAGCACGCGCGCTTCGAGCTGAGCTTCCAGCGACAGCGGCACGTGGACGGCCATCTGGTCACCGTCAAAGTCGGCGTTGAACGCGGCGCAGACCAGCGGGTGAAGCTGGATCGCCTTGCCTTCGATCAACACGGGCTCGAACGCCTGGATGCCCAGGCGGTGAAGCGTCGGGGCGCGGTTCAACAGGACCGGGTGCTCGCGAATGACTTCGTCGAGGATGTCCCAGACTTCCTTGCGTTCCTTTTCGACCCACTTCTTCGCCTGCTTCAGGGTCATCGACAGACCCTTGGCGTCGAGGCGCGCATAGATGAACGGCTTGAACAGCTCGAGCGCCATCTTCTTGGGCAGGCCGCACTGGTGCAGCTTGAGCTCGGGGCCGGTCACGATGACCGAACGGCCCGAATAATCGACGCGCTTGCCGAGCAGGTTCTGACGGAAGCGGCCCTGCTTGCCCTTGAGCATGTCGGACAGCGACTTGAGCGGACGCTTGTTGGCGCCCGTGATCGTGCGGCCGCGGCGGCCGTTGTCGAACAATGCGTCAACGGCTTCCTGCAACATACGCTTTTCGTTGCGGACGATGATGTCCGGCGCGCGCAGTTCCATCAGGCGCTTCAAACGATTGTTGCGGTTGATCACGCGGCGATACAGGTCGTTCAGATCCGACGTCGCAAAGCGGCCGCCGTCGAGCGGCACCAGCGGGCGCAGTTCGGGCGGGATCACGGGAACGACTTCCAGGATCATCCATTCGGGGCGGTTGCCCGAATCGATGAACGATTCCACGACCTTGAGGCGCTTGATGATCTTCTTGGGCTTCAGCTCCGACTTGGTCGTCGCCAGGTCTTCCATCAGGTCGACGCGCTCCTGCTCCAGATCGAGATTTTCGAGCAGGACACGGATCGCCTCGGCGCCGATGCCGGCCGAAAAGGCGTCTTCGCCATATTCGTCCTGGGCGTCGAGCAGTTCGTCCTCGGTCAGCAGCTGGAATTTCTCGAGCGGGGTCAGGCCGGGCTCAAGCACGATATAGGCTTCAAAATACAGCACGCGCTCAAGCTGCTTGAGCTGCATGTCGAGCAACAGGCCGATGCGCGACGGCAGCGACTTCAGGAACCAGATGTGCGCGACCGGCGCGGCGAGCTCGATATGGCCCATGCGCTCGCGGCGAACCTTGGTCACCGTGACTTCGACACCGCATTTTTCGCAGACGATGCCCTTGTATTTCATGCGCTTATACTTGCCGCACAGGCACTCATAATCCTTGATCGGACCAAAGATGCGGGCGCAGAACAGGCCGTCACGCTCGGGCTTGAACGTGCGATAGTTGATGGTTTCGGGCTTCTTGATCTCGCCGAACGACCACGAACGGATGCGCTCGGGGCTCGCGATGCCGATCTTGATCATGTCAAAGGTTTCGGGCTTCGCGACCGGGTTCATGAAGTTGGTAAGCTGGTTCATATTCTAGCTCCACTCTTCCCCCTTCGCGCTGGGCGAAGGGGGTGAGGATAAGATCTTATTCGGCGGCTTCGGGAAGAGCGTCGGGCGCCTCGTCGGGGTCCTGCTCCGCATGCGAAGACAGTTCGACGTTGAGGCCCAGCGAGCGCATTTCCTTGACGAGCACGTTGAAGCTTTCGGGAATGCCGGCCTCGAAGGTGTCGTCGCCCTTGACGATCGCTTCGTAAACCTTGGTGCGGCCGATCACGTCATCGGACTTCACCGTCAGCATTTCCTGGAGCGTGTACGCCGCGCCATAGGCCTGGAGCGCCCAGACCTCCATTTCCCCGAAGCGCTGGCCACCGAACTGCGCCTTACCGCCCAGCGGCTGCTGGGTGACGAGGCTGTAGGGGCCGATCGAACGCGCGTGGATCTTGTCATCGACCAGGTGATGGAGCTTCAACATATAGATGTAGCCCACCGTCACCTTGCGATCGAAGCGATCGCCGGTGCGGCCGTCGTACAGGTCCGACTGACCCGATTCATGCAGCCCCGCAAGGGTCAGCATGTTGGTCACATCGGCTTCCTTGGCACCGTCGAACACCGGGGTCGCGAACGGCACTCCAACCCGCAGGTTTTCGGCCATTTCAACGATATTATCGGCATCGCGCGACTTGATGTCATCGGCATATTCGGCGCCATAGACATGCTGAAGCGCGTCGCGGACGGCTTCGGGCATCTGGCCGCCGGTGACATCGGGATTGGCATCGCGCCATTCGTCGAGCGCCTGCGTCACCCGCTGCCCCAGACCGCGCGAAGCCCAGCCGAGGTGGGTTTCCAGGATCTGCCCGACGTTCATGCGCGACGGCACGCCCAGCGGGTTCAGCACGATGTCAACATGGGTTCCATCCTCCAGGAACGGCATGTCCTCGACCGGCAGCATGCGCGAGATGACGCCCTTGTTGCCGTGACGGCCGGCCATTTTGTCGCCCGGCTGCAGCTTGCGCTTCACCGCGACAAAGACCTTGACCATCTTGAGCACGCCCGGGGCGAGTTCGTCGCCGCGCTGCAGCTTTTCGACGCGATCTTCATATTTCGCGTTGATGCGCTTGATCGCGTCATCATACTGCGCCTTGATCGCTTCCAAGGCGGTCTGGCTGTTGTCTTCGACAACCGCCAGCTTCCACCAATCGGCGCGGTCGAGTTCGACCAGCATCTCTTCGCTGACGACGTCGCCCTTCTTCAGACCCTTCGGCACCGCGCTGGTCGTCTGACCGATCAGCAGGTCTTTCAGGCTCGAGAAGGTCGCACGGTTGAGGATCGCGCGCTCATCGTCGGCGTCCTGCTTCAGCCGCTCGATCTCTTCGCGTTCGATCGCGATCGCACGCTCGTCCTTGTCGATGCCGTGGCGGTTAAAGACGCGGACTTCGACGACGGTGCCCGACACACCCGGCGGCAGGCGGAGCGAAGTGTCGCGCACGTCGCTGGCCTTTTCCCCAAAGATCGCGCGCAGCAGCTTTTCTTCCGGCGTCATCGGCGATTCACCCTTGGGGGTGATCTTGCCGGCCAGAATGTCGCCCGGGCCGACTTCGGCACCGATGTAGACGATGCCCGCTTCGTCGAGGTTGCGGAGCGCTTCCTCGCCGACGTTCGGGATATCGCGGGTGATGTCTTCTGGCCCCAGGCGCGTGTCGCGCGCGGTGACTTCAAATTCCTCGATGTGGATCGAGGTGAAGACGTCGTCCTTCACGATGCGTTCGCTGATGAGGATACTATCCTCATAATTATAGCCGTTCCAAGGCATGAACGCGACGAGCACATTCTTGCCCAGTGCCAGCTCGCCCAGCTCGGTCGACGGACCGTCGGCGATGATGTCGCCGGCGCGCACGATTTCGCCCACCTTCACCAGCGGCCGCTGGTTGATGCAGGTGTTCTGGTTCGACCGCTGGAACTTTTGCAGGCGATAGATATCGACGCCCGACTTGCCGGGTTCGACCATATCGGTCGCACGGATAACGATACGCGTCGCATCGACCTGGTCGATCACGCCGCCGCGGCGCGCCGCGATGGCGGCACCGGAGTCACGCGCGACGGTTTCTTCCATGCCGGTGCCGACGACGGGCGCCTCGGCGCGCAGCAAAGGCACCGCCTGACGCTGCATGTTCGATCCCATCAGGGCGCGGTTGGCGTCATCGTTTTCCAGGAACGGGATCAGCGACGCGGCGACCGAAACCAGCTGCTTGGGCGACACGTCCATCAACGTGATCTGATCCTTGGGCGCCATTAGAAACTCGCCCGCTTCGCGCGCCGAGATCAGCTCGTCGATAAAGCTGCCGTCGGCGTTCAAATCGGCGTTCGCCTGCGCGACGGTGTGCTTCTGCTCTTCCATCGCCGACAGATAGACGACCTCGGTCGTCACCTTGCCGTCGATGATCTTGCGGTACGGGGTTTCGATGAAACCATATTTGTTGACGCGCGCAAAGGTGGCGAGCGAGTTGATCAGACCGATGTTCGGGCCTTCCGGCGTTTCGATCGGGCAGATACGGCCATAGTGGGTCGGGTGAACGTCGCGGACTTCAAAGCCCGCACGCTCGCGCGTCAGACCGCCCGGCCCAAGCGCCGACACGCGGCGCTTGTGGGTGACTTCGGACAGCGGGTTGGTCTGATCCATGAACTGCGACAGCTGCGACGAGCCGAAGAATTCGCGCACCGCGGCGACCGCGGGCTTGGCGTTGATCAGGTCGTTCGGCATGACGGTCGACACATCGACCGAGCTCATGCGCTCCTTCACCGCGCGCTCCATGCGGAGCAGGCCGACGCGATACTGGTTTTCGAGCAGCTCGCCGACCGAACGGACGCGGCGGTTGCCGAGGTTGTCGATATCGTCGATTTCGCCCTTGCCGTCCTTCAGGTTCACCAACTCCTTGACGACCGCGAGGATGTCGTCGCTGCGCAGCGTGGTGACCGTGTCCTCGGCGTCGAGGCCAAGGCGCATGTTCAGCTTGACGCGGCCCACCGCCGACAGGTCGTACCGCTCGGGGTCAAAGAACAGGCCGCCGAACAACGCTTCGGCAGTTTCGCGCGTCGGCGGTTCGCCGGGGCGCATGACGCGGTAGATGTCGCTCAGCGCCTGGTCGCGATCCTCGGCCTTGTCGGCCTTCAGCGTGTTGCGGATCCACGGACCGGTGTTGTTGTGGTCGATGTCGAGCAGCACCAGCTTCTCGATACCGGCGCTGTCGATCTTTTCGAGATTTTCGGCCGACACTTCGTCACCGGCTTCGATGTAAATCTCGCCGGTCGCGTCATTGACCAGGTCATAGGCCGAATAGCGGCCAAAGATTTCCTCGGTCGGGATGAGCAGCGTGTCGAGACCGTCCTTGGCCGCCTTGTTGGCGAGGCGCGGGCTGATCTTGTGCCCGGCGGCGAACACGACTTCGCCGGTCTTGGCGTCGACGACGTCGAACGCCGGCTTCGACCCGCGCCAGTTTTCGACCATGAACGGCACTTTCCAACCATTCCCGGCGCGCTCAAAGACGAGGCGGTCGTAGAAATGGTTGAGGATTTCCTCGCCCGACATGCCCAGCGCATAAAGCAGACTGGTCACCGGCAGCTTGCGCTTGCGGTCGATACGGACGTTGACGATGTCCTTGGCGTCGAATTCAAAATCGAGCCACGAACCGCGATAGGGAATGACGCGGGCAGCGAACAGGAACTTGCCCGACGAGTGGGTCTTGCCACGATCATGGTCGAACAGCACACCCGGCGAACGGTGCATCTGCGACACGATGACGCGCTCGGTGCCGTTGACGAAGAAGGTGCCGTTCTCGGTCATGAGCGGCATGTCGCCCATGTAAACGTCCTGCTCCTTGATATCGAGCACCGAACGGGTGTCGGTTTCGCTGTCGACTTCAAAGACGATCAGACGCAGCGTGACCTTCATCGGCGCCGCATAGGTGATGCCGCGCTGACGACATTCGTCGACGTCATATTTCGGCGATTCGAGTTCGTAATGGACGAAGTCGAGCTCGGCGGTGCCGGCGAAATCGCGGATCGGAAAAACGCTGCGCAGCGTCTTTTCCAGGCCCGAAACATAGCCGACCGAGGGGTCGGACCGCAGGAATTGTTCATAGGATTCGCGCTGCACCTCGATGAGGTTGGGCATTTCCACCGCTTCGTGGATGTTGCCGAACAGCTTGCGGATCCGCTTGCTTGCGGTTGCTTCGAGGGTCTTGCCCACCGACTTCGCCTTGGTCGCCATAAGTGATTGTCTCGCCTGTCAAAAATCCAAATCGCGGGCGCTCCGACGCGAAAAAAGCCGCAGGCAACCGTTGCCGGTTTACCGCAGCTTTCTAACGCCTGTCGAAATCCCCGCCGACCTATCCGTACAATCCGCTGCGCAAGGCGGACTCTATCTCGAACGATGGGGTGTGACGGCGATATAGGATTTGCGGAGCAAAGTGTCAACGGTGCTGGGGCGGTTGGCGATGATCGCGGCCGTCCGTTTTGGGGTGGGGCGCGGACATTGCATATCCTCCCCATCGACTTGCGATGGGGAGGGGGACCGCCGCGAAGCGGTGGTGGAGGGGCAGCGACGTCGC
>Ga0209232_1000049_pt1 | contig 68448 bp, 61 predicted proteins | sample ETNvirenome_2_60_FD_184066 | JGI IMG/M metagenome (GOLD analysis project Ga0209232, IMG submission 184066) | Marine viral communities from the Pacific Ocean - ETNP_2_60 (SPAdes) (version 2) | ecosystem: Environmental > Aquatic > Marine > Oceanic | place: Pacific Ocean | collected 2013-06-22 | reverse complement strand
GGGGGGGGGGGGGGGCGATGCAAGATACGTGTCAGAACTCTGGCTAAAGTGATTTTGTGTTGCGCCAATGCATCAGTCACGCGTAATTCCGTTACGGAATACTGATTTCGATGGCGTGCATTTTTTGCTGCTGTATGCGCCCCGATGCGACCCAAAAGGAGGGCTCCTCCATTCAACTTTGGCGGCCTTTTAGGCCGCCTTTTTTGTATGTCGGCTTTGCGCCTGTTTGTCGCTGTCCAAGTGAAAGAAGCGCGGATCCGAAAGCGGTCATTCATGGACTCGGCCCAATTGGCTATTGGCTGGCACTCCGTTTCTCGGCAATTCTAGCGCGATGCGCGTTTACCACTTCGTCAACTGCGAATACGGTCTCCAGGACATCGCCCGAAGGCGGTTGAAAGTCGCGACTCTCGCTGACGTGAATGACCCGTTCGAGATGCTTTCGTTGAACCTGAAAGATAGTGGTCTCCGCGCCACCTTGGGCAAGGCCCGAAAGGAATTCGGTGAGCGGCGGGGCATGCTGTGCTTCAGCCGAGGCTGGCGCAACCCGGTTCAGTGGAGCCACTATGCAGACCATCACCGCGGGTTGTGCCTGGGCTTCGACGTGCCTGACCGGCTGCTGCGGGATGTGCAGTACCGGAAGTCCCGCGCCGCCGTCGATGCCACCGTCATCGATGCGCCCGGGTTCGACATGGGATCATTCGTGCTGAAAGCGCTGGACGTGAAGTTTGTCCATTGGACCTACGAGGATGAAGTGCGCATGATCGTCGACCTCGAAACCTATGATGATGCGTGCCGGATCTGGTATCGCGGCTTCGATGGCGACCTAGTCCTGCGGGAGGTCATCGTAGGCGCCGACTGCCCCGCGACGCGCGCTCAGGTCGCAGAGGCGCTTGGCGATGGGGCGCGGGGGGTTGTAGCGCACAAGGCGCGCCTGGCATTCGGGACGTATCGCGTAGTTACGCAGCGGAGGGAGGATCTGTGGCAGTAATGGGTGGTTCGGAAGGCGAGGCGAGGGCCGAGGGCGATGGCGTTCCCGTCGTCTTGGATCTTCCTAACGATGAACTCGGCGCTGCGGCTGAAGGGCTTTTCATCTATCTTTGCCCGCGCGCGCTTATCGTCTGTAACAAGAGTGACCGCGACCGTTCGGGATGGGATTTCGTCGTGGACCTGCCTATGCAGGACGGCATCCTGGACCAGCGCAGCAAGACGACCTGTCATGTCCAGCTAAAGGCCACGAAGTCGGTCGGGACTGGCAATGTCCAACTGCGATTGTCCGCCGCGGACTTGCTTGCGAAAAGCCCGCTTCCCGCGGTCATCATCGTCTTCAGGATGAGGCCCGATGGCACGCCGATCAGGGGCTATGTCGTCCATCTTCTCGGCGCGCCGCTTGAGAAACTGCTCCGCAGGTTGAGGCACGAGCAATTCATCGGAAACCGCGATATCAACCGACAGTCGATCTCCTTCGACTACCGCAAGCTCGGCCACCCCTTTGAGGTAACGCCGCAGGGCCTTCGCGCAGCGATCGAACGGGCATGCGGCCCAGATCCTGCCGCCTATTCAGCCGAGAAGCTCGGCCAGCTCGCGGAACTGGGTTACGGTGATGACCGCATCGTCGGCGACGTCTTCTTCAGACCGGACAGCGACGAGCAGCTGACCCGCGTCGTGCTCGGCATGGTTCCGCTGAAGCCGTTGGCTATTCAGGCCTTCGACAATCGCTTCGATATGCCGGTGCCCTATGATCACGACATGCTGAACGCGGTTGAGGAGATCATGCTTTCGCCTCCCTCAGCCGGTGGTTGCGAGATCGTGGTGACCGGCGCGCCACTGACCCCGCCTGCTACCTTCCACGCCGAGATATTCTTCGCGCCTCCCTTCGACGCGCGCCTGCGGATGCTCATCCGTCACGCCGACTTCAGCTTCCTGTTCCATGAGCGCGAGGCGGATTTCGAGACCAAGGGCATCTTCGAGCAGGGCGGCCGGACGCTCGACGACCTCGTGATGCTGCTCCGCGCAATGGCCAACCTCGCCTCGGGCGAAGGTGCAATCGTAATGAGCGGTGACGACGGTCGCTTTGGCCCGATCAAACTGCCTATGAGCAATGTGCTAACCGGCCCCGACGTCGAGGACCTGCCGGCGCTTTACAAGATCGCCTCCGATTGGCGGCGGTTGCTTGAACTGGCCGGCGTGCGATCCAAGGCCTCCCTCGCGATTGGTGACCTGTGGGACAGCCGCTGGATCCAGCTGGCTGCGGATCTGCTTCTTCGGGCAAAGCCAGAGGCTCGGTTCGCATTCGACACGGATACAATCGCGGGGGATGGGGGCGCCTTAAAGGCGATCTACTTCAACAGTGCCGAGCTCGCGGGCGACGGCATTAGCTACGGCGTTGAGATTGAACTTCAGCCCACCACGCGTGATCAGCGCGTCTACAGTTCGGTATCCTTTCGACCAATTGACGTGCGGCCGATGGTCCCCGATCTCTATGAGTACATGGAGGAGCTTGCATCACGATATGAGCATCCAATCATGATTCACCCCGATCACCTGCGGGAGGTCGGTCCGGAGCGGCTTGAGGTCGCCGAAGCCGTAGGTAACGGATCGGATTCTGGTCGGGAAACGCCGCTCCCTAGCCGTCAATGACCTCAACGGTTCCGGTTTATCGGCTTGATGGACCGCGGACGCCCTGAGCTCGCAACTTACACTTCGCACCTTCTACCCGGGTGGCTTCGTCGATTTGCTGGCGAGAACTTCGATGAACTTCTCTGCAATATCGAGATCATAGGAATTCAACCCGTCCAGATGCTTTTGGAGCTTCTGCGCAGCCACGGACGTGCCCACATCCTCGCTGCGCCCGAGCAGATAGTCGGTCGTAACATCGAGCGCGTCGGCGAGCCTCAGCAGATTGTCGAAAGATGGTTTGCGACCGCCACCTTCGAAATGCGAGATCGAACTTGCCGGGAGGCCAGTTTTTTTTGCTAGGTCGCCTTGGCTGATTTTCCTTGCATCACGGGCACTTGCAAGCCGGGCCCGGAAAATCTCACCTGATCCGCTGTTATCGGTCATGGCGATTTCGCGATGAATATATTGACATAAACGACATGTTTCCTATTTTAGCGTTATCGACACGATCATCATGTCGAAAACGTCAACAAGGCGCAAGTGCCTTCGTATGGAGAAATGTTGTGACGAACGAGAATTCCATGTCTGGGCGCTTTGCGATCACGATCGACGGCGTCGAACATCTGCTGAGCGACCCACTGGTCAAGGGCCGCGACCTGCTCGAAATCGCGGGCCGTATCCCGGTCGACGAGCATCTGCTCTTCTATCGCCAGGGCGACGGGTTGCTCGAAGACATCAACCTCGCTGAAGAAATCGACCTTCGCGCGAGCGGCAAGGAAGAGTTCAGCTCGGTGAAGGCCGACCGCCTCTTCTTCCTTGTCGTCGACGGGCGCCGTTTCCCTTGGGGTAAGGATGAGATCAGCGGCGCGGAACTCCGCGTTCTCGCGCTAGTGCCGGCGGCTAAGGATATCTTTTTCGACCCGAAGGGCGGCAGGGACGACCTCGTCGAGGATACCGAGAGCGTCACCCTCAAGGGCAAGGAGGTCGAGCACTTCTACACTGCCGACCGCTCGGACGAACCGCGTTACGTCAATGTTGACCTCAACGGGGACAAGGTCCGGATCCTCGCCGGCGACTATACGACCGAAACGTTGAAGGACGCGCTCGGCGTATCGGCTGATCTCGACCTCGACGTCGTCGACAAGCAGGGCAGCTTCCGCACCCTGCAGCCCGGCGAGGCGATCCGCGTGATCGCCCGCATGAAGTTCGTCAGCCACGTTCGCCAGGGCGGCTCCTCGTGAATGCCGAAGATCAGTTCGACCGCATCAAGGCCATCTACCCGGATGCGGTCGCGCTGGTCGAAGGTGGCCGTACCTTCGTCCATCTGCCCGGGCTGGTGATCGCGACGCGGGCGGGACCGGTGACGCGCGATGCGCTGCTCTGCCCTCACGAGCATAGCGGCTATAAGACGCGGCTCTTCCTTAACGCCGCCGTTCCCGGTCATCTCGCAAACTGGACCCAGCACAATCTCTTCACCCGGAACTGGTTTTGCTGGTCCTGGAACTACATCGAGGCAGAACAGCCATGGACTTCCATCCTTGCAAATCATCTGGCGGCCTTCCGGTGAACGTCCATTTCAAGATCCGCGCCCCGCTTCTCGACGCCATTCGAGGCGACTTGAGGCGGCGTCACGCCTTCGCATATGAGCGCGTTGGCTGGATTTCGGCGGGCGTGTCGCGCATCGGCGATGGCAGCCTATTTCTCCTCGCGCAGGATTATCACCCGGTCGAGGACGCCGACTATATCGACGACCCGAGCGTCGGCGCGATGATGGGGTCAAAGGCAATCCGCAAGGCGCTGCAGCGCAGCTACCAGTCGCGGACTGCGGCGCTGCACGTCCATATGCACGAACATCGCGGCCGTCCCGGGTTCAGCGGCACTGACATTCGCGAGAATGCGAAGTTCGTGCCCGACTTCTTCAACGTCGCCGCACATGTACCGCATGGCGCGATCGTGCTGAGCGCCGACAATATAGCGGGAGACCTCTGGCTTGCGCGTGGTCAGGGACCGCTCCCCATTGCCCGGTTCACCGCGGTCGGCGCCACCCTCTGGATGGAAGGAGCGATGTCATGAGCCGCTATGACCGGCAGGATTTTCTGGGGCCGGACAGCGACGCCCGGCTCCGCGCCGTGACGATCGGCATCGTCGGCCTCGGCGGCGGCGGTTCGCATGTGGTGCAGCAGCTCGCCCATCTGGGAATCGGGGGCTTCGTCTGCGTCGATCCCGATATCGTCGAGGACAGCAATCTCAACCGCCTCGTCGGTGCAACCGCCGCCGACGCCGAGAACGCGACGCCGAAAGCGGATGTCGCCGAACGAATGGTGCGCGGGCTCGTCGCGGCGCCGCGTTTCCTTGCTCTTGCATGCAGGTGGCAGGATGCAACCGAGGCGCTCGCCGAATGCGACATCATCGTCGGCGGCGTCGATTCCTACCGCGAACGGAGCGAACTCGAAGCCTTCTGCCGCCGGATGATGATCCCCTGTATCGATATGGGCATGGACGTTCACGACCTCGGCGATCAATTCGCGATCGGCGGCCAGGTCATCCTGTCTTCCCCGGGCGGGCCATGCCTCTGGTGCCTTGGCGTTCTCACCGACGCGCGGCTTGAGCAAGAGGCGCAGAAATATGGCGCCGCCGGCGGCAAACCGCAGGTGGTCTGGCCGAACGGCGTGCTGGCGTCGTTGGCCGTGGGCCTCGTCATGCAACTGCTGCTGCCGTGGATGCGCGAACCCGTCGCCAGCGTCTACCTCGAATATGATGGCAATCGTCATCAGGTCGCGACAAGCAATCGCTTAAAGGCGGTCGCCGGGCAAACATGTCGGCACCATGGCGCATGCGAGACCGGTGACCCGCTGTTCGATGTTCGACGTCCGGCGCCGGCAAGGCAGTCAGAAACGGAACGGGAGGAGACGCGCGTGGCGCCGACCAGCGGATCGTGGTGGCGCCGCCTGTTAAGCCAGCTTGGCGTCCGAATCTGACCCGGCGTCCGGCACTTCGCACTGGTCGAAGTCGGGCCAATTGCGGACCTTGGGCAGGAAGGGTTCGGCTTCGTCGGTCGTCCGGAAAATGAGGTTATAAGTCTGGGTCGGGCTGTCGGCGTCAAACGTCCAGAACATCGAAAGCCCGGGCACCTGGACGATCAGCATGCTCTCGCCGAACTTGCTGCCTGTCGCGTCGACGACGACATGGGCACGCACCTTCCGCTGGCACTGGTCGAAACCGCGAAGATCGTCGGGAAGCGAGAATTCGGTCACCCACACGTAGCGTGGATATTGGTGTCGGAAGATTTCGAACTTGAAGATATCGGGAAGCCGATTGCGGAGCGTCCTGCCCTTATAACGCCAGCCATAGGTAAGATAGGTCCGCGCCACGAGTCTTGAAGGCGAAACCGCAAAAAAGGAGGGATCGACGGCGATCGCCTTGCCGAGTGCAGCACTGCCTTCGCCGGCGCGCATGCGGGCGAGTTCGCGATACTCTTCGATGCGCTCGACGCAGCTCGCAAGAAAGTCGCGGCTCAGTGTTTCGGCAACTTCGCCGGTCATGAACACCTTCCCGGGCAGCGGCGTCACTGAATAAACCGCATCCTCTTCGAGCGTCCACGGATAGGCACCGGGCGCGCCCGCCTCCAGCGCGTCGTCCTTGTAGACCGGCAGGCGGCAGACCGGCCCCCTCTGGTCGTCGGCGACGATGAGATGCGAAATCAGTTCGGCCGAGGTCGGGTCATCGGGCAGGTCGTCATCGCCGCGTTCGCGCATCACCCGGCCGATGGCAACGACAGCATGGCCGACCGTCGCGCCGTCCCGGCCCTTTAGCCCGATCAGCACTGGGATGCCGGAATCGAGATAACGACCAATCACCTCATGCAGAGGCTTGATGCCGACCCCTTGTTCGACCGCGGCCTTGCCGAGATCGAAGACCGGATGACGGTCCATCGCCCGTAGCGCCCGGATTATGTTGTCGGGCCTCAGGAACTCCGATCCGGCGGGAAGTGAGCGGGTCACGAAATTGTCTGTGGGCTTCAGCGCCGCATCATTGATGTCAGGCATCGAGAACCAGGGTCCGCCATGCGCGCGATGGAAATGGCGTCCTGCCATCCAGATTGCCGCCTGCGCGCAGGCGCCGACGCGTGTGTCTTGCTGGGTGAGCGGGAATCCCGTGACAGTAAGGTCAGCCCCCACGAGGTGAACGGGATAATCCGCCGTTACGTCGATGATCGTCGAGGGGTCGGAAGCAATCGCAGCTGCCGAGATTACCGCCGCTGCAACCGGCGCGTGGGAAACGGGGCGCAGCACCACAAAGCCAAGATAGTCGTCGTCATGTGAAGCGACCTCGCGCGACAGGCCTTCGGGGCTATCGACCTTGCCGAGATACGAAAGGTCACACCCGAAGAAGTGGAGACGCTGGCAATATTTGAGATAGGGATGGAATAGGGTCGAATAGAAGGCCGAATAGGCGGCGGAGAAGTCGCGGTCGATATAGGCCCGCTCGAGGAGATAGGCCTTCGCACCCGCCTCCCTGTAATCGCGTAGCAATTGTTGCAGCAGCGCGGACTCGTCGGCCCCCACCAATTCGGCCAATTCAGTCCAGTCGTCTTCGCCGAGCAGGGGTCCTACCTGGATTTGAGCCTGCATTCAGCGATTGCCTCCCGATCAGCCGCGGTTCGCGCCGACGACGAAATTTCCGAGTCGCTGTTCTGCCGCGAGCGTCAGCTCTTCGAGCCGTTCGATTTCTTCGACGGCCTTCTTCGATGGTCGAAGATTGAAGTGCTTGAATTCCTTGCGATTGGAAATCTCTACACGTCCGTAGGTATTGTCCGCGAGTAACTTTATACCATTTTTCATGGGTCCTCCTCGCGAATCGAACGCGCCCTGCCGGGCCGGCAGGGCGCAATGATTCGCTTTCGCTACGAAACACAGGGCGAGTCGGCAATGAATATCGCCGCCGTTTAGCCCCAAAACTGCAGTATTCCTTAAAGGCCGCACGACTTTCTGCGAACCGGTTGGGAATTTCTGTTCCGAATCCAGTTGGATGTCGGCGATCATTGGCCGTTCACCTTGGCTTCGATTTTCTCGGTGGTTGCGATGATTTCGTCGAAGGCTGGAGCCTTGCCGAAGATCATTGCCTCGGTTGCGGCATAGTCGCGCCGCAGCGCCTCGCGCATCGCCTTGGCCGGCGCGAGGCTGAAACTTCCTTTCGCCGCTGAGGCGAGGTCGAAGTCGGGTCGATTGAAGAACATGCGGGCATGACGCACGCAGTCGGCGCCAAGTTCATCCTTCTCCATCGCTTCGCGGCCAAGCGTGGTATCCGCAAGGCAGTGAAGGTCATAATAGTGGCGCGATATACGCTGGCCCTCATTCTTGAGGACGCCTCGGCGATCGAACCAACTGCGCAGCCCGTGCGCGATGACGATCTTGTCCCAGAAGGTCCGCTCGGCGTCGATCGTCGTTACTTCGGCAACCGCGAGATCTAGATCCGGCAACTCTTCGGCGACATAGGGCGTGACCGTGGCTTTGCCGTTCGGATCGAGCGCCGATTTGGCACCAGATTCGATGCGGACGGCTGGCTTGATATAGCTCGCTTCGTCATGTTCGAGCGACGGATACCAGACTAGCAGGGTCTGGGAGTCGCGGTCGGCCTTGTCGATCTCTACGCGTCCCGCGCCGTTCGTGGCCTCGGCGAGGCGCGCCGCGATATCGGTCTGGAGAGGACCGGTGATATAAGTGCTGCAGGCGTCCCGGATGGCGTCGAGTCTCGCTTCACGCTTTTTGCCCGACAACGCTTCGAGCTCGTCGACGCTCGCGGCTTCGCCGAGATCGTCCCTGTATATGGTGACGTCGATATCCTCGGAAAAGCGCTTGATGAGGCCGTGCGCCTTCGAAAGCGAGGTGCCGCCCTTGAAGAGCAGCCGTGGCTGGTCGGCGCTGCGCTCATGATAGAGCTGGTCCAGCGTCCAGCAGACCCAGAAATCCTTCTCGACATTGCCGAGCGGCGTGCCAAGCCGGTTCGCGGCCGACAGGAACAGGTCCCGGCGATCGGCTTCTCTCGACCCGATGATCTGCTGGTAGCCGGCGCGGGTCACGCGCGCCGCACCTTGGCCGGCGTGACGAGTTCGCGGAGGAAGTCCTGCATCCAGATCGGAAGTGCGGCGAGGCCGTCCTTCAAGTCCTTGCGAAGGGTCCGGCCGTGCCTTGGGTCCAACAATATCGCGGAGAGCGCGTCATAGACGCGAGTGCGCTCCTCTTCGCTGCGGTCGATCACATCCTTGAGCCAATAGAGTGCTTGCACGATTCGCATTGCAGGGCGGCCAGCCCAATAGAGGCGGCTCGGAGCGGCGTGCTTGAAGGTGATTTCTTGGTTGCCGAGCGTGATCGGTTTCAGCCGCGCATCCACCAAGACCTCGATCCGCGCCGGCACAGCCGTCGTCAGGCCGAGGTCGTTAGCGGCTGTCATGCCGTCGACAACCATGCGGGCTTGGTCCCGGCGAATGACCGCCTCGATGACCGCGCGATAATCGGGGACCGAGGGCTTGCCCGTAAGTTCGTTGTGGACGGGGCGATCGTAGAGCCCTCGATCGATGCGGCGGAGTTCGCCAGCCTTGGTCAGACGCTGTAAATTCTTGTCGATGACCTGCCGGTTGCCGAGGTCGCTGAAGTCTGCCGGGGTCCATGCTTGGCCCAGCTTTCGCTTTACTCGGCGCATGATGTTCCTGCCCACATCATCGTCGGCTCCGGACGATTTCCCCATCATGTCCGAAGCATGATACATTTTTCGGACAATGTCTATTTTAATTTGTCCGAAGCATGTCACTTCGTTCGGACGGCAATGTCCGAACCATGATGTAAACTTCAGACAGCTATGTCCGAAGCATGTTGCACTCTTCGGACAGACAGAATGGCGCCGCGCCCAGCCTGTGGACCTTCAGCAGGAAGCCTCAAATCCTCTACTGCAAAAACCGGATTCCATTCGCACGGATTATGTGAGATTCAGCTTCACGAAAATTCGGTTGTCTAATCGATTTCGAGACGGGGCAAAGCAGAACGACAATGGCTGATCACAGCGCAATAGAGTGGACCGACGCTACGTGGAACCCCGTCACAGGTTGCACGAAGATCACCGCTGGATGCGATAACTGCTATGCCGCGCGCTTCTCCGAGCGGTTCCGTGGAGTGCCGGGCCATCCCTTCGAAAACGGGTTTGACCTGACCCTCCGGCCCGAGCGCTTGGATCAGCCACTGCGCTGGCGCCGTGGACGGATGATTTTCGTAAACTCGATGAGCGATCTCTTCCATAAGGCCATACCGACATCCTTCATCGATCGGATATTCGACACGATGGAGGCGGCCAATTGGCACACGTACCAGGTCCTGACCAAGCGGAGCCCGAGGCTCCGGGACTATATGAATGGCCGCTATGCCGACAGAAGCCCGCCCGCGCACATATGGGTAGGCGTATCCGTCGAAGACCAGAAAGGCGCGGCGCGGGTTGCCCATCTTCGTGCGGCCAAATCCGCAGTCCGCTTTCTATCGGTGGAACCTCTCATAGGCTCTGTAGGCCCTATTGACCTGAAGGACATACACTGGGTCATAGCGGGCGGAGAAAGCGGTCCCAATGCCCGCGTGATGCGGATCGAGTGGGCACGGGAGATACGCGACGCGTGCCGAGAACAGCGCGTGCCTTTCTTCTTCAAACAATGGGGCGGATTTCGACCAAAGTCTGGCGGACGGGAGCTTGATGGCCGCGAGTGGAGTGAGTGGCCCCGCCTGACGCGGGCGGCCGGCTAAATGCTCGATCCGCGCTGGTACGATGGTCGGGAACAGGCGCTGGTGAAGCACACGTTCCTCGATACCTATATGCCGGCCCAAATTCCCAAGATCGTCAGCTGGGCAAACGAATTCACCTATGTCGATCTCTTTGCCGGACCGTGGCAGTCAAAGAGCGGCGATTATTCGGACACATCGTTTGGAATTGCCCTCCGCAGGATGACGGAAGCCAAAGCGAAGCAGGCGGAACTCGGCCGTAAAGTGACCATGGTGGCTCACCTCGTTGAGAAAGATCCCGCTAATTTTGCAGAGCTAATCGACGCCGTAAAGCGCTTTCCCGACGTTGAAATACATTGTCACCCGGGTCAGGCCGAGGATCACGCATCCGCAATCGCGACCGCCATTCCTGCGAGAGCCTTCCGGTTCGTCGTCATAGACCCCAAAGGTGTTCCCGACGTTCGGAAGTTTCGATGCTTGATCTCGCCGGATCGAACGGAAGTTCTCATGAATTTCATGTTCCAATTCGCAAACCGCTTTGCGGGATCACAGGATCGGATGCCGACACTCGAAGGATGGCTCGGCGATCTGCAAGAAAATGGCGGTTGGAGAGCGGAGTTCGCTGAACTGCGCGGATCCGAAAGAGAAGCGGCCATTTCCGAGCGCGCCCGCCAAGCGTTGCGGCGCATGGGGGACTATAAATTCGCGCCGGCGTTAACCGTCGACGAGACGGCGGTCGATCGGCCCTTGTACAAGCTCATTTACCTGACTCGGCACCCAGCCGGCATCAAGGTGTTCCGTGACGCACACAGAAAGTCTCTCGAGACCCAAGCGACCTACAAATCGGCGAAAAAGGCGGAGACGCGGAGGGTTGCAAGCGGAATGAACGACATGTTTGCTGGCCAATCTGCCATGGAACCGGGCGAGCGAAGCGCTCGCGAAATATCCCAAGGCGAGGCGGCCGCGCGGTCAACGATGCTTCAAATCCTGTCGGAGAGCTCGGCCGATTTGAAATGGAAAGATGTCTGGCCGCGTGTGTTGGATCTTTGCGCGGTTACTTACGGCGCCCTCGGTGACATAGCTAACGACTTAAGGAAGCGCGGGCTCATAATTGTCCCTGCGTGGAGCGGCGACGTGTTGAGGCGCCCGAAGGATGATTTCTCTATCAAAATTGCTCCACACCTCGCGCCTTAAGGAGCGGCGTCCCCTTTTCATCCCAGGAAACTAAAACCTGTCGGTCTGCTTGCGGCCAGTTCTGCTTTTCCTACCGCTCGGCTTTGCCTGCGGTCGGCACTTGGTGGATCATCGCGGCGTCGATCATGGCTCGATAGATTCTTCCGACTTCATCTTTGCTAACGTGGCCAGCCTCGAGCGCTGCGGCGCTGATCATCGTCATGTCGGGTTCGCGAAGAGCCATGATCGCGGCCTGTGCCTCCGGCAAATAGTCTTCCCAAAGCGACTTGCCATCCATCCGCGCATTGGGTGGATTTGCATCCAACTCGCAAAGTGCGCGGGCGACTCGTTCTAGGCCGGAGGTCATGACGCGAGAATAACATAGAACGTCGACCTGATATGGGGGGATTTCGGTGTTTCTCACGATCAAATCGAGTCGATCCCGTGGTCCGACATCGGTGACTTTCCAAAAACTCGGTCCCTCTCTACAGCCGCCTAATGGCTAGACGCTCAACCATTGCAGAACGTGTCGAGGCGCTCGTCCGGCGAATGGATGGGGCGCCCCTTTGCGACGAATGCATTACAGACCGGCTCGACCTTTCTTCGGTGTCACAGGCAAGCGTCGCCACCGGAGCAGCTGCCGGCGTCGGAGGATTTGAGCGGCTCAAAGAGCCATGCGGCCTTTGCGGCGAGCCGCGGCACGTCATTCGTTACAAAGGCTGAACTTCGCAATTCGCCGCGGAAAGATCGAGCGCGGCTGAATGGGCGTGCTCTGGCGCCGGCAGGCGGCGCCAGGGGCCGCGCGTTATCTTGGGCCGCGCAGCGCACTTGGCTCGCTATCCTTGCCGGACGGCGGCTGGCCCACAGGCCCGCGCGCACGCCGCCCGGCTGCGGCCTCGCCAAGAGCGCGTTTGCCTTTGCGCGCTTCGCGCGGTTCTTTGACGCCTTGCGATAGTTACGGGGTTTGAATCGATCGGCGGTCGGCACTACGGATCCCGCAATGATATTCAGTCTGTTCCTGCTCGCCTCGGTCGTTCCGGCCGGCCAATCCTTCACCTGCACCCCCGTCGCAGTCTGGGATGGCGATGGGCCGATCTGGTGCGCGGAAGGTCCGCATGTTCGCCTTTCCGGGGTCGCCGCACGCGAAATGAATGGCAGCTGCAGTTCAGCGCATCCCTGTCCGGACGCCGATCCGGTCGCGGCGCGCGATCATCTCGTCGGCCTGCTCGGGACGCCGCAAGGGCGGAACCGGACTGGCCATATTCTCGTGCGCGGACCGGCCATGCGCTGCCTATCGCGCGGCGGGGCCGGCGGCACCCGCACCGCCGCCTTCTGCACATCGCCCCGGTCGGGCGATATCTCCTGTGCGATGACCCGCAGCGGCCTCACCGCGCGCTGGGACAAATATTGGGGTGCGCATCGCTGCGATTGATCGGACCGGATCGGGCGGGTGGGTCAGGTGGACCGGCCTTTGAGTCCGGCGCGGATCGTTGAATGGACGCGGCGGCAGCTCTCTCTCAGTTGCTCAAGGCCACCCCTTTTCTGTCGCCTTTCTGCGGGCCCGGCTCGCCTCTGGCCGTCAACCCCATGCGGGGTTCGCCCTCGCGTTCCGCTCGGTGACGGCAGCTCGCGGTCCCTTCTTCTGGCGCCATCGGGGATGTCCCCCGAGCAACCGAAGGAGAAAGTCCATGCCCACCATCGCCAACCTCAACGTCAAGGCCGACGGCAGCTTCGAAGGCACGCTCGCCACCCTCAACGTCACCGCGCAGATCGCGATTGTCCCGAACGGCCGCAAGGCCAAGGACAACGAACCCATCATCAACACCGACCGGCGCACCTATCATGTCGAGCTGCGCGCGACCGCCGCGGCCTATATGGCATCGGTATCCTGGACCTATCCCGCCGATGAGCTGATCGCCTTGCAGCTTGCCGAGGCCGAGGCGGCGAGGGTGGCGCCCGTTGCCGGGGCGATCGATCTCGCCGCGCTCAACTTCCGCTACCGCATCGCAGGCGACAAGGCCGCGTGGCGGCCGGTGCGCGCCTTCGACGACTCGCGCCAGCTAATCATCGAATTCGGTGAGGATATCGCCACCGGCGATATGCCGCCACTCTTCGTCATCGGCGGCAGCGGCGAGGCAGAGCTTGTCAACTACCGGGTGCAGGGCCGCTACATGATCGTCGACCGCCTTTTCGAGCGCGGCGAACTCCGCTTGGGCGCCGGAAAGCAGGCCCGCGTCGTTCGGATCAAGCGTGAAATGCCGCGCCGCCGGGGGCGGTCGTGACCGGGCCGGCAAGCGAGGCGGTGGCGCCCGCCGACGTGCCGGAAGCGGGCGAGCGCACGGCGCCCGGCCCGGAGGTCGATCCTTTTCGGCTACGCGGCGACACGCCGCGGGTCATGCGGCTTTCGCGCAAGGCGCTCGCGATGATCGGCGCTGCCGGCGGCACCGCGATCGGCGGCGCTCTGCTCTGGGCGCTGCAACCCGTAGCCCCGAAGACCGCCGAGAATCTCTACACGGCCGATGGAGCGAATCGCGCCGAAGTCGTCACCGGTGCGCCCGCCGACTATGGCAAGGTGCCGAAGCTCGGACCGCCGCTACCCGGCGATCTCGGGCGACCGATCGTCTCGGCGCAGCAGAACGGCGAGACGATCCCGGTGCCGCCGATGGGAAATCCGCCCGCCGGCGGGCGCTCACCCGCCGACAAGGCGCGCGATCGGGCGCGGCTGGAGCGCGAGGCCGCCACGGCGAGCCGGATATTCCTTGGAGGAGGGACCTCGGGCGCGCCGGTGGCAGACGCGCAGCGTGGATCGATCGAACCGTCCGCCGCGACCATGTCGGCACCCGAAGGCGGCGCGCGGACTCCGGCGGCGGCGCGGCGCGCCTTTCTCGCGGGCGGCTCCGCCGAACCGTTCGAGAGTGCCGAGCGCCTTCATGCGCCTGCTTCGCCATACATCCTTCAGGCGGGAAGTCTCATTCCGGCCGCGCTGATCACTGGGATCAGGTCCGACCTTCCCGGACAGGTCACGGCGCAGGTGACCCAGAATGTCTACGATAGCCCGACGGGTCGCATTCTCCTCATTCCGCAGGGTGCCCGGCTGATCGGCGACTATGACAGCGAAATATCCGTGGGGCAGGAGCGCGTCTTGCTGGCCTGGAACCGGTTGATCCTGCCCGGTGGCCGATCGATCCGGCTCGATCGTCAGCCCGGCGCCGATGCGCGGGGCATGGCGGGGATTGCCGATCGCACCGACCATCATTGGGGGTCGATGCTGCGCGCGGCGCTCGTCTCTTCGTTGCTCGGCGTCGGAGCCGAACTTGGCTCGGACGGGGATGATGCGCTCGTGCGGGCGCTTCGCGACGGGCCGCAGGATACGGTCAACCAGTCGGGACGGCGGCTCGTCGAGCGTCAGATGAACATCCCGCCAACCCTCACGATCCGCCCCGGCTTCGCTTTGCGGGTCCTTGTCACACGCGATCTGATACTCGAACCGCCGGCGGGTGCGGCCCCATGAGCAAGCTGCGCCTAGGCCCCATCGCCGACGACAAGCCCGTGAAGCTGTCGATCGAATTGACGGGATCCCTCCATCGCGAATTGCTCGTCTATGCCGAGGTGCATGCGAAGGCTAATGGCCTCGCGGCGCCTATGGCGCCGGAAAAGATCGCGGTGCCGATGATCGAGCGCTTTATCGCGACCGATCGTGGATTTGCGACGGAACGGCGGCGGCGCTGAGTGTCTGCGGCGTCATCCTCACGTCGGTCAGGCGTGATCACCCATATGTGTTCGTTCAAACCGCTGGCGGCGGTGCGCCAAAAAAAAGACGCCCGCGCGATCGAAACCGTGCGGGCGTCAGATGAAGATCTCTGTTTCCTGAAAGGAAGAGCTCTTCTGGGTCGCACCGCGCGGATAGCGTCGCGAGCCGACCGATAATTGTACGGCAGCGCCAAAAGATACCCTGGAGCTCAAACCGTTGTCGGCTTTCGGTTAGTTTCAGTCAGAAACCCGGCGATCTCCGATCGGCCAAGACCAGCGATTCCCCTGAGTAGCGAACATTCCGGGGAGAGGGGGTCATTTCTTGCCCTATTTGCTCAAAGAATTCCTGTGTCCTTTAGCCAATCTTCCACGAGCGTCGGCCATCGCTCAACGGGATGACGCAGCGGGCGCATGGCGAAGGCGTGCCCTCCCTTGGCAAAGAGATGGACTTCCGCTGGAACACCTGCCTCGTCCAGCGCTCGCGCATAGACTATGCTATTGCAAATCGGATCGACGGGATCGTCCCAAGCCTGAAGAAGAAATGTTGGCGGGGTCATCTTGGTAACTTTGATACCAGGATCAAGCGAGCCCCCCGATCTGCACAGGTGGCCTGGGAACATTGCGATGGCAAAATCGGGCCGGCTGCTCACTTTGTCTATTTCGTCGACCGGCTCATAAGCAGGTTCGAATATATTGCTGGTCTGCGCGACCAGATACCCTCCGGCTGAGAAGCCTATGACACCGATCTTGCGGGGGTTGATCTTGAGCTCGCTGGCGCGCGAGCGCACCAGGCGTATCGCACGCTGGGCGACCTGCAACGCAAGGAGGTGCTTGGGCGTCACTGCACAATGGCAGTCTTCATCATAATGGTGGCCGCTTTTGGGAACATGGTATTTGACGAGCACGCAAGTGGTGCCTCTTGAAGTCAGCCAGTCGCGAACTTCACTACCTTCCAGATCGATCGCGAGCTTGGAGAATCCTCCGCCGGGAAAAACCAGCATCGCTGTGCCATTGCCTGGTTGTTGGGCGGGAAACACCGTGAGAGTGGGCACAGTGACGTTGAAGGCGCCGGTAACCGGACGTCCGGCGAAGCGTTTCGGATTCGTTGCCGTTTCGCTATACTCTGGAGGAAGTTTGACATCCTCCATGTTCGGCGCCGCTCCAGGCCACGGTGGCGTCTGCTGATGGCCCGCTGGGGTTGCCACACGCCCTCCTCCCTGCCCTCAACGCTTGCCGTCTCGGGCATCTTTGTCGGGCCCTTAGCGTCAGGATCACGCGTCTCGGCCTCGCTGCAGCCAACAACGAAGCCTTGAAAGCACAAAAGGCCTGCTGGAATCACGCTTCGCTGCAATGAAATTCCGAACCGCCCCACATTCCGCATTTTCCTGCTTCCTCACCTCGGATCGCCACCGGAAAAATTTCTCCTGACGACATCCAACCCTTAATTGACCGGGTGACCAAAGGATGATTTCTCGGGCTAGCGTCCAATTTTTTTAGGGACATGCCGTGGGTCGGCGATCAATCTCGCTAAACACGCGCCGCGCCTTTGAAGCCGCAGCGCGGTTGTCTGAACAACCTGAATAGTTCGATCGGGCAAGCACTGCTCGCGTCTCAGGCAGGGTGCGATACTTTCGTCATCGGGTTGCGCAATGTGGTTGGGGGCAAAGCATTGATCCGGAGCATGTTCGGCTCGCTCTTGACGGCGGTACTGTTGCTCGCGCTGAGACCGGGCGCGTCCGCAGAGTTAGTTTTCGAGCCGCTTCCGCCCAGCCCGGAACTAAGCGACCGTCGGCAAAGTGCCTATGCCGGGTCCTCCAGCGAAAATCGTACCTGATAGAACAGGTTGGTCCCATTGCCCGTCCGTACGGACGTTGCTGGGCTAAACGGCAGGCCGAGCTTCTTTATGTTTCCCTACTCATGGGGGAGTATTAAAGCTGGATTGGCCGCATCGTGGGTCAGCTGACATGGGTCGATGGAGGGAGCGTCGTCGGTCGTCGTTTCGGGCCCTTGGCCGAAGCAGGAGTTTGGCAAATGGAATTAATGTTCGCCCCTCTCATGGTGGCGGGATCGCGCGCGCGATGAGCCCTGCAACCGTCGCCGCGCTTCTGTTTCTGTCCGGGGTAGCGCCGCCTCCGACCGACCTCGCATCCGAAAGCCAGACTGAGACCGAGTTGCAGCGGGTAGATGATCCCTCGGCCCCACCCGAGCCGCCGATCGTTGTGCCAGCACTCGGCAACACCCCGCATCCCTCTTTAGCCGCGCCAGCAACCTCCGACGACGAGACTATGGCCGAAATGCCCTCGGCGCCCCATGATATTGTGGTGACGGCCCGTGGCGATGCGCCGCCGGGAGATCCGCTTCAAGCGGTCAATATTGCCTCTTATCGGGCGGTCCAGTCGATCGATGCGGCGCTCGTGGCCCCAGTCGCGATGGGCTATCAAGGTATCGTACCCGAACCTGTTCGCGACGGGCTGGGCAATGCACTGCGTAACCTCAGCGAACCCGTCAATTTTCTGAACTTCCTGTTACAGTTCAAGATCGGCAAGGCTGCCGAGACGCTCGGCCGTTTCGCCGTAAACACGACATTTGGTGTCGGCGGCCTTTTCGATGTCGCGAAGACAATGCCTTTCAATCTGCCTTACCGACGCAACGGCTTTGCCAATACATTGGGTTTCTACGGCGTCGAGCCCGGTCCCTATTTCTATCTTCCGCTTATCGGGTCGACGACATTGCGCGATCTGGCGGGCAACAGCATTGACTTGCTCGTCGTGCCGACCGCGGTCGGCGCGCCTTTCGACCGCACGGCATATGCCGTTCCGACAACTGTGGTCAGGCAACTCAATGACCGCATCGAGGGCGACGCTCAAATCCAGCGCTTGCAACAGGAAAGCCTTGATCCCTATGTCGAGACACGGACCCTCTATCTGGAACTGCGCAAACGCGAAATCGACGCATTGAAAGTTAGGCGCAGCGACCGCAATGGCGAGGCTGGACCTCAAACAGAAATCACGGTCAGCCAGACCGGGCCCTTGTCCGATCCAGAAGGTCTCATCTCCGTCGGCCCCCTTGAACTCGAGACGCCGACCTCGGACGGTTTGCCACCGCGACCTTAACGCCAATGATGCACATTTGGCGGGCGCGCAGAGAAGCCAAAGCGCTTCGAAATTTTGCTCGCACGGAACTCAAGCCGTCAACTGCAATCGCCGCGGTGAATCTCAATAAGCTTCCTCGCTGAAGTTTGGTCTTCCGGTTTCGGACGTGTCGAGACAAATGCCCACAACCGCTATCGGTTCGGCCATCGCGGATGAGTTTTTCGATCATGAACGCGTGCCTCGCGCTGTCTCCGACTGGCGTTCCCGAACTCGCCGATGGTCCCATGTCAAATGCTCGTCGCTTTGCGTGGGAACCGCTGGGCCTTCGCGTGGCAAGATGCGCCGCGCGTCAGATGGGTGTTTTGCTCGCCGAATGGCTCAATTACCGCGCAAACCAGGCTGCCAGATTGGGATCTGGATATCTCTTTTCTGTTCAAAAATTATAGGTTCGCAAGCAAGCTTGGGAATATCGTGATCGATGCGGCGGCCAAGAGTGTCATGCTGCACTCGGCAATCAGGGGCCACAAACCGCCGCGATGATCGTGCCGCCTCCGAACGCTGCCGGATTGATCGCGAGCTCGCGGTGCCGGAGACCAGCGTGCTTCCTACAAGTGCCCGTGGGCAACGGTCAGCGCGCCGTTCGCGTCGGTCGCATGCGACATCGCAAGCACAGGCCGCGAAATTCGGAGATCCTTGAGATGGCTCCAGATGACTTGCCTCTTTCCGTCGCAGATGCCCCCGTTTGGTGCCTTGGGCCTGGCGCATGGAAACCGGCGTCGGAGAAGGTTCCCCCGTCTCTCCGACGCCGCGATTTCTATGCGAGTTAGATTGGAACCGCTAAATCGTCAGAATTTTGCTCCGATGGCGACACCATAACGCCGCGGATCAAGAGTATAGATGTTTGTAAAATTACCGGAAGATGCATCGGTGACATAAAGTCCGGTAACCGAGTTGCTATCGAAAATATTCTGAACGAACCCCCGGACAAACCAGCGCTCGTCGGCGCCATTCAACTGTAAAACCGCATTTGCCTGGACGAAAGGTTCGATACGATTAATCCTGCCGTTGAAGATATTGCCATATTGCTTTCCGGTAAGGGAAATGTCGACGCGGGGGACGAGTGTCATACCATTCCCAACCTCTGCCGTGTACTGCACGCCCATCGAGACCTTGACATTCGGCGCTTGGGGCAATGTGTTGCCCTTGATGTTAACCTCGACGCCAGGACTCAATACCTGGATCCCGCTGTTCGCAGGGATAGCGCTCGCGAGGACACCGCAAATGCCGAACGCGCCGCTGGAGGCGATATTGCCGTCCGAAGGAAATTCCTGCGGTGCGCGAAGGCCGAGAGCCGCATTTACTCCCGCAACGAACGCATCAGCAACGCCAGGCGCAGGTCCCGTGACAGCGCAGTGCGCACCATTGCTGATGTCCTTGATAATCACGGCATCAGGATCTCCGCCGCCCGGATCACGCGGATTGGAGAAGAATTGATCGCCGGCGACCTTGGCATTGAGATAGCTGAAGGACAGATTGATAAGCCAGTTCGGGTCCGGCCTGATGACAGACTCCAGTTCGACACCCCAGATATTGGCGTCAACCGTGTCATTCACAGACGTTCTTGCCACGATGCGGCTGAGCTGCAGTCCACTATATTTGTAGTAAAATGCGGTGGCATTCAGTTGCAACGCGCCGTTTGCGAAGACGTTCTTGGAGCCAATCTCGAAGGCATCGATCGATTCAGAGCCGAAACTCTCGCTGACGGCGAAAATCGGAGAAAGCGGAGGATTGATACCGCCGGATTTGTAACCCCTCGAGTAAGATGCATAGAGTGAATTGTCCGGCGTAACCTCGAAGGCCAGAACTGCTCGTCCAGTAATTTCGTCGAAGCTTACTTCGCGAAACTGGGCGAGCTGTTGGCCCGGTGTCCCCGGGTCGGCATCGAAAAGTCCAGACGGCCCGGTGAGAGGCGTTATCGGGGTATCGAACGGATCTCCATCGTTGGCATAAGGGTTCAGGAAACTGATCAGTGTCGTACGCGCCGTTACATCCTTCTTGTCATTGTTGTAACGCAGCCCCCCGGTCAACGTCAGCCGGTCGCTTAGATCGAAATAGACCTCGCCGAAAATCCCATAGCTCTCCAGATTCGATTCCAGCGAGTTGTTCCGATACATCGACGTCGCGAAATAGGATGGCGGAAGGCCGCCCGACAAGGAGCCGAATGAACCCAATATGGCACTGGCGTAATCGAGCGCAAACGAGTTCACATAATAGCTATTGTCGGTGGTTTTCGATTTCGCGTAAATTCCCCCCAACAGGAAATTGAACGGCCCGTCGAAGTCACTCGTAAGGATGAGCTCTCCGCTCCACGATTCGCGTTGTTCCGAAGATCGATCGAAAGAAAGCGGCGTTTCGGAACACAGCGAGTTCCCTTCGAAAGCGCCTCTGCTTCCATCATCATTATCCGAGGTGCACAGCACGCCCTGCGGACCGTCCGGGATGAGAGCGCCGGCAATCGGCGAAAAATAGGCCGAGGAGCCGGGAATGAAGGCCGGCGCCGGCGGAGCAAGACCCGTCGGCAATCCGTTAGCCGCAAAAAAGGCCAGCGTATTGAGCGCCGGGGCGAAACCGGCACGGCTTTGAATTCCAAGAAAATAGTCCTGCCTGGAATCGACTTCAGTATCCTGATAAATGCCGGTGGCCGTCAGGGTCATCGCGCCGAATTTTTGCTCAAGGCGCGCCTGCACCTGTAGCTCTTCCGCAAAATAGAAGGGCGTATAGGCCGTGTTGACGACACGCACATCGCCAGGCTCCTGAAACCCGGAAAACCCGTCAGGGCCATAAAGGCTGCCAAGGCCGAGTACGGCGGGAATGCCCTGAATGGCGAAGAACTCGGAAGAACTGAGCGTCGCACCGACCGTGGAATTTGCGTTCGTGGTATCGAAATCACGTCGATTGTTCAGGCATCCGAGCACGCCCAATGGATCGCGTTGGCACGTTTGTTTCTGGTTTCTGAGGCGCGTGTCCTTTTCCCGGAAATAATAGCCCATGAGATCGATCGTCGTATCAGGACCGGGCTCGAAACGAAGTGAGCCTCGCAACGCGTAAAGGTCCCGAGTGTCGATGTCCGATCCATCATAAAGATTCGTCGTATAACCGTCGCGGTTCACATATATGCCCGCCAGTCTCACGCCGATCATATCCCCGATCGGGACATTGACCATGCCACGCGCTTCGATGCTGTTGAAATTGCCATACTCGAATTGCGCTTCAGCCTCGAAACGGGAGAGTTTGGGTTTCGCGGTCACGACATTCACGACCCCGGAGGTCGCATTCCGACCGAACAGGGTGCCTTGAGGTCCGCGAAGGACTTCAATCCGTTCCAGATCGAAATATTCGGTCTCGAACAGGCGTGTTCCGAACAAGGGTGATCCATTGACATGAATTGCGGTCGCAGCATCGCAGGTGACGCCGACGCACAGGTCGCCAACGCCGCGAATAGTGAATGAAGCTGAGGTGAAATTGCCTTTCGAGAAAGATACATTGGGCAGCGTCAGCTGTAGATCCGAGGCATTTTCGATCTGCTGGCTTTCAAGCGCCTCAGCGCTGAATGCGCTGACAGCTATCGGCACGTCTTGCAAGCTTTGCGCCTGACGTTGCGCCGTCACGACGATGACATCGTTACCGCCATCTGGCTCTTCAGCTATGGCTTCCTGAGCATTTGAGACCTGTGGCAACGCCATCAGGACGGCGCTTGCCAACAAATAAGCTTTGTTATTCATCACCCTTCTCTCCCTGTCTCGATTTTTTAGTTTCTTACGCGAACCCGTCCTTTTCCCCGGTAGTCGATGTTCAAAAATGGGGCAGCTCGCCGAGCTGCCCCGAGTTTGAGAGGTGGCCAGAAGGAGATTTCCGGAGAGGAAAAGATTCTCGCCGCCCGGCTTGAAGCTGAGCAGTTTTTCGGTATTTGGTAAAGAACTTTATTATGGCACTTTATTATATTGCTCGGGGCGCTGGGAGGTGTTCCATCTCAGATCCGAAGAAATCAGTTTATACATCCGATGCTTGCTGTCAGCGCTTCAGCCTTGGCACGGTCGAGCGCGCGCCGACGACTTTTGGATGCGGCTGCGGTACGGCACGCCCGATCCCGAGCGCATGTCCCGCCGAAGCTGGACAGCCTTTTGTGGCTCCATGACCTTGCCTTGCTGTTTGCCTCGGAAGGCATATCGACCAACTGTGCCACGATAGATTTCTTTGTGGCGCCAAGCAACACAGGCAAGAGAAGAAGATCTAAACAGAACATATGAACTCTGCTTGGTTATTTCTGCCTCGGCCTTAGTATTTATGTCTTGCTGTGCAAAAGAGGCCTCATCGTTTAACTAAATGTTGGATCGGCAATTCTCGCATCGCCATTACGGTCGCATGCAACCATAAAATCGCGCTAGACGTTGCTCAAGTCGGCGCTTCCCAAAGCCGGAGAAGGCTCCTCAACGCGGTGACAAAGGCCAGCGGCTGGTCGAGCATCAGATGGTGGCGGGCTTGAGGCACGGCAATGATCGGAATGGCTCCTCCCCCCAGTTCACGAACATATGCCACGGAATCCCGGTTGAAGAGCTGGCTCTCCTCGCCGTGAACGATAGCCTTGCGGCCCGGCGCGTTCACTAGGCGCTCGCCGATGGTGAGCCACTCGTCGGGCCGGTTGCTCCTCCGGAACACTTCGGGAGAGAATTTCCACGTCCAACCCTCCCCGTCACGCCGCAGAGAATGAAAGGCCATATAGTCCAAAAGAAATGGCTCACCGACAGGCTGGGGTGGGGAAAGGACGTATCGACTGCGCGCCGCGTCGTAGCTGGGATAGCGACTTTTGGCTTTGTCCGGGTCGCCGGATCCGGGGCTGGCGCGGCGGAGATTCCAATACGCTTGCAAGAGCGCAGGTCGCATGACCATCAGGTCGCAAACCACAATGCCGGAGAAGGTATCGGGCGATTGGGTGACGGCCGTCAACGCTGCGCCAGAACCGAAACTGTGGGCAATGATCGTGGGCTTGTGGCCATCCGCAAACAGTCCAAGCGCTTCGGCAATTTCGCCGAACTCGCGCCCCCTGGCCAAGGGGTCGGCGTGCCCTCGCATTTCGCTGTCGCCCATGCCGGCAAGATCGAAGGCCACCACATCATAATCTTCGGCCAGAAACGGCGCGATGAAGGAAAAGCAGCGGGCATGCGAGAGAAAACCGTGCGTCATCAGTACCTTGGGTTTCGCCCGGTCGCCCCAGCGAAAGTAATGCGCTTTGGCACCCTCGATCTCTACATAGCCTTCCTCGCGCGGCACCCTGAGAGCGGAAACGAACCATTCGGGCAGATGCGAACCATCGCCCGCCCAGAGAGCGTCGATGTCCTCGGGGCAATCTTCAATCTTTACCGCCTCGTTCATATTGTTGGGCCGTCCTTGCGTGTGAGTTTTTCGAAAGCGAAGCCAGCATAGCTGCCGGCCGCCTCTTCGTCGCAGAGCGCGGCATAGCCAGACACGCTCGGAAAATTGATGAGCTGGCGCTTCTTTCCCGGAATATTCGCGCCCATGTACCATGAGGCCGCCTCGGGAAAGAGCGTCATCGCGCCAGCCGCGGCAACCATTTCAGTCCAGCCAGTTTCGGCAGCCGGTTTGCCCTCGAAAAGATCGATGTCCCTCCTACGCAACCAGACCATGAAATCGCAAATCCAGTCGCCCTGTATTTCCGCGCTTGTCGGGCCATTGGCGAAACCCGACGGGCTGAGAGGACCATAAGCGAACAACATGTTGGGAAAACCCGACACCGCCATGCCGAGATAGGCGCGCACACCGTCTTCCCACGCCTGCCAAAGGGGAAGCCCCTCCCTCCCGGTGATGTTCATGTCGATCAACCCGCCACGCCCGGCATCGAAGCCGGTCGCAAAAATGATCAGATCGCATTCGACCTCACCGTCTTCCATCTTGATGGCCTGGGGCTCGATACGGATGATCGCGTTTGCCTTCAGATCGACCAGCGCGACATTATCCTGCTCGAAAATTTCATAATATCCCTGTTCGAGCGAGGGTCTTTTCGTGCCGAAAGGATGCGGCGGCTCCGCAGGCGCAAGTTTCTCGGCCAGAACGGGGTCGATAATCCGCGCGAGAACCTTTTTGCGCCAGAACTCATAGGCGTAGCGGTTCGCTTCGCGATTGGTCAGTATGTCGGCAAAGTTGTTGTACCAGAATTTGAGGCCGCCCTGCCGCCACAGGGTCTCGAAATGGTTGTTGCGCGTCGTGGCGTCTACATCGAGCGCGGAGATGTCAAGCGACTGGCATTCGAATCCCCCGTTCGTTCGCTTGCGCCGAACAAAAATGGCGGGATAGCCCTGCTTATCACGCTGCTGAATGTCTTCGGTAAGCCGTTCCTGGCGCATGGGCAGGCCCAGAATAGGAGTCCTCTGAAACAAGGTCAGCTTTTCTGCGCATTTGGCGGCCTCCTGCGCGATCTGCACTCCGCTCGCACCAGTGCCGATGACGGCGATCCGGCGGCCCGAAAGATCGATACCCTGTTGCGGCCATCGCGCCGTGTGACACCAATCGCCTTCGAACGCCGCGATTCCTCGCATATCGGGAATATACGGCTTCGATGCGAATCCCAAAGCGGGCAGAAGGAAGTGTGTCGATATTCCTTCCCCGCCCTCAAGCTGCAGGCGCCACCGTCGTCCCTCTTCATCGAACCTTGCGCTTTGGACCCTCGATCCCATCCGCATAAGCGGCCAAAGGCCCAGCGTATCGCAAACATGCCGGAAATAGGCTCTGAGCTCCTTCCATCCGGGAAAGCGCTCGCTCCAGGCCCATGATTTCCAAACCTCGGGTATCGAAAACTCATAGAGCGGTACCTGCGAGTCCACGCGGGCACCGGGATAGCAATTCCAGTACCAAATGCCGCCGGGCTGGGCGGCCGCATCTACCAGCAGCACCTTGAACCCGGCGTCACGCAATTTGTGCAGCAGATAGATGCCGCTGAAGCCTGCACCGACGATCACGGCATCGTAATCGGGAGAGCCAGTCGATCTCACGTCGCGACATTCGATCGTTCGGCAATCGCTTTTGCCGTTGCATAATCGGCCTTGCCGTTCGAGGCTCGCATGGGGATGTCTGTCGGAATTATGGTCTTGGGAGTTTTGTATCCCGCCAAATGTGCGCGCACATGGGTTTTGACCGCTTGTTCGTCGAACTGGGCGTGGTCGTTGAGGTGGACGATCGCGGTTACGGCTTGGCCCCATTTATCATCCGGCACGCCTACGACCAGCGCGTCCCCGATGGCGGGATGGGTCTTGAGCACTTCCTCGACCTCCTCGGGATAAACTTTCTCTCCCGCCGTGTTGATGCAGACGCTTCCGCGGCCGAGCAAGGTCAGGCTGCCATCGGCTTCTACCCGACACCAGTCGCCCGGAATGGAATAGCGCACCCCATCGATCGTGCGAAACGTCTTCGCGGATTTCTCGGGGTCCTTGTAATAGCCTATGGGGATCGCACCCTTCCGGGCGATAAATCCCGGCACGCCGCTCCCCGGTTCGACTTTCTGGTCGGTTTCGTCGAAAACATCGCAGAACTCGCCGATCCCAAATTTCGCGGTGTTCGTGCCGCCCTCCGCAGTGGTGACGGCAAGGCCGAAGCCGAGGCCTTCGGATGCGCCAAAACTGTCCATCAGTACGATTTGCGGAATATGCCGGCACAGGCCGGACTTGACCTCCTTGCTCCACATCACACCGGAAGAGAGGATTGTAACGAGGCTGCTGGTATCCCAGCGGCCAGGGTGGTCGTCGAGCGCGGAAAGCATTGGCTTGGCAAAGGCGTCGCCCACGATCGCTATACCTTCCACCTTGTGCCTTTCCACCGTATCCCACAGTTCCTCGGCATCGAAAGACCATGCCTCCAACGTAACTATCGCGCCGCCAGACATCAGCGTGCCGATCGCAGTGATAAAGCCCGTTCCGTGCATCAGCGGGCAAGAGGAAAGCGTGCGCCTGCCCGGGCCTTCGCGGGCGATCAGCGCGACATTTTCTTCGAGTGTCTCTGGAACGGGGCCGAGCAACTTCTGTGCGTCGAGTTGGGCCTTGCGCATGTCATCATGACGCCACATCACGCCCTTGGGCATTCCGGTCGTACCACCCGTATAGATGAAAAGCAGATCGGCGGGCGAGCGTGTGATGCCGAGCGCCGATCCGTCCCCCTCTTGCGCGAGAGTCTCATAGTGGATCGCAAAGGGCGCGATTGAAGACAGCTCGCCAATTTCGACGAAGGTGCGAACCTTCCTAAGCCGGTCGTTGAGTTCGACGATAGTGTCGCGGAATTCCGAACTGTAAACGATGACCTCGCTGTCGGAATCGTCGAAGATATAAAACACCTCTTCGGCCCGATAACGGTAATTGATGTTCACATGCGTCAAACGCCCCTTGAAGCAGGCCGCCATCAACTCGCCATATTCGGGTCGGTTGCGCATATAGAAGGCGACCTTCGCGCCATCGCGGATGCCGCGTTGGCGCAACCCGCGGGCGATATTGTTCGAGCGCGCCGACATCTCGGGCCAGGTGACGATCCGGTCTCCATGTATCAGAGCCGGCGCATCTTCGGGCATGAAGGGCTCGATCGCGTCGAGAATATCCCCGAGATTCCAGTCGATCACATTGATTCTCCTCTCTGGACGGGGCCGCAGCATCGGGGCGCATGACTCCCGTTACTATCAGGCTGCTCTCGTCCAACCCTGCAGAGCCGCTGCCTCGGCTCGCACCGCTTCGGGGCCACCCAAGACCTGCCGATCGAAGCCGATCCGTTTGAACCAGTAGTGCAGGCCGAGCAGATCGGTGAACCCCATCCCGCCATGCACTTCAGTGGCGGTGCGGGCGACAAATCGGTGGACGTCGCCCGTGAGGGATTTCGCATGGCAAGCCGCGAGAGATGCATCCTCCGGCAGCGCATCGAAGACATGGGCGGCGTACCAGACCAGCGCGCGGCACGGTTCATGGCGTGCGGCCATTTCGGCGCACATGTGCTTTACCGCCTGGAAGCTGCCGATAGGGCGGCCGAACTGCTCTCGCTGACCAGCATAATCGACCGCCTTTTCAATCATGGCCTGCCCTGCGCCTAAGCTGTCGGCGGCAAGGATCACGCGGCCAGCATCGCGCAGCCGAGCCGATGCTGTGCCGCCGTCGTCGGCAAGCGGATCGGTCTCGACAGCCGCAAAGGACAATTCTCCCACGCTGCGCGTGCGATCGATGGTGGTGAGGCGGGTCGCCTTGAGTCCCGATGCTAGGGCTGGGACGAGGTGCAGCCTGCCACCGGCGTCCGCTACGAGATACGCGTCCGCGCCTTCGAAATCGAGGCAGAACAGGGCGGTGCCGCTAAGCTTCCCTTCGACGAATTGAACTCCCGCGCCGTCGCGCGCCTGGACCGTCGCGGAAATCGCGACTCCGATACGGGCCTCGCCACGCGCGATCTTCGGAAGCCATTGGCACTTTTGCTTGTTAGTTCCTGCCTCGCTCAGCGCGATCGGGGCGAGAACTACGCTGGCTAGAAATGGCGCTGGTGTGACCGCATAGGCGAGTTGTTCCGCCACGACCGCAGCGTCGAGAAGGGTCATGCCTAGGCCACCATGCTCTTCGGGGACAAGCATGGCTGGGACCGCCAGATCGTGGAGGGCTCCGAAAATAGTGTCACTTAACGGGTTGTCGCGCCCGGCACATTCGCGGACATGCTCAAGCGGGGAGGTATCGGCAAGACACCGCGCAACTGCGTCGCGCAGTATCTGCTGATCCTGCGAAAGGCCGAAGTCCATCACGCCGCTCCCTGCCTGTCGGTCTGCATGCCTGCCGCTCCCTTCGCTTCGTCGGAAATCCGCGCCAGCTTCGGCTCGCGCGGCATCTCTAGGCCACGTTCGGCGATGATGTTCTTCTGGATCTGCGCGGTGCCGCCACCTATTATGAGGCCGAGTTGGAACATATAGTTCCATTGCCAAGCCCCTCCGTCTCGTTCCCGCGGGCTGCGGTGATACAAAATGCCCATCTCGCCCATCGCGTCGATCGCCAGCGCAGAGATCTGATGCGCGACCTCGCAACTCTGCAGTTTGACGATCAGCTTCGCCATGCCGCCAGGCTCGCCCTTGAGGCTGTTCGATAGAATGCGCATTCCATTACATTTCATCGCCGTCACTTCGGCCTGGAGCGCCACCAGCCGGTCGCGCAGGACCGCATTGTCGATCGCCCGACCTTCGCCGATGGATTCCTGCTGCATCAGGCCAATCAATGCCTGCAGCCGGTTCTCGAGTGCGTCGGGATCGCCCAGCATTCCGCGCTCGTGGCCAAGCGTTGCGTTCGCGACGAACCAGCCCTGTCCTCGCTGGCCGACGATCTGGTCCACCGGAACCCGCACATTAGTAAAGAATGTCTCGTTGAACTCGGCGTGACCGGTCATCGTCTTCAAGGGGCGTACCTCGATCCCCGGTATGTCCATCGAGAAAATCAGATAAGAGATACCGCTATGCTTCGAGGCCTCGAGTTCGGTCCTCACAAGGCAAAAGATCATGTCGGCTTGCTTCGCGGTGCTGGTCCAGATTTTCTGGCCATTTATAACGAATTCTCCATTTTCGATGCGCGCGCTGGTCTTGAGGTTGGCGAGGTCCGATCCCGCACCGGGTTCGGAATATCCTTGGCACCACACGACTTCGCCCGTCAGCGTTGCTGCGATCCACCGCCGCTTCTGTTCATCGGTGCCCAACTCGAGCAAAGTCGGGACGAGCATTGAGATGCCCTGGTTCGCCAAGCCGCTCGGAAGCCGAGCTCGCGAAAACTCTTCCGCGATAATGCGCGATTTGAGTATATCCGGCGCCGCTCCGTAGCCGCCATATTCGGCCGGTATCGTGCGCGCCGTATAGCCGTGCTCGATCAATAGCTTTTGCCATCGGATAGCTTCGGCTGAGGGCCGGGAGAACCGGGTGGCGGAGGGTGGCGCCAAATGTCTGTGCGCATTGATGAAGGCGCGGATCTCCGCGCGGAAGGCGTCATATTGGGGGCCGTAGTCGAGATCCATGTCGTCTCTACCCTTCACGCGGACGAAAAACAGGAAGGCGAAAGTCCCCCCCGATCATTTCGAAATCGAGTTCGACCGGCAGATCGAGTGCGAGGATGTCACGCTCGCAATCCACGAGGCGCGTGGCCATGCGCACGCCTTCCTCAAGTTCCACCACGGCAGCCACGAACGGGACGTCGGCGGCAAAAGCGGGGTGCAGCGCCTGATGGGTCACGGTCCAGGAAAAAAGCGTGCCCTTGCCGCTGCTGGGTTCCCAGGAATAGTCTGGCGAGCCGCATCGTGCACACATGTAGCGAGGCAGGTGGCGAAAGATGCCGCAACTTCCGCAACGCTGGAAATAGAGTTGACCGTCCTGGCACAGCCTCCAGAACTCCTGTTCGATCGGGTCCTGCGGCCGCGGCTGCGGCTTGGCCGGCGTTGCCTGCGCGGAGGGCCGCGCCTTGGGAGGCACATCATGCTCGTCGCTCATGCAAACCTCCTGAGGATCGCGATGCTGCCATCGCCAAGGTCTCCCCAGCCTGTCACAAGGCCGGTCTGGGCTCCGATCACTTGACGCTCGCCGCAGTCATGGCGCAGCTGTCGTACTGCTTCCACAACATGGTTGAGACCCCAGACATGCGCCTCGCTAAGCAAGCCGCCATGGGTGTTGATCGGTAAGCGCCCGCCCAGCTCGATCTGGCCATTGGCGACAAATTCGGCCTGCGCGCCAGGCTCGCAATATCCGAGCGCTTCGAGCTGCAGCAGAACGATATAGGTGAAACAATCGTAGATCTGGAGGAAGTCCATGTCGTCGCGCGTGACGCCCGCCATATCGAATGCGCGCGGGGCGGCATCGCTGAGGCCGATCTTGAAGGGGTCGGGGCGGGAAGGGATGTCGTCGGCGGGATAGGGATGGCCTTCGGCCGCGCCGGCGATGCTGACGGGCACATGCGGCATGTCTTTGGCACGGTCCATGCGCGAGAGGACGACAGCACAGGCGCCATCGGTCTCGAGGCAGCAATCGTAGAGGCGAAACGGCTCAGATATCCAGCGCGCCGAATAATAGGTTTCCGCGTCGAGTTCGCGGCCATAGGTAAAGGCGCGTGGATTCAATTGCGCATGACGGCGGCAGGCGAGCGCCACGGCCGCCATCGCATCTTCGCCAACGCCGTAGAGCTTCGAGTGACGGGTCGCCAGCCAGGCGTACATCTGCACCGGCAACAATACGCCGTAGGGGCTGTAGTAGCCTTGGATCGTATTGGTCAGGGTGTTCATGTTCATCGGCCGGGTGGGCGGGGCGCCCGGCTTAGGTCTGAGAGCGGAATAGCCGTTCCAGCCCAGTGTCACGAGCACATGATCGCATAGACCACAGGCGATCGCCATGGCGGCATTCTGTAGTGCCGTTGTCGGGCTGGCGCCGCCCATGTGCACGGTTGCCGCATAGCGCAGCACATCAATGCCCAGATTGGCGGCCATCTCCTCCGACGTCGTATAGATTGGCGGCGGCACCATGCCGTCGATATCGGAGGGTTTCAGTCCAGCATCCGCGATGGCCCGGCGCGAGGCGGTGAGCATCATTTCCACTGCAGTCCGCTCGGTGCCCTTGACGAAATCGGTCTGGCCGACCCCGGTGATTGCTGCCTTGTCGGCAAAGGAAAGGGTGGATGAAAGATTCATGCCGCGTCCCTGTCTCGCTCGCCGGTCAGAAATGAGTTCCGGCGCCGGCCAATGCTCTCTCCGCGCCCTCTATAAGGTCGCGCATCACGACTGCCGCTGGGCGGATCGCATCGATCAGACCAATCCCCTGGCCTGCGAAGCCGGGCATGATGTCCTTGCGTGCGGCCTTGATGCCAGAAGCCATGACAGGCCCCGAAACCATCGACTGATAAGGCATCGGAAGCGGCTCTTTGCCGGCCGCCACCCAAGCATCGGCCCATTTGTTCCGAATCATCCGGGCAGGCTTGCCCGTTAGCGATCGGCTGACCACCGTATCGGCATCGCCGCTTTCGGTGATGGCTTCTTTCTGAAATTGTTCGATACCTGCTTCGTCGGTTGCGAGGAACGCCGATCCGATCCACGCCCCCTGGGCGCCGAGCATCATCGCTGCGGCGACTCCGCGACCATCGGCTATTCCTCCCGCACCGATTACGGGAACACGATCGCCGACTGCATCAACCACTTGCGGAATCAGCGAGAAGGTTCCGACAGGAGAGTTGTGGCCGCCGCCGTCGTGACCCTGCGCGACGATCAGGTCGATACCCGATTCCACTACCTGCAGGGCGTGCTTGACCTTTCCGATCACCGCCATGACCTTGGTGCCATTGGCATGAAGGCGTTCCATCCACGGTTCGGGATTGCCAAGGCCTGCGGCATAGACCGGCACTTTTTCTTCGATGATTACTTCCATCTGCGCTTCGAAGAACTCCCGCGAGAACAGCTGCAGTCCGCCCTTGCCCATGTCCGGGGCGCCCGCCGCGCGCATCGCCGTGGCGGCGTCCACTGCGGGCAAATGCTCGCGCTCCATGAATTCGCGGGTGAACTCCTGATATTCGCCGAGCAAAGCCAGGGGGTTTTCTGCTACACCTCCGCTCTCCGGCGCCGAACCGCGCCTGACAGACGCCGGCAGCAAGGTATCGACCCCAAAAGGCATGTCGGTCATCTCGCGGGTTTGCCTGATCCAGCTACGTAACTGGTCGGGCGAGCATGCGGCAGCGCCGAGAACACCAAGTCCGCCTGCGTTCGACACCGCGGCAGCGAGTGCAGGCACGCTCGCCCCGCCCATTCCAGCCAGAAGAATCGGATATTCGATCCCGAGAATTTTGCAAACAGGGCTCTTCAGCGCCATTATCCTACCCTCTCCGTTCCGCGCCCGATCAGACGCAATTTTCTAAATCTGCCCCCACCTGACACGCTGGGATACAAGCTCGGGGCTTCGCTCTGCCAGATAGGACGCGGATCCCGAGACGAGCCGGGCCATGGCCTGACGCGCCGCTTCGGAATCCCCGGTGCGTACTGCTTCGAGGACACGGCGGAGGAATCGCAATTGGACCGCTCGCTCCTGCGCCGAATAGCCAAGTGAGTGAGAGAATTCGCGCGTAATTAAATGCAGCGTCGACGTTAATAGCCCGAACAATGGATTGCCGCTGGCCCAGCCGAGAAGGTCATGAAAACGACGGTTCAGTTCCTCGAACTGGCCTCCGGCTTCATTTCGTTCCAGCTCTTTGAGGCAATCGGCGAGTGCGCTCAGGTCGCCGGTAGTCGCGCGCTGGGCGGCGTAGGCGGCAACATCCGCGGCGATCGCTTCACGTAGTTCGAGCAGGCCTCTGAGGTCGGCGTCCATGAAATGCAGAATTAGCGAGAGACTGTTTGCAAAGTCGCCGGTCTGCGGACGCGCAACCACCGGACCGCCGCTACGGCCCAGCTGAAGATGGATAACGCCCTGGAGCTCAAGGAAGCGGAGCGCTTCGCGCAAGGTCGCTCGCGCGACATCATATCGCGCAAGCATTTCTTCCTCACGCGGCAACCTGTCGCCCGGGGCGTGTGCACCTGCCTCGATATCGCGAACGATGTGCTGGGCAAGCGAGAGTGCGCGCTTAGCTTTCTTCGCGTTTTCGACTTTCAGCAACATCACTCTGCCTCACCCCTGTCACGAAGCCTTATAAGATTTAAGTTCCGTTTATGTCCATGGTCGTGAGATAAAAATGTTTCAGATGCAAAAAAATGATAAAACCTTATAAGCATTATTGACTGAGCCTCAGAAGGGATTTACGATTTCAAGTAGGGCAATTGTGCTGTTATCGACGAAGGGCGCGACATGGATACCGACATGGTGGAGCCGAATATCCGCGAAAAGGTCGCTTTCATCCCGATCGACGAGATTGATGTTGCGCGTCCGAGCCTTTTCCAGAAAGACACGGTCGGCCTGTTCTTCGAGCGGCTTCGCCGAGAGGAGCCGGTCCACTACTGCCGCGAAAGCTATGTCGGACCATATTGGTCGATTACAAAGTTCGACGACATCATGGCCGTGGACACCAACCATAAGGTATTTTCGTCAGAGGCGAAGCTCGGCGGTATCGCCATCGAGGACATGCACTCGGCGAAAAGCGCGCTTGAACTTGAAATGTTCATCGCGATGGACCCACCAAAGCACAACCAGCAACGAAAGGCCGTTACTGGTGCGGTCGCGCCGTCCAACTTGCTGCTGCTTGAGCCAACTATCCGCGAACGAGCATGCCAAATCCTCGACGACTTGCCGGTCGGCGAAGATATTGATTGGGTTGATAAGGTGGCGGTCGAATTGACCACAATGACCCTTGCGACCCTGTTCGACTTCCCGTGGGAGGAACGCCGCAAGCTCACGCGCTGGTCCGACGTCACAACGGCCGCCCCTGAAACTGGGATCGTCGCATCCTATGAGGCGCGGCGCGCAGAGCTGATCGAATGCGCAATGTATTTCAAGGGTCTGTGGGAGCAGCGCATCAATGCGGAGCCGAAGAATGACCTGATCTCCATGATGGCGCATTCTCCGGCGACACGGGACATGCCCTTCCTGGAGTTTCTGGGCAACCTCTTGCTGCTTATCGTGGGCGGCAATGACACCACGCGCAACTCGATCAGCGGTGGTGTCCTGGCACTGAACCAGAACCCGGACGCGTATTTGAAATTGAATAACGATCCTGGGCTCATCACTAGCATGGTGCCAGAGATCATCCGCTGGCAGACACCGCTGACCCATATGCGCCGCACGGCGCTGCAAGATTGGGAGATCGGCGGCAAGAAGATCAGAAAAGGCGACAAGGTTGTGATGTGGTACCTGTCGGGTAACCGCGACGAGACGGTCATCGACAGGGCGGACGAGTTCATCATAGACCGTAAGAACCCACGGCATCATCTGTCTTTCGGCTATGGCATTCATCGCTGTATGGGCAACCGGCTCGCAGAACTGCAACTACGGATCATCTGGGAAGAGATCCACAAGCGGTTCGCGAAGATCGAAGTGACCGGTGAACCCGAGCGCCTGTTCTCGAACCTAGTGCGAGGGATTACGAAACTGCCGGTGAGGCTCCACGCCCGCTGATTGGCTGATTCAAAAAAAGCGGAGCTTGATATGGTCAAAGTGACGTTCGTTTCCAGCGATGGAACGCGGAGGGCAGTCGACATAGCCGAAGGTGAGACAGCGCGCGAAGCGGCGCTGTTCAACGATGTGCCGGGCATCGACGGTGATTGCGGCGGGGTGTGCGCTTGTGCAACCTGCCATGTGTTTGTGGATCCGGCCTGGATCGACAAGGTCGGCCGCTTGGCCGAAGGCGGTGCGGAGGCAGACCTCCTGCAGTTTGCGGAAGGGGCGAACGAATATAGTCGCCTCGCTTGCCAGATTCCCATCGAGCCCTTGATGGAAGGTCTGATTCTGCATGTTCCCGAGCAGCAATACTGACATGCCTGCGTGACGCGTGTTTCACACGACGCTCGACTGTCTGAAATCGCGAGTAGAGCTCAACCAGGAGGTACTCGCTACCTTTCAGAGGTCCCAGCATCAAATGGCGGATCTGTGCTGACCTAGCTCTCGTGCGCCCGCGAGTCGAGGGGGGCGTGCCAACAGTGCCTTTCAACTTAAAATTTCATACGCTGCGCCGTATCCCGCGTTGGCGGGAATAGTGAGGATGTTCGTGCCGTCTCGCTGGATGACTTCTGGAAGGACCGGCACGATTTCGCGAGCCTTGGCCCGCGCGACGCAATCGTCTGCGCTCGCAGCTTCGGCTAGCAGTTGCAGGTTCAATCTCGTAGGAAAGATGATCGTTCGTTCACCGCTGACACCCAGTTTCAGGGCTTTGCTTGGCGAAAGCCATTCCGCATCAACGGTTTCATATCCATCACATGCTGCGATCTGGCGCTCTGGGGCGCGAACGACGAAGAAATGAGTGTCGAAGCGCTTTTGCATAAAGCTGGGCGTGATCCACCGCGCGAACTCGCTCAGGCGATCAAGGCGCAGTTGCACATCGGCCTCACGCACAATGTCGAAAAATTCGCGCTCGCCTCGCTCGACGGCTTTGCGGCTTTCAAGATCGCAAATATCCTCGAACTCGCTACCGTCGCGATGATCGGCCAGCAGGATGCCTGCTTCCTCAAAGGCTTCACGAATCGCGGCAATCCGGAGGGTGCGCTGCGTAGGATCTAGCGTTTTCCAACCCCTGCAATAATCGGCCCATTCAGGCGCTTCATCGGCAGCAGAAGGCTTTCCACCCGGAAAGACCAGCGCGCCGGATGCAAAATCGATCTGGTGATGCCGCTTGACCATCAGCACCTGGAACTCCGGCTCGTCGCGAAGCAACAGCATGGTGGCTGCGGGGACCGGATTGACTGGCTTCTGCAGGGTCATCATAAACTCCAGTTTGAATTGGCCTGATATTGGACGCTGGCCCGTTCAGGCTGAGCAACGATCTTATCGCCATTTGCGCAGAAGAACCAACCCGGCAAGAGCCAGTGCAACACTTGCAAGCACCCAGGACTGATTCGCAAGCAGCGCCGCGGAGACGATAAGTGCGGCCGCCACAGGACCTTTGACAGGCTGGCTCGCGCGGCGAATGGCTGCAAGCCGTTCAAAACTGGCCGGATCGATCTGGACAGGCACGTACCCGGACTTGGCGATCACGGCGGCGTTATCGAGAAGGTCGGGCATGACCGCCGCCAAGGCGAGGAGTTTTCGGCGAACTTTTTTTAGATTGGGCTGATTTCGGCCGAGAGAGAATCTTTCCGCGAACAGCTCCAACATGATGGGGCGTGTTTCCTCCCCAATATTATAACCAGGCGCAAAGGAACGCGCAAACCCCTCCGCCGTGAGCAATGTTCGAAGAAGGATCGCCAGATCAGGCGGAAGTGCGAGCTGATAGTCTCGCAGGAGATCGAACACGCGGCTGAAAATATGCGAGAACTCAATCCCCGAAAGGACGGTTCCTCTGAATTCACCTATCAGCTGGTCCAAATTCTGGGTGAGCCCATCACGGTCAACTTTTGGATTTCCGGCCCATTCGAGCAACACGTTCGCGACGTCGGCTGTGTCCTCGTCGGCTATAGCCATGACAAGTCGCACCAGCTCCTCGCGTCTCGCCTTCGTGAGAGTGCCGACCGATCCAAAGTCGATAAAGCCCACATCCTGTTCCCCGATAAGGAAAACATTGCCCGGATGCGGATCGCCATGGAATTCGCCATTCAGAATGATCATGCGCAGGACTGCATTCGCATATTGTCTCGCGAACGCCGCCACGCGTGGGTCGGTCGAGCCGGCCTCGAGCGCAGACGCGGGCGTTCCATACAGCCGCTCCTGGACGTTGACCCGTATCCCCGTCAGTTCCCAATGAATTGTTGGAGTCTTGATCCCAAGCGTGTCAAGATAGCCACCGATACGCTCGCATGCACGAGCTTCGGCTGCCAGATCCATTTCCCAGGCAAGATTTCTGCCAAAGGTTCGCAGGAACTCTACGGGGCGATAGCGGGCGATTTCAGGGGATCGATCCTCGGCAACGGCGGCGAGGCGCGACAGCAGCCGCACATCGGCCTCCATTCGCGCAGCAGTGCCCGGACGCCGCACCTTTATGATAACGCCGGCGCCGTCGAGCAGCGAAGCAGAGTAGGTCTGCGCTACCGAAGCCGAAGCCAGTGGTTGTTCATCGAATTGGGTGAATTCCCCTCGCCAGTCAGCTCCCCAGCTTGCGGCAAGGATGGGCTCGATTTCTTCGAATGGCACCGGAGAAACCTGATCGTGGAGCGTCGCGAAGGCAGCAATCCAGGACCTGGAAAACAGATCGCTGCGCGTCGCCAGCAGCTGTCCAAGCTTTATTCCGACCGGACCAATGTCGCGCAGGAGTGCGACGACCGCCGCCGGCCGCAATTCACCTGGATCGATTGAATTGGCAGGATGCGGAATGACGCCGAGCGCGCCCGCCAGGCTTTTGGCGCCGTGCCGGACAAGAATCTGTCCTATCTCGGCGGCGCGTGCGATGTCTCCTATCGGTTTATCTCGGAACCCAGGCATATGTCCTATTCCGCATCGGTCCGGCTCTGATCGAGATTCGACGCAATCCGCACAAGAATGTCCAGCAACGTCCGTTTTTCGTCGCGCGTGGCGTTCCGCCATAAGACCCTATGCAGCCCGTCCGCGGATTCTCTCAGTTGGGGCAACAACCTGTCGAGCTCCTGGGTCAGGATGAGCTGCCATGCCCGGCCGTCCGTTTTGGCTCGTCGCCTTTCCATCAATCCTTTCTCACAAAGGCCAGCGACGGCTTGACCGATCGTGGCGGATTCCAACTCTAGTCGCTTGGCAATTCCGGCCTGCGTCAACGATGGTTCGCGGAGAAGTTGTCCGATGATGCGCCACTGCGTCTGATTGAGGCCGCTCTTGGCAATCCGTGCGTCATAAGCGCGCCTCGCCCCCCGACTAATCTCGTCCATCAAATATAGCATACGGTCGTCGTCGGTGAGGGCGCCTTCGCGAAGCCGTGGCGGCATTGTGTCGAGATTTGCGTTCATACCGCTGCCTAGTCCGTTTCGTGGGAATGCCAAAACGCAAATTACTAAACGATTTTACTAACTGGATGGAACGGTCTACGCCACGCCATGAAGCGACTTAGCACATGTCCAAAATCCTTCGAAAGAGGCAGATGACCGACGAACCAAATGAGCGGGAACAGGATCGCGCGCCCGCATCCAGCCTGAAATCGCAACCCAAATTTCGCCTCATCCTCATCATAGCCATCACTGCTGCGCTGATTGCAGGTGGTTGGTGGTATTACAGGCATGTCACCTATGGGCAGTACATGCAGTCGACCGACAACGCCTATGTCGCGGCCGACAGCGTTGTGGTTTCATCAAAAGTGGCCGGATACGTGGACGCGGTGCTCGTCTCTGAGAACGGGTGGGTCAGTCCCGGCGAGGCGCTCGTGCAACTGGATGTGCGAGATTATAGAGCCCAGGCGCAACAGGCGCGTGCGCAGATTGCGGCGACGCTGGCCGGCGCCGACACAATCCGCTCGCAAGTAACCGAACAGGACTCAGCGATTCGACAGGCGCGGGCCCAACTCGCCGCCAAGCGCGCGGCGCTCGACCTCGCCAATGAGCAGGTAGCGAGGTATCGCCCCCTCGCCGCGACCGGTGCGGAGCCGCGAGAAAAGCTTCAACAATATGAGACACAGGCGCAGCAAGCGCACGCCGACTTTGTTGCTGCCCAGGCAGCAGTCTCTGCCGCCAACGGTCGGAGGGCCACCTTGTTCAAACAGATCGACCAGACCGAAGCCCAAGCTGACGCGGCCCGCGCGCAGCTGGAAGCGGCCGACCTAGATGTCACATCGACCCTGCTGCGAGCCAGCAAGGGAGGTCGCGTTGGCGATCTAACAGTAAGGGTCGGCCAATTCGTTCAGCCCGGCCAGCGATTGATGACGGTGGTTCCGGTAAACGAAATCTACGTCATCGCTAATTTCAAGGAGACGCAGGTCGGCCTTTTGCGGGCGGGGCAACCGGTCAAGCTCGAGGTCGACGCACTTCCCGACTTTGAGATTGCCGGACGCGTTGAGAGCATCTCCCCCGGAACCGGAGCAGAATTTTCAATCCTGCCGCCCGAAAACGCCACAGGGAATTTCACCAAGATTGTTCAGCGGATAACGGTTCGTATCGCGATAATAGCCTCGCCCAAAGTGCGTCGTCTGCTCGTCCCGGGCATGTCGGTTGTGGCAGTTGTCGACACGCGAAATGCTGCCGGAGAGCTGAAAGAGATCTCGAGTACCGACAAATGACCGCCGAGTTGGCATCGAACAGCGCCTCTGGTACTCCGACTGCAGACAGGCGGAATGCCGATATCACCGCGTGGATAGCGGTCGCAGCGGGCGCACTTGGCGCCATGCTCGCAACACTCGATATCTCTATCGTCAATTCCGCGCTTCCGGTGATCCAGGGCGAAATCGGAGCCAGCGGCACCGAGGGAACCTGGATTGCCACCGCATTTCTCGTAGCCGAAATCGTGGTAATTCCGCTTAGCGCCTGGCTTGAACGCCTTTTTGGACTGCGAAATCTGCTCATCATTGCGGTTTCCGCGTTCACCGGCTTTTCAATTCTTTGCGGTATGGCGACCGACCTCACGACCATGATCATCGGTCGCACGGGTCAGGGTTTCATGGGTGGTGCGCTGATACCGACTGCGATGACCATCGTGGCGAAAAGATTGCCGCCCCATCAACAGCCGATCGGCATGGCGCTGTTCGGCATGACAGTGATTCTGGGTCCGGTCATGGGGCCGCTGATCGGTGGCTGGCTGACCGAAAATTTGAGCTGGCACTATGCCTTCTTTGTCAATGTTCCAATCTGCGCTGTGCTGCTGCTGCTGCTATTCGTCGGGCTTCCTCACGAAGAGCCGAAGTGGGAGTATCTGACCGATGCTGATTGGGCGGGCATTGCCGGCCTGATTCTGGGGTTGGGCGCTTTGACTGTGTTGCTTGAGGAGGGGCATCGCGAGGAATGGTTTGAATCCGCTCTTATTCGCTGGCTGGCCCTCATTGCCGTCATCGGTTTCGCTTCACTGATCTACGGGCAGCTGAATGCGTCCAAGCCCGTCCTGAAACTCCGCCTCCTTCTCAATCGCCAATTCGGAAGCGTTGCGGTGATGGCTCTCGCCTTGGGAATGGTGATGTATGGTTCGACCTACGTCATTCCCCAATTTCTTGCGATCATATCGGATTATAACGCTTTTCAAACCGGGCTCGTTATATTTTGGATGGGTATTCCGGCCTTTGTGCTTATGCCGATCCTGCCCTTAATGATCCGTAGGCTCCACATCCGCATTGCCGTCGGAGTCGCAATGCTTCTGATGGCGGCCAGCTGTTTCGTCAGCATAAGCCTCACCGCGGAATCCGGGGGCGCCGTATTCATCGAAAGCCAGCTTATTCGGGGTGTTGGCATGATTCTGTCCATGATGTTCCTGAACCAGGCTACCGTAGCCTCAGTGGCAAATACAGATGCTGGCGATGCCTCCGGTATTTTTAACGCCGCTCGAAATCTCGGAGGATCTTTCGCTTTGGCCGGACTGGCTTCGTTTCAGGACCAGCGGATCTGGCACCATAGCCGGCGCATGGAAGAAACGCTGAATGCCAACAGTGTTTCGCTCCAGATTTATCTTGATGAACTCGCGAAAAGCTTCGGCGGGATGGAGGGTGCCATGTCGATGCTAGGCCGGACCATCCAGCGGGACGCGTTCGTAATGACCTACAATGATGTGTTCTTGGCGATGGGCGTCCTAACCTTGATGACCGTTCCTTTGGTCATCTTTTTGAAGCCGCTTCCCAGGAATGTTTCCCTTTCGATGCACTGAGCCTGATATGATAAAAAAATCTGTAATATCGCTTCTCGCCTCGTTTCTGCTGGCCGGTTGTGTCGCGGGCCCAGACTACGCCGGGCCTCCAGAAGTATTCTCGGCGAACCGAAATGACGGCTTTGTCCGTGCCGGCGGTAACGTCAGCGATGCCGAGCCCGAGCTGGCAGATTGGTGGCTCCTTTTGAACGATCCGGAATTGAACAGGCTTATCGAGGCCGCGTTATCGGACAATCCTTCGCTTCAGGCTGCGCAAGCGCGGATCGCGCAGGCGCGGGCATCCGTGAGACAGGAGAAGGCCGGAAGATTTCCGACGCTTGGAACCCAGGCGACGGCTATTCAGGGCCGCTTGCCGGGCCTTGATATTCAGAACAGTGCCCCGCCTTCGGCGAGCGCGCCTGTTAGTCCGCAGGGACAGGCGGATGATAGCCTCAGTGTCTACAATCTCGGGCTCAACGCTAACTGGGAGCTGGATTTCGCAGGAGGAACGCAGCGACGGATCGAGGCCGGCAACGCTCAGGCAGCGGCAGCGGTTGCCAATGTGGAGGATGCCAAGGTCCAGCTGACCGCCGAAGTCGCCAATGCCTATGTCAACCTGCGCGAGGCCCAGTTTCGAGCCAAAGCGTACCGAACCGAGTGCGAGTTGCAGCATCAAATCCTCTCGCTAACCTATCAACGGTATCAGCAAGGCGTTTTGCCCCTGTTCCCTCTCGGCAATGCAAATGCCGAGCTCGAGTTGCTCAAGTCTCAGCTCGCCGAGGCCGAAGCTGACACGGCGGTATTGCTCGATGCGCTTGCCATTTTAGCTGGGCAGATCCCAGGGACAACGGACGAAGCGCTGAAACAGATCTTCGATGTTCCCCTCCCGCCGGAACAGGTCGCGGTGGGCGACCCCTCAAACCTTGTCGCACGTCGGCCCGACATCCGCGCGGCCGAACGCAGCCTGGCGGCAGCAACGGCTCGGATCGGTGTTGCGGAGGCCGCACGATTTCCGAAGCTGTCATTCATGGGAATCTTGGGACTTGGCGGAACGTCGCCAGACGATCTCTTTGATGTGAGCAACCCGTCAATTCTCGCTATTCCGCAGCTGCAGTGGAACTTCCTCGATTTCGGAAGGGTCGATGCCTCGGTCGATCAGGCGAGCGCCGCCCGTGCCGAGGCGGTTGCCAACTATCGACAGACAGTGCTTTCTGCACTTCAGGACGCCGAGCGCGCGTTGTCGCGCTTTGGCCAGCAGCGCTCTGCCCTGGTGGCGTTCGCGCAGATCAAGTCCCAGGCAGATGGCGCAGCCGATCTTGATCGACAACGATTTGCCGGCGGAGTGATCTCGCGCGCTGACCTAAATCGCACGCTTCGCAAACAGGAGCAGGCGGCAACCGACCTCGTCCGGGGAAAGGCGGCGCTCACGCTGTCATGGATCGCCCTGCAAAAATCACTCGGCCTGGGATGGCAAATGCAAGCAAAGATTTAATGTCACCTACGAGTGTTGTTAATATAAACTCCAAGGTGCGATATCGGTTCAGAAAGAATCTCATAGGGATTTCACCTGACAATTTTATCTAACCTTAGCAAGAGTATCCTGTGCTTATTCAAACGATCTGTCGGCCGATTTGTGCGCAGCATACTCCTTGCAAGCGACCTGATATAACGCTACGCTGACGTCTACATAATGTCATTGAGGCAAGGCGCGATGTGTGGATCGGCATGGTTAAATGTGTGGGGTCAGTGGTCCCGCTTGCTGGCATGATCCGCTCGACGACGGGCTATGGGAGAGGAAGTTGCCACGGGCGATCCGCTCTCCCGACACCGGTTGGAGACTTGCTGCGATGAATGCGCGCACAGCACCGAACATCTTCGTTCGCGAAGGAGATGGCATTTCAACGTTGGTCGTTGAAGGTGACTGGACAGCGATTTCGATCGCAGGCCTTTCCGGGCATGTTCTGAGTCCCTCGAACCTCTCCTTCTCAAGCGACTTCGGAAACCTGGGAAGGATAGACAGCGCAGGCGCGCTCGCCATCCTGACTCTCGCACCCAATGCGGCATTTACCGCAGACCTGCCCGCCAATCTTGCTGATCTGTTCGCGCTGGTGGGCTCGGCCATGGCCGACCGCGATGTCCCGTCTATCAAAACTCCCCCATTTCACGTGCGTCTTGGCCAAAAAGTTTATCGAGCTGTCCAGGAAATCGGCGCAAGCGCTCGATTTCTCGGGCAACTTGAGGTGGCGCTCATGAAATCTCTTGCACATCCCAAAAGGATGCGACTGATCGCACTGGCGTCGTCAATTCAGAAGGCCGGCTTCGATGCGCTGCCACTCATAGCGATCATGACATTCTTTATCGGCGCAGTAGTGGCTCTCATAGGAAGCGATCTGCTCAAGACATTGGGTGCATCGGAACTGGTCGTCGAACTGGTTGGCATATCCGTCCTCCGCGAGTTCGGCGTCCTCATTCCCGCGATACTACTTGCCGGTCGGTCCGCTTCCACTTTCGCGGCCCAGATCGGCGCAATGCGAATGAATCAAGAGACGCAGGCAATGAAGGTGATGGGCATCGACCTGTTCGACGCGCTGGTTGTGCCACGCGTATTGGCATTGCTTGTAATTATGCCCCTCCTGGCGATTGTTGCCATGCTGGCTGGGTTGGCCGGCGGGCTTGTCGTCAGCTGGGGCATACTCGACGTGAGCCCGACATATTTCGCCGAACGACTCTCGGCTGCGGTCGATATCCGACACTTCTGGGTTGGAATGGCAAAAGTACCGGTGCTGGCCATTGTGATTGCGCTTGCCGGATGTCGCCACGGCCTTTCGGTACGCGGAGATGTTGAGGATCTGGGCGGGCGGGTGACCGTCGCCGTTGTCCAAGCGCTATTCGCAATCATCCTTCTGGATGCCGCCTTTGCAATTCTCTTCAACGTGCTCGAAATATGATTTGCGATCCGGACGTCGTTATTCGGGTGGAGAATCTTAAAACCCGATTTGGCGATCACATTATCCACCAGGATTTGAACCTAGAAGTCCATCGTGGCGAGATTCTTGGTGTCGTCGGAGGGTCCGGTAGTGGAAAATCCGTCCTGATGAACACCATTTTGGGCCTGATTGCGCCTAGCCATGGGACAATCGAAATCTTTCAGAAAAAAATTGGGAGTCGCTTTGATCGTACGGAAATTAATCACCGAATTGGCGTCATGTTTCAAAATGGCGCGCTTTTTTCTTCTCTTAGTGTGCAAGAAAATGTCGAGGCTCCTCTCATCGAACATACCCGTCTTAGAGAGCCGTGGCTCGAGGCCGTGGCTCTGATGAAAATCGGCCTTGTCGGACTCGATGCCGAGGTGGGCCGGCAAATGCCCGCTGAACTTTCAGGCGGAATGCGAAAACGTGTAAGCGTAGCGAGGGCCTTGGCGCTCGATCCAGAATTGCTGTTCCTTGACGAACCCACTTCGGGCCTCGACCCGATCGCAGCCGCGGAATTTGACCAGCTGATACGGACGCTGAGCGACACGCTGGGGCTTACTGTCGTGATGGTGACCCATGATCTCGACAGCCTGTATTCCATCAGCGACCGCGTGGCCGTGGTTGCGGATCAGAAAATTGTCGAGGTTTCGCCAATCGCGGAACTTGAGAGGTCTGACCATCCTTGGATCAGGGCGTTTTTGGGAGGGCGGGCGGAGCGCGCCAAGGAAAGGAACCGCTAATGGAACGCGACGCGAACTACGGTCTGATTGGGGGCCTGACGCTGGCTCTGCTAGCGGCGGCTTTCGGCTTCATCCTCTGGCTCGGTCAATCCCAATTCGCGCGTGATTTCGACGAGTATCGGATCATTTTCGATGGTCCTGTCCGCGGGCTGAGCGAGGGAGGCGAGGTGCAGTTCAACGGAATTCCGGTGGGAGAAATCACGCGTATTAGTCTTGATCCCAGAAATCCAAACAGGGTGCTTGCAGGAGTGCGCCTGCGCGAGGATACGCCTGTGCGCGTCGATTCTACCGCCGCGACGGAGTCGCAAGGCATAACCGGCGGAAGCTACATCCAGATCAGTGCGGGGACGCCCTCTAAGCCGTTGTTGAAGGAGGTTTCCAAGGAAGCGCTCCCAGTGATTAAGGCGGAAAAAAGTTCGCTACAATCCCTGATGGATGGAGGTGGCGCATTGTTGGCGGATGCTTCGCAGGCCCTGGAAAGGGTCAACCGGACCTTGTCCGACGAGAATATCGAAAATGTTTCGGCTGCTATTGCGAATGTAACAGCTACCACGGCGGAATTGCGATCTAGTCGCGGAATGTTCAGCAAGGCTGAACAAGCGTTTGCACGCCTGGACCGGGCGGCGGCCGATATCGAGGCCGCGGCCGCATCGGCGCGCACGGCGATCGATGGCGACGGTCGCAAGACGTTTGCCGATGTCTCGGCAGCCGCTCGAGATCTTCGAGAGGGGATCGCCGAGGCGAGGGTGGTCATTCACAGGCTTGATGACGCCGCGAGTGGATTGGCGGCGCCCGACGGCTCCGGGATTGCTGCAACTTTGAAATCGCTCGATAGCGCGGCGCAGGAAATCGAGCAGCTCGCCGGCCAGCTACGACGGACCCCTCGTGAAAGGAAGCTCCCCCAATGAAAACGATCTCTGCAAGAATGTTTTTGCTGATGGGCGCGCTAATTTGCCTTTCTGGTTGCGGGAATATTCTGGGAACTGGCGGCAAATCGACGTTGTACCGGATCAGTAGCACGCCCGTACCGGAGCGTGAAATTGCACGACAGTGGATTCCGGTGTATATTACGCGACCGACGCTTCCGCCTGGGGCCGATGGAGACAGGATCCTCACGATCGAGAATCGCGAAGTCACGTATCTGGCCAAAGCACGGTGGATGAGGCCTGCGCCCGAGATGATCCGCGAGGCTATTGCCGGAAGCGTAGCGCGCAAAATCGATCACGCATATATCCCTGTCCAGAGCGTTGCTTCCGATCATTACGTCCTATCCGCACGGCTTTCTTCTTTTGCAGCCTATTACGACCAGGGGCCCGACGCGGCCCCGATCATTCGCATCGCCGCGCAAGTGGAACTAAGCCGATCCAAAGAATCGGAACCACTGGCAGTCACGCGCATCGTCCTTGATAGGTCAGCAAGTGCAAATAGCGTTTCGAGTATCGTCGAAGCCTTTGATCGCGCGAGCCTTGAAATGGCCGACGAAATCGCGAGTTGGACGGCTGCGGCGATCAACTAGCGTGAAGCCAATGGAAACTTAGTCGGGACAACGGCCCAGCCCAAGATGAAGCGGGAATGTTATGGGTGGCTCCCCTTCAGGGAGGGGCGGCAGCCGTACACAAATAGATCGACAGCTTGCCTCATTCGGGCTGAAGAGGTTTCATTGTGACTGGTCACTCCCACTCCAAGAGCGGCCCGACGAAAAGGTGACAAAATGACGCTGGAGATAAACTGCTCCGCAGCAAAATTCGCGTCTGACACCCTGATTTCTCCCCTCTCCTCGGCTTTGCGCAAGACCTCTGCCACCAATCTCGTCGTGCGTCCTACGCCGAATTCGTAAAGGTTTCGCGCTAAAGCGGGAAAACGTGCAGCCTCAGCCATTACAACGCGTTCCAACGCGACGTGAATGTCGGTAAGCATCCAGGATAGCAGTTCATCGGACAGCTCTTCAAGCTCGAGCCGAACGTCGCCATGTTCGGGAACGTGCTGTTCAAGGAAGGAGAGCCGATCCTCGATTTCCATGAGTATTGCCGCTTCGAAAAGCAGCTTTTTGTCCCCGTAACGGGCGTACAACGTGCGCTTGGAGATGCCTGCTTTTGCAGCAATCCGTTCAGCCGTTGAACGACCGAATCCGTCGGCAAAGAAGACATCGCGGGCGACACGGAGAATTTTCCTCGAAAGTGCTTGCGAGGCTTGTCGAGTGGGCCTCCCTGTTCGTCCGGAAGCTGGTTCTTTGGTTTTTTGGGTCGACGCCATGCCTCATCTTGGCCATACCTTGACCGCGCTGCAAGCGTAGAGCGCTTTGCCTTGGACAGCCCGACCGAGATTGCCCGGGCTTATGCAAGACTCACGAGGCCCGCTGAAATTATCCCGCCTGAAAGGATCGCTGCCATTCGCACGGAATGGACGCAGTGTGATCTCATCTAGGCGAGTTGGTTACGATACGCTTCGCGTAAGGCCTTTTTGTCGATCTTTCCCGTTGCAGTGAGCGGTACTGTCGCGAACAGGATGTCGTCCGGCAGCCACCAACGAACAACCTTCGTCTCCAGATGCGCGCGAATTGCGTCGGCTGTGACGGCTTGACCTTCATGCGTTTCGATCACGAGAAGGGGGCGCTCTTCCCATTTTGGATGATATACGCCAACGACCGCCGGGACCCGGACGCCGGGGTACCCAACCGCCGCATTCTCGATATCAATCGAGCTGATCCATTCGCCCCCGGACTTGATCACATCTTTCTCGCGGTCGGTCAGCCGGAGAAAGCCGAAGCGATCGATCGTACCGATGTCCCCGGTGTCGTACCAGCCATCGCTCCCGGCGCCCTCAATATCGGGGAAATAGCGATCGACGACCCACGGTCCGCGGACCTGGAGCGCACCCGCCTGCTCACCGTCCCAGGGGAGCGGCGTGCCATCGCCGTCGATAATGCGCAGTTCGATGCCAAATTGCATGCGACCCTGCTTCGTCAGCGGGAGGTCGTTCGCGAAATCCTCGCCTTCGGCCATCAGGAGCGGGGAGGGCGTCGAAATCACGCCGAGCGGATTGGTTTCGGTCATGCCCCAGAGCTGCAGCACAGTGACACCATATTTGGCTCGGAATGTCTCGGCCATCGCCCGGGGGACGGCCGAGCCCCCAATCACGAGGCGCTTGAGATTGCCGACCCCCGTCCCCGTAGTGTCGAGATGAGCGAGGTACAAGGTCCAGATCGTCGGCACACCACCCGAAAAGGTGACGCCCTCTTCGTTGATCAGGTCGGCAAGACTGGCACCGTCCATCCTGTCACAAGGAAGCACTAGCTTGCAGCCGTTGATCGCTGCCGTGAAGGGAAGTCCCCATGCCGTTGCATGATACATGGACGAGCAGGGCATGATGACATCAAAAGCGCTGAACCCGAAGGCACTGCTTAGACCGGCCGCCATCCCGTGAAGAACGATTGAGCGGTGGCTGTATAGGACGCCCTTGGGGTCGCCCGTCGTCCCCGAAGTGTAGCAAAGAAATGCGGCTGCCTTTTCATCGAAGCTCATCCAGGTGAGGGCTCCGTCCTCGCTTGCCAGCAACGCTTCGTAGTTCAACGTGTCGGCAACATCTGGCGCGATCGTTCCGCGCTCCGCGAGAAGGACATAGCGCTCGATACCCGGAAGGAGAGGACGCAGCCGTGCGACGAGCTCGGCTAGATTGGGCTCGAAGAAGAGAATGCGGCTCCCTGCATGAGCGATAGTGAAGGCGATCTGCTTGTCGCTGAGACGCGGGTTGGCGGTGTGCAATACGGCGCCCATGCCCGGCGCCGCATAGAAGAGTTCGAGGTGGCGGTGGGAGTGTTCCAGGCGAGCGAGGAGACGCCGTCGCCCGTCGCAATCCCGAGGACGCCAAGGGCCTGCGCAGCCTGACGCGCACGCTGATCGCAGCGGTGCCAGTCATACCGCCAAACCGGCTCCACGACAGCCTTCGAGACGATCTCCCTCTTGCCGTGCGCGCGCGCTGCATATTCCAATATTCCGCTGATCAGCAGCGGCGCGTCCTGCATCAATCCCCGCAACATGCTGCATCCTTCTTCGCCCCACTGCGCCGTCGCGCGCACGGTTCCGCCTCTCGGTTCCGATCGCCGCGCTGGCTGTCAATGTCCGTCATCATGCTGGCCCATGGGCAAACTCCACGGGCCGCGATTGCATTCAGCCAGCAATTCTCAATGATCATATTGCAGCGGCACGGCTTAGGTTCGATCGCCCCCGAGATGTTCTCGCCCGCGTTTCAAATTATTCACTCGCTGGTTTCAGCAACAGCGACAGGAACCGCCAATCGGACCAATCACCTTTTTTCCCCGCCGCTAAGGCGGCAATGTCGAGTTTCGCCTGCCTCACGATCGTAAGCCGAAGCGACGGAATGATATAGAGGCGTTGATCGCCCGCGCCGGCGGCGACGACCATATCCGCCGGTAGTTCGGCGGCATGACTGGTGATATCGGTGGACCGAGTAACAATATCGACAGCCGGCGTGCTACGGGGTAGCCACCAAGTGAGACCGTAGGCAGGATTGACCTGGCTACCCTGGAACATCTCGCCGAATGTCGCTTCGTCGACAAGTGGCCTGCCTTCGAGCTTTCCGCCCCCGCGGACGAACTCGCCGATCTTCGCCCACTCGGATGCGGCCAGCACTAGGCCCTGCGGCATGAGCGGTGCGCCATCGGGGCCGCTGCGCCAATCGCCGACCGTTACGCCTAGCGGCATTAGAATGCGACGCTCGATATAATGGCGAGGGTTGCCGTCCTCGCCTTTGGCGACGAGCTTTCGGCGCATGATTTCGCCGACGACTTGCATCGGAGCAGGGCCATACTGGAATTTCCCGCCCGGTGCCGCCGCGAGCGGTGCCTTGACCGAGTCCAAATACCCTTGGGGTCTCCCGACGGTTGAGGCCTGACCACCTGTCATCGACAGCAGTTGGCGAAGCGTGATCTGTTCCTTTTCGGCGTCGCCCTTCCACTCAGCGAGCGTCTCTGATGCCCGCTCGTCGAGCGTCAAAAGCCCGTCCTGTACGGCCGCCGCCGCCATCAGCCCGACAAGACTCTTGGTGCCCGACCAGAGTTCCTGCGGTGTCGCAATATCTGCAGAACGGCATCGAACCTCGCCATCCTCAAGGATCAGCAGCGCCACGCCAGAGTTTGCCTCGGAATAGGCGATCGCCGCGGCACAGCCGGGAAGAGGAGCGGGTTCGCCTGCCGTGGCCGGCTGTGCCGCAACGGCTGCTGCGAAAAAGAGGATGGTGCGCTTCAAGTTCCGACTCCCATTTTCTGGTGCTTGTCATTCTCGATATTATCGATAATAATTTCATTCGCAATCATCGATTGCTCGCGTGCACTGTCCGATTAGGATGGTGCCGGTAGCAGGGAAAGCCGAACGGAGAGAAATGGGCGCGACGAAGACCGAAGACGACAGTGCACCGACTCAAGACCGCGTCATTGCGCGTCTCTTGACTGACGACATCGTCGAATGGCGCATCCAGCCGGGATCGTGGCTGCGCGAGCGCGAAATCGCCGCGCGCTTCGGGGTGAGCCATGCGCCCGTGCGCGAAGCATTCCGTCATCTTGCGCGGATCGGTCTCGTGAAGGTGGTCCCGTGGCGCGGAACCTATGTGATCGATATCGACGAGCATGCCGCGAACGAGGTCTATGAGCTGTGGAAATCCCTGTTCGGTGTAGTTTGCCGCCTGGCTGCGGTCGAGATGACGGATCGCGACGGGCGCGAACTGATGCACCGTCTGGTCGAATATAAGGATGTCACCCAGCGCACCGAAAATACGTTCGAGCATATCAAAGTCTCGAACCGCATCGGCCGCTTCATCGCCAAGCGGAGCAATGCGCCGCTCGCGCTGGAGCTCCTCGACCGGGTCGCGCTGCTCGCGCGCTGGCAGCACAATGTCTATACCGACAGCTATATCGAGACGCATGGCAATGACGCCGCGAAGCGATCGGCCATCCTCTACGACGCGCTTTGCCGCCATATCGTCACGCGCGATGGCGATGCCGCCGATGCGGTGGCGCGCGATCTGATCGGCGTTACTCAGAATAGTTTCGGGCGCGCACTCGAGGAATATAAGGCCCGGCACGCAAAGACTAAGCCCAGCCGCCGCCGCGCAAAAGTGACATGAGCCGCCTCCCGACCGACCGCCGCACGTTGCTTAAGGCGGGCCTCGCGGCGCCGATCGCATTGCAGGTTAACTCCGCTGCCGCTGTATCTCGGGATTTGACCATGTTCGGCTCCGAACGCCTCTTCACCGACGTCCAAAGCTATACCGAGGCCGGCAACAAGCAGTCGGGCGGCGAGGGCGATCGTTGGACCGCCGACTGGACAGCGAAGCGGCTGTCCAGTGCCGGATTCGAAGTCGAACGCCAGACGTTTGACGTGCCTTGGTTCGAGGCCTCGCGCTGCGACCTCAGGCTCGGCGACATCACGATACCGCTCGTCGCACAACCGCTCGCCATCGAAACCGGCGAGGCTGGACTCGCTGCGCCGCTGCGCCTCGCAGAAATTCCTGAACGCCTCGACGGCGCGATCGCCGTAGTGCGCCTGCCTTTCCGCCGCTGGTCGAGCCTCGTAGATCGTGCAGCGCGCGAGCCGCTCGCCGATGCGCTTGCGCGCGGTGCGAGCGGGGTCATTCTCATTACGACCGGGCCGACGGGCGAGGCCTTGCTCCTCAATGTCCCGGCCGGTCATCCCGTATCGGAAAAGCCACTTGCCTTGCTCGCGCCGCGACTCGCCGCCCCGGTGATTGAAGCCGCGCGCCACGGTGCCGCGGCGAAATTAGCGCTGCGCGGGCGCGGTGGGGCTCGGGCAGCTCAGAATATAATCGGGCGACTCGTTCGCTCCGGCCGCCCTTGGCTCGTCGTCTCGACGCCGCGTTCAGGCTGGACCGATTGCGCCGGCGAGCGGGGGCCGGGCATCGCGATGTGGCTCGCGCTCGCCGACTGGATGCCCCGAGCGTTTCCCCAGCACAGCCTGCTCTTTCTGTGCAACAGCGGGCATGAATATGAGAATCTCGGTGCGAGCCATATCGCCGACAAGTTTGGTCCAGCCCCCAGCGAGACGGCTTTCTGGTTGCATCTCGGCGCCAATGCCGCAGCACGTGACTATCAGGAAATGCCGGGGCGCTTGCTGCCGCTGCCGAGTGCCGATCCCTATCGTTTTCTCATGACATCGCCCGAATTCGTTGCGCGTGCGCGCGAGATATTCAAAGGCCAGCCAGGGTTGGAAATGGCCTATCCTTCGGCGGAAGGCACAGCGGGCGAACTCTCGGAAGTGATAAAGGCCGGCTACACACGTCATGCTGGCATCTTTGGCGCACACCGTCATCACCACGCTGTGACCGACGATTTATCTACCGTCACACCTGACCCGCTTGCCGCTACGGCGCGGGGCGTCCGCGACCTGCTGAGCGCCGTCGTCTCCTAAACCCGTGACCCACGTGCAATGACATTGCGCTTTCCGGCTTGACTCGCTCGCGTTTTCTGCACAAAATTATCGATAATAATTGCGATAACAAAATGGGGAGAGTGACCATGGGACGCAGGGCGAACCTTCTTTTCTGCACGGCCGCAATTTGGGTAGCCGTCGCTCCGCCTGCTTTCGCGCAAGACAGACCGCCCGAAGCTCTTCCGGACGCGGCGGAAGCGAACGATGACGGCGCGATCGTCGTGACGGCGCGGCGCCGCGAGGAGCGGCTCGCCGACGTTCCTACAGCCGCTTCTGTCATCGATATCACCTCACTCACCGATCGCGGCGGCGCAAGCGGCAGCGGCGAATTGCTAGCAGACCAGCCGAGCGTCAGGTTCAACAATCTCAGCTCATCGATCACTTCCGAGATTTCGATCCGCGCCTCGTCGACCGCGCGCGCGACCAATGGCGATCCCAGCGTCGGCCTGTATCGCAACGGTGCCTATATCGCCGGTGGTCCCGTGGGCGGGCGAAACTTCACCCGCCTCGATCTCCTCGATATCGGCCGGGTCGAGGTGCTGCGGGGGACACAGGGCGCACTCTATGGCCGCAACGCGGTCGGCGGCGCGATCAATATCATTTCGGCCGAGCCCGAATTCGATCTCTCAGGCTGGGCGAGTGCGCGCTACGGCTTCGAGAATAACAGCTTCCAGACGCAAGGCGCGATCAATGTTCCGCTTGCCGAAGGTCTTGCGATCCGTCTCAGCGGCGATCTCGTCGAGCAGGACAAGGGCTTCTTCTACAATCCGGACAACGACGTCTATTTCGACCAACAGAAGGGTCATGGTCTGCGCGGCCAGATCCGTCTCAAACGCGGACCCGTCGACGCGATCATCATGGCCGAGACCCAGCGGCTGACGACCCCGGCGGTTCATTATCAGATTTCCATCCCCGCCGGCACGCCAGGCTTCCCGGGGGGATATACCCAGGATCGCTTCCGCTATCCCTGGAACACGGCGCCCCGTGCCAGCCAGGATGTCGATGGACTGCAGGCGATTATCCGCGTGGACTTGGGCGGCGCCGACCTCACCTCGACAACATCCTTTCGCAAGCGCCACTCGGAATATGACCTTGACAATGACGCGGTGAGCCCGGCCGAACTTGCGCGCGCGCGCGCTGCAGGTCAGATCGGGGCGCTAACCCCGCTCGACCCGAGCGGCGCCTCCTATGTCGTCGACACCACCGACAATTTCTCGCAGGACATCCATGTGACGGGCGCGAGCGACCGTCTGACCTGGCTCGTGGGCGCCGAGATGCTGCTGCTCGACAGCGATTTCTCCGTGACGACGACGCGCACGCCGACGCTTGCCAATCCTTCTCCGGGCAACATCGCCCCCGCCCGGCTCCATTTCGAAAGCTATGCGGCTTATGGTTCGCTCGGTTTCGATATCACCGACAGCCTCAACTTGACCGGCGAGCTCCGCTATACACGCGACAGCCGGAGCATCAGCGCGCGGCTCTATGATCTCGCGACAGGCCTGCCAACAGGCGGGTCATCGCGGATTATCGACGACAACATCAGCGCCGACAATCTCTCCTACAATGCGACGCTTTCGTACAAACTTACTCCAAATATTCTCGCCTATGGCAAGGTCGGCAGCAGCTACCGCGCCGGCGGTTTCAACACGCGCCTGTCCGATCCCCGCGCTCCGAGCCCGGTACAGGTACTGTTCGGCAACGAAAGCAGCACCTCCTATGAGGTCGGCATCAAGGGCAGCCCGGTGCGGCGCGGCTATTTCGCAATCGCGGGATATTATACCGAGCTCAAGGATCTGATCGCGCAGGTCGACGATGGATGCGCGCTGACCAACGCGGCCTGCCCGGTCGCCGCGGTCGCCTATCTCACTAATGCCGGTAATGCGAAGAGCTGGGGTATCGAGGCAGAATATAGCCACGGATTCGACCTTGGAGAAGGCGACGGCCGCCTCGCGCTCAGCGGCTCGCGGCAGGGCGGCAAGGTCAAGACGGGCCGATACGACGGTCTCGATCTCGCGCAGGTTCCCGACTGGCTCGCCTCGGCGAACCTCAATCTTCGCTATCCGGTCACCGGCGACGTTGCCTTGACGAGCAATGTGCTTGTCAGCGGACAATGGGGTGGCAAGCAGGAGCTGACCGCAACGTCGGTCGACCTCGACAATTATGTCCTCGTCAATCTTCGCATCGGCGTCGACTTCGGAAAGGTCAATGTGAGCGCCTTCGCGAACAACCTCTTCGACAAGCTCTACTATGTTGCCCAGGCGCCGACGATCAACCGTTACAGCCAACCCCGGGTGATAGGCGTCGAGGGCCGCATTTCTTTCTAGGGGATATGCTTGCCCGCGGCCTGCGGCCGCCAGCCGAGACGAAAGGGACGGCGAAATGCGGCAATGGGTCATGGCAGCATGTGCTGGAGCCGCGACGCTGCTCGCTTCAGCATCCGCCGCGGCGGCGGTTGCCCCTCCGCAAGCGACGCTGGCGCAGGGGCGACTAACGGGCGCTGCAGAGGCAGGAGTCGAGCGTTTTTTCGATATTCCCTTCGCTGCGCCTCCCGTAGGCGCGCTCCGCTGGCGCGCGCCGCAGGCTCCGCCGCGCTGGGCGGGTATTCGCAATGCCGCGAAGTTCGGACCCGCTTGCCCGCAGATGGTGCGGCCTGCGCTCGTCGCCGGTGGAGTAGCGGATGATCAATCCGAAGACTGCCTACAGCTCAATATCTGGCGCCCGGCCGGCGCGCGGAAACTTCCCGTCATGGTCTGGATCCATGGCGGTGCGCATGTCATCGGGTCGGGTACGTTCCCGGCTTTCGACGGTACAGCCTTCGCAAGGCAAGGGGTCATTCTTGTCACGATCAACTACCGGCTCGGCGCACTCGGCTATTTTGCCCACCCGGCTCTGAGCGCAGCCAAGCCGCGTCGCGAGGCGCTCGCCAATTATGGCCTCATGGACCAGATGGCCGCCCTTCGCTGGGTCCAGAAAAATATCGCAGCCTTTGGTGGCGATCCGGGGAAGGTCACTTTGTTCGGCGAGTCCGCGGGGGCAATCGGCGTGACGACGATCCTCGCCCACTCCGAAGCCAAGGGCCTGTTCGCGCGCGCCATCGTACAGTCGGGCGTCGGCCTACTCGACCCGCGCCCGCTTATCGAGCAGGAAGCGCTAGGCACGGCATTGGCGGCTCGCGCCGGCGCGCCGCCTTCGGCGACGATCGACGCGCTCCGGGCGCTTTCGGCCGACGCGCTCGTCGCGGCCGGCGATGTCCGGACGCCGGGCGCGATGGTCGGCCCCATTCTCGACGGCGAGCTGGTGCGCGAAGCGCCATGGCGCGTTTTTGCGCGCAGTGAGCCGATCGACGTGCCGCTCCTCGTCGGCGCTAACAGCAACGAAGCCAGCGTAATCCTCGCCATGGGCGTGCCGCCGGCGGCCGCGCTCACCTATCTCGGGCCCGACCAGGCGGCGGGCCGCGCCGCCTATGGCACCGGGCTCGCCGATGACGAACTGGCCCGCCAAATTCTGGGCGACGCCTGGTTCGTCGCACCGTCGCGATGGCTCGCGGCGCGGACGTCCGCCGGCGCGCCGTCCTACCTCTATCATTTCGACTATGTTGCAGCAGCGCGCCGCGATCGGGCGAAGGGCGCCGGGCATGGCTCCGAAATTCCCTATATTTTCGGGACGCTGGGCTATTTCGCTTCGCTCGCCGGCCCCGTCGACGACGAGGATCGCCGCTTCGGCGAAGGCGTGTCCGCCTGCTGGGTCGCTTTCGCGAAGAATGGCGTACCCGACTGCGCGCTGGTGCCTGACTGGCCCCGGTACCAGCCGACTGACGACCGTCTCGCACATCTCGCGCCCCGGTCAGCCGTCGTCGCCGGTTTTCGCAAGGCGCAACTCGACCACCTGCTGAAAATCCATTTCGCGGCAGGCCAACCCAGGCCTTAGCCCGCTCGGCCAAACAGGCCCACCGTTTCGAAACGTGCAACGAAGCTGGGAGAGATAAAATGTCTGGACGACGGAAATCGATATGGCTTGCCGCCGGCGCCGCATTGGTCGGCGTAGCGGTTTTTGCGGCGCAAAGTGGCTTCGGGAGCAGCGACGGCGGCGAAACGCGTCCGATGGTCCAACTGCCACCCGCGCCGTCCGCCGCCAAGGCGACGGCATCCGCTGCGTCGGCGCTCGCGACCGCAAGCCTCACAACGACCGTCGGCGGTTACACCTATGACTGGACAGCGCTGAAGGCCGCGATCGTCGCTGACACCGAAGTCGCTAGTGGCTATTTCATTGTCGGGAACGCGTCCGATCCCACTTATCTTTTCGAATTCGACAAGGGCAGTTTTGGCATCGACCGGGTGACACCGCTCGCCTCGGCTTCCAAATGGTTTGCTGGCGCGCTCGGCATGCGCATGGTGCAGGCGGGCATTGCCACGCTCGACGATCCGATGCGGCCACCACTCGCCTTCTGGACGACGAGCGGAACGAAGAAGGATGTCAAACTCAAGCATACGCTGTCGATGACATCGGGCTTTAATGCGAGCCCGCTCGTCGGCGGCTGCCAGCTTCTCCCGACTTTTGGTCTCTATAACTGCGCCAAGAGCATCCACGACCTGCGCTACGACATCCTGCGCCCGGGCAATGCGCCTGGTGCTCAATATAGCTACGGTCCTCACGGCATTCAGGTCGCAGGGGCGTATTTGGAGGCCAAGGATACAAGCATAGAACCAGGAACGTCGCCAGCACGCGAGCGGAACTTCCACGAACTGTTTGCGCAGCACGTCACCATCCCGCTCGGGATGTCAAGCACCACGTGGTACGATCCCCACCCCCCCGCGACCGTCCCAACCAATCCGTGGGTGGCCGGCGGCGCCTTCTCCACGCCGCGCGACTATGCGAAACTGCTGCGCGCGTTCCTCGGCGGCAGCTTCATCACCAACATGACGGCCTTCACGCAGCCGCGCACGATCGGACTGCCGCGTGTTTTCGTTCCGGCGAGCACAGTGAACTGGGAATATGCGCTCGGCTCCTTCGTCGAATGCGACACGCCCTCGGCGTGCGCGACGTCGAAGATCAACTCTTCGCCCGGCGCCTATGGCTGGACCGGCTGGATCGATCGCGAGACCGGCTATTATGCCCTGATCGCGACCGAAATATCGAGCGGAGGCGACCGCAAGGGCGTCGAGCTCGAGCAGGTCATGCAGGATCTGATCGAGGATGCGATTGCGAACCGCACTCCGGCGCCCTGACCCGATCGGCAAAACTTCGCCTATGGTGCCTGGGCCAGGCCGCGCCGTGAGGTAGCGGTCTGGCTCAACGGAGGGGGCTGGACACCGCGTGGTTGTGCTGACAGCCGGCTTTCGAAGGGCATGAAGGACCGCTTTCTCGATCATGGAGCGGTTCAATACGAACGCGAGTAGAGCAAGTAGAACCGAAGGCGGACCATCTCGCCCTGCGCATCTTGCTCGAGCGTTCGGCGCGACGCATGACAGCGCCAAACGCGGTGCCGCAACTATGCCCTAAGACTTAGTTCCGCTCGATAACTCGCCGCAGCCGATCAGCGATGATCAAAAGGTCGCCGAGGCAGGACCGCACCAGCACGATGGCTGCGAGAAGTGCCACGACTCTTGCGCGATGGTCAGGCGACGTAAGCACCTCTACCACTCGCTATCAAGGTTCCGTCTGCAGACACAATCCGCGTCCCGGCTATGCTTATCTGCCGACCCAGTTTGACCGGCCTGCCGATCGCCCGCATCAGCCCTGGCAAGGCCGGTCGGTGAAAATCGACGTGCAAGTTTGCCGTAGCCCGCGCAGACCCTCCCATGGCAATGACCGTGTAAAGGCCGGTAAGATCGATCAGCGCCGATAAAATGCCACCATGCGCTGCGCCGACCGTCGGATTTGAGATTATTTCGTCTCGCCAGGGCATTGAGATCACCAACTCGTCGGTGCCGACCTCGGCGATCCTGAGCCCGAGCCAGCGGTGGAAAGGCGCAAGCAACAGCAGCTCCCCCAGTTCCTCAAGCCCAGGGGCGACCCGTGGGGCGTTCATGACTTCATCTCCATTTCATGGGTGCTGAGCAAAAACTCCACAATTGACTTGCCAAACGCGTCATTCTCGTCGCCCACCACCATATGGGTCGCATTCGCGATGTCGCTATATGCCATATGCGGGACCAATCTTCGGAAATGCTTGACGGCTTCCAGCGAAACTAGGTCGCTCGACCCACCGCGGATCAGATGCACAGGCAAGGCTAAACTGGCAGCGGCGGCGCTCAGTTCGCTGCGGCCATTGTCGCTTGAGACACCGCCTTGCCGCGTAACTCCTTCGATGAAGGTCGGGTCCCAATGCCAATAGAAGCGCCCATCGTCCTTGCGGCGCAGATAGTGGGCGAGCCCAGGCGAGGCCTTCCGGCTAGGCCGATGGGGCAGATAGTCGGAAATGACCTCAGCGGCCTCCTCCACCGACGCAAACCCTTCGCGCGCATGGGCCGCCATGAAACCGACCACGCGGGCAACGCCGCTCGGTTCCATCTGCGGCGTGACGTCGACCAAGGTAAGCGATCCAAAACTCCCCGGTGCGCGGTTTCCCTCCGCAATGATCCCAGCCAGCCCCCCAAGCGATGCGCCGATCATCGCCGGCTTTCTTCGCATCGCCGCAGCGATCTCAACGAGATCGGCCGCGAAATCGGAAATGTCATAAGCCCCATCACTGGCCCAAGCGCTCTCGCCGTGCCCGCGCATATCGACGGCGATCGTCCGAAAACCGTGGCTCGCGAGTTGACGGGTCACCGACTTCCACGCCCGGCGGGTCTGGCCGCCGCCGTGCGCCAAAATCACCGGAAAGCCCAGTTCCGGTCCATCGATCGACGCCGCGATTGCATGGCCCGCTTTTCCCGCAAGCGTGATCGTCCGATCATACATTCAGGCATCATACTGTATCATATCTTACAGTAAAGCATGTTCATATGCCGATAGTGGCTTTACAGTTTCAGCCGATGGTCGACTTTCGCAGCACCAGCGATGCTTCTCTCGGGAAAAGTCTTCTGACGGACTCAGACGAGTTTGTCTTTGTCATCGAAGAAGTGCCACGCAAACTTCGCCGCTTGTTCGACGCCTCAATGGCGCGCTTCGGATTGACCCGAACCCAGTGGCGCGCGCTCGTCTATATTTATCGGACCCCGGGCATTACCCAGACCGATCTCGCCAAATGCTCGAACTGGAGCGTGCCAGCGTTGGCCATGTTGTCGACCAGCTGGAAAGAATGACGCTCGCGGAACGGCGCGCTGCCAAGGGCGACCGGCGCGTCTGGGAGCTTCATCTCTTACCCCGAGCGATCGAAATCCTGCCCCAGCTGCGCGCCGAAGCCGACATGATCTACGCGCGGCTGCTCCATATGATTTCACCGACTGAAATACGCGCGGTCCGCGCATTGCTGACGAAAATGTCAGGCAATCTCGAAAGCGGATCGGAAGACATGCCTCCTCGATAGAAGCATTGAAAGATTTGAAATGGCCGACGCCATTCATCGTCAGCAAGCCGATTTCCCCAATTGGCGCCGCTCGCGTTTGCGGCGGCGCACCGCCGCCGTTCTGCCCCCTCTGCACCAAATCGCCAGCACTGACGACTAACGAATTGCGAATATGGCGGCAGGGAGCCCTACCTAACCTCTTGTCGTGTCAGCAAAATCGTCCGACCGAGCCGGCGATCTTTCGGCGGTGAGGGCTCTTCCTCGAGGCAGACCGCTCTTGGCTTCGCATGCCAACGCCAATTGACCGACGAGCCATTTTGTGCAACGTGTTGTCTACTAGGAAACGAATCTCTGCTTGGAGACCGACATGGCTCAACCCGAGCGCTTCATGCGAGGACAGAGTGCCGGTGGCTGCGCTTGTGGCGACGGGCCGGTCTTTGAAGTGAGGCTGGGCGCCGACGGTCAGCCTCTGGCATTCGCCGACGCCTATCCCAACGCGCTTCCAATCCTGAAGAGGCTCGCACGCGGTCGGGTACCGAACAAGCTAGTGCTTCCCCTTTCGGCGGATCGCCCGACACGACACGTCTGATATCGGGGCAGCGGGGACTACCAGATCGCTCTCGACGGGCTCGCCGAAGCCGGCCGCTCTTTGCCTCGGGCCCTGCGCGTTGAAGGATCGAACGTTCGCGACGAGCGGGCGATAACAACCCTATGCTGCCAGGTGCCGCTCAGCACATCGCCCCGGTCATGACGACACCCCTCTCGGGACTCGCGATAAGGCTTGCCCCGAATCAAAACAAACAGTACAGACTGACTGATCATTGGATTTGAGGTGGCAAATGCTGGAGCAGCTACGGTTCGTACGGATCCCGGTTCAGTCGCTTAGCGAAGCCACGCGGCTCGCCGTTGATACCGTCGGCCTGCAGCACAGCGAACGGTTGCCGGAAGCCGAACGGTTCCGTTCTGACTCTCGGTCCTATTGCCTGGAGTTCGACGGTTCCGGGAGCAGCCTCCGGCCCAGCGTGGCGGTGTCGCTGAGAACCGTCGAGCAGCTGCAGGAAGTCTCCGGGAAACTCAGGGAGCGAAATTGGGATGTCGAGGCGATCCCTCACGATCTGTGTCGAAGCCGCCGCTATCACGCGGGGCTCGCCTGTCGCGACCTAAGCGGCAATCTCATCGAGCTGGTCGTTCGGGCCGAGGAGAGCGGCGAGCGATATTTTCCATCGCGCGATGCGGGAATTGTCGGCCTGTCACACGTGATCCTCGGCAGCCGGGACCCGGCGTCTGACGCCGCTGTGTGGGTGGACACCCTCGGAGCGCGGATCACCGATCGGGTGGGCGACGCAATCTACCTCGGCTGGGACGATCAGCATCACAGGATCATGATTGTGCCGAGCAAGCGCGAGAGCTTCCTCGTCGTGGGGTTTGAGGTCGAGAGCATCGACGCCGTGATGCAGTCGAAATATTTTCTCCTTGACCGGCAGGTCGGCATTGTCCGCGGCCCAGGCAAGGAACCCGCGAGCGGTGAAGTGTTTCTGACCTTCAGCGGGCCCTCGCCCGACAGCTATTTCACCTATTCGACCCGATCGGATCCGTCGCCCGTCGGACGCCGGCCACGGCAGTTTGCCGATTCTCCCGCCTCGCTATGCAGTTGGGGTTCGACCTCCAACCTCGAAGAATTGGGAGGAACGTTGCCATGACCATCAACATCATTGACATCGCTTATACTCGTCTCAAGACACCGGATGTCGCGGCCGCTACCGATTTCGCCACGCGAATACTTGGCCTGGAGCCTGTCGATCGCGCGGTTGATCGCCTGTCGTTTCGCTCCGATAGTCGCATGAGCACGATGAGCTACGAGATCGGCGACCCATCCGAAACGATTGTCGGCTTCGAATTGGCGAATGGGGAGGATCTCCTCAATGCGGCGAAAACGCTCGAAGCATTAGGGTATGAGGTGTGCTACGGTTCGCATGAGGAACGCGAGCAGCGGCACGTTTCCGAATTCATAGCCTTTCGTGACCCCAGCGGGGGACGCATCGAATTCGCGGTTTCGCCGCAGATCGGTGGCAATGGCGCGCAGCTGTCTCGCGACGCGGGAATTACGGGTTTCAGTCACGTCGGTCTGTTCAGCCGGGATCCCGGTCGCGATGAGCATTTCTGGACCCAAATATGCAATGCACGCGTCAGTGACCGGGTAGGCGAGCTCCCGCTGCTCCGTCTGAGCCAGATTCACCACAGCATCGCGCTCGTCCCCGCAGACCGGTGCGGTATCCAGCACATCAACCACCAGGTTCAGTCGATCGACGATGTGCAGCGCAGCTACGCGCTGCTTAGCCAGCATAAGGTTCCCATCGTCTTCGGACCCGGCCGGCATCCGACTTCGGGCGCGCGGTTCGTATATTTCGAGGGTCCCGACGGGATGGTCTTTGAATATTCCGTCGGCGTGCGCGAGGTCGACGAAGAGACCTACAGGGAACGCCAGTTCGGCTTTGAACCGAAGAGCTTCTGCATGTGGGGCGCAACCCCGAAAATCAAGGAGTTGTCCACATAGACTTGGGCCCCGGTGGGCAGCGGGCATGGGATGAATGTGACCGCATCGCGAGGTGACGCGGGCGGCGAAATAGCAAAGAGAAAGGATGGGAGATGACGGTTCCGGAGGCTTATCTTCAAGACATTGTCTGGCCGGCAAATTTTAACGAAATCCCCAAGGAGATTTTCGTCCGGCAAGACCTCTACCAAGCCGAGATCGACCGGATTTTCCGTGGAGCCGAGTGGCATCCCGTTGCGCACGAAAGCGAAGTGCCGCACCCGGGGGACTTCAAAACCTGCAATCTTGCGGACGTCCCCCTGCTCATCATCCGCGGCGACGACGGACGGGTCAGGGCATTCTTCAACGCCTGCTCACATCGCAGCACCCAGATCGAGGTAAAGCCTTCGGGCAATCGAGCCGAATTCGAATGCCCCTATCATCGGTGGCTGTTCAACAAAGAGGGCGAGTTGGTCGGCTGCCCCAATCAGCGCGAATTCATCCCCGGTTTCGACAAGAAAGACTATCCGCTGACCCAGCCGCGGCAGGAATCGGTCGGCGGCCTCCTGTTCGTGACGCTGTCGCCGGACACCGAAAGCCTCGACGACTTCCTGCAGGAAGCGAAAGGGTCGTTGCTGGACATCATGGCCGGTGACGGACGCCTCAAGCTGATTGGCTATCATCGGGTCCGGTATCTGACCAACTGGAAAGCCTATAGCGACAACGACGGCTATCATCCGCCGCTCCTGCACCAGGCGTTCACGATGCTCAACTGGCAGGGCGGCGCAGGCCGCCAGTATGCGACTACCGGACGTGGCCATTATTGCATCGAAACCGAGTTGACCGTTCCCCAGCCCACGAGCGTAATCCGCGATGCTTCGGTCATCGAGTTTCGCGACGAGGGGCGGCCGAAAAACGCCAGCGTGCTCGCTCTCTTTCCGATGCTCGTCGCCTCAAATTACCTGAACGTCATCAGCATCCGTTTCGCTACGCCTGTCGCAATCGACGAGGTGGAAGTCACCTACGCCTATTTCGCGCATCAGGACGACGATGACGCGATGGTCTTGCACCGAATAAGGCAAAGCTCCAACGCGATCGGCCCGTCCGGCCTGATCAGTATGGAAGACGCCTCGGTTTTCCACCGGGTCCAGATCGGCAATCGCACCCCCGGCAAGGCCATCTTCCAAAAAGGCGTCACCGATCCATCCCGGCTCGGGTTCGAATTCCGTCAGAACGACGAGAGCGGCAATCTTCCGCACTGGGAATATTATCGCGCCGCCATGGGCTTCCGGAGGAGGGAGGCATGACGCGCTTGACGCTCGACGAGCTCGCGCGGCTCGATGAACTCCAGTCGGCATATATGTCGGCACTGGACGGGAAGAAAATGCGGTCGTGGCTCGACACGTTCGAAGATGATCCGAGCGCGAGTTACATCTGCATCGCGCGCAACGATGTCGAGAGCGGCCTGCGCGTGGCGATGATGCTCGACGACTGCCGCGACAGGTTAATCGATCGCTGCACCTTCATCGAAGACATATGGGCGGGTACATTCCAGGACTATCGTACCCGGCATTTCGTTCAGCGCGTGCACGCCAGCCGCCGCGCGGATGGTCTCGTCGACATGGTCTCGAACTTCTCCGTGATCTTTACCCCCGACGATACCGGGCTGCCGCAGCAGCTGGCCGCCGGGACCTACGAGGACATTATTCGAATGGAAGACGATCAATGTCGCTTTCTGTCGCGGAACGCGGTGACCGACAACGCGGTCGTGCCGCGGTATCTGGTGTTTCCTTTGTGAGCGGTGACAGAATAACCTTATAAATCAATTACTAAATAATCGGGAGGGAGACCGAAAATGAAAGGCCTTTTTGCATCCAAAGCGCTGCTGATGATGACGGCAGCCGTGACCGCCGCGCCATCCATGGCGCAAACGGCGCCCGTTGGCGGTTTGTCCGCGCCCAGCCCGTCGGCCCCAGCCGAGGATCAGGATCAAACCTCGACGCAGAGCGGCCTCGTAGATATCGTCGTGACCGCGACGCGCCGGGAACAGAAGTTGCAGGATGTGCCGGTCGCGGTGACCGCCGTGACTTCGGAATCGCTTGGCCGTTCGGGTGCGGCCGACATCCGGAATCTCACTCAGGTCGTGCCCGGCTTCTTCGGTGGCCGCGCTGCGGGCGTGTTCCTGCCCGTTATCCGCGGGGTGGGGTCGAGCAGTATTTCGGTCGGGGACGAGTCAAACGTAGCAACCTATGTCGATGGAATCTACCAGGGAGACCCATTTTCCACCTGGACCGATCTCGTCAAGGTCGACCGCGTCGAGGTCCTGCGCGGGCCGCAGGGGACAATATTCGGTCGGAACGCGACGGGCGGGTTGATCAATGTCATTACGCCTGATCCCAGTTTCGACTTCAGCGGCATGGTTTCGGCGCGCGCGGCCGCCCTCGAGACGGGCGACGGAGACTATAATGTGCGCGGCTATCTGACTGGTGGCCTGTCCGATACGATTGCAGCCGATATCGCCGGAATTTACCGCAAAACGGACAGTTTTGTCGACGATCTCGTGCGCGGTGGGAAAGCTGGCGGCTATCAGGTTGTCGATGTCCGCAGCAAGCTGATGTACCGCGGCGAGAACGGAAACAAGATCGTCCTCACGGGAGAATATTTCGATCGCAAGGGCTCGGAGAATGTCTACCAGCCCTATGAGAATAACACGGCAGGTCGAGCCTTTCCCGGCGCGATCCTCCCGTTGAAACCCTGGCAGCTGTCCGCCGATCTGCGCCCCTCGCTCGCCACCCGGCGATACAGTGTCGCCTTGCAGACACGCTTCGATCTAGGCGGGGTCAATCTGGAGACGACCGGGGCATATGCCTCCAACCGAACCTCTCAGGCGACGGATTCGGATTCGTCGAATATCTTGCTCGCGACTTTTGTGGCCCCCAAAATCGCATCGGAATATTATAGTCAGGAAGTGCGCCTGCTCTCGTCCGGCTCCGGGCCGCTTCAATGGATCGCTGGTTTATATGCCTTCCACCTCTCCGGCGACGCCAACTTCATTCTGAGCAGTCGCGCTGATCCGAGCCAGCCACTGCTCGTGCGCACATTCGACCCCGTCCTGAAGACGACCTCCTATGCCGGATTCGCCGAGGCGACGCTTGAGGTCGTCCCGCGCCTGTTCGTGACGGGCGGCATTCGCTACACCCATGAGAAAAGAAGTTTCGATCAGATCGTAAACGGCGTCGCCCTTTTTCCGCAGACAGCGGAAAAATCCTTTAACAGGGTCACGTATAAAGGCACGGTCCGGTTCGAAATCGGACCGGACACGAATATCTACGCGACCTACAGCACCGGCTTCAAAAGCGGTGTGTTCAACATGACTGGCGTGTCGCCTCTCGCGGTCGATCCCGAGACGCTCAAAGCCCTCGAAGGCGGTATCAAGTCTGACATCACGCCCTGGCTGCGCGCCAATCTCGCCTTGTATCGTTATGATTATAAGGATTTGCAGGTCACTGCCCGCGATCCGTTGGGTCCCGGTTATGTCCTGCAGAACGCCGCGAACGCCACTCTTTACGGCGGCGAACTCGAAACCACTTTGGCGCCAACCGATCATTTCCGGGTCAACGCGGCGGTCGCCTACGCCCATGCGGAATATGACGATTTTCCGCTCGCGCAAGTTTTCATTCCCCGGCCAACGGGAGGCAATATCGTGTCGCAAGCGGATGTGTCGGGCAACCGCCTACCGCGGGCACCTCGCTGGACCTTTAACATCGCTCCAAGTCTCGACGTACCGCTCGCATCGGGAATGTTGAACATCAACGGCACCCTGTTCCGCAGTTCGGTCGTCTATTTCGACTTCCTGAATTCCGTGAAGCAGGATCCCTATACGGCGATCAACAGCGAAATTTCGTGGCGAACGGATGACGAAAAGTTTCGGTTCTCGATCTGGGCGACGAATTTGACCAATGAGAAGATCATCCAGGAAGTTCGGCCCGGCGCGCTTGGCACCGATCTCAGGTACGAGCTGCCCCGGCGTATCGGCGCCGGCGTCGAAGTGAAATTCTGATGCGATCGCCGGTCATAGGCTGGCTCGCCCCTCAAGGATTGAGAGCATAGATGGCAATTCCAGATCAGTACGACCTTTACTATGATGGCGGGTGGCATGCACCGACGGCGGGCGGGTACAGTCCCTCGCACAATCCGGCCAACGGCTCGCTCATCGCACATGTCGCGCAGGCAGAAAGCGAGGATGTCGACCGGGCAGTCCTCGCTGCCGCCGTCGGATCCAGGGTCTGGCGCGATGTGCCACCCCTCGAACGTGCCCGGCTGCTGCGCGAAGTAGCGGCAGTCATTCGCCAGAATGCAAAGGAATTGGCGCAACTCGATGCTCTCGATTGCGGCAACCCGGTCCGTGAACTGGCGGCCGACTCCCATGTGGCAGCCGCGCTCATCGACTATTTCTCCGGGCTGGTGACGGAGATGAAAGGTGCTTCGGTCCCCGTCGGACCAGATGCGGTCAACTTCTCCGTCAGGCAGCCATTTGGCGTCGTCGCCCGCATTCTGGCCTTCAATCATCCGTTTCTGTTCTGCGCCGGCAAGGTTGCCGCTCCCCTTGCAGCCGGCAATGCGGTAATCGTCAAGCCATCCGAACAGGCTCCCCTGTCAGCACTCCGCTTCGCCGAGCTGATCGACGGCTTGTTGCCGTCGGGTACGTTCAGCGTCCTTACGGGAGGAGCCGAAACGGGGGCGGCGTTAGCGGCCCACCCCAAGGTGGCGATGATCAGCTTGGTGGGGAGCGCGGCTGCAGGTCGCGCTCTGATGCGCGAGGCCAGTCCAACGCTCAAGCCAGTCTTGCTCGAACTTGGCGGCAAGAATGCCCTGATAGCCTATGGCGATGCCGATCCCGCCGAAGTAGCAAAAGCCTTGATCCAGGGCATGAATTTTGCGTGGTGCGGCCAATCATGCGGGTCGACGAGCCGGGCGTTCATACATGAGGACATCTACGACGCGGTTCTGGCTCGTATCGAGGAGGAAGCCCAGCGGTTTCAGCCGGGCGATCCGTCCAACGAGGCGACTTCGATGGGCGCGATCATCAGCGCGAAACAGCATGAGCGCATAGTCGGATTCATCGATAGCGCCCAGGCGGAAGGCGCTCGACTGATATGCGGCGGGGGGCCACCGGCCGACCAAGCTCTTGCGCGCGGCCTGTACATCGAGCCGACAGTGTTTGCCGACGTTACCCCTGACATGCGCTTGGCCCGCGAAGAGGTTTTCGGGCCGGTGCTCGGAATCCTGCGATGGTCCGACGAGCCGACGATGATCGAGGTCGTCAACGAACTGGAGTATGGATTGACCTGCTCAATCTGGACACGAGATCTCGAACGCGCGCACCGCACCGCCATGGCCGTCGACGTAGGCTATGTCTGGATCAACGAGACCTCACGCCACATTCTTGGAGCCCCCTTCGGCGGAATGAAACAGTCGGGCATCGGCCGTGAGGAATGCCTCGGCGAACTGCTGGCGTTCACCCAGGAGAAAAATATCTTCATCTCGTTGGGATCGGGCAACCGGTGACGGGCGGGGGCGCGCCTCCTGTGCTGCAACCGGCGCTCGGCACAGCACGCACGCCGCCTGGCGAGGGCGAAGCCGCGCTGGCTGTGGCGGGGGCGGCTTTCCGCCGCCGCATCGCCATGTTTTTCCTGACCTTTGCTCTCACACTCAACTTTGTTGACCGGCAGATCGTCAACATTCTAGCCGAACCGATCCGGGAAGAGTTGCAGCTGGCGGACTGGCAAATCGGGCTGATGTCGGGCCTTGCCTTTGCCTTGCTTTATAGCGTCGCCGGAATCCCGCTCGCGCGCTGGGCGGATCGCGGCAACCGGCCAAAGATCATGGCATTTTCCGTTCTCGTCTGGAGCGGGTTCACCATCGCCTGCAGCCTCGCGCGAAGCTTTCCCCAACTTTTGGTGGGGCGTGTCGGAGTGGGGATTGGCGAGGCCGGCCTGACACCTGCCGCAAATTCGCTCATCGTCGATTATTACCCACCCGAGCGGCGCGCGTCGGCGCTTTCGCTCTACTATCTTGGCGTGCCGTTGGGAACGTTGGCGGGGATGGCATTGGGAGGGCTGGTTGCCGATGCCTATGGCTGGCGCACCGCCTTTCTGGTGGCCGGCATACCAGGTGTCGTCCTTGCCCCCTTTTTGCTGCTGGTTTTGCGCGAACCGCGCAAGGCGCACGCCGCTCTGTTGCGAACGGCGCCGCCGGGCGCTCTCGCGGCGGTAAAGACGCTTTGGGCGGTTCGCACCTACCGGCTCATCGTGATCGCGACTGCGCTGCAAGCCGCGGTAGGATATGGCTTCGGACCTTTCATCGCATCTTTTTTTATCCGCAATCATGGCCCGGAGATCGTCGCCATGGCCACCCAGGCCGGGATGGGGGTTTCGGGGTTCCTGGGCCTGACGCTCGGTCTTTCCACAGGTCTCGCAGGCGCCGCCGGCGTGTGGCTCGGTGGGTTGCTGGCCGATCGGTTCGGCCGG
>Ga0209232_1000048_pt1 | contig 69766 bp, 92 predicted proteins | sample ETNvirenome_2_60_FD_184066 | JGI IMG/M metagenome (GOLD analysis project Ga0209232, IMG submission 184066) | Marine viral communities from the Pacific Ocean - ETNP_2_60 (SPAdes) (version 2) | ecosystem: Environmental > Aquatic > Marine > Oceanic | place: Pacific Ocean | collected 2013-06-22 | reverse complement strand
AGGTGATTTAGAATGAGTTGGGAAAGCGTTTTGAAAAAACCATCTGCGTATGACACTACTGATGATTTAATTGATGAACCATTAACAAAAGAAATGAAATGGGAAGGGAAAGACTATTACATTTATGATAATGAAAACACCTCGGCCACGCCAAATGGTGTTCTTTATGTGTATAAAACATATCACAAACCAACAGGCACACTATCTTATCCAATTATTAAATTATACTTAGACGGTAATGAAATTAAAGAATGGACTGATGACGACCAAAAAGAGTTTGATATGGAAGTTCAAGGTCATAGGTTTGATGTGTGGTCTGATGCTAAATCAAAAGAAAGATTTGAGAGGGATAATAAATGAGTTGGGAAGATACACTAAAAATAGATATGGAAGAGTATGCTAGAAGTAATTTTCCCTTTTTACCTAACAAGAAAAACAAAAAACCTATGGATAGAGTTTCCACTACTGCTTCTAAACTACCCCAAGATGAAGAAGCGGCAGAAAGAACAAAGAAAAAAGAAGCAGAGTTATTAGAACAAATAATGGCTAGAAATAAAAAAGCAAAAGAAACATTAAGACGTGATGAAAAATGAGTTGGAAAGATATTCTTAAGGACAATACTGAAATGCAAGACTCACCTTGCGATATCTGTGGTAAAATGAAATTAAGAAACCATGAAGATTCAATGGGAGATGTTTGTTTAGACTGTTATTGGGAGATGTCAGAGGACAAGAGGCGAGCATTATGAGTTGGCAATATACTCTTCAAAAAGCCGATAGTGGTTTATTGGAAAAATTAGAACCTAAAGAAAAAAAGAAATTGAAGAAATTACTTCAATCTACTCAACCTTCTGAATATTTTGGTCAAGATTTAACTAAACTATCTACTCTTATAGATGAGATGAAGAAAGTTCAATTAATTAAAGGTGATAAGAAACTAACTAAGAAATTAAATGCCTTCGATGAAAAGAACTTAAGTATTGTAGCGTCAGCAGCAGAACTAAGGAAGGATTACGAGACTTTGTATAATCAGTTACGAAGTATGGTATATCCCAGTAAAAAGGGTGATTTAAAATGAGTGAACAAAATGAAATGCTTATGCTAATGAAAGAATTAGTTGATAAAGTGAAAGCACTAGAAGATACAGTATATAGACAAGATAATTTATTAATGAAATCAGGATTTGTGGTTTCATCATCCCCTAAACCTGCTATGGTAAATGGTTCTGCTCCAACAAGTGACGTTATTTCTAAAATGGATTGGGATGATATTCACAAAATTGTAGAAAGAATAGAGGGGTGAAAAAATGCCGGAAAGAGTAACAAAAGAAGAAAAAATGATTGAACTAGCAATATTGAAAGCAAAAGAAGTTTTGGCAGAATTTAGTGATGGAACTACTGTTGCTAATGACCAAGATGTTATGGGTGAAGAAGTTAAGTTGAAAAGCCCCCCTAAAAATCCTAAAGAAGAAAAAATAGCAAATCCAACAGGTGATGAAGGATATGGTTATGTTGGTAAATCAGTAATGAAAGAAGGGAATCCGTTTTTAGATGATGAAAGAGATAGAGAAACCCAAATGAGAATTAGAGAGTTAGAGAAAGATTTAGATGATGTTAATACTGAATTAGAAGAATTAGAAATAACAGGTTCAGATAAAAATTCTGCGGGATTTGATAAGGCACAAGGTAGAAAGCAGACAAGACTATTAGAAGACGAAAAAAGATTAACTCAACAGATTGGTGATTTATACGATTCTTTGGGTAAAGCAATTATGCTAAAGAGACTATTAACAGTAGCAAAAGGATTAGATTTGGTTAGAAATTTAGAAATGGATAGTATAGCAAAAGGAGAACTAGAGGATTTGGATGCTCAGTTTATGGAAGCATTTGAAAGATTCAATTCTAGTCCTAAGAAAGACTCTGATTTCGCTAGATATGAAAAAGAATATTCAGAACTAAAAGCATTAGTCAAAAAATTAGGTTTAGAAGGCACAACTTATATGGATGCTGAACATGGTGGTCGTGCTAAAATGGAAAGAAAATATGGATTTAGTCTGCACGAATAGAGTGGTTAAATGTCAATTTCAGGTGTAGTATTTGAAAAGAAAAAAGACGTGTTAACAAAGCGTGTTTTAGATTTTTTTGAACGCACACGTTATTCTTATTTATCTGCTTTAGAAGACCCTAAAGAATATGGTAAGAGATGGAAAAAAACTGTAAAATCTATACGAACTCAATTTGATTCTTTAGATACTTTTACAGGACTATTAAAAAAATATTTAGATGAAGATATTGTATTTGATGAGAGTGCAGAAGACCCTACATCTATACAAGCAAGAAAATTATATGATGCTGTTAAAAGTTTAAGATTTGAATCTAAAGAAATAAGTGACCCATTTTCTGAACAGTTAGGGGATAATGTAATAGAGACATTCCTATCTAATGATAGTGTTTTTGTTGCATTTATTCATTATGCATTAAGGTCTCATAATATCCCATTGCCTTCATCTGCTTGGGAAAAACATAATCTATCTCCCGATGAAATTACTCAAGGTGCTATGGGATTAGATTTAGAGAGTAAAGATATTCCTTTATACATTACAGAACATTATGGTGATGGTAAAGATACCAAGAGAATTAAAACAAGATTTAAGAGTATGTTATCTTTATTAAAAAAGGTGTTTTTAGAAGAATATACATCAGTACAATGGAATAAATTAGTTGATATTAATATCAAAAAATCAGAAGAAAAATCAGAAGAAGAAAAATCAGATATTAATTTTATAGTACCTAACAAACCAATGTATCGAATATTTGAATTAAATGATATGGAACAACTAAAAGGGTTTAGTGGAGAATACGTTGTTCAAGAAAAATATGATGGTATGCGAGTTCAATTGCATAAAATAGATGGCAAAGTAAAAATATTTTCCTATAATCAAAAAGAAATTACTGATAAATGTCCTGACCAAGTTGAGCAGTTGAGTAAAAAACACTTTGGTGATTGTATATTAGATGGAGAATTAATGCTATTCAGAGGCGAAGAACCTTTGCACAGGGCATCTGTAATTAATTATATATTTAAGAAAGAAATAGATGGGTTAAAATTGAGACTTCATGTATTTGATATAATGAGACATGAAGAAAGAGATTTAATGGATGAACCATTGAGAGAAAGAATTAATATTTTAATGTATCAATATTCTCAACACTCTTCCGAAGATTTAGCATTCCCATCTAAGAAAGATACTAGAATAGCAGATTCTATTAAAGAGGTAGGGGAGTATTCTGAAACTATTATGCAATTACCTGCGTCTGAGGGTGTTGTGATAAAAGACATCGAATCAACATACCAATTAGGTAGCAGAAAAAACCCTAAATGGGTTAAGTGGAAAAAGTTTGTTGATTTAGATGTTATAATATTAGATTCTAAAAAGACTAAAAGTGATTTGTATTCTTATACTATTGGTATTGGGCCTTTATCAGCAGAGGATGCAAGAAAATATAATACCAAAGAATTAGAAGATAAAAAATATTTGCCTATTGGTAAAGCATTGAATACTAAACAGTCTGTTGAAGTTGGTGAAATTGTGAGAGTAAAGGTTGACGAAGTAAAGAAAACCAAAGAGGGGTTTAGTGTATATTCTGCTAAAGTCATAGAGATACCGGAAGTAACTCAATCTGATAAATTATCAACATTAGAACTATTATCAGATAAAACAAAAAAATCTATTTGGGAAGATTTAGATAAGCCATTTAAATATAAATTAAAAGGTGTTAAAAAAATGTATATTACAGATGATATACATGGTGAAGCAGAAATAATATTGAAAACTAACTTAGATGGTTTTACTATTATGGGCTTTAGTGGGGATAATTTAATGGAGAAAAAAGCACTATATGATATAGATGTTTGGAAAGAAGATTTAAAGTCAGCCATAAAAAGTATGCGTTCAGAATTAAGAGTAGATATAAAAAATAAATTAATAGACCTAGATGACCCAGTTAGTTTTGAAAAAATATTAGAATATATTAAAGAACACCATATGGAAAAATTTGAAAGTGCAGTATTTAATAGTGATATTAAAAAATTAAAGAAATGGTTAATAATTCAAGAAGATATAATTTATAATAAAACAGAAGATACATTTACTGCTAATGATGAAATAATTGAAAAACAACCTAAGAAGAATCCTAAAGAAGGTAGTTTTACTATACAAAGAAGGGAGGATAATAATTTAGATTTTATTATTGAAGCAGGAGAAAAAACTATGGCATGGTTATTTGATATAGAAACAACTTCTGATGTTTATAACCTATTTGGTAAATCAGGTAAGTTTCCTGCTAAAATAATTACTTCGGGTGTTAAACAAGGTAAAACAATAGATAGTGGTAAATTAATATTAGGAGTTCAAAAGGATGGTTACCATGAATATAAACTAGAAGGCGATAAGTTTGATACTAGATTACACGTTAGAGTTGTACCTTTAGATGGTAAAAAGACTTGGGTTACTTGGACTGGTAAAAAACAACGTATGTTAGATTCAAAAGAAGATGCGGGAGTATGGGATATTACACTTGACAGGTATAATAAATTAGACTTACCTGAATCTGAAACCGCTTAGTTAATATAGTCGTTGAAAAAAACTATCATCAATGCTGTCTGCTCCAATGCGTCTTGTTAACCATGATGTTAGAGATTTTAGTATCTTAAAGTCTGATGACTTGATTATTGGTGGATATGCTTCCATTGAAATGGTAGATAAACAAAATGATTTGATTACTATAAAAGCACTAGAAAGTGCAGTTGAAGGATTTATGGATAATAAGAAGTTTAGAAATGTAATGTCAAATCATTCTAATGTTCAAGTTGGAGAAGTTATTGATAGTTATAGAGATAAAAATGGTACAGTCCATAAAACCCATGTTGATGATGTAGGTTTTTATGTTGTTATTAAATTAAGAGATGATATTGAAAAAGCAAAAGAAATATCTAGAAATATTAGAAAGGGAACATTACGTTCTTTTAGCATAGGAGGTCAGGCTATTTCTAAAAGAAGCCGTAAATCAGATGATTTAGGTGATTATAATGAAATAGATGGTCTTGAATTACACGAAGTCACAATTTGCGAAAAGGGAATTAACCCCGAAGCAAAATTTGATATATTAAAGGAAGAAAAAGGTGAAAAAAATATGACTGAAAAGTTGGAAAAAGCCCTTGAAGAGTTAAATGACTTGATGAAACAAGTTAATTCTCTTAACAAGGAAGAAGAAACGATGGATGCATCGATGGAAGAGAGCATGGAGTACGCTGACATGACCCCTGAAACTGATGAAATGGAAAACTTAGAGATGGATGATGAAGCAAAAGCATTAGACGACCAAGACCAAACTGATATAGAAGCAGGTGAAGAAGTAGTAGTTAATGGAAACCCAACTGCAACTCCTGCACCTCTAAAAGTATCTAAAGAATGGGATGCTAGTGAGTTTAAATCATTAGATTTATCTGCACAAAATGTTGAGAAGGCATATGAACAGTTTAAGGCTGAACAATTAGAAAAGATTGCATATGAAAACCTATCAAAACAATTTGAATCAAGGTTCATTGCAGAACAAAATGTAAGAAAGTCTGCTGCTGAAAAGGCAGAATATGATGCTCGTACAGAAGTAGCGGCTCTAAAAGAAGAGTTCGCTGAACTACGCAAATCTTTATCTGCAAAAGATAATGAAATAGCAAAAGCAAAAGAAGTTTCGTTTGGATTACCTGAAGGTTTCCCTACATCATCAGAAGAATTATCTTCTATGAGTTGGGGAGATATTCACAATCTTGCGAGGAAGTTTTAGGAGTGATATAAAATGAGTGGATATACAAACACAATAAAAGATTTAGAAGCCGCAACCTATGGATTAACTGGCCCTGCTGGAAATGCTCTATTGAAGAGTTCTGGTGTTGTTGGTGGATTCGGAACGCCCCATGACGCTGCATCAAACCCGTTTAGTGCAGCAAGTGGATTGGGAGATTTATACAATGTTCTTTACGGACAAAAAGTATGGTCAATGTTGAATCAAGAGGTTAACCCTCTTTCAATTCTAGCAAAAAGACCTTACACATCATCAGGATGGAGAGTTCTAAAGAGCCGACCTACTGGTGGTAGTGGTTCTGCATTTGGAACAGGAACAACTGCTGTTGCTGCAAATACTGCTGATTTATCTGCACCTAGAGTAGACCAAATTGGTGGTGTTGAAGAAAATGCTGCATTAGATGGTGCAAATGGATTTAGACCACTTTCACCTGAATACGCTAAACTCTATGTAAGTCCAAAGACTGTTGCTCATTTGTTTGAGTTCTCAGAACTTGGTATGGAATTGGCTGCTATTGATGATGGTGTCGGAGATATTCGTGCAATCGTTAGAGAGGACATGGGTAAGCATCATGCAGAAACACAAAGCAAAATGCTTGTTATGCCATATGAGTCATATGATGACGGTACAGCAACAAACATTGAAAGAAACTACACTTCTTTGATGAAGATTGTTTCTTCTGCGGGTGAAATCGCTGCTATGTATAACGCTAACCTATTGACTACTGGTGCAAACAATGGAGATAACTCCGCAGTTGTTGCAGATGTAGTTAATCTGTTTGGTACAACAAGAAGTGTTACTATTAGTAGTAACGCAGCAACAGGTGTTGCTTCTTTCTTGGATGCAGAGGTTGACTTTGGAGATGGATATGCAGCAGGTGATGCTAGAGTTCTAACTCTAACTATGATTAATAGTATGATTAGAAGAATCCGTCAAAACGGTGGAAACCCAAAATGTATTCTAACAGGATACGATACTATTCAGCACATTGCTGACTTACTACAAAGCCAAGAGAGATTTATGGATAGGAAAGAGATTGTTCCTACACATAATGGTGTAAAAGGTGCAAAGGGTCAAGAAGTTGGATTTAGAGTAGCAACATACTTTGACATCCCTCTAATCCCTGCAAAAGATATGCCTTCAACTGGTAGTAACTCAACAAATGAATTAAGTGATATGCTGTTCCTAGATACAGACCATCTATGGCTATCTGTTATGAAACCAACCCAATACTTTGAGGATGGAATTACTAACGGAAACCCATTCGGTGTCGGTAAACTTGGAAACCAAGGAATGTACAGAACAATGGGTGAAACTTGCTGTTCTTTCTTCAAGGGTCAAGGTAAGATTACTAACATTAAGAGTGCTTAGGTGATTTGAATGGCTTTAGCATATACAGTTACTTTGCTTGCAGACCATAAGGGAGTTACACTTCCAAAGGCTGTTGGTGATGAATATGTTGTAGATGCTTTGATAGATGTAACGTCAATAGTAGCGGCAGGTTCAGTAATACCTGCTTCTGCTCTTGGCCTTTCTTCTGTTCATTGTGTATCTATTACAGGATGCGACAACGCTAATGCAGTATTGCCTTTAGTAGAAATTAGTGCAGCAGGTGCTTATGAGAGTTCAACTTCGTTTGCTCTTATGTTTACAGCACTAGATGGTACTAATGCTACTTTGGCTAATGACGCAAATGGTGGCTCTGTGCGAGTAAGAGCATGGGGTAACCTTTAAATTAAAAAATTAATACCATTATAATAACGTAGTCTTATTCCCCTTCTAATCGAGGGGAATGAGATTACTATAATGGAGGAATAAAAAATGAGTAATGTAAGATTAAAAAAAGTAAAACATGATGGCCCGCTTCTACTTAGAAGAGGTGGTACAGTATACCAAATACGTCATGATGAGAATTGTGTAGTACCTGTTAATATTGCAGTAGGTATGCTAGGAGATGCAGGGCTAGTAGTTGAATTGACAGGTAGTGATAAAGAGGCTATTTCTAAATTTGGGGCTAATGAACTAAGATTAATTAAAAGAGAATTTAATTTAGATGGTTCATCAGAAGATGTAGCAGAAACTTTATTTCCTAGTAAAAAGAAAACAAAACCAAAAAAGAAAGTAGCAACTAAACCAAAAGAAGCACCTACAAAGTTTGAAGATTTAGTTAAGGCTGCTAAAAAAGATTCAGTTGAAAAGGTAGAAGAAACTATTACTTCCGATTTAAATGAATCAACCGAAGATTGATAAGGCAACCCCTTGTTTCAATGGTTGGGAATAGGCATGAGTGGTTCAGGCTGTAACACTAGTGGGGTATTATCCTCATCAACATTAGTATCGAGTGATAGATGTAGATTAGTTAGTGTTCATATGACTTCTACGACTAATGCTTTATTCACAATTAAAATTTGGGATAGTGCTAATAGTACAATTTCAGGTAAAAAAGAAGTATTGCGACTTCATATGCATGCAGGTGGTACTGCCAAAGCATTAGAGCAAGATTTACATGGGGCAATATTAGCACAAGGATGCTATGTTGAATTTGATGCAGGAGCAGGTAATTGCACAGTTAATTTCGCATAGATAAAGGTGAGAAAAGGATGCCAAGTTTAGAAGATGATACAAGATTAGTAATGACTATATTATTTGTTGGTGCTGTAAGTGGCGTTAACATTTATTTTTATACCCAATATGGATTTATGTTTCCATATGCAGGTTATACCCATGCACTATTGTTTGGGATATTAACCATAGGTGGAATAATGATATTGAAAGCCGTGTTTGATTTGACACTATTTGATAGGATAGAGGATGTATTATTACAACGGAAAATAGATGCATATTGGGCTAGAAAACAAAAAGAAGAAGAAAATCGTAAAAGGGTTAGAGATACAATGCGACAATATGACCAACAATATGGTAACGGTTTTATTCAAAATCCCGTACCCCAATTTGGTCAACCATACCAACAACCTGTTGAAAATACAATAAGCCCAACATTCTTAACAATGAATGAGTGAGGTATATGGTTTCTGAATTATTAATGGGGTTCGATGAATCCACATTAGCATACGATTTACAACGTGCTCACTCTGCTGATATATGGTTCTTGAGAACTAGATTTTTCATTTGGAGTGTATGTGCTTCAATTGCTAGTTTTTTAATAGGTCATGCTTTACCTTTTTGGGGAATAAATATCTATAATAGTTTGTGGACTGGATTTGTTAATTGGTGGAATCATTTATGGTGATTAGTTATGTCGGTAATGGCGGGCTTTGTTATATTAGTAGCAGAGGGCGTAGCAAAAATGTGGAACAGAATGCATTCAATTCCTTTTGGGGTGTATGGAGCAACAAAGGTAGGAAAAACTACATTGCACCATCAATTAAGAACAAGAGGCGAAGTGCCTGAAATAAAAAACAGAACTGTTGGGCGAGAAAGAGCGAGTAGAAAATATGTTAAATTGGATGGAGATGCACATACAGTAAAAACAGCAGATGTAGGAGGAGAAACAGTTTTTTGGTCTGAATGGATTAATGATATGAAAACTAGAAAAGTTAAATATATTATATTTATGATTGATGACAGACACATGGATAAACATTATGACATTGAACAACAATTGTGTTGGACTTTTTTAGTAGATACAATATGTTCTCCTTACTGGGATGCTATAAACAAAAAGGGAAGAAAAAAATCCCATGATTATCCAATAGCAGTAGGAATATGGGCTAACAAATATGATTTATGGAAGGATAAATATAAACATGATGGAGAAATAAAAAATCACCCTATATTTGAGAGTTTTAAAAGTGGAATGACAAAATTAAATGAAAAGGGAATACCATGCTTCAAATATATAGTAAGTGCAAAATCAGATTCAGAAATGGTATACAGAGGCGTATTAACTATGATTAAAGATTATTAGGTGAGTAAATGAAGAAAAGGAAAAGATATTATACAACCCTGAACTGTACGATGAGTGAGTTCTGCCGATGCGTGGAATGTTTTGATATGGAGAATGAGATATGAGCATGAATTTTCAACCCCCTAGTTTGATTGGTTCTACCAATGCCTATGTTGAAGCAAATCCATTTTTACCTCCTAAAGAGATGGCTAGAGCACCGGGTTCTATAATGAAATATGAATATAAAAGTCTTAAGCCAAAAAAACAATTGAAAGAGATTGTGGCAGTTTTGAAACCTGAAAGAAAAACCTTTCTAAAAATACCATACAAGTTCGCATTTAATGTAAAAGATAGATGTGTTGTTTGTGGTACACAAAAGCGTTGGAATGCTAATGATGCTACTAGACCACCGATACCTTTACATAAAGTTAGGAAGGGCTATCCAATGAGAGGTACTTATTGCGATAAGCATTCCCATATTCACAGACAGTATGAAATGCTAGAACAACAAATATTGGCGGAGGAACATGGATTATCATTTAGTGCTTATGTACCTAGTATGAAATCATTAAATCCTATTGCTAGTGGGCCATTAACATCTTTAAAACAACAAGATATACAAAACTTATCAGCACTAGGATGGACTATAAAACCCCCAAAAATGAATACTGAATCAAAAGAAGAAGAATTATTTAGATTAGTGGTAGAAAACGATGGTCTTAATCAAAGAATAAAAAAGTTATTAATTGAAGGTACAATAGTAAGAGAAAATATGGAGGAAGATGAATGGGGTGGCTAGGCACAAGTAATAGTAGTATATCTAATCAGATAACACAAAATCAACAAACACAATTTAAGTCAATGAATAACTTATTGACTTTACAAGAGAATCATGTAGAAGAGTTCTTTTACTATCATGGTGAAGCATTTTTATTAGCATTTGAAAAATTATTAGAAGATGTTACCCAAAGAGTATTGGGTCAAATGTTGCCTAAAATGAAATTTATTCAAGGGGCAGGTGGAGACTTAGAAGTACATCCTGATTCATTAAGAGAATATGAAACCATTACTGCTGAAAATATACAGTTAGATATTCAAAATATTTTAGGGGCAGCAATTAATTCAGAAGTTGTTATGCAAAGAAAGATGGCTAAAGAACAATATTTAGAATCTCAAGGTTTTGCATCTAGTTCAGGTTCAATGTCTCAAGGTAATCCTGCAATGGCTAATCCTGCAATGGGTAATCCTCAAGGTATGAATCCTGCAAATATACAGGGCGCACCTGCAATGGGTGGAATGAATCAACAAGTAATGCAACAACAAATGGCTATGAACAATGGTAGTGGCTATCCTATACCACCATCAGGTTATGACCAATTTAACAATCCATATTGGATTGACCCACAAACAGGGCAACCAACATATACACCACCTCAAAGTGGATTGGGGATAGCACAGGGAATTGGTAAAGCAGTTGCTTGGGCTAAATGGTTGGCTTAATTATGGTGAGTAAATGGTCGAAGCAGAAAGATTGTTTATTGAAGATGATAATAGTCCAATACAAACAGATATAATTTTAGAACCTAAGTATCTTACTTATGGTCATGTAAGATTAATGGAGAATGTAAAAATATATGAGTATTTAGTTGCTTATCTTTTTCACGAAATTCAATCTTCTAACCCTAGAATGAATAACATAGACGATATAGTTTATGATTTATTGAATAAAAGAAAATTTGAAAACTTAGATATTACTAGTTCAGAAATTGATTTAGGTAATCCAAATAGACCATATTATTCACATGATGATTATAGAGAATATATTAATAGATTTTTAGAAGTTATAGAGAGTCAGAACTTAGTATCATTGATTAATGATTTAGGGAATAGAAATATTTTAGACTCTAAGTCAGTTATATTTAATGAAAAAACTAAAAGTAATATGGATGATATTAAATATAGAGTAAGGGATTTAGATAATAAAAGTAAAACAAATAAAGTTATGAATTATAATTTAGAACCCGAAGGTGCAACAAAAAGTAGATTGGATGCATTTATTTCAGGTAAACCAATTATGAGTTCTAGTTTAGATAACTATGTTACTGTGTCCCCTGATAGTATAAAATTTGACGCGGAAAAATATATAGAAAAAATGTTAAAAGATGCTAATATTATGGATAGAAATGGAAACCTTAAATCAGGTAAGAAAAAGTCATTAAAGAGAACTGTAAAAAGAAAGGTGGGTACTATCTTTGATGCTAAAGATGTGCAGATAAGAGGTAAACTAGAAACTAAAGATGTTACAGGAAAGTCAGGTATTCTATATGCTTTGCGTGTAGAGGTTAATGAGGATGGGGATAGAGAATATGTTTTTTATGGCTTAGGGGAAGATAAGGTATTTACTGATTTTAATGAAGCAAAGACTTATTTTGATTCTGTTAAACCAATGGGTAAAGATGATTTAGATTTAAATAAACCTATATCAAATCCTATAAAGGATAGTATTATGAGTTTTGTTCAGCCTGAAAATGGTAAATTAAAAACAGGTCATTTGAATATAACATTTAAAAAAATGAAATTAACTAAAACTGATATAGCGGCATTGACTGGTGATTATAGTAATGAAGAAGTAGATAATGTTAAAGACATTTTAGAAGCATCTAGAGATAGAAAAAAAGTGTTAGAAGCAGAAAAAACAATCAGAGACAAAGCAAATGCTTCTGTATCAATTGATGAGCAAAATAAATTAATCATTGAATCTGATGAAGGAGATGAAGATGTTGTTGATATAGATTCTGAAAAAGAAATTCTAGAAGAAATTATTGAAACATATGGTGCAAGTTTCGTTGATGCTGCTATAAATAAAGAACCTCAAGAGTTTTTAGAATGGTATAAAAAACCTAAACAAAAAAGAATAGTACAAGATAAAACTGTACGACTTGGTACAAAAGAAGTTGAAGATGTTGGTAGATTAAAAATGACTCCTAATATTTTTCCTGTATTTAAGATAACTAATATAACAAGAGAATATATGTCTGAATATAATTTTAAAATAAACAAAACATTTTTATCTTCTGAGCGTAGTGCAAGTAGTAAAGAAGGAGAATATCAAATGTCAGATATAGGAAGAATTAATAGATTAAAGGCTACATATAGAAACTTAGAAAGAATGGTAGATAGATTTTAAATGGGGTAAAATAAATGGGTAAAGCATCATCACCAAGCGATTTCACGAATATAGATGTTAACTATTCTCAAGGTAAGGGATATTATACTAGGCACTTTGATGTATCTGCACTATTACAAATTGGAGAATTTACAGATAGCACTACACCGAGTAGAGGAGAAGTAGGTGCAATAATTAAAAGAGTTGAGGATAAAATAGACGATAAAGTAGGACATCCTTTTAGACCAATAATATACAGAGATGAAGTACACAATTTTGAGTTCTTTAGACACGCCCAATATCCAGTACAACCATACAAAGACTATGTAGGGTTTATACAATTAGAAAGACCTAAGATAATGAAAATAGTTAGGTTAGAAGTTTGGCAAGGTAATAATTATGTTGATTTGGCTTCTGCTACTGCTTCTTATTCTCCACCTGCAACTGGTTCAGGATACAATTTAACTTTAGGTGTTGGTAACTTTAGTTTTGTATTAACAGAAGGTACTCATTTCTTTGGTTCATACGGTAAAAAAACTACTGCTAGTCAGATAGCAGATGCAGTCAATGAAGTATTCCCACAAAATACTGCACAATTTACAGGTGAAACTGTGGCTAAATCTAGAACTGCTACTAGTGGTTCATTAACTAGAAATATATCTGATTTCTTTTATGCATCTACTGATACTGAAGATAGTAGTAAAGTGATTATCTCTTCTCTATTACCCGGTGATGATGGTTCAGATTGTACTATAACTGCAAGTGCAGGAAGTAAGACTAACTTTACTGATAATCAAGACCAAAGAAGATTAGGGGATTATTGGACTATTAATAGTGAAGGTAAAATATTCTTTTTGAAAAATTACCCTTATGTTCAAAATCATTCTTGTAGAGTAACTTATGTTAGTGGAGATAGAAGAGTACCGGGAGTTATACACGATGCCGCGACTAAATTAGTTGCAGCAGAAGTTATTCGCCATGATGATAATTCTATACTAATAGCAGAAACAGGTTCTAATATAGATTTGAAAACTAAGCATGATATATTAGTTAAAGAAGCAATGGAAACTCTAAATGGTAAAAAGATAGTAATTTATAGTTTGTGATATTATGAAAAATTTAATGAATCGCTTTAATGAGATTTTGGAAATACATAAACAAAGGAATCTATTATTAAAAGAGATAGAGGAAGATTTAGGATTTGATATGAGTTTTTCAGAAGAAGATACATTAAAAAATGCTTTAGAAGTTTTCAAAGCAGAATTAGAAAAAGAAATTGCTAAAGAGGTTTCATCATGGATGAAGTAACTTTTATTATTGAATTATTGAGTGATAATTGGTCATCTGCTGCAAGCACTTTACAATCTAGAGGAGATATAACTTCATCACATATTGAGACTCCTAGATTTATTGATGTGCGTTCTATTGCACCAAATGAAGGAAGAAGAATTGATGTTGATTCTCAATCAGTAATAATTGTATTTGAAGATAGTAATAGTACAGAATATCCTACCATAGATTATTCCGTTAGAAATGAAACTTATACATTTACTTTACATTTGAGAGTATTGCATCGTAGAGATTTTAGTACATTGACTTTTTCTAGGGATAGATTACAAGCATTATATAGAATTGCTAGGTATATTATAGAAAATAATGGCCTAAATCCTACGGTAAATGCAGGTACTTCTACGGAAGAGAGTGCAGAGTTGATTAAACTAACAGGAAGAAGCGAAGCCAATGATAGAGGAAAAAGGTTATTAGGATACAAACTTTCCATTGAGTTAAAGCGGTTCGCTAGAAGCATCTAAGGTGATGAAAAAATGAGTAATGAAATATTTGTCGGTAGCGGCACACAAGCAACAATGATACCTGAAAGCAATATTTTACTAGGTACTGGATGTACATACTCAGGAAAAGTAATTACATTTAATGATACCACAATAAAACTAGTTCCTAATTTATATGTTGGTTGTGAAGTTAAATTAGTAGAAGGTAGTGATACTGAATATCATACTATAACACAAAATGATGTTACTACAATTACTGTTGATGCGAGTATTGGTGCTGCATTAGGTTCAGGTAGTGTAACTGCAACAATCCAAAAGTTTGGTGCTCCCGTACCTGCCCCTCAGTCAGCCATTAATAGTGGCAATAGACACGCTTTATTATCAGACAATTGGCTAGGTGTTGTTAATGAATTTACTCCTCCTAATGTTGAAGTCGAAATGAAACAACTTAATTTGGCAGTTTCAGGTACACGAAACTTTGCACATCAATATAAAGGGGCAGAAACAGTAAGTGGTGGTTCTTTAGATATTTCTTTGAACAATGGTTCTTGGTTTTACTATGCTTTAGGTAAGATTAATGCAGTAACACATGATGCGACTGCTACTAATATTAATAGTAACAGCAAAACTGTTACAACTGGTGATGATACAACTAAGTTCTTTAGAGTAATTGGTGGTAATGAATATCCACCATCTGCAACTAATACGGGTGCTAGTTCATTGCAAGAGATTGGTACTGGTACTATTGCTTATACATTTACTGAGTTAAATGGTCATGAATTACCTTCATTTGCTTTGGATGTAAGTTATAATAAAGCATCTAATACCAATAGATACGTTTTGAATGATGATGGGGCATCTATGTATTCAAGAGTATTTACAGGATGCCAAGTTAATACTATGACATTAAACTTTGAAGAAAGTCAAGAATTAAAAACTAGTTTGGATTTAGTAACAAGAAGTGCATTCGATGCACCTGAAAATTATACTCCTCACAGAAGTTTAGAAGGGGCAACTGGATTATACAACTATGATGCAACTACAACTACACCATATATGTATTCTGACGGTTCTATAACGCTGTTCGGTCAAACTTATGCAAGAGTAAAATCAGGCAGTTTAACCATCAATAATAATATAACCCCACAAAGATTTATTGGTAATACCAACAGGCAAGTAATGTCTGCACATATACCTGCACAAAGAACATATGAATTATCATTAACATTATTAATTACTGATAGTAAAATATGGAAGGAATTAAGAGAACAAGAAGAATACGATACAGATACAGGAACAATCAAATTAAGATTTGAAAAATCTGCTAGTGATTTCATAGAGATAGAATTAGATGATTATATTATTCAAAGTGTAGATGTTCCTTTTCCAAGTGATAAATCTGCAATCGAGGTAACAGCGACTATATCTGCAAGAACATTATCTTCTTGTAAATATACAGGTAAATGGGTAATCCTAAATGATGATTGAGGGTTTTCATATGGTAGGGGCGGCTGCAATTCTCTTCCCCTACCACCTTTCTAATATGGAGGCATAAATAGAAAGAAAATAATATATTATATTCCACTAACAGTCGTTTGTTTGTTTGTTAGTTTATTGAAGGTGGAAAAATGGAAAAAAAAGTAATAAGTGATAAGAGTAAATTGTTTGCAGCCGTAAATACTGAATGCCATCATTTGAGGGTTGACCCCGATTCTGATGAATACCTAATGGTTTGGGTTAAAGAACCAACTTGGTTACAAGTAGAACAAGCGTTATCAAGCGTGATGGATATAGATTCATCAAATCAATCTTTTGGATTAGATTTGAATAAAATGTATAGATTCATGGTTGAAAACTTTGTTGAAAAAACTGAACCTAGTTTAAGTTCAATCGAACTATTACGTTTAAGCCCGTATGTAGGAGCACAATTAAAAGAAGTGCTACCTAACCCCTTCACAGATATGATGGGGGATGATACGGGAAACGAAGAATAATTCGTAGAGCATTAAAAGGCGGTGAAGTATCGCCTATGATAGCATCTAAAATTATGATTTATACTTATGCTAGTACGTTTAATATAAATCCGTTAGATGCATATAATACTCCCGCTTCTCTAGTTAAAGAGATGTTAGATATACATGGTGAAGTTAAAAAAATAGAATCAGAGGAAATACAAAAGGCAACTAAACAGAAGTGATAATATGTCAGAAGAAGTAGATGAAATTAAAGATAGTTTAGATGATATTACTTTATTATTGACTAGAAGTTCTTCTCAGGCATTTAAATTTAAAACTGAAATAATGGGAATAAATAAAATAGTTTCCGGTAAAAACTATGAAATTTTAAGTAGATTTCTTTCAGGTACAGGTGCTTGGAGAGTATTAAACAAAGCAAAGGCATCTATTTTGACTATGGTTCAATTAATGGATAGAGCAGAAAGGTCATCTTTAGCAGAAGCACAAAAATTTCAATCATTACAGAAAGCACTAGAACAAGAACGTAAATTAATGGCTTTACAAGAGGCTATTCGAGATGAAAATATAGAAAGTATAAAAGATAGTTTCAAAAATTTTGATGCTTTAGCAAAGGTGTTAGGTTCAGAACAAAAAGCATTAGCAAAAATATCTAAAATGACAAAAGACCAGTTAGCCATCCAAAAGGATATTGTAAAGGCTGCAACTGATGATACAGGTACTTTAACTAGATTAAAAGAATGGGCTGAGGGTACAAAAATAGGTACAAGAATAACTTCAATGGCACGGTCAATACCTACTGAAGCAGAACGAAAACAAATTACATTATTGTACGCTTTGACTGGTACTAATCTTGCTATATTAGCAAAGAATAACGAGGCTGCTAAACATTTAGAAACAATTTCCAATAGAGGTAAAGAAGTAGCAGGTGGTATTAAAGGGAGAATAGGCGGTCTTATTGGTTTTGCTAGGAAAAAAAGAGATGAGGAAATAGGGAAACAAGGTCTTGGTGCATTTGAAAGTAATTTCATTAACAAGGGTATATCGGGAATATTTGGCTTTTCAGAAGAAAATGTAAGAATGTTTAGGTCAATAGTTAATTTGAATATGGCTAAACAAGGCATAAAAGAAATTAGAGAAAAAATACAAGCAAAGGCGAGTGAAATATCAACTAGGATATTTTCAGGTATTGCTAATGGGGGCATTAAAAAGTTCTTTAAAAAGACGGTAGATAATTCTATAAAATTAGTACAATTTTTAATGAGAGCATTATTGTATTTTACTGTAATTATAACAGGATTATTTTTAGTTTATAGAATATTTAAAGCAATACAGCCTCAAATAGAAGAAGGTTTCAAAATAGCAAGAGAGGCTTTTAATGCCCTTTCAATTATAATTGGTGCAGGTTTAGAGTTAATAGGAAGCGGTATAGAAGATATAAAAACCGGATTTGAAAATGGTGATTACTTTACTGTAATTTGGGGCATATTACAAGTATTTGGTGGAGTCATTACTACTGTTATTGGTGTGGCAGTATCGGTTATAGCAGCAGTATTAGGTGGTATAGCAGGGACACTATTAGGTCAATGGGATTCAACAAAATCAATAGGTTCTAATATTGCTAATTTAGTAAGAACTGCTGCATATGTTCTTACAGCAGTAGCATTCTTAGCAGCATTCTTTGTCGGTTTCCCTGCGATTATAGCAGGTCTATTCTTTGGTGCAATCGCTATACTAATAGAAACATTAGCGGGTAAACTTGGATTCTTTGCTAATGGTGGTGTAACTCGTTCAGGTTTATCAATAGTAGGAGAAAGAGGGCCGGAATTAGTTAGATTACCAAAAGGTACTAGAGTTCATTCTAATACTGAAAGTAAACAAATGCTAAGTAATGCAGGTGGAAATACAATACATGTTCATGTTAATGGTAGAGTTGGTGCATCTGATGCAGAAATAAGAGATATAGCAAATAAGGTTGCTAGAGAAATTAATATTAGAATGAATAGAACAAGTTCAACGGTGAGTATGTTATGACGGAATTAGTAGTATTTTTAGAATTAGCAAGAAGAAATGATGTTAGTGGAACTAATAGTCACGTTAATAGAATACCCCTATATGTTACTGAATTAACATTTAACACAAATAAAACTGTACCAAATATAGGAATACCTTTCTCCGGTGCAATAAAAGGAGAGTCTACCAACCTAGCATTTGATATGGGTCTTTCACAAAAAACTGTAAGTATTCAAGGTGTGTTATTAGAACAACAGATTGTAAAAAATAATAATGATGGCTCAGATAAAACAGTTACATTTACTCCATATGAACTAGCACAACTTATTCATTCTTATACTGATTCAAGTAGTTTTCAAGATGACCAAAGCGTAAACAAATTATTAGTGTTTTATCCTAGTAAAGTAGATAACAGTTTTAATCAAAGAACAGAAGATAAAAATGGTAATACTGTTACAGCAGCAGAAATGGTTGCATTAGATATTGGTAATGCTCCTTTAATACCTTGGAATTGGAAAAATAGAGCGTATGATAATACATTTACTGCGGGAAGTGGTAATACAACAGATTCACCTTCTACTGCTTTTGATATAATAAGTAAAACTAGCAACCATATTGGTCTTAAAGGGTTTGTACGTTCATTTAGCAGTACATTTTCAGGGGCAGAATATCCTAGTGTATCTTTTACTATGGAGTTTGAAGAAGCAACTGTTATTGCGGATAATTTCTTTGATTGATTGGGGGTGTAAAAATAGCAAACGTATATGTTGGAGAATCTAGAAAACTAGTTTTTCCCGTTATGTGTGATGGTTTTTTAAAAATAGAATATGATGATACCAATATTACTACCTCTAAAGGAAGTTTTTGGAATCATAGTGATAGTTTTGTTTTTGAAACTATTATATCTCCATATGATGTAAATGGATTTGGTCATGAAACTGATAGTAGTAAAGATACATTAGATTCAACTAAAACTCCTCCAAGCCCAATTACAGGTGAAACACTTAGTAATTTTGAAAGTGGGGTTTTCTTTGGTGCTAATAGATTTACACATAAAATGATGTTATTTTATAATGAATATTTTCAAGTATATTTAGAAAATACAACTACTCATAATTTTAACCAACCCGCAGAATATAAGATAGTAGTTAAGGTTGCAAATGATTCTACCTCTGATACAATATCAACAGACTCAGTAATTAAATCAATAAACACCTTATATGGTTATTATGATTTAAATGGTTATTATGTAGATAATACTACAAGTTTAACTAAGTTACAAGGAGATACAACTGAAAATAGTAATACAATTACATTTCCTACAAATTCAGGTGGGGTTGCTAATGTAGCAACAATAACCGTAGGCTCAGAATTATTCAATAGTAATGGTGTTAGTTTAGGTCTTGTTACCGCAAAACCCACAGCATCAACTGTTACAGTTGCAGATGCTTCTAATCATACAGCAGCAATATATGTCTCACAACCTAAAGAAGCATTTTATACAGAACAATTATTCAAAATATCTTGTGTTTATAATAGGGGTGGTAGTATAGATATTTATCTAAATAACTCTTTAATTAAATCTCAAGATTTATCTAATGTATCAACATTTGCATTTAAAGCCGATGATGCTTTTATTGGTAAAGATGGTACTAATTCTAACACACAATTTATGGGTGAATTATATGAGACAGCATTGTTCAAGGGTAATACTCCATCTCAACCATTAAATACACTATCTCCTAGTTATAGCAATATACTATTTTATTATACATTTGGTGAGTGAATATGGCTGTTAGCGGGAGAATGATATTACCTTTGAATGTTGGAGTAGTAGAATCCACATTTGAAACTGCCTTTGGTAGTAATAACATATACACTTTAAGAGGTAATTCTACTTGTAGAGCAAATGCATACAAAGAAGTATCAGTTAACCCTACACTACTTACACTAGGATTAGAAAATGAAACAGATTACGTTAGTACAGATGGTGGGAATCCTCCTATTGCATCAGCAATGTTTACTGAAATAAGACAAGGTTCACATTCAGATGGAATATCAGTACAATGTGCTAGTAGCATTCAAAATAGATTACTACCCACAGCATCAACTTCGTTATCTACTTATGCTACTAATAAAGAAAATACCCCTTCTTACAAGGTAAAAATATATGACTCCCACCAAACAACTACATCTGTAAATAGAAAGGCTACATACTCTACCTCATCAGATACTCCTGATAGTAATATTGGTTTAGATATAGAAAATAGAGATTATTTTATTCTCTTAAATCCTGATATATACGACCATACTGCAAGAGAAGATGCGGTTAGACCTCACTTTGCTAAAATTACTAGGATAGTTACATTCGATGAGTTTGGTGATGGGGTTGAATTTGAACCTAAATATACAGGTGTTATACCTAAAGGAACTAATTTTGAAATATACAAAGGAGCATTAAAAAGTGAAGATGATATAGTTGCAGTTAGTTATGGTCTTAGAGGTGATACTTCTGCTTCAACGGATAAATATGATAAGATAAGTATAGTCAATACCCCTACATTTTACTTTTATAATGATAGATTAGAAGTAGAAAATCAATTAGATTATAATGAAAAATATACTTTAACTTCCGTTAGATATTGGGGTTCTCAATCAATAACATTAACAAGTACCGTAGGTAATTTAGCACAATATGAAGAAGGTTCGACTAGTAAATATTATGTATTAAACCAAACTGACCATAATAAATTAACTGAAGGAATGTCTATTTTTAATGGGACAAATTATTTAGGTAATATAGAATCTAAATATGTAAATGACCCTTTTGGCACAATATCATATAGAATATATTTAGATTATGCAAGACAGAGTATTACTGCGACTGGTAGTACTACTACGGTGACAATAGGTACAACTATACAGAATGTAGTATTCAAAACAGAAAGAAAATATGACAACACTATACAAAACTTAGGTAGAGACAAATTAGATGCTATATTAGTTGATAATAATATGGTTACAGATGACGCTGATAGTAATATAGACCCTATATTTTGGCATAAAACATTTCCTAAAATGAAAAGACATACTGAAGATAGTAGTAGTGTAACTGCTAATACTATTGATGGTAAAATGAATGGTGCTGCTAAGTATATTACATGGGAAAGTGCTGCATTAAAAAATGATAAAATACCAATTTCACTAGATACTTTAGTTAATAGTCCTCAAAATAAAATGACTAAATTGGCTAGAATTACTTCATTAGATAACTCAGGCATTCACCATCTAAAATATAAACAAGATGATAAAATGGTAGTTAGAAACGGTCTTTATGGTAGTTCAATGAAAATGGTTCTATTGCCTCATAAGGTGACTACATCATCCTCTAAATTAGCCTTTAATAATAAGTCTACTCAAGATGTATCTGTTGGTTGGGATTATGATTATACTGCTATTTTAGGTGCTAATTCTATAATATTAATAGGTGATTATTATTATAGAGTAAATGCAGTAGATGCGAAGGCAAATGATACTGACCAAACATTTAGCGTTAGCCATAAACGATTGAAAACCGCATCAACATGGACTGCCGATACTACACCCCCTACTGTTACTTCTGCTGATATTTATGTTTCACATTATAGTAATGGTAAATTCAATTTAGGGTTTGCCGCAGATACAGAAATCAGAACAGCACAGAGCAATAGAATCACTATGGATAATCATACCATTAACTTAGAAGAATCTAAATTATATAATTCTAGAATAACAGTTAATGGGTTTACAGGCCATGAATTAAAAGTAAATTACGGAGATAAAAATTTAAAATATGTCACCGTTCAAGATTCGGGAAAACAATATTATCAAAAAACTGGCACAAATAAATCAAGAATGTTTTATTACAATGGAGCATTTACCTTACATGAAGAAGTGTTTAATGGTGTAGTGGAGGAAACGACTTCTAAAAATGAAGGGGGGAGAGTTGAATATGAAATTATTGGCAGAGATAGTTTGGCTAATTTATTGACTAATACTATCAATAAAAATTTAAACTTTACAGATGATATTGTATATTCAAGTTTAGTTCCTTCATTAGATATGTCTAGTACCACTCATACTACTGTCGCTACCTCTGCGGTTGGTACTAATACTATCAGCATATCAGGAGTACAAACTTTTACGGCTTATACATTATTTTTCGACTCTTCATATAATTTAATTGGAGAATACCATAGTCGAACAACAGTAGGTTCAAACACTCTCTTAACTCTAAAAGGATATATTACAACTGCTATTGGAAGTGGTGCAACAATATACAAACACAATCCAGTAGATAATACATCTAGATATATCGCAGGTGCTAAAGCGATATCTTCTGTTTCTAGTGAATCATCACGCACTACTGATTTTAGTGACATTTCGGAAAAAGGAATATTGTTTAATAATGGAATGAATTATACATATTCATCAAGTACATTTTCTTATTCTGATTTAAAATTAACATCTAGTGATGGGAGTTATTTGTCAGATAATTCAATAGGATACTCTATTAATTCACCAAAAGGCATTGAAAATACCAATAGTAACAATAATGATTTTATGATAAAACTTGCAAATGAAATGGAAGATAACAATACAGCAATAGCAAAAGATATATCTTCTAGTTTATTTATGCACGTTGTTGATATAAATGAAATAAAAAATAATTCTAATGTAGTATCTGTTGCCCCTAATTTTCCAGTAGCGTTAGGGGTGTCAGATACAAATGCACAAGATACTAGATTTTCTCCTAATGGTAGTTCTACTAATACACCTAGTCTATACTTTGTCAATTCTAATATACCATTAGGCGGTTATATTCACAGGCTACAAAATAGATTTACTCAACAATTTACTCCCTTAGAAACTTATAGGTTTTTAGATATGCAAAGGTTTGAGTCAGGTAGTATAGTTCCTAGAAGTTACAATGCTCTTTCATTAACACCTGAGTTTGAATTATATAAAAATGGAAAACGGCCTCTTAAAATAACTGGTTATACTCATGGGGCAAAGGTATTAGGAAACGGTAATGCTGTACTTTCTAGCCCTATTAAGGACACTACATGGTGGCTAGACCCCCTAGATAGGGACAACTTAACCATAGATAGAGTCAGTTTTGAGGATGATTTAAATGAAGCAGACTTAAATAAATTATTAAACCATGATTATAGAGCAAGGGCTTTTAAATTGTTTGCTACGGGTGATTTATATCCTGATTCGTTTTTAAGATTTAATAATTTAGGTTTTGCTAGTAACACAAATAATTTGTCTAATTTTGGATTAATGTTTGAGGCAAACGGTAAAAAGGGTAGTGAAATAAGTCATAGTTGGTCGGGTAAAACAAAGGCAACAGTAAAAAATGATGACGATTATGAAATTAGTGAAATTAGTTCTGCTACTATAACAAATCCTACACAAATGAAAAGGTGGGGGATTGTTAGATTAGTAGAAGCAACATTTGATTGGCATTTTAATTCAGTTGATTTTGAAGCGTTAAGAGATAGAAAGGAATTATCTAGAGTTGATATTGGTGATTATATTAAATATACTGATGACGGTACAAATGCTACTGGTGTGAATTTTGATTTATATACTCAAGTAGGTGATAAATTAAATGCTCTAATTGATATTGGGACTAATGGTATTAATATGACACAAGTTCATTTATTATCTCCTAATTTCGACACGTCTTATTTCGATTATGGTCTATTAGACGGTACAGGTGGTGCTGATGATTATGACCCTCCTAATATTCTCTTACCTATTGTTAGTAAAATGACAAGTGAAACCTTGAATGTTCCTTCGGGTGGTACAACCTCAGTATTCACTAATTCAGCGTTTCATGTAGAAAAGTACAAAGATTATGATACAACTAATCAATCATCATTAACAACTATTAGGAGTCACTATTCTAAAGTTTTATCTGCTCTTTGTAAACCTTTTACAGGGTCTACTCAAGCATCTACAAACCACAATACATTATCTAATGCTGAATTAAGACCTTTTGATGTGGCATTTCCTGTAAATGATATTTATGAAAATTGTATTGGTTTATTTAAAGATATGAGAACAGGTAAATCAGGTAGTGATACTCTATTATCATTAACTAGTAGTCCTTTAACTACAAGCACATATTCCGGTATAGTGGGTGGTAGTACAGACGCAAATGTACTTGATAGACAAAAACAAGACCAACCTACATCTAATATAATAATGATAGAGCAAGCATATAATAGTTCTAATACTGATTTAGCATTCATTGCTACTAAATCTATTAGTTATCCTTTTGATAATAGAGAAGGATATACTATGGATACAAGTAGAGCAACCACACATCTTAATCATAATTCAGGTACAGGAGAATTGTATTCTGCTCAAATGGTAGTAAAACCTCAGTTTTATTTTAGTGGAAATGTAAATGCAAATGTTGCTAAAGATTATGTAATGGATACTTCTTCTACACATCATTGGTTAAACTTTGTTCCTAATTTAGAAGGTTATTATATAGTTTCTAATAAGATAAGTAATGGTACTAATAATACTTCATATCTTCCAACTAAACAAAATGGAGTAACAACCTATTCTGCTAAAGGCGTACCTAAATGCATAGCAAAAATAATATCTCATACTATAACAACAAGTAGTAATATTAAGACACATAGTTTAAAATTTGATGTTGATATTAATACTACAACTCATGGTAATTATTTTAGATTGATGAGAATATCTGATACAACATTTGAGGATACTCCTGATTATATAGAAATTAATATGATGCATGACTCAGGATTAGAATATAATACTGTCCCTGAAAACTTTAGAACAGGTGAAATAAGTTCTAAAAATGAATACGGTGAAGGATTATATTCTATGTATATGTTATTGAATATAGATAAATTAGTCACAACAGATACCAATAATTACTTAGAAAAAAGAGTTATCTCTACTTCTGCAAATATAATGCCTGTTAGTGATGGTGAAGAAATAGATTGTTATATTACTGATGGCATCAACTCCCAACGTAAATCTTTAACGATTACATTATCTAATGAAACTTCTACACTTGCACCTGTTTTCAAAATGGAATATGATGGTAAATTAAATGGTAATGGATGTGTTTCTTTTGGTGAAATATTTGATATTACTATCCCTAAAGAATTAAAAATAAAACCTACTAATTGTTATATTGGGACTACCTTTAGTGTGGGTTCTTTAGTTGATAATGAAATATCAGATATAATAAAATCTGTTGGGTTGGATATAGATATTAATGATTCTTTAAGGAAATATACGGGATTAATTGTTAATTCTGTTGCAGGGAATGTTATAACATTACTAAATAATCCAATTACACTATATGATGGTTCTGATGCACCTTCTTTATACAATCAGGATGGTCATTTGATTGGGAAAGTAACTGCTAGAACCACTAGTAGCCCCTACACAGTTACAATAGGCGGTGGAATAATATTTACTCCTTCACAATATGATGAATTAACTACTAGAGATAAGAAAACATATGTTTCAAATGCTAATTTTCAAGATGTAGATGCATTTTCTGCAATTAATTATTTAACAACTAAAAAGGATTTAACGTATAAGTTGAAAAATAAAGTTTTAACATTTAGAGATATGAATGATTCTTATGGATTAAGAAGATATAATGTAGATTATAAAAGAAATAATAGATTAATTTCAGTAGATAGTAATAAATCATTATTTGATAGAGCAAATAAAATTATAGTCTTAGGTGATGGGGTTAAATCTGAAATAGAAATTCCTACAAATGGTATTTCTAGAACTATAAGGCACTTAGACCCATCAATTAAAAGTTTATCAGATGCTAAAATTAAATCTGCTCAACTATTGCGAGTTCATTCTTCGGATAATAGAAAAATAACTTTAACTTTACAAAAAGAAGGATTGGAATTATTAGAATCAGGGGATATAATAAGTTTAGATTTCCCTAACCACGATATTCCTAGAGATGATTATACTGTTTTTGAGATTGAAAATGCTTTAGCAGGAGTGACTAAAATCACGGTAGGTACGTTTAACAAATCAACGGCAGAAAGATTATCAGAGATGCAAATATCACAATCTAATTCCGGTTTTTCTATATTTAATAGAAATGTTAGTAGTTCATCTGTGGGATTGGCATTATTTGATGAAATGAATATTAATAACAATCTTATTAAATATGAGATTAAGACCACAAGTGCAGGTACTCCTGCAACTATGGGTTTCGGCTTAGTAGTAGGATTTGGTACAGATATAGGATTTGGAGAAACGACTACAAGTGTTATTAAATCATATGAAAGTGAAAAGGATGTATAAAGATGATAACAAATAGTGCAAAAGAAGATATAGCAACTAATTATATTGCAGGTAATTATACTTTAATTAAGATAGGTGATGGTGCAGATAGTACATCGGCTTCACAAACTAGTTTAGACCATTATGTAGCACAAAAAACAGGTATAACTCCTACGGTTGTAGGTAGTACTTTAGTTTGGAATGTAGATTTTTTAGGTTCAGAAATACCCGCATCAGGAGTTTCGGAACTAGGGGTTTTCAAAAGTGATGGTAGCAAGTTACTGAGTAGGATTACCTTTACAAGCACAGGCGTTGTAGCGGCTAGTGATACGGTTACTTTTACTATTAGAATCGAGGTGAACTAATGGCGACAAACACAGGGAATATAAGTAATTTATTATCAACACCGACTGCACAGATAGACGATGGAAACGATGCAATACATTCTGCTATCATAATGTATCTGAATGCTGCAAGTGGTGAAAATAGAGCCATTAGTGGGTTTGATATTAGTCAATATAATACTAGTTTGACTCATACAAGGTATGATGTAGGAGCAGGTAAGGTATTAAGAAACGGTAAAATGGTATCTGTTAATGCTTCTAATTTAACAACTGATGCTAATACAGGAACTAGTAATGGTGTAGATTGGTATGGAGTTATAGTTGTACAAAAAAGTGATGATGCACTAGCATGGAGACATGGTACTTCTTCTCCTACAACAACAGGTAAATTAGATACAAGTACCGCTACGGTTGCTGCATTAACTACTGGTGATATACCAATTGCAGTTGTAAAATATGCTGCTAGTTCTGCTGCTACTGCTGTTAATAGACCAATGCAATTTTTAGGATATAAACCACTTAATGCTAGTAATGAGGTTACAAGAGAGTTTAGTACAATTGATAATGGTACAGAAAAACTTAGATTAAATAAAGCAGGTACATTAACATATACTCCAAGTGGTTCTGCTTATACAATAACATTACCTTCTGCAACTGGTACATTAGCGAGAACTGCTGATAATATTACAGGTACAGCAGCAGGTCTTTCTTCTACATTAGCAGTTGGTAGTGGTGGAACTGGTGCTACTGCAAATACAACATGGTTAAACAGTAAAATAACTACTAGTGCAGATGGGTCATTAAATTATGATGGTACGACTGCCGTTGCAGTTAATCACGATAGTTTAGCAGGGTTTGTAGCAGCAGAACATTATGATTGGTCTTCTGATATAAGTGGTACTGCTACTATACACGCTAACAATAGACCTATTGCTGATGACTCAATAACGTATGCTAAAATACAAAATGTTTCTGCTGATGAAAGAATACTTGGAAGGGTTTCCGGTGCTAATGGTGCAATTGAAGAATTAACTCAAGCACAAGTATTAACTTTCTTAGGTAGTTCAGAAGCAGGGGCAACAGCAGACCAAACAGCAGTAGAAATAATTGGATTGTTAAATTCAGATTTAGGTGGTAATTTTACAATAGGAAATCAAAGTGATGATACTGCTACATTTACAGGTGGTGTTTCTGTTGGAGGTAATTTAGCAGTTACAGGTAATTTAACAGTTACAGGCACTTCGACTGTTGTAAATACTGTAACAATGAATGCTCAAAATGCTATTGTATTTGAGGGTGCTACTGCTGATGCTAATGAAACAATTTTAACTATTACAGACCCAACAAATGATGATAATACAATCACATTACCGGATGCTTCAGGTACAGTTGCTTTAACGTCTTCAAACGTAGCATCTGCTACATTAGCAGCAACAGTTACAGTAGCAGATAGTTCAAATACAGCAGGTACTTATTTTCCTATATTTGTAGATGGTGCAACAGGAACAAAAGCATTAGAAACTGATACTGAATTAACCTTTAATGCTAGTACAAATGTATTATCTTCTACAAAGTTTGAAGCATCTAGTACAATATCTACTGCTGAAAGAATATTAGTAGGTAAAGATACAGCATTTGTAGGTACAGGTGTAGGTGCAACTAATTTTGCTGCAAATGCTTTATACAACGCAAGTGCCTATTATAGTAATCTTAGATACCCACAAATGGAATTAAAAGACACTCAATATACAGAAGCAAGATTAGTGGTTGATGCTGCTTCTGAAACAACTGGTGATGGTATAGAATACTATGGAACAGGTGCAGTATATGCTATCGAAACTCAAAATAACCAACATAGAGCAGGTTTAGTTTTATCACATGATGAAGATACAAATGCAAGTAATCAAGATGATGACTATACTTGGGGTATTGGAAAACAATTTTCTACTGCGGGAACAGGTACAGGATTATTACAAATAGGGTTTGTTGCAGATAAAAGATACCAAGATGGTTTCTTATCTAATGATGCTGATTCAGTATTTAGAGCAGATAACTCTTATCTATCTATAACTCAAACAGGTACGGTTACTATACCAAACCAATTAAAGGCCACTAAAGGAATAACATTGGGTGCTAGTTCTGTTGATGAAGCGGGTGGTTTAAGATACAGTAGTAATGTAGTACAATTTTATAATGGTTCTTCTTGGGCTACATTAGCATCTACTGCTAGTTCTGCTAGAACTGTTACAGCAGGTGGAAATACATTAGGGGCATCAGAAACATTAGCGTTTACTGCCGGAACTGGTATTACTATTTCTGAAAATGCAGGTGCAGTAACAATTACTAATTCTGTTACTGATACCAATACTAACATAGCAACTACTGATTTAATAGCAGGATTAGGTGCTGAATCAGGAATACACGTTACTGCTGACCATTTAGCATTTACAGATGCAACAGATAACACTACTAAAAAAATAACTCTTACTCAATTAATGGCTGCTGCTACTGCTACAATGATACCTACATTACCTGCTGATAAAATAGGTAGTGGTTCATTTGCTACTGCTAGAATACCGACATTAGCACAATCTAAAGTTACAGATTTAGAAACTGATTTAGCGGCTAAAGTACCTGCAACTAGAACAATAGCAGGTAGGGCATTATCTAATAATTTAGTAGTTAGAGTTAATGCTTCAACAGGTAAATTAGAAGTTAATGATGGTTCTAGTACAACAACTATTCAAGATACAGCAGGTTCTCCTGTTGATGTTGTATTTGATAATAGAAAAACAGAGTATGATGAGATTCAAGATGCTAATAATACTAAACCCGAAGATAATGCTACTAAGAATCAAGTATTCAGACAATCTTCTGCTCCTGCTGCATTATCAGTTGGAGACATTTGGGTTGATACTGACGATAATAAAGTATATTCTGCATCAGCAACAGGAACAGGTGATTGGAACTTAGTTACTGCTGCTTATACTGATGCTGAGAAAACTAAACTTAGTGGAGTTGCAGCAAATGCTACGGCAAATGCAGGTGATGTATTAAAAACAGGAACAATCAATGCTAATGAGTTTGCTAGATGGAGTGATTCTACAACATTAGAAGCAAGGACAGCAGCAGAAGTTCTTTCAGATTTAGGAATAGAAGCAAGTGCTGATGTTACAGACACAGCAAATGTTACAGCAGCAGGTGCATTGATGGATTCAGAAGTAACTAATCTTGCATTTGTAAAAGCATTAGCATCAGGAATATCAAATGGAAATGTATTAGTTGCTAATGCTAATGTAGCAGATAATGATTTCTTAAGAGTTGATGGTACATCTATTGAAGGTAGAACAGCAGCAGAAGTAAGAAGTGATTTAGGAATTGCTGACGATGAAATAATAGATTGGGCTAGCGACCAAACAAGTGCTTCTAAAGTAATCCATGCAAATAATTATACTGATACTGATAGGTATGTTAATTCTGCTGCATTTAACACAGGTACAGGAGTATTGACTTTAACAAGAGCAGGTAGTGATACTAGCACAGTAACCGTAGATTTAGATGGAAGATATGTTCAAACAGGTTCAAGTGGTGAAGCAAATGAATTTTCATTTAAGACAATTTCAGTAAGTGGCCAAACCGATGTAGTAGCAGATACAACAACAGATACATTAACCCTTGCTGCTAGTGGTGGAATGACAATTACTACAAGTAATGATACAATTACTTTAAGTTCAGCAAATACCGATACGACCTACACAGCAGGTACTAACATATCATTAAGCGGCACAACTTTCAATGTTGATGATGCTTTCTTGAAGAATGATGCTAATGATTCTACAACAGGAACAATAACAGCCGGTGGATTTACTACCGCAGGTTCTATTACATTAGGCGGTCATTCCTTTAATGATATAGACATAGACGATGAGTTTGTCGATGCAGACGACCACTTGATGTCATCCGGTGCGATTAAAGAGAAGATTGAGTCTTACAGTTATACTACTAATACAGGAACAGTTACATCAGTAGGAACTAATACAGGGTTAAGTGGAACAGTTACAGGTTCGGGTAATTTATCTCTTGCTTTAGGTGACCTTGCAGATATGACCCAATCTTGGGATAATGCGGCAGATGAGTTTATTGTTCTTGATGGTGGAACTCAAAAGAGAAAACTATCATCTGAGATATTTGGTTCTAATGCTTTTAACTCAACAACAATACCAACCAATAATAATCAATTAACTAATGGTGCAGGGTATATTACTTCATTTACTAATACAGTAGATATGGGTGATGGTTTCAAGTTTAGAGATGATGATGATGACGATGTAACCGTTACTGAAAATAAATACATTAAATTTACTGCTGCAACAGGAACAGCAGGGACTAATCTATCAGGTGCGGGAACAACAGGCGACCCCTACATAATGGCTATTACTTTGCCTGATACAAATACAGTTTATACTCATCCAAACCATTCAGGTGATGTAACTTCAAGTAGTGATGGTGCTACAACAATTGCTGCGGATGCAGTAACATATGCTAAGATGCAAAATGTTGCTACTGCAAATAGAGTATTAGGAAGTTCAAGTTCAAATGGGATAGTATCAGAAGTTCAAGTTGCAACTGCTATGATTGCTGCTGATGCAATTACAGGTGCTAAGATAGCAGATGATTCAATAGACTCTGAGCATTATGTAGATGGTAGTATTGATACTGCTCATTTAGCAGCAGATGTTATTACGGGTGCTAAAATTGCTGATGATGCAATAGACTCAGAACACATTACAGACGGTTCTGTTGATAATGTGCATTTAGCAAATGATGGAATTACCATTGGTACGGCTGATACTTCATTAGGTGGAACAGTTACAGCCTTAGTAGGGTTAACAGATTTAGATTTAACAGCAGGTAATAAAACCATTTTTGATACTGTTGGTGCTAACACTTTAACAATAGGTGCTAGTAATACTACAATTTCAATAGCAGGTGATTTATTAGTAGGAGGAACAACTTCAACTATTAATAGTACAACTGTTACTGTTGATGACCCAATATTTACATTAGGTGGAGATACTGCACCAAGTTCTGACGATAATAAAGATAGAGGAATTGAGTTCCGTTATTATGACGGTTCTGCTAAAGTCGGTTTTATGGGTTATGATGATTCAGCAGGTAAGTTTACAATGCTTACATCAGCAACAAACAGTAGTGAAGTATTTACTGGAACTAAAGCAACATTGGTTGCTAATATTGAAGGTAATGTTACAGGTAATACTAGTGGTACGGCTGCAACAGTTACAGGTGGTACTCAAGCATCAATAACAAGTGCTGCTAATTTAGCAACAGTTGGTACAATTACAACAGGTGTTTGGAATGGTACTGCAATTGGTAATGATTATATTGCTAGTGGTGTTTCTGCTACTAAACTAACAACAGGAACTTTACCTGCTTCAAGAATAGGTGCAGGTTCTATTACAACTGCAAGATTAGAAGATGATGCAGTTACTAATGCTAAAGTGGGTGCTGCTGCTGTTGATACAACAGAATTAGCAGATAGTGCAGTAACGGGTGCTAAAGTTAGTGCCTTTACAAGTGCTTATGCTCAAATCGCGACAACTACTTTAGATGATGCAGACTTAAACACAACAGACCATATTAAATTAGATAGCGTAACTGATTTCCCAACTAGAGGATTATTAGAAATAGGTAATGAATTAGTCTATTATACAGGTATTGACGGTTCGGGTGTAACAACAGGAACAGTAAGAGGCCATGCAGGTACAACTGCGGTAGGCCATAGTGATAATACTACTATTAAAACCCCCGAAGGAGTTAAGGTTACAGTAGGTGGTTCAAAGGATATATTCATTCCAAGATTTGAAGGTGCAGGTGCTTCTTCAATAGGTAAAGCAGGTTTAGTTCCTACAATCCCCGCAGGTAAAACAGCAACTTATCTTCGTGGTGATGGTGCTTGGGCTGATGCAGGTACAGTAGGAAATGGTAATACAGGTTTAGTTGATGGTGATGCAGTTTATGATTATATAGCAGCACAAAACTTTGGTTCAGGTTCAGGAGATATGACGGGTGTTGATATTACAGCAAGTACAGGTGTTTCTATATCTCAAAGTAATACTACATCAGGTGCATATACTGCTACCCTTAGTGTAGATGCAGCACAAACAGGAATTACTTCTGTATTGAATGCAAGTTTAGCAGTTGGTAGAGATGCACATAATCAAATAGATTTTAGTACAGATAATGAAATACATTTCAAAACTAACAATGAAACCCCTGTAATAAAAATGAAAGCATCAGGAGAAATAGAAGCAACAAGTCTTGATATATCCGGTGATGCAGATATTGATGGTACATTAGAAGCAGATGCTATTACTATTGGTGGTACTGCAATAGCAGCAGTAGGTACTACAAGTATTACTACACTAGGCACTATTGGAACAGGAACTTGGCAAGGAACAGCAATTGCTTCTGCTTATTTAGATTCAGATACGGCACACTTATCAGGTACTCAAACATTTAGTGGTGCTAAAACATTTAGTAATGAAAGAACAATTTTTGATGAAAAGATTTCTTCTAGTGGAACAAATACACTTCAATTAGAAACTAATAACGGTGTTAGTTCAGGTACTATTAAAATACTAAATGGCGGTGTTGCTAATCATATTAACATAACACCCGCAAGTGGCACGGTTAATATTGATGCTGAAAACTTAAGATTAAGTCAAGCAGGTGCTTCAACTATAACAACAGCAGGTGCATACGATTTAACTTTGAATACTAATGATGGTACAAACTCAGGTTCGATTACTATTACTGATGGTGCTAACGGAGATATTAGTATCACACCTAATGGAACAGGTCAAGTAAACTTAGGCAATTTCCAATTTGATGTAGACCAATCAGTAGGTTCAGGCCAAGATAATTATGTATTAACTTACGACCATGCTAATACTCAAATTAGTTTAGAAGCCGCAGGTGGTGGCGGTGCTTCTGTATTAGGTGATTTAACTGATGTATCAATGGATATTACAAACTTCGTTGATGGTATTCTCATTCAACCAAATAGTGATGGTTCAGCACCAACAACAGGAACACTAAATGGTGCAACAGAAAACATTGGTATTGGAAAAAATGTATTCCAAGATTTAACGAGTGCAGATTATAACGTAGTTATTGGCGCAGACGCCGGAATGAATTTGACATCCGGTGGGTATAACACACTAATTGGAAGAGAAACAGGACAGTATCTTACTACTACAACTAATACAGTAGCAATAGGTGATAATGCAGGGAGATTTAATACAGGTGCAAGTAATACTTTTGTTGGTGTTAATGCAGGTAAAAGAGGTACAACAGGTGCAACATCAAATAACACATTTATTGGATTAAGTGCAGGTGGAAACAATGCAGGTGATAACAACACCGTTGTAGGACATCAAGCACTTATTTTTGGTGCAGGTGGGGCGAACAATGTCGTTATGGGTTATTATGCAGGTCAAGATTTAACTTCGGATTATAACGTAGCAATAGGTTCTAGTGCCGCATTAAATGTAACATCGGGAACAAGAAATATCAGTATTGGTGCGAATAGCATGGATGCTGCTACAACAGAAAGCGATAACATAGCAATAGGTTACGATGCTTTAGGTGGTGCTGTTGCAGGTGGTGAAAAGAACGTAGTTATAGGAAATTATGCCGGAGATGCTGTTACTTCGGGAGACGAAAATACTCTATTAGGACACCAATCAGGTACTACTCTCACTACTGCTAGTAAAAGCGTTGCTGTTGGATATAGGTCATTATACAATACAGATACAGGAGATAGAAATACAGCAATTGGTTACTTATCTATGGAAGGTGCTGCTAATAATTCAGCAGACCAAAATACAGCACTTGGTGGTTATACATTAAAAAATGTTCAAGATGGCTCAACAGGAAATACAGGATTAGGTTATCTTTCATTATCAGCAGTAACTACCGGAGACAAGAACATAGCAATAGGGTACGAATCCGGCGATAATATCACTTCCGGTTCTAACAATGTTGTAATTGGTGCAGCAGATGTTTCAAGTGCAACAGGAGACGACCAATTATCAATAAGTTCCGGTGATGGTGGGGTTACTTGGATTACAGGTAATTCATCCGGTGGTATTAATTCTAAAGCAGAAGTTGTAGCAGTATCAGGTAATACACCATTAACACTAGCACAAACAGGTGCTTACATTTATTGGACAGCAGGTACACTAACTTTACCTGCAAGCGGAACAGTAGGAACACAATATACTGTAATTAATAATACAGGTGGTTCTGCTACTGTTACAGTCAATGCTAGTAATTGTTCTATGGTGGCAGGTTTTACAAGTGCAACAAACGCAACAAACGCAATATCAGACCACGAATTAGCCTCATTTGTTTGTGTTACTGCTAATACTTGGATTCAGGTAGGTTAATTCAAATGAGTTTTATTGGTGTAGTTGGAGTTGTTGCACAAGCAGCACAGGCAGGTTCTCCACCAACAAGTGTTTCTATTGCTACAACTTCAAGTGGAAATTATAACAATGCGTTTGTTGTTGTTGAAACAGGGGGTGCTGCGGGAATTACTACTGCACACCTTTATGACGGAAGTAACCATTCATACGTTTCGGGTTCTAACGCTTATACTACTACTGTAAACCAAGATGTAGCCGATTTTGATGCCTTTGAGGGATTTGACACAAGTTGTTATCTTGCATTTAGGGCTTATGGTAGAGCAACAAACGCCACATCTCATGCTTGGACTCTTAGTATAGTAAATGATACTACTTCGGGGGTTACAAACAGTTTAGTTACATCAAGTAGCACAGCACAAGATGGAACAAGTGGAAACGGTGTTGCTAAATGGCAAATGGCATTTGGTGGTGGAAGAGGGGGTTTTACATATCCTTCAAACAATGAGTATATAGACTTAAAGTTAGAGTATGATGCTACAAACTCAGATGGTACTACAAGTGCTACCGATTGTATGATTAGGTATGTATATTCGGCTTAGTGATTAATATGGTAATAAGACAACGTGTAATAATACCGGAAGGTACTTCGGGAGACTTTGCGATTAGACATTTTAACGGTCAAACTACTGATTATAATTGGGAAAGATATTTGATGATGAAAAATGAAACAGCAGAAGAATATACCGTCTTAACTAAAGAAGGATGTAGTATGCCTATAATGCAAGATTCTTACGCTGAATATAGAGAACATCAACAACTTTGGGATAATGCAACAGGAGATGTATTGATAGGTGGATTAGGTATAGGAATGGTACATCAAAAGTTAATTGATAATCCTGATGTAACTTCTGTAACTATAATAGAAAACAGTCAAGATGTAATAGATTTAGTTTGGGAACATTGTGCTAAAGATGATACATTCACTTTAATCATAGCAGACATAGAAACTTGGGAAATACCCGAAGATAGTCATTGGGATTATGGTTGGTTTGATACTTGGTTAGTAGATAATCCAATGAATATAAGACAATACAAAGACTTAATGTATGAAAAATATGGAAATCACGTTACAACAATGGGTAATTGGGAATCTATACCCCAACCCCAATAATTATAAAAAAGAAACAACACGGAGAAATTAAGATGGCTTTAGAAATTGACTACAATACAAACTTTGGCATATTATGTAGAGATGCAATATGTGTAATATTTGATACAAGAAGTTACAAAGAAATAGATGAAGAAGGAAATAAAACATTCCCTGTTCAATACAATGGAAAAATATATGCAAATGCAGAAGCATATGCTGATGGTGCAACTCCTGTTGGTGGTTTCAATGGTAGGTTTTTAATGAATGAATCTGCTACTAAAACTCAATACAATATAATTAAACAATGTTATGAAGATTTAAAAACAAAAGATGGTTTTACTGACGGTATAGATTGCTAAGGTCTAAAATTAGACCAACACCAAATACCATAAATTAAACCAAAAATAACTTTAATCATTTTCTCAAATTCCTAGCCATTTGAGCAGCGAACCTAATTTTTTGTGTACTTTGAAGATTCCAAAAAGCCTCATTAGGTAACTCAAATGCTTCTTCCAATTTTGTACATAATTCATATCTACTTTTGATTTGTAAATCATCATCTATTTTTAATCCTAGCACATTTTTTATCTCATCTTTTGAATATATAATTTTCCTATCCAAATAAACATATACGTCACCCATTGTTGTTATTAGCCTTCTAATCATCCTTTGCTTGAATCTAGTGTAAAATCCCATATGGTGTGAAAACTACACCTACTATTTGATGATTTCGTACAGGAACGCACAGATTTTTTTAAAAAGTAATAAAAATATTTTTTTAAAATTATAAAATTACGAAAAAAAATCGAAAAAAAAATCCAAGCAGCCGGAGAAACTAACCACTAAAGTTAGTTTTTTCCGACCACAAGGATTTACATTCTCTACATTCCCATATTTTAATGGACTTAGCAGACCCGATATATACACCATGTATTCTTTTTGGTATGGTGTATTCACCACATAAGAAGCATTGCTCACGGAGAGTCATTGCGTTTTTCCTCGTCAATTAATTTCTGCATATATTCTTCTATTGAAGATTCTGAATATTTAGAATTTCCAAATGCTGCAAAGAATAATAAAGAAATTATTATAACGAAGAGTATCCATACCATTATTTCAACAGTATCCATAAACTACCACCTCACTTCTAAATCAATTACTTCTTCTTTATTAATGGATAAACCCTTAACAAAGTTTTCTTTCTGTCCGTATTTCCATAAATCATAAACCAATTCACAATCTTTTAAACAATATTCAGCCACTTCTGTATACCTACCTGCTTTCCATACTGCGGGTGCATCTATACTATTCATTAGTTTTTCTGCTCCTAATGTGTGTTGAGATAAATTGTCTAAACTATATCTTTCACCATACTCTTTATTTAAATAAAGACTAGTATCTATGTATGCTTTTTCATCTAGATATTTTTTTATGCAATATATATCTAAAGAATCTTTTAGAACTTTTAAATCAAAGCCCACAATATTATGTCCCAATAGAGTTCCACCTTTTTCAAAATGGTCATCTAAATCAAACTTTAATTGTGATATAGGTTTGATTTGAACATTAGATTTTTTTAAATCATCTACGGCTTTATCGATATAAATTGTACCAACATCACCATCCCATGTACAAATTGTAGAGACCTTAAATAAGTGAGTATTTTCCCACCCACCAATTTCATGTGATAAATTTTTAGTTTCTAAATCAATTGCTAGAACACTCATTAATCATCACCTGTAATATCAGACCACAATTCAGATAGCCTACTTTTTTCAGCCTCTTCGGGGTCAGGTGTTTTAGATGATATGTTCTTAGTTAACCAACAACACAATTTAGTCCCCCCAACAGGTAATACCATACTGGGATACCAACCATCTCTACCTAGAGTATTTATTGATTCAGTTATTGTTTTTGGGCCATCTTTTACATCGAAAATAATGTATTGAGATTCAAATTTTCCCATCCAATTCACTTACTCCGTACCCGTTAACGATTCACTTACAATAGTAATTGCAGCATAAACATTGTCATGGTGAGTTGCTTTTTTAGCACGATTGATAATGCCGTCAACAACTTTTCTTTCGCTGTGGGATAGTAAATAATACCTACCGTATTGGTAACCTGCATTATCTTTTTCCCTACCTTTAATCAAATCAACGAACTTTTGCAATTCATTGAAAGATTTTTGCAGAAAGTAATATAATTCTAAATCTGCAAAGGTCAATTCCTTTATTTCCTTCATTGTTCTCATTTCTTTTCCTCCTTTAGTTTAACGTAGACTTTTTTGTGTATTCTATTTTCCTCAAAATTGTCTTCGATTTTTCCCCACCATTTGTATATTGTGCTTGCTCCTTTTCTAGTCTTTCCTCTAACAGCAGCCATTAACATTGTTTTATTAACCCAACCGTCACTATCTTTTAGTTCTGTATACGCTTCTTTGAATGCTCCAATGTTGGCTCTATCTTGAAGAGTCTCCTTTTGCACCTTTAGGGCTACATCTAACCACGATACCAGACTCTTATAACATTGACGGACTAACGAAGATGCTTGTAAAACGTGGTTACTGTTCACAATATACCGTTTAGATTTATCACTAATACTTGGTGCTTCTGCAATACAGCACAATACTGACATTCTAATTATTTGATTGTTCATTCTAGTAATAAAATTGTTCGCAATCTCAAATACTTCCGGTCTACTATCGGCTACATATGCTTTCATATTTTCATATTCACGCATTAACGCATCTGTATAATCATCCGAATATCTAATAACTTCTTTAGGATTTTCATTAACTTCTTTAAATCTTTCATCTAAAGTTTCATAGATTTTAACAAACCCATTTGCAAACTTATTAATGGGTGCTTGTCTATTTATTTCTTTACCTACTTCAGTTATTAACGATTTTCTTATTTCATCTTGTATTTCAGGCGGTACTTCCCAAATAAATATCAACATTCTTTGTAATACCCCCTTTTCTGCAATAACTATTGTTAATCCTTTAGGAATATAAGAAGTAGCATAAGGAGAACGCTTACTATCACAAATAATATTCTCATCACCATCTTTTAATTTCTTTTTGATTATATAATTTTCACCATGAATACTATTCATTAACTTGTTTAAATATAAAATAATATTTTCTTTGTGTTGAGACTGTTTAAACACTCCTGAATACTCAAATTCATCATAAACAATTAGCCCTTCTCCTTCAAATGCACCTTTAGTCTGAACATCTACATAAACTGTACGAGTATTACCATCCTCATCTTCAACAACTTCTTGTTCTTGTTTCATAGAACCAATTAACGCTGCATCTGTTGTTTCCGTTACATCAAAAATAGTAAAATTAGTATCATGTTTTTCATTTATAATCTCAAATGTTTTCCTAGAAATTGGGCCAAAGAAATTATACATTTCTGATTTACCTGTACCCGAAGTTTGTAGCCATAGTACAGGTACTCTAGTATCTTCTCTACCTTGACCTCTAACTATCACCACTTTATCTTTACATAATTGGCCTAATAAATTAAATGCTGTAAGAGCAGCAGGGATATTATTATATTTTGATACTTGAACTGCACTAGATACATATTCCTGTATAAAGGCAGGTAGTCTAACCCTGTGGCTTACATTTTTATCTAAATTATCGTCTTCAATAAAACCATAATACACATTATCTTCTTCACTTTCTATTTTATTTTCTGTTTTCATTTTTATATCACCTGCTTTTCTTCTGAGTTGAGAGTGTCTATTACTCTCTTTGCTAATGTACTTCCGAACCCATCTATCGTAGACATTTCCTTAATACTTGATTCACCTATCTCCATAATAGAACCATATTCATCTATTAACATTTGAGCCTTTGTCTCACTAATACCTTTTATGGTCATTAATACATCAATACGCAAATCTGCTGTGCTGATTTTCTTTTGTTTAATTATTCTAGGCTGATAAACAGTCCTATCAATTGGCTTCATTTTGCATACAGCACATATGACTTTAGCCGCCATTTTTTCGTTATCTACTAATATTACATTACAATCTGTATCTAATATTATTTTCCCTATTGCCCCTAAGAATTTATTATGTAAAAATCCCTCTCTACCGTAAGTTCCATTAGTAACTCTTTTTCGGTATTCTTTGATAGCACTATCCAAAGTACCATAAATAATCACATTATTATTCTCAAATGCTCTATCCATATTGTCAATTTGACTCCATATCCTTTTGTTAATTACTGATTGTAAAAAATCAAAGGATGACTTTGCTTCAAAACAAACATCATCAAAAACATAATCTCCTATCTCTAACCATTCTTTTTGAGTATCAATCCTTAACCCAAGTGCTTCTATTTCTACACACTCAGTTAAAGAGGAATTTTCTCTACTGTCTATAATTAGTTTACTCATTTTACTCTTCCTCTTCATCTAATGCCTTTTGAACTTTTTTTATTTCCTTAAGATACTCTTCTGATATTCCACCATTTTCATCTAGTTTCCATATTTTATTTATCCTTTCATCAGTTGACATCGTGATATCTCCAACATTTGCCGATACAATAACCGTCAGGGATTAGTACATTATAACAACTAGGTGCGTTGTACCCTTTATTTACTATACCCCATACATAGTTTTTAGTCTTATTAGCATCCCAATCTAACCATATATCATCTTTTTCCGCTATTTTAGTTAGTTCATCCATAATAATTTTCGTTACTCTTTTTTTATCATCTAAAGGAAGATTCTTATTTCCCATAGTTAGTATGTCCCTATACCATTGAACTAGATATACTCTAGCGTAATGCCCCGGATTTTGAACCATTATAGCATTGTGCATACAAGGTAATATCGGTAAATTACCAATTGGTCTAACTGCTTCAACTTCTATATCAGACATTTCAATCGGTTTAACATCAGGCCACTTTATTAGTTTGTGTCCGTATTTACTTTGGATGTATCTAGGCTTTTTTGCTAATTCAGTAATATACTCTAACGGTCTATCTAAATCCTCTTTTAAAATAGGAATACAGAAATACGGCTCACCATTCTCATCACTACTACTCAAGTTAACTGTATTTGGTATTCTCCTTAATCTATTAGTTTGTATTCCGCTATCATCTAAAGACTCTAAAACATATCCATCATTTTTCTTAGTTTGTCTATACCAAGATTGGATTTGTCTTATATCATTTGCAATCTCACCATGTACAATAACATGAAACCCTTTACCACTAAAATACATTTGAAATAATATATCTTGTTTTAGAAGTTTTCTTGCTAAGAATTGTAAATCTACATATGCCTTAATGAGTGGCATATCCCCATGAGCATCTAAATCTAAAAATGCTCTATCTTTAATTACAGAAGATTCTATCTTTTCCTTTTCAGAAAAGAACTTAAAGTCATAGATAGTATAATAGCAATTCATCTTACCATTATACTGATTAATCCACTCTATCATTTCATTTTTATTCTTCACTATGTGCCGCTTCATCTGCCTTGCGTTTTTTAGATGACTTCCTGCCCACACTTCTTTCGGGTATTTCATTTACATTTTCCTCCTTATTTTTATTATTACTAAAGTTTACATTTGCACTTAGTAGTTGTTCTTGAAGTATGCTTGCTACTTCTAGTTGTATTTGTTCTATTACTAGGTTCTGAAAGAAATACCCAAATTGAATAGGTTTTTGAAGTATCTCTTTCATATGTACTTGCTTTTCCCATACAATAGTTAGTTTTTCCTTAGCATCTAACTGATTATATATTTCTTCTGAGAAATCTTTTACTAATTGGCTCATGTTAGTCAAATCAGCAAAAGTCCATTCTTTAGAACTCAATATTTTTTCTACTTTATCTTTCATTTGTGCATCTCCTTATCCATTTTAATAAATGTTTTATCGGTTGCTTGACCGTATATTACATCCATAGCAAATCCTTCCTCATGTAAAGCACTCATAGCCATTGCTAATCTTTCTGCAAAATGAGGCGGTGGATTACAAGGGTCATTATTATCTGTTGTATATCTAAATGCTACTGTAAAATATGTCTTATTCATTTACTCTTCCTCCATTTTTTTAACCATTTTTTTCCTAAGCATATCTCCTTGATGTGCATAGCCTAACATTGACCCTCTACGAAGTAATGTTATCATAACGTGCCATTCCCAGTCAGTTAATCCACTTGAATTAGACTTGATTAAGAAAGCAACCATACCTTTTGTTAATGTACCAGTTATTATGTGACCTACTGCTTCTGCATTCCCACAATGGCAACAGACCATAGTAGTGTCATCAAATCTTGATATAGCCTCTCTTGCTTGATAATTTGCATCATCTCTCAAAGGGATACTACATATAGGGCAGTTATCTTCTTTAGCATTTTGATTATCCGGTGGATATCTTAAATCTCTCATTCAATCACCTTTCTTTTAGGATAATACATACTACCCTGATTATAAAATATATCTATCATTTTCATTTTTTATTCCTCTCTCTATATTCTTTCTTTCTTCTAAAATATTCTTTCCATTTCATTTTTAATTCCACCCATCATTTGTTGCAGCAGGACACATACCATAAAAACTACAATTAATACAAGTCTTGGCATAAAACTTAGCCTCAAAATGTTTTTGTTCATATGAATGTAATAGTTTTGCTATACCTTTCATAACTGCTTTCTTACTAGACTTCTTTACTTCCTCAATGTAAGTATAATTTGCAGCAGGGTAATACCAACCCCAATGAGTCATACTAATATCGGGGTCTATATTATGTTCTAGTAGGGTCTCTCTAGGACAATTTTCAAATAATATTTGATAAAAAGCCATTTCTTTTCTCATCATGGTCTTTTTCCAGTCTTTCCAACCACCTGTTTTTAACTCCATAGGAATATAGCCCCCATCTTCTAGATACATTCTATCAATGATACCTTGTAAATGTACAACGTAGTCATGTCTTAGAGTAAACTTGTCGCCCATTATATCTCTTGGTATAACAATTTCTGCATCTAACATTATCTCATTAATAACAGGTAAGAACTCTTCTACCTTATCTTCTAATTTAGAATCCATAAATCTGTTAGCATCATCAATTGCCATTGTCTGATACATATCACTATAATCATCAATAGGATACACGCTCAAAAAATATGTAGCCAATTCATTTCCCGATAAGGATTCAGCCTTTTTAATATCTACGTCTTTAAACCACTCTTCTCTAGCATTATGTATAATACTACCTTTACGCATAACATCTGTTTGGTCTATTGGTAGTCTCATTGGATATTGGTATTCATATCTTTGAGGACACCATTGAAAAGAACCTAAAGAAGATTTAGAAATCTTCAATATTGGTTCTATTCTATCGTCACTATCTTCATATGCATCAGCATTCCATTGGTATGTGTATTCATTATTCATTTTTTATATCTCCTTTTATTTTTACCACCATTCATCTAGTGTTCTTTGATGTACATCTTTTGTTATTTTAGATGTATCCCAACCCATTGCATCAAATATTGGGCTTGCTTTTTTAACAACTGACTGAGCATAATGTTCCCAATCAGGTGTAATTGTTTTAAAATCCTCTTCTGTTAATCCCGCCATATAATTAGGAACAAATGAGTTCCCTGTTATTGGATGATTAATCATAGATGGATAGTCTTTCATTTTAAGATACAAATAAGTATCTTCTATTGGTGTAGTATTAGTCCTATTATACATTAGTACACCCAATATACCTGCTCCAACAGTAGGTCGCTTTTCTGCTGAAGTCCAACCTTTACCACTTCTTTTAACAGTAGTTAACGCAGACTTGTGGCTATTAGGAATAACACAACTACATTTGGTTTCTTCTAAGTGGTATGATTTCTTACACATGGTACAATAAACATGAAATCTTTCTTCTTTATATCTACTACGCTTTAATATTTTATCGAGGTTTAGTTTACCTTGTAAAGTATCTTGATAAATAGATATTAAATAATCTAGTATTTCTTCTTCTGAATTATTCATTACCCACATTTTCAAAACCTTTATTTGTACATCCTTAGCAAGTGTTGTTTCTGATATTCTTTTAGCGGTAAAGCCTGTCATAACAAACTCTTTTTCATCTAAAAAATCACCATCTTTCCAAGAAATCATTCCGGCATTTCTATTCTTAGTTGCACCAACCCCTAATGTATCAAAATATTTTTCAAACTCAAGAGTTACAGGATGTTCCTTCAACCCTAAAATGTTAGGAAAGTATTCTCTTACTGACTCATTTAGCATATCACAAACCTTTGTTGCTTTCTCAATGCTTTCACATTTAACATAAATGGAATCAGTATGACCATAAACTACCTTCATTTTCTCCACCTATTACTATTGAACCTACTAATCAAAGTAGATATTTTACCTATTACATATATTATTCTTATTAACATTTTATCTTTCATTTTCTCCACCTTTATTTACAGTTGTCACATTTATGTCGTCTATCGTGCTTCCAAGTAACTTTGGCTTTACACCATCTACATATCAATCTACTTCTCAAACTATCACCTCATAACATTTTTCACAGCATATACCGCCTTCTTCTAATGTAAATGCAATATCTGTTTTATAAAACTTACACAACTTACATTTAAATATTTTACCAATGAATATTATTTTTCCTATTCTAATCCCTCCACTTTTAATGCAGCAAATCTAATTGCCTCTCTTGCACTAGCGGTAATACTAGCGGCTATATCTACATCAGCCCAACCAAAACCCTGATACCCGATGATTCCATAGAAACTCGCCATTAAACGCTTTACTGCTAATTGGTTATTGTTCCATTTCATTTTTTCATCTTTGGTTGATGCAGTTTTCATTTTCTTTTTATATTCATCCCTCAAAGCCTTTAATTCTAAAACTGATTTAGGTAAAATTCCTAACTCATCAGTTTTGTAATATAACATTGTTTCTTTTTCAATAGGGGAAAAATCTCTAGGTGTAGAAATGTTTACAGCAAATTCTGTTGGAACATCCGATTTAGTTTCCCATGATATATTTCTTGCTATCATCATAGAAGGGTACAATTGTGCATAATCAAATGCTGCTACACCTTGATGTAGTCCATTAGTACCTTCTTCTAATGGGTCATATATCATTGCTCCTTCATAGTTAATCTTGACTCCATCGGTTGATGATGGTGCTTTCCACCAAGCATTACGCATAAAATATATTCCTCCCATATTGCTTGCATAAAAACAGGCATTAAATGGGGCTTTAATTAAACGCTGTAATGACAATACCGCTTCTGACAAATAGTTTGTTTCGTCTAATTCTTTAATTAGTTCTACATCTATTAAGGCATACTGCAAATAGGTATCAGAATCTTCTAACCAACCTCTTCTGAAAAACTCCTGTTTATCAGGAAACTTTTCACTAACCAATTTCTTAGAACCTAAGACTAGATTAGATACATAGTCTAATGATAGTGAAGGAAGAGTACCTCGTTGAGAATCATTCCATTGTCTTTCAAATGCTACATCTAAACTCAATGTTATTCTTCCTTTAATTGGTTGTTCAATAGGGCCAAAAAAATCTCTATTAAATGAATAACTGTTTTTATTATTCTTGAACCCATCAACTTCCCAAACAGGTGATAATAACCTAGCGTCTAGATTAAGTGCAGCACATCTTTCTAATAACTTAGGTAAATCGAATCTGTTTCCAAACCAAGATATTAACATATCAGGGTCTTGTTTATTTATTACTGTTAAGAAATAAAGTATCATTGCTTTCTCATTATCAAAGATAAACTCTTCTGTATCTTCTCTTACAGTATTTTCACTTAAGTTTCTTTTCGTAGGAAACCAACTATATCTATAAAACTTCTTTTCAAAATTATCATACATAACTATACAAGTAATCTTACCATCATGTTCTCCACCTTGCATCCATTCCATATCCCAATAACACTTTCTTAAATCATATTCAGGAAATCCTTTTTCACCAAAAGAACGTATCGCTTCACTATTACCCTTGTTAAATACATCAACAGCATATCTATGTGTATATCTTACGTCTGCTTCAAAAGTAGTAGTAAACTCTTCCTTTACCTTCCTCATCTCTTGAGGGTTTTTACAGTAAACTCTAGTTAAAGGTAAGTTTTGTAGATTTTTATATGCTGAAAATTCTTCATAAGATACAGTTAATACTTTACTATTACCCCATTTATCTCTACTAATAATATTCTCAGGTTTAGAATCACTTGCTAAAATATAGAAATATGGTCTAAAAACAGAGTGGGGAGTGATACAGGATTCCCTTTTACCTGTATCATCCCGCCATGCTGTGTATATTCCTTCTGTTGTTTCACTAATTATCATATATATTACCTCGGATTAAATCTTGGTGCTTTAATTAATACCCTATTAGGAGATGTAATTAAAACAGGAAAGTCATCCTTAAGATAGATGGTAGTTATTCCATCTAAAAAATGAGCAAACTCACCTGTTAATTCTACTATTGCTTCTTCACCATCAACTGTTAAAGTTTCAGGATATACCACAATCTTTTCTGTATTAACTTCAGGAATACTTATCCTAAAATCAGTAGAAGTAGATTCTAATATATACCTAGATGTATTAGCCACATCACAAGTAGTACAAGCATCTTTTAATGAATCAGAAGTTAACATAACTGCTGCTTCAAACTGAACATTAGCCTTACCAAATGTAGGTAGGTTATTCACACCCTTCCCTTCTAAATCAATATTTCTAACTAACTGAATCATAGAAAATGATGGGTGACTAATTACAGAAGGTATAGTAGCACTCTTAGTTGCTGTATCTAGTATAATTGTTTCACCAATATCAACTCTAACAGAGCCTTTCATTGGTTTAAGATACCTCTTCAACTTAGAAATATCAAGGACAGATTCACCCCCAATATGAACCATGTCCAAGTTTTCAGAATCTTGTACTTTAATAGAACAAGCCGTTGAGTCATTTGCATTATACAATGTAATTGACGATGCTGCACCTGTTTCAGAAGCAGTTTCAGCAACTATATATGCATAATCAGATAATGATTTAATTTTAGTTGTACCACCACTAGGGTATTTACCTTTTAATGCTACTGCATTTAAAGCATCTATAAACTTTTTATTATCTATCTCAAATCTCATAAATTTCCCTCACGCAGTTCAGGTATACCTGACCATACATTTTCACCATTGGTAACAAATACAGTCCATTCCTTTCCTACAATTGAGGGATTTGTTTTACTTGCTTGTAATTCAGCAATATAATTAGTTGTTGCACCACTCTTAATTTTATTGATGTGTATCATCTGAGTAAATCTAGCAGGTGTAGATTTATGCCAATCAGGTACAACACCAATAGGTACGGGATTAACTATATTTCCGTAGATAGGTTTCATGTGTGTAATCAAAAACCTATCTGCATCAATAGAAATAAAAGCATCTAAAAGACGATTATACACTCTATTTCTGATTTTCCAGTCTAAAGGTTTAACTGTAACAGAATCAGTATCATGTATAATTAAACCCTCTCTTTTAGAAGATTTAACTAAATGTTCCCTCAATACATCTCCTGAGCCTTCATATGCCTTATCTACTCCATCAAATATAATTGCTTTAACATTTGATGTTTCAACTTCTTCTTTCACATATGTTATGAAAGAATGTGCATTCTGAAATGTTTCATTCCAATTAACAGTCCCATCTCCTTTCATTTCAATTGGGTTAAAGATTATTATATTCTCATCTCTATCCCAACCTGAATCCCAAGTGGGTTCAGCCCCATCATCAAAATCTAGAATAAATACTTTGTATCCTTCTTCAATTTCTTTTGGGGTTCTACAATCCATTGCTGTACCTGTTTTACCTACCTTTGGGTCACCAGTAATAGAACACAATAAAAAGGATTTCTCCCTATTATTTCTTGCTTCTATCTGCTTCTTAATCCTCGCCTTTGCTGCTGCAAAAGTGTCTTCATTATCTTCTTGTTTTTCCGTATTCCAACTCATTATTATCACCATTATTAAATTCAGGATAAACTTCATTACCCTTTGCCATAGCCCACTCACCCAATATAGAGTTTAATTCTAAACTACTGACTTTTATTCTTATTTCTTTTCCTGATGGTAAGTGCATTTTTAACCAATACTCACCATTCTCTTCGTTTAACCTAACTGTCAAAAACTCTACTGTTTGTAGAGGGACAGCAAAACTATGACTGTGCATTATCTTATCTGATATTTGATACATTAATACCACTCAGAACCAATCTGTATCATCTTCAAGGGGGATTTCAACTTCTACTACTTTCCCTCTCTTAGATGTGACATATAGACCACTTACGTTTAATGTTGTACTATCTAAAGAACCATCTTCATTTGTTCTTTGTGATGTTCTACCAACTACAATAACATCAGAACCAACACCGAAATCAATTTCAATTCCACTTGGTATCCAACAGGTAGTTCCAACATAACCTTCACCATCATATTCAAAATCAGCATTCAAATCTGAAATAGATACAATCCTATTACCATTAGCAGTAGGTGTAAGAATCATACTTGCTACATTACCATCAGTAATAACTAATCTTTCTAGATATGGTTTTGATAGATTCATACCATGTGCTCTATCTAAATCACTTAGAGGCACATAATATTCTCTTGCATATTCCATCATCTTATCCGGCTTGGATACTTGACTCATATCTCTTTTTGTTTCAGCATCATCCGGTAAAGAACTATTCAATACTAATGATGCAAGGGTTGTTGTCTTTACACCATGAATCTTACTATCATCAAAACTGTTTATTATACAATTAAAAGATAACCATTCAAATGTAGGTGGCTCAAAAGCCTTTGATGCTTCTCCTTTATAGTTAAAGAAATACTTACCAAACTTACCATCAACTTCTCCTACAAATACACCACTTCTTCTAAACTCTTCTTTAGGTAATGGTTTACCATAGTTAGGGTTTGGGTCTTCTCTATATTTAGCAACTGCATCTAAAGGAACTATCCACCAATTTTCTTCATTTAATGGCATTGCTCCCGCAGGTAATGTCTGAATGTGCCTTTCTTGCCTTTCACCTTCGTGATACCTAATTACTTGATAAGTACCATCTTCAAATTGATTGATGGATGCTACTTTACCTGATTCAAGAGTAGTTTGTTTATCCATATTGTATTCATTGAATACATTAGTCCTATTCCATTCCATCATATCTCTAGGCTCATCTAAAGAGATGAACATACCATATGCTTCTTTTAACCAACTGCTGCTAGGAGCATTTGTTGGGCTATCATTAGTCTCGGTAGAATTTTTCTTTTCTGACATCATTACACTAGCAACGTATTGTCTCCATAGATTCATCACAATTAATGGTTCTTCATTTTTATCCAAACCATTTTGTTGACAGATTTCATCTATCTTTAGAACAGCATCTTCTAGGGGTAACCCTATTCGACCTGCTCCCAATTCCACTTCTTTCATTAATTTCTCAATATTTTCATTATTTTCCATTTTTTTCACCTTTTCTTTTTTTTCTTTTTTTTATATCATCTGTGCTATCATCCAACTCGCTAATAATTTTGGAGTCATGACTTTACTACGCCATTCAGCCTCCCCGATTACTCGCAGATATTGGAATTTCTTTTTGTGTTGCATTTCTTTTGCTACAACAGCGTCATGTAAATTAACACATAACGATGTCATATCAATAGAATTGTAAATCATTTTATGTACCTCGTCTAATGCTTGTTCATATTTATTTTCATTTAACATATTAATTATAATAACATACGGCTCAAGGCTTTCTTGATTTATTTTAGATAACGGACTTTCACTAGAAATTGATGCTTGTAATTCCGTGATTCCCCTACGAATATCACCATGAAGACCACCTATAAACGAATCGAGTTCATTTTTATCAATAGTAGTTATGCCTTCTAATGATAGAATCCGAGATAATATCAAATGCATATTATCATCACTTAATCTCTTAAAGAGATAATTTGCACACCTAGATTGTAATGGATATATTATGCGGTTTCTTTCATTACAAGTTATTATGAATCTACAATTATCCGCATATCTTTCCATAATTCTTTTCAATGCATTTTGAGCATCTTTAGTCATACCATCCATTTCATCAAGTAAAACTATTTTGAATGGTACATCTCCTATTTTTGAAGTTGATGCTATTTCTTTAATCTTAGTTCTAACTGTCTCTAACTTTCTATCATCAGAGGCATTAATCTCATAAAAATTAGAATCCTTAAACTTACCTAATATATCATTAGACAATGCTCCGGCAAAGGCAGTTTTACCTGAACCTGCTACACCATACAAAAGTAAGTTAGGCATATCTTTTTTATTAACCCATTCTTGGGAATCCATAATTAAATTGTAATGACCCACAATTTCATCAATGTGTTGAGGTCTATATTTTTCAGTCCATAACATTCTATTCATCTCCTTTAGGAGTATATACCCATACACCATTTTTAACTATATCATATTCAGGCATTTGATACATTAGATTCACTATAACATTAGTCATAGAATTAACGTGTCGATGTAAACGACCCTTACTATTTTTATAATTATTAATGAATGTCATTATCTCCTTAATATTCATTTCTTCCTCTGCTCTTTCGTTTCCTAGTTCATGTAACGCTATATATCTGTAATAATTTTTATTGTTTCTTGCCATTATAACCACTTATCCAATTTTGTTGCAACAACTGTTGGTTGCTTAATTTTTATTTCTCTCTTTTCTCCTAATTTTAGGAGTCTACATTGTCTATTATCTAGCCTAGACTTGGCATATTTTCTAAAGTCATCATCTTCTAATAAATGCTTTAGTAAATGTTGTTGTTCTCTTTTTAATTTTAGTCTTCTACATATGTCTGACATTTCATTTATTGGGCTACGCTTAGGCATAACCAATTTACCATGAGTTCTTCCTTCATGTGAGTACGCCAATAACTCATAGAAATAATCTGATGACCATTTTCTTTTTACTTCTGAATCAATATACATTAATTTGTTAGGGTGTACATTTTGTGCTAACCAACTTAACAATTGAGTATCAGAAGGTTTGTTTAATTTAAGAATCTCCAATACATCTTCTCTATCAGGGTTTTTCAAATATTCCATCATAATTTTAAATATATCTAAATCATATTCTTTCGGAGGATTACTTCTAGGAGATATTTTTCTTATGTTTAATATATCTTCTGAATCAGAAGTTGCTCTTGTCAATTTAACTAATTTAAATATAGACTTAGGCACATCTTTTTGATTAGAAGAAGTCAACACTACATTGCCTCTATACTCTAGAATAGTTTTAATAATCAAATCACTTTTAGGTTTAAGGTTAACTTCTCGTATTATGATACCCCTATTTCTAGGTAAAGAATAATTATCTTCTATATCATATTCATCAGCATACCTTACAATAGGATTTTCAGAACCCAATTTTGAATGGTGTTCTCTAGCCCTATCTATACAATTTCTATTTGACTTACCTACTATTATTATTGGTCTTTGTTTGTTTTTCATTTTTATTAAACTCATTTATAATCCTCACATCTAATGCTTCATCGTAATCCGCACCACATTCATGGCACTTTACCTGAATGATAAACCACTTTAGTTTACCTTCTTCTAATACTCCGGCATTATAACCGAAATTACTAGTACCACATTCTCTACAACCTTCTTTCATTTTCATTATCATAGAAGATTCTATTATTTGCTCATCTGATGCTTGTTCTTTAGATTCGTTAAGAAAATTTACTGCGACTTTACAAGTACTACATAGTTGGTTTTCCTCAACCTCAAAAACATTACACCGATGGCATCTCATCATATCACACCTTTTAATTTTAAAATTTCATCTAACCCTTCTTCTGTGTGTTGTCGGTTAGAGTCAACAATTTTTACTGCTTGTTTGAAAGTCTCCCATTCACCTTTAGCATTAGGTAAATTATCAGGTACTAAATCACATATATTCCATAAGTTTCTTTTACCTGTTACAGTTAGAATAGGTCTTGGTCTAGTTTTGTGTTCTTCACTTTTATATTTGGCTTCGATTTGGTGTTGTAATAAACTACGCTGAATACCTAATAAAAAAGACTCTTGACCTCTAAAACTAATTTTAAGTCTAACCCTATAACCAATATATGTTTCCTTATCCTTAGAAACATTAATTTCACATTTAGGATTAGACATTAATATCCCTTCTAACTGATGCCGACTATACATAATTTCACTCCCAATAATTCATTTTAATATCTGACGCAATTTCATCTTGTTCACGCACAATATGCTGTGTACCGTGTATTGGAACTTCCAACCAGTACCAATGTCTAGGTGCTAGTCGCTTATCACCGTTTCTAATTGCATTATTTTGAGCCTCTACTGCTAAGTTAGCAATAAGAGTTTCAATATGGTCACGCACAAAATAAACTAAATCCCTAGATATTGATATATCAACATCTTCTTTTATTATCTTCATTATATCAATAGTCTTAGCCTTATGCCTTTTTTGTTTCTTAATCTTTGCTTTAATAACTAAAGCATTACTTGGCACAATTAGTTTCTGTGTTTCAGAATCAATATAGGGACAGGTATCTATCTCAACTTCAATTGTTTTATTTGTGTTACCTACGGCTTGTAATATTGCTGTACCCTGATAAATCCTAATACATTTATACGGCCAATCATCAATTATAGTCATCATATCTACATCAATCAAAGTATCATCCTCTGTGCAGTTTGAAGTGTGTCTATATCTTTAGCAAACTTATCATCTCTTATCCTAACTACTCTAGGAAATCTAAGACCATAGTTACCATCAGCATCTTGTGTTACTAAATCAGCAGTTACTTCTAACACAATTCTTGGTAAGAAAGTAAATACCCCATTATCATATGAAGATACGTTCTTTTTCAAGTTAGTTGTTAAGTTTAACAAATCCAATCTAGAAAGTCCTGTACCAACAGAACCAATAGAAACATATTCTTCACCTCTGTTTCCTGTCAAATTTACCAATATTTTATCACCACCATGAGGTATACTTTCAGGCATATTCTTTCTTGGGGCGGGATGGTAACCAATATTTTTTAATGATATACCAAAAGAACCAAATACATCTGACCTATCTCCTGTACCATAAGTAGCAGTTGTTATCACAACATCCAAACTTATTCTAGCAGGTTTATATTTTAACCAAGCATTACTTCTTTTACCTGCTTGATATGTCATATCCAAATCTTTTATCATTATACCTTCAAAGCCTAAACTAATTGCAGTATTATATGCACCTTGTATTGTTTGGTTGGGGAAACTTTGTGCTATCAAATCTTCTGATAATAACCAATGTAATCTTTCTAGCCTATCTTTGAATTGTAATTCTAAGTAACTTACATTTTTCCAATACAATATATCAAACGCTACCATTTTAACAGGACACTCTCTTACTGCTTCTTCTTTATCTATTTTATGAACACGCTTACCCATCTTCTTATGAGGTGCAGGTGTTCCATCTATATTGATAGGATAGATTTCAGTATCAATTATGAAATCATCCACTTCTAATTCTAGTATTTGTTCCTCAATATCAGGAAATTGTTCTGTTACAATTTTACCTTTACGATTAAAGATTATAACACTAGAAGAGTTTTTATGAATTTGATACCTATTTCCATCATACTTAACATCTACATAATAATTAGTAGGTCTTTCTTTACCTTTACGAGGCTTCGCTAACATAGGTTGCACAAACTGTCCATGACACAACTTACATTCAGGAGCATGACCTGATTCTAGACTAGAACAGATTTCACTTGCTGAATTATATTGAGCATATTTGTATATAGTAGCATCATCATTTCTGTAATGTAATGCTAATGCTTTCAATGGTATCTTATTATTCACACCATTTCTAGGTTTTCTTAACCAATATCTTACAAACCACTTCAACTCTAAAGCAGACATTTGCCTAAGTGCAGATGCAAAAACCTCATATGAAGAATTACTAATAGAGGAACAATCTAAAAGTAATAAAGAATAAAACTCACCAAATGTAATATCAGAATGATTATTTTCACCCTCATACATTTGATATAATCCTTCTCCTAAATCACCCCACATTTTAGCAGCAGTTTTAACTTCATCGTCAAATAACCCTAATGCCGAAGCAATCCAAGATACCGCTTTAATATTACCAATATTATTAGTAGGATACTCTAAAGAAAACACCTGCATCACTAATGGTTTAGAAGCAAATGTACTTAAATTATCAGAGATAGTTTGAGCCTTTTCATTAGGTGTTTTAAATTCAAGTATTTCACAAACATTAGCAAAATTACTTAGACTACCTGCTTGAATAGCATACATTATTCTTTGCCTCCACCATGTGTATTCTCATACCACTTCAAATCTTCTTCGCTTAGTGTTAGTATACCCTCAAGATAACTCATGGGAGAATCCCCATGACCAAATGCGAAACTTAGTGCAGCACTCATTCTTTCATCGTTAATGCCGTATATTTCTAACATCTTACCCCAACACTTCAATTCTTTTCGCTCCATTAGCAGTTCCTCTTTTAGTCTCTTGATTTTTTTAAGAAGCGGGGCAACTGCTCTCTCAACGCTCATTCCTCTTCCCCCTTGACATAATCAATTCTGTAATCAACATCTTTTCCTGTTCTATTACACCAAACTCTAACTATGAAATTATTATGTTCCATTTCAATTACTACGGTCATTCACTCTTCCTCCATTCTTGCTAATCTTTCAGCATCATGTTTCTTATTTCTATTCATAAGTTCCATGAGTATTTTCATATTCTCTCTTCTTTCTTTATCCATATTATTCTTCCTCTTCTATATTAAAATCGGACATATCAATGGCTGACTGTCCTGTTCCGCTAGTTGAAAGCCAAAATAACTTTATTCTTTCATCCATAATTATTCCTCTTCTGACCTAGTTAAGACTAAATTTAGTATTGCTTTTTCTACATGGGTAGTAGTGATTTTTCTGTCACCACTTTCAGCATATATCTTAGCAATTTCTAAATTTAGTTCACTTAAACTCCAATGCATATACTTTTCTATAACAGAATAAACATCTGCACTAATATATGTTCCTTGTTTAATCTTCCTCTTCAATTGTTTCTTCATTGTTCTTATTGATATTATCATTTAACGCTCTCCTTAGTGCCTTATTTAGAGACTTGGCTTCGTCTATATTCATTCTAATGCCCTTTTTGGTTGGCTTACCATTTTCATACCAACGAATATCTAATACATCAATATTCCAATAATTACCTGTTACAACCAATAACTCAGTTGTAGCAGAACGCGGTACTCTAACTACTATTCTTTCATTCTTCATAGGCTATACCCCCTTTGAATGTCTTATACTCTTTATATGATTTAAAGTATCTAGGTGATTCTAATTTATCTACTCTATGCACCATCCATAATGCACCACCTAAACTACTAACTCTAACCACTTCGTATGTGCCACCATTATACTCAATCATTTCTTCGGTTTCAACTTCAGGAGTTAAACCATATTGAGAGTTTAATAATGTTGACATACTACTCATATTTTCAGCAACAAACTTTACTATATGTGCTCGTTGTATTGGTATTTTTGCATCTACTGTAATTTGTAACTTACCTGACATTTCACACACTTTACATTTATTCCCTTCACAAATAGGACAGGGTATCTCTGCGGGTAAAGGAGCAGGAAATGTTACGGTTACTGTGGGCTGCATTCTCTACCATTCCATATTCTATATTTAACTTCATATTCAACTGTTACATCAAATGGGAACTCAGGGAACATTAAACTAGCATTCCCAAATTGAGGAGCATGACCATTAGACCATAAGTGTACACCTTGTTGTAAATATCCATTAACATCAAAAGTAAAATTATTGAATATAACACTATTGTTTATTATTTCAAAACTTAAATGGGTTAAATTAAACTGAAAATAATCTAATTCAATCAGACCATGTGTAGTGTTAACATTTAACCATACAGTCTCTTGTGTAGAATTATTTGCATCATCAATCAAATATATGAATGACCCATTTAAGGTAGACCAAGATTTGATACATTCTTCTTCTTCTGCAAATACTTCATCAGGGCTAGGGATAGTACATCCTGCTAACATAAATGTTAGTAGAAAAACTAAACCGAACTCCTTTAGTGTTGTTTGTCTGCTTGTTTCTTTATTCATTCTTCTTCAACTCCTTGATTCATTTTATTATAGTTTCTACTCATTTCACTATTGATTTTCATAAATGAGGTATGTCTACCTATTTCTGTTTCACAATCATAAGCCCACATTTCTCCTTGACCTAGAACAATAGCACTTTCCATACTACCTTTCCAAGTATCAATTGTTCTCCAATCTGTACCACTAAAATAGGCACTCATGTTAGGATGTGTATGTATCCAACATTTAATAGGTAATCTCATAGGTTCTCTATCTTCAAACAACTCATCATCTTGATTTGCAAAAGACACAAACCCCGGAGTACCAACACTCATAAATAGATTATTATTAGAATCTACTATTACTTGTACCTCTCTAGCAATATCAAAATGCTCAGTAGATTGTTTGTATATTTCACTCAGAAACGCTTCTGTACTTAAATCAGGATATACCCAAACCATAGATTCAGAACATACTTCCCATAAATCTTTAATTCGTTGTTTCCATACTGTATCTTTAACTACATCTTCCATTATATTCTTATATAATATATCATTCTTGCTAAACTCTTCTTCACTATTTTTTATCTTCATTTTATTATCCCCATTTGTATTAATACACCAATACCAACTGCTGTAATTAGAACTAATCTAAACATCATCTTGTTATTAGTTTTCTTAACTTCTGCTATTTTTTCTTCTAGAACATCTTTTACTTTTTCTAAGTGTTCTTCCATCTCTTCTTCTTTATCTAAGTCTTCATGTATTTCTTCTATATCTGAATCTATATGCCTTTCTTGTATAGCCTTAGATTTAATTTTAGTTTTTATTTGTGCTAAAGTTCTGATATCAACAAATCGCTCTGCTATGTCTTCAACACTTAAACCTTCATCCAAATAATCACAAAGCATTGCTACTTCGGTTTCATTCCATTTTCCTTTATTTCCTTTATTCTTTTTCATTTTTCTCACCTTTTAATTCTTGTATTGCGATTTCATTAGTTAATCCATTATCCTTAAAAAAGGGTATTGGACTATTTTTAATAGTTATAGTAAATGTTTGACCATTCATCATATGAACTAAAACACTTTTACCTGTATTGGATACAGCAAATATCTTGTCCTTCAAGAAACTTGTCATACCAAACTCGGTTGGGTATTCCTCAGTCCACTTTGTATTATCATGTTTAATTTTCCAATCTTCTAATCCCATTATAGGCCACCTGTCTGTGCTATAAATAAATCAGATTTGAAACAAAACTCATGATATGCTTCATGTCCTGCTATGAACCCACCTGCGTGTCTTTTAGTTCCTATGAACTCTTCACCACAAGTAGGGCAATGTACCCTAACTATTGCTGCTCTAAGAAAGACACCTTCCTTTGAAATAACATTTATTATTTTTTCAATGTCTTCTTCGGCAAAATCTAAATCATCGTCAATCTCTTCAATCATATACTAATCACCATATTAGGTTCAACCTCTTCTTGGTTAAACCATTTCTGAATCCATTGTCCTGCCATTGCAGCAATCACATTATTCATCATGTTAACACCTCTAGGTGTCCCATCCCAATCACCTGCTTGACAGGAAAAAGAACCATCTTCACCTGTTAATACAGTATCAATTAATTTAGGATTAAATAAATATGATATTAACACAGCATTCCTACCTTGTGCTCTCAAGTCTAACCACTTCACGTTAGTATCATCACCTACGCCTTCCATATAAAGCAACCTTCTAACCACTAAATTATCTGCACAACAAATAACTAAGTCATAACCTTTCAATTGTTTTGGTACTAAAACTAAATACGGTTCTGCCTTAACACCACTAAACTGATTACTAATCGCTATTGCTTTATTCTCTCCTAAGTGACTTTCATTATAATGTTGATAAGTTAAATTCTTTTTCTCTACCTTATCATCATCAAAAACAGTTATGTCATAAATACCTAACCTTTCTAAATTATGTATTAACATACTACCTATACCACCTGCACCTATTATCATTATCTTTCTCTTCATTTTAACTACTCCATTCTATTGTTTCCTTTTTTGTAAAGAGTGAAACCCTCTTTAATTTATAACCCCAATCTGTTGCTACTACATATCTCCATATCTTTTCAGGAGATGACTCATAATATTCCATATCAACTACCGTTACTTTAACATATCTGCCTTTTAACACGGTATATCCCTTATAGCCAATATCATAATTATGAGAATTTCTCCATTTTTTCCAGAATCCTCTATCACTAACCATAAAATTACTTCCTAATTCCATTAATGAAATCATTTAATGTAATATAATTCAACAATTTCTTGTCTATATTATACAAAGACAAAATCTTTTTCATGTTTTTCCTCAAAGAAACTTCTGTCGTACCTACTAAAGTAGCGATTTCATGCTGAGTATAATTTTCTCTCCTGAAAATAGATACTAAATAAAAGCAAGCAGAAAGTGTTGCAGTAGTAAATTGGATACTATGCATATCTAATTTCCTATGAACGTGTTCTGATAGTTTACTGACATCTCCTATATATTCAGGATTAGGTAAATATAATTTAGAACCTACTTCTTGAATTAACCCTTCAATATTTATTTGAGAAAATATCCAAGGTTTTCTTAACTTTGAAGCAATGACTCTAGCATATTTAGATATTTCATTACGGGGTATTTTAGTTATCTCAGAATGTTTCTGAACTGTAACAGCGATACCTGCTTCTCTAAGAATAAAATATGTTAGGCTTGCTGCTCTATTATCTATTGGTACAGAACGAAAGGTTTGAGACTTCAATAATAAATTATAATATTTACTAACTCTGCTTTTCAATACAGAATCAACATTATAATATGATAAGTTCATTTGTGAAACTTTTAACATCCTCAAATAAGATTCATTTAAAGGGTTGTTAAACTTTTGAGTGAAGAACAATTTTCTACCTGTTACACCAAATCTATTAACATCAGACTTATGTATTGTTGAGCCTAAATCCCAAGACTTGTTAGGAGCACCTTTGTACTCTCTACTAGTTAAATCATAATCACTACCTTTAATGGTATTTTCAAATATATTTTTAACTAAGACTAAGCCACAATCTAAACAAACCTTTTCCCCTAATCTCTCATCAAATATATTTCTTTCTGATTCACATTCTATACATTTCACTTTAAATCCCTCTGTGCATACTCATTAAGATTCTCTATATATTCATCAGGTATTCTAGTTTCCATCTTAGGTAAATGAATGGTGCTTACAAGTGTAGAAGCGAACTCATCATTCATTAAAGTCATTGCTCTAGATGCAAATTGGTCACCTAAACTAGAGTTCTTATGAACATTATCAATGCAAGTACTTTCTAACATACCTAACCTTCTATATCCATTTGGAATACTCTCATCCACGACAGTAAGAGAATGACCTTTCGCACCTTCACCACTCATATGAAGAGGAATAAATCTACCTGTAATTACTTTTTGTGTGCTTGAACTACTACCAGTTTTTTCCAGTAAAATCCAATCACATCTAGTACCTCTAACAAACATACCCAACTTAGTCTTACTTTTATCTACATTATGCCAATGAACTTTGAACAACTTAATCTTATCAGGATAATTTTGCTCTAAATCAGACATCAATTCTTTTGCTCTCCGTTCTACTAATGCTTGTGTTCTATTCTGTACTAAGAATGCTCTCATCATTTTAGACTGTGATTCAGTAGGTTCTACATTGAGTAATTTATTCCACAAGACTTCAGGAGACACACCCCACTTTTCTGACCTTTTATGTTTAAACCTATGAAAGTTAATGAATGAATTTAAATCGTTAACTGTTATATTAGCCCAAACACCATCAGAAATTTCTAACGCACATTCCTTATCTGAGATTGCTTTAGTATTAATCATAACCTCATGTTTAATCATACCCTCTTCAAAAAAAGAATATGGTGTTCTATTTTCCATAGCATGAATAACATTTGGTGGGAATGTCATAACTCTTGTAACATAACTATCCAATCTTTTACTACTTCTCTCATAACAAGCACGATAAATTATCCTAGCCAAATTAGCCATTATAATTGTCTTATTCATTTTATTACCATTCAGATAAAAATGAGGTTTATTCTTTTGGAAAACTAGTGTCGTGTTACCATCATCCCTCTTGAATGTCATTATAGCAGTTACATTATCATAATATTTCCATTCCTTTGTTGTAGGCAATAAATCTTTACCTATTGTATTCACTAACCCTTCAAATACAGGGTCTAATGTTTTATTAGTGCTTGCCGCACGTTCAGAAATTATTACACTTTCACCGAATCGATTCAGTCTACGTCTTTTCGGTGTTTTAGTGGAACGAAAAAGAAAACTTGTTTCATCATAAGAACCACTATCACCTACTCTCCCTATTCTCATTTTAATTTTCATATTCATTCCTCTTCATCACAAACAGTTTCTACACCATCTATTGTTAGACCTTCTAGGAAACAATGAACAGCAACCTGTTCTCTGTTTAATCTAGAAAACTCTATCCAACTCATTGATTTACCAGTAACAACAGGTCTCTTCAATGAAGGCAGACAGTCAGGGGTATTATACCTGTTAGTAAAATTACTTTTATTTTGACTTAGCATCTTTCTATATTCTTTTATTAATACACTCTTAGGTGTTTTTTCGTACATTATCTTCATTTATATTCCTCTCTTTATATTTTTTATATTCATGTGTTTCCACTATTTTTGTGAGGGCTACATCCCTCGGTATGTTATTGATAGTATTCATTGTTCTCAGTAGGTTGTGCATAAATGTTAGGGGAGACATATTGTCATCCCTCAACTGATTGAATCTCTTCTGCACATTAAATTTAACTACATCATCAGAAAACATATCATATATTTCTTGCTCTATTTCTAGAAACTCTTCTCTATTTAGTTTTGACCTATATCTCATATTTCGCAAACTCCACCTGCACAGGCAACTTCTCCTTGTAAATCGGTATAGTCTTCATATTCTTTAACTTCTTTAAAATCTAAATCAGAAAGTTTATCATACATTCCATTGTATTCACTTTCAGATATTTCTTCAAATGGTGCTTGTTTATAAGAACCTGTATCATATGGTAAAACTGCTAGACCATTGTAATAATGTCTATTTAACCACATCCATTCACCAACACCTTCCCACTCATCTTCACGAATTTGAACTGTTGCAGATACATTGTGAGTGTTTAATCCATCTCTATGACCACGCTGAACCCAACCAACAGAGAAACGCTTTACACGTTCTAACATATCAATAGCGGATTCATGTCTAGTTATTACATCACCTTTAGGTGCTTTTTGTGGTATAGAGAATACTGCTTCGGTAGCACTAAAGTAGTCATCTTCAATTAGTTCAGGAACTTTATTTAATAGATATTGATATACAGGTTCTACCTTATTCACTCTAACTCTTCTATTATAGAACGGAGCATACCAAGGATGAATACCTGATGAAGTTCCTAATACACAACTAGCCGTACCTGATGGTTTAATACAAGTAACTCTTGCTGCTTTATTTATATTAAGTAAATCAGCAACTCTCTCATTTTCATTCTTTGCAACAATTGCTGCTTGTTCAATATCCAAAGATGTTACTTTATTACTACCTATACCTGTCATTGACACACCTAATAATGCATCTTTTTCTGTTGTCTTTTTCCATACTTCTCTTAGGTAATGGAAGTCAGTATAACCTGCTTGCAAAGTTCCTAAGAAAGTAGCGGCTTTAACTCTCTCTTCTAAATCATCTTGGTCTACTACATCAGAAACATTACATTCCGTCAAGTTGCAGAATTGATAGGGTCGTAACGCAATCTCGCAGCAGGGATTTGTACCCCAATCTTTATCGTGGGAGAAATAAATTCCCGGTTCTCCTGAATTAGATAATCTAATTCTTTCCCATAAATCCTCAAAGAATCCTTTTTCTATTCTATGTCTAAGTAAGAATGCTGAGTTATTCGCTCTACCTCTTTGTGGATTTTGTTCATACCACTTACCTGCTTTACAATTAATCATCTCATTGTCATCAGCACTAAATAAAGATATTAATGCTGCTCGCCTAATACCACCTGATAAAACAGCATGAGCAATATGACATAATATATCATGACACTCTAAAGGAGTCAATTGACTTCCTTCTTGTTTCTGCAATAACATTGTTTCAATTTTAACTAATGCTATTTTTAATGGAGCAGGGCCGGGGGCTTTTCCACCACTAGTTTTTAACGGTGAACCTTTAGGTCTAATATCATCATAGTCAAAACTTGGTGATGATGTTCTTGCACCAAAATATGATTCAAAAAGAACTTTAATTGCATCAGCCCAACCTTCAATAGAATCATTAATTAATATTCTTCTAAACTTATCAGGATTGGGTTTTCTAATAGTTGGTAATTGTTCTACATGATGACGTTGTACAGAATAACCTACACCTGTACCACCTAACAGTAGAAACATAGATTCAGAAAAACACTCTAAAGAGTCTATTGGCATATACGCACAATTGTATAATCTATTGGGTGATAATTCTATTGGTTTACCTGCAAATTGGAATGACCTCATTGATGGAACTACCTTTCTAGTTTTAACATAGTTCTCATATATATTTTCTATCTCTTCAATCAGTTGAGAATTACCTAGATTAGCATATTTTTTAAGATGCATTTGTTTATTTCTGTCACAAATCTCATCCCAAGATTCTCTTCTATTTTCTTCTGACTTATATTTAGCGTACTTCGTAAATACATTATATTCCGACAGCACTTTATTTTGTAGTTCCATTTCTTTCATCTTTAACACCTTAATTTACTTCTTTTTCCTATTTGGTAGCATGAAGAAAAGGAATGTACATACTCACCGTTCTTCTTTACAACCCACTCTCGTTCTACCAAAAATTTCCAAGAATGGAATGTGGATATAACATCAATTCCATATTCTGAAATCATGTCTTCCACATCTGTGTATAATTTGTCTTTATATTCGATTAGGGTTTCCCCATCACAAACAATTACCGCTTTCATACTAACTGCTAGAACATATCCAACAGGATAAAAGTCGGGTTTCATTAATGTATAATCTTTATATTGCTTACTATCACGGTATAACCAACCTTGTGACTTTAATAAAGCAGGTAAGATTTCATTAGGTAATATATTTTCATAATCACATAACATTTTAATTCCTCATAAAGAGTTTTTGAGGGGTAGCACAATAATTAGAGGGATGTGCTACCGCCTCATATAGAGATTAAATACCCCTAGGTATTTATTGCAGTCCTCCCTGCATTGCGGGTAGGAGTTTAACCTCTGTTACTGAATCCCAATCAGTTACAGTTACCTGCTCTCTAGTTACTTGTAAACCATTAAGATAAACCCAATGAGATGGGTGGTCGTTAATTTGGTCAACTACTTCACTTGCTTCTATATTTTCAAAGACCGTATGGCCTGTTTCATTTCCTATTATCAATTTCATATTTCTCACTTTTCCTCGTATTTTCTCTACATTTTTTAAGGTCTATAATTATTGCGACCTTCCCTCTAATAAACGCCCTGTTAAGGCGTTAATTGTATTCTCATATTGAACACATAATGCCTTATGACTGTTCAACTCAATAACTAATTGATTGATTATATTTTGAGCCTTGCTTAACTCTTGTATATAATCATCAACTGTCGCTACTGCATCTTCCATTACTTCTTCTTTTTTATTTACTTTCTTTTTACTCATTTTACTCATCTCCGAATAATCCAATAGGCCATAATGTTGATATCACTACTACACCTACTGCGAATCTCGCTAATGTTCCTAACTTACTCATATCCTTTCCTCCTTTCTTCTAATAATTTAGATATTTCTGCTGACGCATCTGACTTACTTAGTTTCAGATAGTCACCTTCGTATCCAAGATTTCTCAAATAATTACATTGTTTTTCAGTAGCCATTTGAATCTCACCTCTCTCTCTATTTAATATCTTAAGCAACGAATTTCTCTGTGCCTCGGTTGGAGTCTTGCCTGACAATAACCAATCACGAATATCGCTTAAGAACTTACGTTCCCAACTATTAACAGCGTCTTGTTCTGAAAAGGTTCTTATTCCAAAATAAGCACATCTTTCCTCAAAATCACCATCTTCCTGATTCTCTTCTATATTAGAAGCAATCATTTTATTCCTTTCTATTTCTCTAATCCTTTCTTGCCTTAATTTAAACTCATCTCTTTCGTTTTCAACTTCCTTAAGACGTTCTGCTAACTTTTTATCTTCTGCGTCTGTTAATGCCTTATGCATTTCAAACATAGCATAAAATAATGTTACATCATTCATTAACTTCTCAGTAGGATAACCTCTTGTTTCAGATTGTCTTTTAGGATTATTAGGATGATTCCATCTCCAAACAATACTAGCCATCTTATACTGAGGTGAACCATAAATCCCCTTACTTGACTTTCTTATTTGTGTATTATCTAAATACTGCTTATATTCAGAAGAATAGTATTTACCAATCTTACGAACATTAACCCTCAAATCTAAATCCTTAACTGTATCGAACATCATTTTAAATGATTCGCCATGAGTATGCCACCATGCGGTTTTCTTCATACCCTCAACTCTTACATTAATCCATTCCTCTATCATCTGTTCAGTAATGGCATCAATATTAGTTCCTGTTTCTTCATTAATCGCTCTAAGAATTAGATAAGAGTTAATGTGGTCTGAACCAACACACTCTCTAATACCATTTTCAGTATTTAATATCTCAAAGTGATAAACTATATTATGTGAACATAAACATTTGCGTGGATGAGTAGTAACCCATTCAGGCATCTCACTCAAACCACTCCACCAACAATTACCTGTTGCTATCCATTCATGTTTTGCTTCATTATAATCATCTGATACCGATAATTCTGTTAACTTTCTTTTCAGAATCTTATCCCACTTACCGTCACCTAATTCTCTTTTATATTTGTATTCTTCTTCTACCATTTATCTCAATCCATTTTTCTTTTGTCTTCTTCTATATGTTTGACCGCAAGGTTGGTCACAACAAAACTTCTTATGAGCCTTACCAATAAACAACTTACCACATTCTAGGCACTCTATGCCTTTACCTTGCTTCCAAGTTTTCATATTTCTTTCTACTCTATCTCTAATAGAATTAAAGTTCTGATAACCTTTCATTCTATCAATAAGTTTCCTTTTGTTGTGTGCTTCCTCTGAGCATTGTTTTCTACAATACTGTCTTCTTGCTAGTTGATGTTTATTTTGTGCATAGAAAACTACACCACAATGCACACAATGTTTTCTCATATCAATTTCAGGCTTAAGACTTGCCTTCATTTCTTCTTTACATTTGTCAGAACAATATAATTTAATATTAGAAAATTTTATTGTCTCTTCTTCGTTGTCAATAGGTACATGACAAAACATACATAATGCGTCAGTCAGACCTGCTTTAATTGATAGATAATAAGTTTCCCTTAATATTTTAAAGTTTACTTTACCATCTATTTTAGATGCATCTTTCAATTCCAATAGAAAACTATCATCAGACATTTTCTTCATCTTCCATTCTTTCAAATGAACGCTGTTCTTGAAGATGTGCTGTCAATATTCTATCTAATTGTTTGAACAGATGTTCTGCACAACCTGCTATCTCTTTTCGATACAGCATTAACCAAGTTTTGTGTGCGGTATTGATTATAATTTTAGGATAATCTCTATCATCCATCTTAACAATTAATGGTGGTAAATCAACATCATTAATTAATTTAGTTTCTATTTCCATTTCAAATTCTCTCATTGTTTCACCTCAAATGCTAAACCCAACATATTTTCATAATGACAATCATCACAAATTGGGCTATCGTATAATGGGAAACTAGGATTTGCTTGATTGAATTGAGCCTTAGCACCAATTCTAGGTCGAGACACTTTAGCCTTTTTACCACAGCAGCCGCACTTGAAATAACTCTTCATTGCATTTATTCTAATTGCTCGCTTAATGCTTTTCTGAGCCTCTTCTGCCAACATTTCTGTACTGCTACCATATGCTCTAATATCCATTAAAGAACCATCTCCTAACTCTATATAATGAAGACCTATTTTATATTCTCCAAAGCCATCCGTTGCATACAAATCATTCATCTAAGCCCACCAACCTACTCCTTTGATACTTGCATCTTGTGTTACAAATATCGTGCCTGATTTAAGATGTACATGATATTCTTCTAACATCATCTCAAATTCAGTTGACCAAACTCGGCAGACTGTTACTGCACAAACTTCTGACCAATCTATTGTTGTTTGTCCTGTTGTTGTTTTCATTGTTGTTTTCATTTTTATTTCTCTCCTATTATCGGTGTATTACCTTCCGGTATAAATGGCCTGTTACACCTATCACAAAGCCATCTGTTACTTATTCTACTCTTGTGGTGTTCCATAACGTAGAGACACCCTTTACATACTAATTTCATATTATTCTTCTCCTTTCATTTTTTCATAGCACACTTTACAAAACCTACCGTTATGTGTGTACCAAATCCTCTTGTTTTTTCCACAATCAGAACATCTTCTAACCATGATACTCATATCTTAAACCCCAATAATCTCAAACTAATAAATACTACTAACATGATTAAAATGAACTCCATCAGTTTTCACTCTCCGTTCCTTTTTTTAAACATATCATTTTCGTCATTTATCTCATCTTCCATTTTATTTTTTACATCTAATACTATTGAATCATCATCAATAATTTCTAGTAATTGTGCCGTGACTCCTTCCATAACTGCTGCTATGGTAGTCATTGCATCTTCAATTAAAGTTCTATGAACATTACTTACCAAGTAAGGCATTTTCTCATAAAACTCTATCATTTGATTATAATGGTGTTTCATCATCTCAAAATTCTTAATATCATTTAATTCCATATCTAATCAACCACTCCGATGCGTATGCTTTACAAAGACACATTTCTATATCCTTTTCTCCCATACTATTCTGCTTTACAACCATTCCGGTATCATAACATTCTTGACACTCCGGCATTAGTAATCACCTTCTAATTCAGAAATTCTTTTCTCTAATTTAGAGACTCTATTATGTAAAGTAAGTATATGTTTCTGTAATTTTTCCGACTCAGGTTGAGTTAACTCATTCAATCCCTTTCGTATATTATTTAATTCTTCATTAAACAAATTACTATATTCATTTAATTTCTTAGATACATGAGTTTTATTTGCACTAAGTACTCTATCAATTTCTCCACGTTTAAGTCTCATCCTATCCATCTCATCACTAAAACTCTGCAATACTTTGCGTATTTCATCTATCTGAGTTTGGCTAGGAACTATATCTTTAACACTAGGATATTCTTCCATCAAACGCAATAGATAGTCTTTGATTTTTATGTCACTTGCTAATGCAGACATTCTGTTACCTTTGTGCTTAACATTAGTTTCACACTCAGGACAGAACTTCATCTGCCACTTGTGTGAAGGTACTCTAAACTGTTTATTGCATCTATATCCATCTTCCATTATTTTTTGACAATTATTATACGGCATATTTATTTCTCCTCATTTTATCTAGAAACTGTTTCTTTCTTAAGTTTATCATATCATTGTAATGGTTATCAGGCCACCATTCAGGCACGTTAGTTTTCCATGTTGCGAAAGTATATTTCTCATTTAGGTAATAATCACGATATGCTTTTACTACATCTTCGTTTTTATATCTATCCGGCATTGCTTGAGCAAATGGGGTAAGACCTATATCAGGTAACAAAATGTACATTTCTGTAATCTCACCTGCATACTCTCGTAAAGTTTCTTCGACTTTGTGTACTTTTCCATAACGCTTTGTATATTCTTTGCATAATTCAAAGCAATGAATCCAAAGGAATCTAAAGTTTTGTTTACTTTTTCTAGCCCAAATAGTACAAGGATGATTCAACATTACAGGTTTGTATGGTGAATCTATACCATGATGATGTAAAATCGTTGAAATCATTTGCAAACTTTCCGTTGGCATTTTAACAACGTGTTTGTTGCACATCATTTTAGCACAAGTCTTTGGGTTATTATCTAGTATAAATATATTCATTTTAATTATCTCCATATTGGAATGTGATTAGTTGGGGACATCTCTTGGCTCTTGCTTAGTTACCCTTGATGTATTACTTGACAAACCCAACTCACAATTAAGGAAAATATACAAGTCCATTTTATGAACGCTCCCAGACTTGAACGAACTGGGATTTAAAGCAAAAACTTTGCATATTTTTTTAGTATGGCGAGTTAAATAACTTAACTTATTATACATACAGGGAGTAAAACCTTAATTGGGTAATTACTAATCCGTAGACTAATAATCGTGAGTGTAAATAGTAGAGAAAGACATGGCGGAAAAGCACATTACTGGTTTGGGCAGGTCATTTAATTACTGCTTT
>Ga0209232_1000046_pt1 | contig 72182 bp, 73 predicted proteins | sample ETNvirenome_2_60_FD_184066 | JGI IMG/M metagenome (GOLD analysis project Ga0209232, IMG submission 184066) | Marine viral communities from the Pacific Ocean - ETNP_2_60 (SPAdes) (version 2) | ecosystem: Environmental > Aquatic > Marine > Oceanic | place: Pacific Ocean | collected 2013-06-22 | reverse complement strand
ATCACTTCAAGATAATGTTGAATAACCTCGTGCATAGATGTACCAAATGTTAAATATATAGAAGGTTCAAATTCCCTATGTTTGTCTATATAATTTAATTTCCATTGGCGAGGGCAAGTTTTGTACATATTGAACTGACTGTAAGAAATAGTTTTCTTACCCATCATTCTTGCCTTTATTGCCAAATCTTTAGGTGTTTTAATTTTCATGTATATAATATAACCAATTTTTGCGAATTATTAAAATTTATTTAGTGTTATTTTCTATAAGTTTATCTAAATATTGTTTTGCCTTTAATAAATCTTCCATACCATTTTTATGTCGCCATCTTGTAACATACTTAATAATGTTTCCCTCAAAAAAATCTAGTTTTTGAGAATAAGCATAATCCCACATTTCTATTCCTGTAGTATAATGCTTTGGATGTTTAACATTATCCGCCAAGATTAAATGTTCCCTCACTATCTTTCTTGTCTGCTTGTTGAGGTAAGAGCTCGTCATTAACATGACCACAACTGCTACACTCAAATACAGGCATTGGTAAAAAACTTTTCTTTCCATTTGGCGACATTACGGCTGAAACACGTTTTAATAGTACCACTTGAATAAATGTAGGATTTCCACATGATTCACAAACAACATCATCCATGTCGTTTAGATTTATATTTATCTTTTGTTTATTATCACTCATTATCCTATCCCAAATCCTCCTCCCATCATTGGTGGCTCTTTGCCTTCTTCCTCTGGGAGTTTATTAATTACACATTCTGTTGTTAAGATTGTACCTGAAACTGATACTGCTTTTTCAAGAGCAACTCTAGTAACTTTATTAGGATCAACAATTCCAGCCTTATACATATCAACAACTTCTTCATTTCTTGCGTCAAATCCTGCAAAATCTAAATCAGATGTTGTACATACATTGTTCCATATTACCTCTGGATTTAATCCTGCATTTTCCATGATTGCATTGAATGGTGCTTTACATGCAACTTTTACAATATCAAAACCAATTTGTTGGTCTTTATTCAAATCATCTGAATTAATATCTTCACAAGCTAGTCTTAATGCTATACCACCACCTGGTACAATGCCTTCATCAATTGCGGCACGTGTTGCAGCTAATGCATCTTCTACTCTATATTTCTTTTCCTTAAGCTCAATTTCTGATTGTGCACCAATATTTAAGATTGCAACACCACCAGTCATTTTTCCAAGTCTTTCCTGAAGAGATTCTATTTCATAGCCTGAATCTGATGTATCTATTTGGTCTTTGATTTCTGTTGCACGTGCTAAAACTGCTTCAGAATCTCCACCACCATCAACGATAGTTGTATTTTTACCAGTTATACTAATTAATTTAGCAGAACCAAACATATCAGGTGTTATCTTCTCAAGTTTCATACCCTTTGTTGTTGAAACTACAGTACCACCAGTTAAAACTGCAATATCTTGTAACATTGCATTTCTCTTATCACCAAATCCAGGTGCCTTTACAGCTGCAACTTTACATGTTCCTCTTGCTTTATTAACAATAAGTCCTGCCAATGCTTCACCATCAACATCTTCAGCAATAATCACTAATGGTTTATCAGCCTGTATTGCCATCTCTAATGGCTTAACAATTGATTTTAGACTAGATATTCTCTTGTCATATAAAAGAACCCACGCATTCTCCAATTGGCACATCATCTTTTCATTTGAATTTACAAAATATGGAGATAAATAACCTCTATCAAACTGAAGGCCTTCAACAACTTCTAAATTTGTCTCTGAAGACTTTCCTTCCTCAACAGTAATTACACCTTCACGTCCTACTTTATCCATTGCTTCAGAAATAAGATTTCCAATTTCAGAATCATTATTTGCAGAGATTCTTGCAACTTGTTGAATTTCCGTTTCAGACTCTATTTGCTTACTAAGTTTACTTAAATTTTGACGGATAGTATCTACAGCTTTATCCATTCCTCTCTTTACTTCAACTGGGTTTGACCTGTTAGAAACTCCAAGACCACTTTTAATAATACTATGTGCCAACACTGTTGCAGTTGTTGTTCCATCACCAGCTTCATCATTTACTTGCTTGGCAACCTCTTTCACCATTTGTGCACCAGCATTTTCAATAGAATCAGGTAATTCAACCTCTTCTGCAACTGTTACACCATCTTTTGTTGAAACATATTCACCAAATTCTTTTTCAATTACTACATTTCTACCCTTTGGGCCTAATGTTGTCTTTACAGCATCGCACAAAATGTCAATACCAGAATATAATCCTTCTTTAGCATTCTTGTCAAATGATATCTTTTTTGGACCTTTTTTCATTTTTATTTCTCCTTAATAATAACTAATAATTCTTTTTCACGAATGACTAAATAGTCTTCACCATCAACCTCAATCTTTTTTGCACCGTATTTTGGGTACATTACTGTATCACCTACTTTACATTGCATATATCCTATTTGGCCAGAAGATAATACTTCACCTGGTCCAACTGAACATACAGTACCTAACATGGTTTCTTCTTGTGCAATATCTGGAAGAATAACTCCTCCTGATGTCATTTCATCTGGGTCAATTGCTTTTAATACGATTCTATCGCCTATTGGATTTAATTTTTCCATTGTAACCTCCATTTATTATGTGTATATTAATAACCTTTTTGTATATATAAATATACTTCTTAACTAACTAAACTCTCATATTGCTGTAATAAATTATCAACATTTTCAATCAATTTGAACTCTTCTAATTGTTCCAAAACTTGTTTTGAAAAATATGTTTCATAATCTATTTCAAACACTTCTGTTCTATCATCTATCAAATGTAAATCTTCTTCATTCAAACATATTGCAGTTTGTCTTTCCCTAATCTTTACATCATCTTCACACTTACTCTTTATGTAAAACAAATATGGTGCGTCTAAATTTGTTATACTTGTACCTAACTTTTCATTTGCCCACAATGCAGCTTTTAGGTGTTGTGGTTTATTTTTTAAGTATTGGTTAAATCTCTTTGTAAACTTTTTAGATATACCAATATCTTTATAATTAATAGTTTCTATTTTTTGGCGCAACTGTGTTAAGTGGTCAAAATTTAATGTATCTCTTATTGCCATTTCTGTGACAACATTTAGTGCTTTCTTTAAGAATTCTGGTGCATCCTTTCTAATGATATTCATTCCTCTAATATACTTTTTACCAGATTCTCGTATTATTGCATAGTATCTCTTTTTTGATTCACCAAAATAAATGTATTCCAAATCATACTCAAATTTAAGGTCCATCATCATATACTCGTCTGAAACTTTTGGGTTATATTTTGTGACATATTCATTTCTTAACATGTCATTAAATTTAACTAGCTTTTCTTTCATTTCATCTTCAGTACTACCATTTGACTTTACAAATATACTATCAGTATCACCATATAAAACTTTATGTTCAGGATTAAACTTTAGTGTTGCAAATTTTAATGCTTGTCTTGCAAAGAAAGTAATTGCATCAGCACATTCAGGTTTGTACAGTCTAAAGAAATTAAAACCCATTGCACCGTAAGCAGAGTTAAGTACAAGTTTATATGCCCATTGTCTTTTATCCATTGCAACAGCATCATCACCTGTATATTTTCCTTCACCTAAACCTTTATTTATTTCAACTCTCTGTAAAAATAACTTTTTTAATATTTTTGGTAAAAGTCCAACCTTGTATGAATGGCCATAAAATAAATACCTACCACCAAATAATGTTTCATCTTCACCTGTATCAATAAAATCAGTGTCTTCTTCTTTAAGTTTATCAACAATATCCTGTATGTTCATTCCCATATTGTCACATTGTTCTTTTGAACATATAAATGTTTCTGGGCTAATATTGAATGACATAATACTAGTAGGATAAAGTGATGTGTAGTCCATAACCGTTACATCTTTATGCCTTCCAGGTTCTGTTGGGTTAAATACAATTGCACCTGCATAATTCTTTCTAGGACGTGTTATCCTATTTGGAAATATGATCTTATTATGATTGTCTTTTAAGATATAACTATCAACTACGACTGATTTGAAAAAGCACATAGGCATTTGTTCTACACCACTAATTGATTGAAGTGTACAATACAAATCAAACAACTGTATTTTTTCATCTATCTCTTTAAGAATTTGAACATCACGAATACCATACTTTATAAAACCATCAAAATTAGTTAGCCAATCTTTCCAAGTAACTTCAGTGAGTTTTTCCATTTCACCTTCACCTAGTATTTCTTTAGATGCTGTTGCCAATTTCCAATTAGGAAGATTATAGTTCATGTCTTGTAATGCCTCCATCATATCAACATGGTCTAATCCTCTAATATTGATTCTCCAGTAATCACCTTTTTTTCTCATGTAAATATCTTTAACTGGAGATATGTCTTCATAAGGCAATCCTAACTTTTTACACCTATTAATAATATATGGCATATCAAAACCAGAACAGTACCATCCAGTCAATACATCACAATGACTAACGTTTAGAAGATTAATGAATCCCATAATAACATCTTCTTCAGTTTTACACATTACATATGTTGTTTCACCTTCAGTGTATATGTTGGGTTGTTCATGTTCTTCTGTTAATTCTGGATGCCATGCAAAAACAAAATACGATTTCTTTTCTGTTGAATAACACTGTATTGACGTAATAGGTTGTTCAGCTCTTTCTGGCTTATTACTATCTGGGTTTTCCAAATCAACATGACACTCAATATCATAATACATTTTATGTCTTTTGTCTGACCACTCTAAGTTTTTATCCAACATAAACTTAAACTCAGGTGAAACATCAGCTTCATATGTTTTCATTCCATACTTTCTGGATATTTCATTACGATTTTTTATTGAATTATAGTAAACCCTATTTACTTTTTCTCCATAAAAACTATCATAGAATTGAGTGTCACTAAAATCTAGTCCATTGACTCCCATAATGTCGTTTATGTTATCTGATGAGTAATAAAAGTAATCCCTTACTTTATCTACTTTTGTGACAAACTTGCCGTCTTCATCATATCCAAATTGATAGATGTTCCACATTCCTTTGTCAAACTTTGACGTAATACGTGATATTTTGAATTTATTCATATAGTATAATATAACTATTTTTTTTGATATATAAAAATTATTTGGGTGGTAAATGAGAATCGAACTCACAACCTTTGGAACCACAATCCAATGCTCTAACCTATTGAGCTATCACCACCATTTATTTTGCAAATCCGCAATAAACTAAACCACCACCCATTGAAGTAAGACACATAAAGAATCCCATTTCATTAAGAGGGTCTGCAAAATTAATGTAATTTAGTATTTCGCCTGTACCCGTAATGTATGCAAGGTATAGACAAACTAATCCGCTTAAAACTAATAATGTACTGTTGATAAAATTTTTCATATTGTAACCATTTTGATTTATATAATAAATATAACTATTTTTTCCTAATTAATGCTATGTTTTTTATAAAGTTATTAACAACTTAATGTTAAATACTTATTTGACTATCTAAATTTATTCCAGGTAATCTAACTGACCAAATCTTTCTAATAATTGGTCTTCCATATTCTCCATCACCGTCTTCATCTTCATAAAGATCTAATTCTGAATGTATGTCTTCACCACTAAACAGTTCAACCATAGCTTCACCATGAGCTTGCATTGCAACTCTTATGTAAGGTTCATATGTGGTATTACCATTAACATCAGTGCAAGATGTAAATCTCATATCATATTGAAATCCAGGTATTAATGTATTGGCTACACTCTTTACATGTTGAAGCCATTCAACTACATCTACATAATGTCCCATTTCTTTGGAATAAACCATTCCATCTATCATTTCATTTTCCATATTTTCTTATCTATATAATGTTACAAATGAACCAAAATTATTGTCAAATACTTTAACAGCATTTTCATAATCACTACTCATCATTGCTTCAATTATTTTATTTCCATCTAAACCTAAGTCTTTTGCGAACCTGTTTGCCATAGCCATTAGTGCAAAAACATTACCATCTGGTCCTGTTAGGTCTATTTCAATAGGTAGTCTTGGTTTGTCTTTTTTGCTTTTTATCATATCTTTTATTAATTATTTATATATAAATATAACTAGAATATTTGGGAAATAAAAATATTTTCACAGTTATTTTCACTAAAATATGAAAAAAGTTATTAAAACAATTGTGTTTGTAAAGATTCTTGTGTAATTTTTCTATTTGTATTGTCTTGCTTTACAAAATAGCCATCTGCTGTTTGTAATTCACCATTGATATATTTTACAACTTGTTCAGTCATATCTCTTGCAGTACATGTTGGTACATTTTGTGCAATATGATTTACTTGCTTTACATCTTCAATTGCAAAGTCGTGAGGTAATCCCATTAAGTGTAAAAATTCTCTAACATTTAAGTACCTATTTTCAGTTGGGTGTACACCATTAAACATGTTTCTACCAATCAATGCATTAAATGATTTACTAAAAATATGAGGTGAACTATCCCAATATCCTAATCCCATTGACCTCTTTTTAAGTACATGTTCTAACATACTGATAAATGTATTTGTACCATTCTTTTTACTAAAGCCTGCTTCTGGGTGGTATTTCTTTAACCAATCAATACAGTCATGTACAAGTTCATATTTTTCAAGGTATTGATATAACGTTCCATGATTCCACCATTCAACAAATTCCTGATGTGTTTTACCCTCTCTTTCAAGAATAAACTGATATGGCTTAAAGTGGTCAGTTACAGTTCCTGGTACCATAAACATATCTTGACAACTTGCATCAGCTGGTACTTCTGCTAAATAATCTGCTAATGTTTTACAGTCTTTTTTATACCAATCAAATATAGGTGGCTTAGTACCTTTCCAAAAAAAGTAAAATGTTCTAATTCTTCTTTGTGGTATACCATGTAATTCTGTATTTGTTTTAATCATTGAAAAACTATAATCATATTCCTTTCCAATAGCTTTTAATTTTTCAACTACGCCTTCACCAAGCTTAGTAAATAGTCCCGGTGCATTTTCACCCCATAATACTTTAGGTTTATAATTTTCCAATACAACTCTAGTTGATTTATACATCCATTCATTCTGTGCAGCATCACTACCTCTCTTATTAATACTACCTTCAATAGCAGATGAATTTAACATCGATAACCCAGCACATGGGCATACACTATTTACAAAATCAAGAGACCCTAAATTAGGAATAGTTCCCTCATCTAAAGAATGATATGGTACATCTGGCCAATGTCTTCTAATATGTGATTCATTTGCTGCAAAAGCATTATATGTTAAGTGTCCTACTGGTTGATTTTTTGTTGTCATATTGCAACCTATTGCACTACCACCTATAAGTGGGATAATAGTTGCCCATTTTATTTCGCTCATATTCTAACTCCTATATTTGTGTTTTCTAATGATTTATTTACAATGTCATATACAAATGATCCATCTGTAACATTTTTTATTAAATTGTCCTGTAATAATTTAACCAATTGTATTCTCTTTTCTGGGACATCATCTAAGAATTTCATTTTATCATAAAATTCTTGTGGACTTGAAACCCTACAAAAGTGATTAAGTGGTAAAACATTTCCTTGTGTATCGTATGTTGGATGGAAGAAAGGTACAACACCCATTAAGAGTACCTCAGCATATTTGCTTGTTACCCAATCAGGTCCAATTGGTACAACTAATGTATACCTAGTTTCCTTAAACTTTTGGTCTATTTCAGCTGGTGTAACATATCCCTTAAATTGTGGGTAACCATCTGTAAAGTGTTCCTTCCATTTTCCATATATTTCAACCTCTTGGTTTGTATCACGGTCAAGAATCCATTCCTTAATTGCGTCAAACCTTTTGTCCTTTGTTGCTTGACCTGTTACACTTTGCATTGCAACTATTGTAAATTTATTAGGTCTGCTATTATCTGGGTTGATAATTTCTTCATCTACAAGATTAAGTTTTTCTATTCCACTATATCTTACATTTAATGTCTTATCTTCAAATTCAGCATCGTTTCTATATTCCTTTAAGCTGTGCCAAATACTTGTTGTGTTGTATTGTGCAATTATTTCTTTTGGATAGTTTACAGTATCCTTTGCTTTGAATGTTGGCTTTGTATATCTTGGATCTGTACATATCATAAACCAAGGAAGGTCTGATTTATTTAAGTAGTGTACAATTGGTGAAGAATAATTATATGTCATACCTAAAAGTTTTACTTTTGAACTAGGATCACGAACACCATCTAAAAAATTTGGTATAACATTATTTGTCATATAACCAGGTCCAATAAATCCTAAACCAAAATCTGGTTTTGTTTCATCGTGATTTAGATATTCATCAAGCTTTTGATAGTTTAATGTCAATTGCATATCTTCACCCTTATCAGGTCTAATATCCTTTGGGTCTAATTCATCATAGATATATCTTAAAACTCCACGTGGGTCATATTCTTGTTTTAACTCATCGTCAAGTTTTCCCCAATCACTTTTCTGAATAATTAGTACTTCACCAATTTTTGGATTAGCACAGAGTGACTTTATAAGTTTATAATACTCATTAGTTCCATCAGCACGTTTAAGATTCTTTTTTACAAATTTAATTGCACCACCTAAAACAAAGATAGCGACTTTAATGTTTTCATTTTTCATTTCTAAATTCCTCAGTTATTAAGTTCATAGCTCTTAGCCAAAATGCATTTTGACGGTCAGGGTTATCTTTGTGAAAAGGAAGACATGTTAAAAAGAACATTATTGCAAGTCTCTTAATATTTTCAACATCATAACCATAACCTTTCATTTTAATTAACATATTAACTAATATCTTTTTTTGTTTTTCTTCATCCCAGTGAAGTATTACTTTATTATTCTCAATGTGATATCTTCCAGAAACTATCATCATATATCCACAGTACCAATCATGTAATAATTTACCCATATCATATTGTGAATCACCTGAAAACTTAGACATTCCAAAATATCCTCTTGGGTCTAACAACTTAATTCTACCATTATGACTATTAAATAGCATATTACCTAAATGTAAATCACCATGAATTCTATCACTCCAACAAGTTGTCTTTAATAGTTTTAGTCCAGAAGTTTTAATAAATTCTCTTGCAATTCTTATCGGCCCTGGAGTAGTATATACATTGTATTCGTCAAGTCTGTCCATGTTTTTTTGAATATACATTTCATAACAATCTGCAAGTCTTTCCTTTCCTGGCTTGTAAAATACACTATGATATATGTCAAGTATTGAATTTGTAACACCTATCCATGTATCAGCATTCATTCTTTCATATAACCAAACTTCATTTAGTGGTGTGCCTGCCTCCCATGACATTTTCATTTCACCATGTTGTGAATCCAAAATTTGTGGTACAAATAGTCTTTGTGTATCACTTAATGTACTAAACCAAGTCTTTTCTTTCTCAATCTTAAGTGCTTTATCACCAGTTGCCTTTTTAGTAATTGTACCTAAAAATGTATCTATCTCAAGTGTATTGAACTCTCTAGATGAACCTTGCATTAAACGGGCTGTTGATTCATAATATGTTTTTAATTCACCACAATCATACCATTCTTTAGTATCTAATAGCTCAAATTTAGGTATATATGTAAGATATTCTGAAAGTAGTGCAGCTATTTGATGTTCACCTTTATGCTGAGGTTTATTCATTCCTTTCTTAATGGAATCATTAAACCATTTTCTATCATTGAAATAATATAAACCAATAAGAGCAGAATCTGTTGGTACATCTGTATCAGGTTTATCATAAAATGTTTTACCGTCACTATCAACTAAACACCATCTTGATTTTTGCTCAATTTTTGATACACCTAAAAATCCTGGACTATCAAAATTTAATTTATCACGACAAATGGTATCACCTAACCAGACCAATATAGAGTTGTCTTTCTTTGTTGATTTTTTCCAACCTACTTCAATTGCATGGAGTGGCCCTTTAGGGTTTTTTTGTTCAACAAACTTAAATGTGTTTTCAACAAATGAATATGTAGATTTAACAAACTCACTAATATCATGCAATTTATTTTCAACAATGATTATTTCATTTACACTATCATATTTTAATAATTCATCTATAATGTATGAAATAATAGGTTTACCACAAACAGGTATCATTGCCTTTGACATGTTACTTGAAAGTGGCCTCATTCTTGTTGCCAACCCAGCTGCTGGTATTATTACTGTTGTGTTATTCATATTAATCTGTTGTCATTGATTCTGGGCCTGGTGTTTTATAACTACCTAAATGCACCTGTACACAATCTGTTTTTTTAACTGCACATATATCATCTGCTTTACTACCTGACAAAAATCTTGCAGTATAGTATTCACCAAAATCATTTATTACTTCAAACACATCACCTGGTTCATACTTTGAATACTCGTATTTATTATTTTTATTAGTTGTTCTTATTATCATAACTATCTCAATTAGTACGGAAGGTCTAAATTTATATCCTTTATTCCTTCGGTATTTCTTTTAAGGTTTATTGCAAATGCAGTGGCATTTCTTCCATCTATTTTCATATCATTTATTAAGTATCTTGCACCACCACCAAATCCCATTATTAATTGGTCATAAACTATCCCAGCCTCAGCAAGTTGATTTTCAGTTTGTTTTCTCATACATGCTTTTCTACCAGTTGTTAAAATTATATTGTAACCTCTTCTTTCCCACTCTAATAATTTTTCAATTGTTCCAGGTATTACTTCCATTTTGTTATATGGAGATGTTGCTTCTGATGGTGCCATGTGTTTTACTAATGTACCATCTATATCACAAAATATTGTCTTTGGTCTGTTATCTAATCCACTCATTATTTAGTCCCAGTACTTCCAAATCCTCCTTCACCTCTTGAAGATTCTGATTCATATAAGTTGCTTTCTTCTACTAATTCTACTTTAGGATTGCCTAAAGGTAATAATACAAACTGAACTATTTTATCACCAGGATTTATATCAGTTTCACAATCACCAACATTTGTTAGATTAATATGAACTTCTCCTTGATAGCCACAGTCAACTACACATGCACCAACATGTAAAGATTTTTTAACTGCAACTCCTGATTTATTAAATGCTACTAAAGCAAACCCTTCAGGTACATTTACTTTTACACCTGATGGAATAAGACAAGAATCTCCTGGTGATAATGTAAATTTCTTTGTGTCTTCAGGTACAAAAAAATCTATTCCTGCATCTGTACTATTTGCTCTTGTTGGTGTTTTTACTTCTCTTACTTTTGATATTTTCATTTTACCATCTCCTCTTTTTCCTTTGCCTTTATATCACATTCTGCTAGTACTTGAGATATAAGTCTTTTACTTGCAGTTGATAGCTCACCATAATCTATTGTACTTAATGCATTTTGTAAAGCTACCCTTACCCATGCTTTTTTATAATCTGGGTTCCATTTTCTTACTATTTTTCTAGCCATTTTTATTTTCCTTTATATAGTTATCCAAACCTCCTAAATACGCAACAGCATCAAGTAGGTTATCTTCCCTATAGTTATATGAGTGTCTTGATAATTTTAGTGCAACTAGTGCAGCGTACATATCTTCTGCTACAAAGTCTTTTCCTGTCATACCACTTGCAATTTTAGCTGCTCTTTCCATGCCTTCACTAAATGGTCCGTATTTTCTTTCTTTTTCTTCTGAACGGTTATTGATTATACCGTCTGCTCTTTTTAATATTGATTCTTTCTTTTTCATATAAATAAACTTTTACTAATATCATTTGCATATTCACCAATTTCTTCTTTTGTCATATCTTTAGTTGGTAAATACATTTCAGTTTGTTGTATATAATCTAATGTTATATGTTCCTTTAATTTATAATGCTTTCCATAATATTCAGTATCCTCACCGTCAATAACTAAAATATTATTTGCCATTTCATTGTGCATTTCATACAAGTGTAAACTTCCTGCATGGTGATAATATGAACCAAGTTCTAAATCTGAGTATACTTGTTTTAATTCATTATACATTAATTGTTGAAATAAACAAAATATAAAAATATCATTTGACATTCCAAAAATAATATCATTACTTCTCATACTTACTCCCATATGAAGTTTATTATTTCTTATAAAAAACTGTAAGTATTGTGTACATGGTATATCATTTGGATTTTTTGTTTTATGATATGGTTGTCCTATAACAAATGTTGCACGCCGACTATCCTTGTCTTTTGTCAATTCATTTACAGACCAGTTCCATTGATTTCCAAAAACATAACAACCATAATTTGATTCTACATTATCCTCGTTGTCTTTAATGTTTAACCAAATTCTTGCAAATTTACCAATATTAGTTGCATTTGGGTTTCTTGACAAATACCAAAGAAATTCTGCTAATGTATATGTTTCATTAAATTTTCTACTTGGCCACCAAATTCCTAAATTTGTTGGGTCATCAATAATAAAACTTCTAAACAATACTTCTTTTTGATTTGTTCCACGACTTTTTACTGTGTTTCGTTGATTCACAATATTTTGTAATTCCCAATAAAAAGCTTCATGTAAACCGTTGTATCTACCTGACTCGGTTTTTGGTACTGACCAATATTTTCTCATAGTATATAACCTGTTTTCTTTATTTTATCTAATATAACAAAAATTATTGAGAAATAAAAATATTTTTAGATATTTTTTTATCATCAATGTAATATTCTCTAAGTTCATTGCAACGCATAAGTACCTTTCCTAAACTCATACCTAAATCCCATTGTGAATATACGCCTAATAAGTCAAACTTTTTGAATGAATTTAATCTAAGGTTGTCAACAATCTGTATTGTTGGTGAAGATTCTAAAACTGTATTATTGTCAACTGTTTTGTCATATATTTTTCGCATTGCACTATATATTACATTTTCTCCTGAGTAAATTTTCCTGTAATATGGTTTTCCTATGCTATATACAACATCAAATATTTGGCTTATGCCATCTACTTCTGAATGCTTACATATATACTGATAACTATCAACATATTCCGTTATAATGCCACTATTGAGTAATCGCAAATCATGGCACCACAAAACTTTTTTGTAATCTTCTAATTCTTCAATGCTTGATATTGTTGATTTTACATTTGATTTTTCTAGTAAAACTGATTTTAATATATTTAGACTTTCAAGTGGTGGTAAATCATTTATTGATATGTAACTTACCTTATGTGATAAATTATCAATGTAACTTTTCTCAACAACAGATTTGCCTCTTGTATGTATACACCAAATATTTACAAATGTTTCATCAAATTTTGCAGATAGTTTTCCACGATTATCAAAACAACACTTAAATGATTTTATTGAAAAGTCTAAACCTAAACAATCCAATATATCAATAATAGATGCGGTTGTAGGAATGTATGTATATTCTTCAACCATTTGTTTTTCATGGTTATAAAAATCTAAATCACTAAATATGTGAGATGCTAACAATGCTGTTAAATTATTTCCAACTATACATTTCATTATTCTATAATTTCTACATTAAATGATTTTAGTCCCCTGTATCTCATATCACTCATTGCATTGCAGAGGATATATTGAATGTCTCTTTCAATTGAATTGTGACCTTCGGATACTGTTTTATCTATTATCACTTCAGTTACAGGTTCATGCCTATTTAACTTAACTGGTTTTGAGAATGATATTTTTACTTTTTTCATTTATAACTATTTAATATTTTTAATGTATCTTTCCAATTAGATACTTCATGAACAGTTACTGATAGTTCATTTTCTTCATTTAGCATACCTAAGCGATTTACTATTGGATAGTCATTACCACCAGGTTTGCATTTATCACCAAAAAATGTAACAGGTCCAATTATATCATCTAACACTTGTGCTTTATTTTGCCCTTTAGGATAAATGTCTATTGATATTTCTCCACCTACAGTTGCTTCTAATTCTGGAAATTTTTCTTCAATTATTTTACAAAAAGATTCTCTTTCTTTAATCTTATTGTCCCATTTATAATAATCATTTCTTGCGTCTTGAGTACAAGTTCTACCAATAGTACTAAAGTTAACCAATCCAATTCTTTCCTCAATATGATTACTAAATTGTTTTGGACAATCTGACCACTTTACAAATTCTAATAATAATTTTTTGAGTTCAGGCTCTAGTATAAAATCACGTTGGTCAATTAACATACCATTTTCATAAACAGCATTGCCACATGATTGATATGCTCTTGTAACATTTGTCCAAATTTTTATACCTACTTGTTCTATTGTTTTATCCTTATCTGAACCTGTAACTAAATAAACATCTTTGTTTTTCATCCAATTTAAGAAAAATTTCTCAAATTCTGGATCAATTTTTAACCTACTTGGGGTTAATGTACCATCTACATCAAATAAATAATTCATAAGCAACTAAAATACCTTTCACCTCTATCACAAAGAATAGTTATTGCATGTTTTTTATCATTATCACGTAACCATTCAAATGCGGCCTTAACATTTGCACCAGCACTTATTCCAACAAATAAGCCATATCGTAATGCCAAATGTTTTGCTACTTTTTTTGCACATTCTGTATGTACAGTTATAATATCACTAATTTTGTTTAAGTCTACTAAAAACTTACTACCATCACCAATTCCTTGTATACCATGTAAGCCTGGTTCCATCCCTGACATGACGGCACTTTCTTCTGGTTCAACTGCAACTAAACTTATACCTGGATAATGTTTTTGTAGGTATTTTCCACAACCCATAATTGTTCCACCAGTACCTGTTCCAGCCACAAATGCTTGAGGCCATCCATCATAATCATAGCTATCAAGTTGAGACCTAACTTGTCTTTCTATCTCTGGTCCTGTATTTTTATAGTGTGCTTCTATATTTAGTGGGTTATGAAACTGATTACAATTAAACCATCCCTTAGCATTTGCAAGTGTATCTCTTAAATCAATTGCAGCATCAAAATCACCTGCATCAACCTCTATTAATTCGGCGCCATAAAACTTTAACATTTGTTTACGTTCTTCGCTCATATTGCACGGCATAACAATTTTCATTTTATAACCTCGTTCAGCTGCTAACATAGCAAAAGCAATTCCAGTATTTCCTGAAGTTGCCTCTATTAGTGTATCACCTTTTTTGATTAATTTATTGTGTTCAGCACTATTTAATATGTGGGTGGCCATTCTATCTTTAACAGAACCACCGGGATTCATAAATTCACATTTACACCAGACTGTGTAACCTCCCATAGTAATTGGAACTAAAGGCGTATTTCCTACATAACTACTTAATATGTTCATTACTTGCTAATCCATATATCCATCTCTGCAGGTGTAGGGTATCTTAGTCGTCTTGAACAATTTTCACATTCCCACATTGCGGAGTTTGTTTCATCCATTTTTATTTGTTTTTTTTCATGTTTACAATCATCTTGTAATTTAGACAATTCTAACTTTTTGGCTTTAATCTCATCTTGTAAAATTTTAGCCTGTTGATTTACTGTTTTCATAAGGGCAATGCTTACATCCGTTTTTACAACAGTAACCTCGGTTTACATGGTAATTTTCTGTCATTACCATTTTGCCATTTTCCCAATAATAATCTTTGGTTGATTGTTTGTTAATATACTCTTTAAGGTATAACTCTTCTATCCAATCAGGTTTATGTAATCTCACAGCTACCTCCTGCGCAAGCCAATTCGCCAGATAAATTTGTATTATCTTCAAGCTCTACAACATTTGATAAATCAACTTCTGTTAAAGACTTCATCATTTCATCATATGTTGTTTTATCTATATCTTCAAATGGTGCTTGAGTATAAGTTCCGCCATCATAAGGTAAAACAGATAAACCATTATAGTGAGTCCTGTTTTCCCACATCCACTCGCCAGCCAACTGCCAATCTTCTTCTTTAAGAGAAACTGTTGCTGATACATTGTGACTATTTGAACCTTTACGATGTCCTGATTTGACCCATTCAGTTGCAACTCTCTTTACTCTATCAAATAGTTGGAAAGGTGATTCTGTTCTAAGTATTGAACCTTCTGGAGCTTTTTGTGGTACTTGAATAACAGCAGTATCATGTGGTCTAAAATATTCATCTTCAACTAGAACTGGGTGGTTTGTTTTCAAATAATTATATATTGATTCATTTTTACCAACTCTAATTCTTCTGATATAATAATCATTATGCCATGCATGGATTCCAGATGAGGTACCTAAAACTAAACTTGTTGTTCCTGCAGGTTTAACTGTTGTTGTTCTTGCCGATTTGTTTACACCAATAATTTTTGCAACTCGAGTATTTTCCCTCTTTACTTTGTCAGCAGCTTGTTTCATATCATATCCTAAAACAGTACCACTACCAATACCTGTCATACTTACACCAATAAGTGCTTCTTTTTCTGTTGTTTCTCTCCAAATATCTCTAAGATAATGAAAAGATGTATAACCTGCTTGAAGTGTACCTATAAATGCAGCTGCTTTAACTCTTTCATTTAAGTCTTCTTGGTCTTCTATGTCACTAGCATTTACTTCACATAAATTACAAAACTGAAATGGCCTTAATGCTATTTCACAACATGGGTTAGTTCCCCAATCTTTGTCATTGTTAAAGTATATACCAGGTTCACCTGCACCAGATAATTCTACCCTTTTCCAAAGATCCATAAAAAACTCCTTTGTGATTTTATGTCTCATTAAACAAGCTGAATTATTTGCTCTACCTCGTTGTGGATTTAATTCCCACCAATTACCTGATTTACAAGCAATCATTTGGTCATCGTCTGCACTAAACAAACTAATAAGAGCGGCTCTACGAATACCACCAGCAAGAACTGCATCAGCGATATGGCATACAATATCATGAGCTTCAATTGTAGTTAATTTTTCACCAGATTCTTTTTGTTCTAAAATACCCTTAACCTTTAATACACACTCTTTAAGTGGTTGAGGTCCTGGAGCTTTACCACCTGATGTTACAAGCATTGCACCTTTAGGTCTAATATCTGAAAAGTCAAATTCTATTCTACTTCCACCACCATTCATATAAGATTTCATAAGAACTTTAATGGCATCTGCCCAACCTTCTATACTATCACCAATTAAGAATCTTTTCTTTCTCTTTGGGTATGGTTTTTGTATCATTGGTAGTTTTTCAACATGGTGTTTTTGTACTGAATAACCAACACCTGTTCCACCTAACAACAAAAACATTGTTTCACTAAAAGCATCAATAGAATCTATAGGCAGATATGCACAGTTGTAAATTCTATTTGGTGAAATTTCAATTGGTTTTCCACCAAACTGTAAACTACGCATTGATGGAAGTATTTTTTTGTCATACACAAACTTGTACTTTTCTTCAATTTCTTCTTTCAATTGTGGATATTTTTTAATATGCATGGCTTTGTTTCTTGTAACAAGCTCTTCCCACGTTTCTCTTCTCCCAAGTTCTGGAATAAACTTAGCGTACTTCATATGTACTGTTATGTTTGATAAAATCTGATTAGATACTTCCATTATACTTTCCTCTTTACTTTATAGAACAATTACTGAAAAAAATAACCGGCTAATTGCCAGTCTGTAATAAATATCAAAATATATTTATATAAAGTCAACTATTGTTGTCTTTATCAAGTTCTTTGTACTTATTTTTTAATATTTTTCTTAAGTATTCGTTATGATTATTCATGTCCTTTTGTGTCTCTTGTCCCTGCACAGAATTTGATTCAAATATTTGCATTTGACCATTTGACATATTTGCTTTACTTGGAAATGTCATTCCGTCAGGTCCAAACCTATTTTTAATTACGTGCCATCTACCTGTTCCGGCTAATTTATCTTCTATTTTTCTACTTAATGAAACAACAAAATCTGCTGTCATTATTTTACTATATGATTCTGCAATTTTCTCTGCTCCAATTACATCTTCTTCTAGTGCTGAACGGTTTGCTTGTGATGCAGTCCAAACCGGAATTTCATGTTCACCAGCTAGTCCTCTTAAGTCTTCATAAATGTTACCTAGCATATGTCGTACTTCTCGGCCTCCACTTATGTCTCTTAATAGGTCAGCATAATCAACAATCACCAAGTCCGGTTTGAAACCTTGCACCCTACATTTTTCAATATGCGCACCAATTGTTGAAACTGAAGCAGACTTTGTTGGATATTGCTTAACAATTAAATCTCCCTTCATATTTTCAACTGTCTTTTTTACCTCTTCAATATTAAATTTCAAATCTTGTGCAGATATACCCGTAAATACACTATCATATCTCAATCCAACATAAGCCTCATTTAGCTCTAAAGTATAGTGTATAACATTTAGCCCAGCCTTTGCAGCATTTGCACCAACATTTACTAATGCCCATGACTTACCAATACCTGCAGGAGCAACAAATACTCCAAGTTCACCTTTCCCTAAACCACCATCGGCAATATCATCAATTACATCCCAGCCAGTTGTTATAGTGTTTCTTACACTTTCCAAATACCTTTCATCAACGTCATTTTTATACTCATGGCCAACATTCTTTTCTACACCAGCTTTCATTGCTGCATCAACTTTAGATTTAATTCCATCAAAATCATTAAACTTAAGTAATTCAACTGAATCCATTATTGCAGATTTGATGCATTGGTTTTTACAAAAGTCAAGAGTTTGTTGTTTTACAAAATCCAAATCAGAAGCTTCCAAATTTCTATATGCTTCCTTTAATGTATCAACCACAGTTTGTTTAAGAAGTTCACTTTCTATTTCGGCAACTTTTACTTTCATTACCTCTAAGGTTGGAGGAGATTTATATTCGTTAAAGTAATTTTGGATTTCTTTTACAATGTAAAAATTTGCTTCATTTTCAAACATTTTAGGTTCTAGAATATCTGTAATTTGTTGAAGAAATGCCTTATCTGTAAATAGTGAGGCTATTAACTTTACTTGAAATATTGTACCGTAATCAGATATTCTACTTGTCATTTGTCATTCCTGCATAAGAGTCTAATGGTAAAAATACTTGCTTTAACCATAAGTCTGGGTTTTTAATTGAACCATTGATTTTGTCTTCTAAAATCATTTTTTGAAATTCATATTTTACTAATCGTTGGATAGGTGACCTTACCGTATTCATTATCTTTGTCTTTGCTGAACCTGATATATCTACCTCATCCAATTGCATTAATTTATAATTCATATCTAACAATTCTTTTGATTCAGAAATTGTTTTTAATATTTTATATTTTGAATTTTGTGCTGTAAAATCAATTATTTCATCAATAGTTACTGTCCTGTTCTCTGTTATTATAGGAATTCTATTTGCAATAGTTTTTCTACCTGCACCTCTAATTCCTGGAATATTATCAGATGAATCACCTTCAATTGTTCTATATAATAAAAAGTTATGAGATGGTATACCATACTCTTCCATTATTGTTTCCTTAAAATAAAACTTCTTTTTTGTTGGTGACCATACATGTACTTTGTCAGATACTAATTGTAAAAAATCCCTATCTGTTGACATAATAAACTTTTGACTATCAGGATATACCTGTTGAGAAATATATGCCATACTATCATCTGCTTCAATATTTTCAACACTTAAAACAGTAACTGGTAATTGTTGTAAATATTGAGCACACCTCATTAATTGTTGTTTCATAGACAATGATTCATCTTCCATTGTATTATGATTTCCATGCCGTGTAAGCCTAGATTTTACTCTACGATTTGCTTTATAATCTGGAAATATTTTTCTTCTTCTTTGGCTACCACCTTTTCCATCAAAACAAATAATAACACGTGTTGGTTTAATTTGTTTTATTGCGTATCCAATTGACATTAGTGTACCAGTTATTCCACCAACATGTATTCCATCTTCATTTGTTACTGGGTTTGCTGCAAATGCTCTGATAAATGTATTTAGCCCGTCAACGATTAATATTCTATCATTGGGGTTAGAAGGAGTATCAGTATTCTCCTGTAGTGTTTCAAGTATTGAAAAGTATCTGCTTTTTGACATATGCTATTATCTTTTTGTTTAGTATAATATAACTATTTTATTTGGGATAAAAAAATATTTTTGGTAAAAAAAGCCCCTTCATTGATAAAACAAATCCAGGGCTTCCAAGCTGACATAGTATATGTTTATAGTATCTCCAACAGTGACGATTAGAGAACAATTGGTATCAGCCACATATACCTTAATCATAAATTTGCTTTGGGGTCACTTGGCCAAAGACAAATCACTCGTTAACAACATTGGTCGGTCAAATAATCATTCGATAAGTGCGGATTTTTGACCTTAACATCCTACGCCACGAGAAGGCTGTTGTTGTGTAAGACGAAGTAAAAGGTGGGGTTAGCCACCAATTACTTATTCATAACCTATTATCCTTCTGGTACTGGTTCACTGCTGATTTCAACATCATCAATTCCAAAATTATCAACTTTGTAATTCATAATAATTGTATCTGCAATTTTATCATAAATTTCTGTTCTTAGTTCTTCATTGTTTTCCAATAATGAATTCCAATCCTTTGACATAAATTTATGGTCCTTACCATTTTGGTCAGTATATGTGTACCAACTACCACCTTGCTTAACAAGTTTGTAATCTTTTAGAACATGTAACCATCCACCAAAATCATCAATACCACTTTCAAAATAAATTTCAAATTGTGACTTTCTTAATGGTGGGCCCATTCTATTTTTTACAACTTGTGCAACGGTTTTAATACCCATAACTTGTTCTTGACCATCAACTCTGGCTTTTATTTGTCCCATAGGTTTTAGCCTTAGTCTACAACTGGAATGGAAAGCTACTGCCTTACCTCCAGATGTAGTCCAAGGATCACCAAACATAACCCCCATCTTTTGTCTAAGTTGGTTTGTAAATACGAGACAAATTCTCTGCCTTCCTATCATTTGAGTAATCTTACGCATAGCCTTTGATAAAATAATTGCCTTACTGGTTGCCCAGCCATCTTTGCTATAATCAGCCTCACTCTCAACTTTGGTTGTTGAGCCAGCCAATGAATCTACAACTATTGTAACAAGCCTATCTTTATCACTTTCTCTAACTTTAGTGATGATGTTTTCCATAACCTCAAAAATTTCCTCAACAGTTTCCAATTGAATATATAACATATTTGCAACATCAATTCCAATTGCCGTAGCAAATTCTTCATTCATTGCATTTTCTGTATCAATGTAAACTGCAAGTCCACCTTGTTTTTGTGTATTTGCAAGTAGGTGAGCAGCCATAAGACTCTTCCCACTACCTTCAAGACCAGTTATTTCAGTAATTCTACCAACTGGTATACCACCATTTTTTCTGTTAGAAATTGCCAAGTCAAGCATAGATGACCCAGTACTAATCCACTCTGTTAAGTCAGTTGGTGTTTCTTCTGTACCGTCAAGAAAGTAAGCAACTTTATAGTCCTTAAACTTTTTGTTAAGACTATCTGCCAACAAATTTGCTAAATCATCTCTCTTTGTATTTACTTTCTTTGCCATATACTATCTCCTAACTAAATAAATCGTCAAACGCTTTGTTAATATCATCAGATGATTTTACACCTTGTGACTCTACCTTTTGTGAAGTAGATTGTGCTGGTGTATCAACTTGTGGAGCTCCACCTGTATCACCATCTGGGTTTAGCCATTCTTCTAAAGCTTGCTTTAAGTCACCGTAAGAAACTTTTCTAAAGATTTCAAAAATATCTTTTTGTCCATTTAGAATTTTTTCAGCAACATTTTTATCTTCTGTTGCAGCAGTTTGGTTTGGCTTAACTCTAATAGTAGTTTTACCAAAGCTATTACCTGCTTCTTCAGGTGTATGGTATTCAACAACAACATCTCTACCTCCACTTAAGTCCGTAATATCTCCATAGTCTGGGTCAGCTATAAAACTTAATAATTCTTGGTAAACTGTTTTTCCAAATCCCCAATATTTAACACCTTCTGATTCCTTTCCTCTTACAAGAATAGGAACATAAGTTCTCATTTTTGGTTCTAACTTTCTTGACATTTGCCAATCGTCTTTATTTCCTGTAGCTTTTAACTTTTCAGCAAATTCAACTGCTGGGTCAGCTTCACCAAATGTTACAGGTGATAAGTAGTTCTTTTTACCTAAATCATAATGAAAATACATTTCTAAAAACGGATTGTCTTTATTATGCTGATAAGGTACAATTCTAATTTGATTTTTTCCTGGTTCGGGTTTCCATAAATTGTCTTGTTTTCCCGTCTGTGTTTGAAGTTTGTTCAACTTCTGTCTGATTGCTTCTAAATCTAGTGCCATCTTTTTCTCCTTTTAATTATTATTTATCATTTTTAATGTTTTGCACTTCAATTCTTACGTCTTGTGCAATGTTTTTAACTTCTTGCATAGCTTTTCTAACTCGTGTTCCTGCAGATTTGTTTCCACTATTGAATTTATCAATATCTGCTTGAGTAGAATTTACTAGGTCTTGAAGTTTTTCAAAAAGTTCCATGTTTTTCTCCTTTATTTTTTAGTTAATACTAATATAACAAATTTATTTGACAATAAAAAATTATTTCCAAAAAATTTGCACTCCTATAATTAATCCTGCCAATATTAGTGATACAAATGTTTTAGCTGTAATACCTTCACCCATAAACCACCAAGTCAATAAAGCATATGAACTAATTCCCAAAGCAAAACCTAAAAATCTACCAGGCCATAACAATCCATCAAAATACTCAAAAGAATATTTTGTTGCTAAAATAAAGACATAAGAAATTATACTTCCTAGTCCTATTGATAAAATTATTGGATTTTTGTCGAACCATTTCCAAAGGAATTGGCCGTTGGTCTGAAACCAGATTATTGATTGTCCTATTAAGAATAGCAGGACCGCTAAGGTTAATTTACCCATAAACTTTTTAGTTTTGTAGTTTTTAATTATTAATTTGTAATATACTAAATTTATTTGACAATAAAAAATTATTTACTATAAATATCAATTTTTAATTTTTATATGCACAATATCAAGAACTTTTGTATCTATTCTTTTAAGTTCATTATCAGCTGTAGTTAATAATGAGTTTCTATAGTTGTCCCATTCTACTTGATATGACGTATCTAATACACCATTATTGACAGACTGAATTAATTTATTTAGTGCATTAATAGTATATAGTGTATTTGTTTGCTTTTTTCTATGTAATGATATTGTATTTTCTAATATTTGTGAATCTTCACCTTGTTCAACATTATATGTACACATTACTTCCCTATCATCACCAACATTTTCCAAAATAAATATCTTATTATATAGTACATCATATGTATCAACAATTATATCAATTGTTTTATGATAACCCTTTCTTACTGAAAATGTGCATAATAATTGTGTTTTCATCATATCTTCCCTAATACCAATCTTCCTGGTTTTATACTTCCACCTGATACTGAGAATGATAATGTGTCTTCACTTCCTGAACGTAAATCAACTTGAGTGTATTGTGTGCCACTTTCAGATATGGAATGTAATATCCACATTTTAACAGAAGTGTGGCCTTTTCCTTTCTGAACTTTTGAATCAACAACTACACCTGGTATGTACTTTCCATCCTTTACAGCATCTTGCATATCCATTGCTTTTAACCTATCTTCCCTAAATTCTTTTCCACTTTTTAGGTATTGGTATGCTTTGCCGCTAGGTGGAACGCCATATACCTTGAATAAAGGTAATTCTGTTCTACCGAAATACATTTCTTTTTCCAATTCAACAAATTCTTTAAGAACAGTTGAAACCTCTTTTACGTTTCCACCTTTACTTCTTAACATGGCAGTTAAATGTTCATATGCCATAAAATTTATCATTAGTTTAAGTGCATATTTTGCACCATCATTTTCATTTTTTGGTTTTGTAAGTACTGGACCTTCAGATTGTTTTGTGCCATCTATTCCGTCATTTGGAATATCCAATAATTTTTTTAATATTAACCATTCACCAGTTGCTTTACTATGTAAGCTCTTTAATTCTGTCATGTTTCCTTGCATGGCCAACTGACCACATAATTGTGCATACCCAGAATAACTATATTTTTTAGGCTGTGATTTTGCTTCTTTAAGTTGTTTTGATGCGGTCTTAAATCTTGACCTCATAAACTTATCTAGGCTTGATGATGGTTTTGTTTTCTTTACTGATAAACTCTTTACCATTGTTTTACTAAATGAAGATACTTTACTCTTTATTTTAGAAAATGCTGAAATGAATTTATCCTTAATATATTTTAGCCCTTGTTTGAAATAGTCACTTAAACCTTCATTTAGTAAAAATTCACTATTTCCATATTCTATAAATTCCTTTGTCAGTTGAAGTCTCCAAGTATCATTTGGTGATTTTGTACCATACATATCCCTAAAGCTCTTTACTATTCTACCTAACTGTGCACCTCCATCTGACTTTTTATTACTTATCTGATAAAACTCATCACCTGATTCTGTTGTACATTTACCTGAACTATCAAATGAAACTTTATCTTTTGCAATATTGGCAATAAGAGTAGCTGCTGGCGATTTTGTTATTATTGTGTCAGCAGTATTGTCCTTAAAACCTTTTTTGTCTAAATTATCATTTTGTTCACCAGCTGAGTAATACTTTCCTATACTTTTGTGAATAAAATTCCAACCTGTACAACCATGAGCAGTTGCAAATTTTTGTACACCAATGGCCAATTCTAAAGCAACAAGTAAATCTGGTAATGCGTTAAGTTTTCCCTTAAGCCCAGATGCACCAGCAGATTCAGATCTTAATGAACTTTCAAATGCAGAAATTGCAGCTTGTTGGTCTGCATCTGTTGCATTACCTGATGTTAATTTATTGTGGTGTTTTATTGCATCAAAATATAGACCAGCACATGCAGCAGATTCTAAAGTGGTTTCATTCCAAGTTACATCACCTCCGCTTTTACCTTTTCCAACATTTCCAAACATTTTCTTAAGCTTAGATTTTGATCCAGTAATTGCATATGTTATTCCATTATCACTCGCTTTAATATAAACAGTGTAATCAGCTGCACCACCAATATTTAATTCTTTTGCATCACTAGTTTTTGACTGAACAAAAAATGGACCTTTTGGTGGAGTTTCACCTGCAGCTGTAAATAGTGAATCTGTATTTGTCACAGATATTAATTCAGTTCCAACTGGTTTGTCCCAAACAGAAGCTTCAGTTAATAACTTTTCTTCTGCAAGAATTTTTCCAATATCTACACAGCGTTTTTGAAATTCTTTAATTGGTTTGTTTGGGTCTACAACATTTGACAGATAGCTAGAAATAAAGTCAGGCGAATATCCTTGGGACTTTAATACATCTTCCAATATTTGAAAATGATTTCTGTTCTTTGGGTCTGGGCAACCGTCATTTACCTTATAAGCCCAATCTCTAACTATACTATCTATGTTCATAAGCTATTCCTTTACAATATAAATATCAACTTATAACCTCAGATGTGAAGTTTTTCATATCTTGGTATGTTTTACCATAATTTATACTAACCGGGTGGTTAAAACACTGTTTCATATCATTAATTAATTTTTCATCTATATTTTCACAATCAAATAAAAAAGAATCATATGTTGACAAAATTAAATTAACATTATTTGATTTTTGCAAATCTAACAGTTTAGTAATTACCTTAGAATTATTTTCAGTTTCAGTTGCTTGTACATAATAATTAAACAACTTATTCTTGTTTATGTCTTCATAGTTATTTGAATATAATCTTCTATTGAATATTGGAGTTTCAATATAACCATTTCTTTTATAATCATCCCATAGAATGTTTATGAATTTTCTTATCATATTAAAATATTCAATTCCACTTAAGTTATCAGGTACACCACCATATAATACCCTAAATGACATTTCCTTTGACTTTTTATATTCATCATCTGATACATTGTCTTTCTTAAAGTATTGCCTAGCTAAATATTTGTGTACAGAACTATCTGGAAATTCATATCCAATTATATCTGCTATAAGTCTTAGATGATATGCATCAAAATCAAACTCTATTAATTTTCCATTTTCATATCTACTTGTAAAAATACTTCTCGTATTATCATCTTTATTTAGTGCAGCAAAGTTTATTCCACCATGCCTATTACTTGGTCTACCAGTTGTTGTATAAATATTGTACTCGGTAAATATTTTATCATTACAAACATTATATGAATCACCACCCTTAAATGTTTTTTCAAAACTAGTTGAATCTATATGTAATCCATTTTTTTCTATTGTTGAAAAATTTTGTATTAGATTTGTATACTCAGTATATTGTAAACTATCATCATTTTTAATAAATGGTAACATTAAGTCCTTTATGTTTTTACACATTTCATAATGCTTTAATATAGGAATATACTCATTAATATTTCTATACTTCCAGTACTTACTTTGATAGTAAATATGCGCACTAGTAACGCATTTGGACACATCTAATGAAGAGTTATTAACAAAATAATTAATCAAGTTAACATCCTTTATGTTTTTGCACTGAAATAGATTATAGATGATTTTACTATCAAAAACATAGGTTTTTGCATCACCAGATAAATCAAATAAATCTATATCAAAATTCAAAAGGGAATCTTCACCAGTAAAAGGTATCATATAATCTTTACTATCAATTAGCGTATGTATATAAACTAAGTGAACTCTATTGTTTAATGAATGCTTTGTTATGTCAGATAGTACAGGAATAACAATACTATCATTATTCTGTATCTTTTCACAAATGTGTGAGAAATTCTGTTGAGTTTCTATAATCATAACTAATTTTGTTTTAATATAACTAAAATAATTGACAATAAAAAATTATTAAGTACTGAACTGTGTTAAATCTTTCAAGTAATTTTCAACTGTTGGTATTATTTTACTAGCTTCTTTAACAATTTGGTCATTCTTAAATTCAGTACTTATATTATATTGTATTGAACTCTCTTGTTCTAAATTATCTGTTATATGCCAATCTAATTCAAGATCTTCCCAAAGGCCATCTGAAAGACCTGCCAATTTTTTTGGAAATTCTTTTTCTGATGTTTCAAATATTTGATTCCAATCATTTCTCTTTGCAATAAAATATCGAGTTATATAACCATTTTTATAATCTTCTGTAGAAGGTCTAGGAATATATGTAAATGGTAGCTTTGTTGTTTGTGCCGTTTCAAGAGCTTCACCATCAACATATGCAGACCTATATCCTGATAAAATTGGGTTTTCATCAATTCCAATTAATCTTTCATGTGGTATTTTTGGAGTATGAACCTTTCCAACCATTGCACCTAAATCAGGGTGTACATGATAATAACCAATATAGTCCTTACCATTTAGTATATATTCACCACCTGCAGTATATAATGCTTTTTGTATACCATCACTCATAATTATTTTCCAGCCTGTTTTGACAATCTCATCATGCCATCAATTGTTGTTTCCCAATCACCACCTTGTATTGTATGGCCAACCTTTGTAACCATAAACAATGCAGCCCTTGCATGTCTTCTAGGTAAAACATCTGGAAGTGCAAATGCATTACCCATGTATATTCCAGCAATACCGTCTGTAGTAAATCCAACATTAAATGGAAGTAGTGGAGAATAGTCATCTTCTTCAGTTGCACCTGCTGAATCATCACCTGTTGCACTTATCTCTATCATCCGTGCTGCTTGTACATAACCACCAGTAATTAATTTTTTTTCTGTTTTTTCAACAACATTATCTAAACCATCTTTTGCCATTTCAAATGCATTAGTTGTATATTCACCATAAGCATTCCACATTGAAATCATCCATGTTTCATCAGCAGTCATTGTTGGTTCATCTTTATCATCTCTCCTTGCAGTTTCAGATGCATATAGCCTATCTTGTATTCTTGCAGACTGAACAGCAAACTCTGCACCTGAACTTTGACCACCAGCATCGTCATCATCTTTAAGTGCTGATGTTGCACCAATAAACATCATTGCTTGTAAACCACTTGGTATTTTTGATGTCATAGTAACATTTCTAACAAGTGAATATTTTGTTAGTGCACCAAAATCATATGCAAATTGTAAATGCGTACCAGAAGTATCAATATTTTTTCTACCATATTCATTAGCCAACATCTGTTCCTCAGCATTTTCATCAAAGGCTGCTGGTTTATTTGCATCGGCAGAAACTGTTTCCCAATTATTATCTGAGTTTGACATCCAACTTGATAGTGCAAGAGAGTTTTGAACATTCATATCTCGAATTTCAATACCTGGAGTGTTTGGATTGTCAACAATAACTGGGTCCCACTGATTGCCAAAACAACTATTTACATTTTCACAGAGTGTCAATAGAAAATCTTTAATGTTGTTTCTATTTGGTTCACTTGTAAGTGTTCTTAATACATCTTCTACTAAATCAAAATTTACATAAATATTTCTTAATGGAACCATTGTTGCCTTTTTACCATAAATCTTACCTAACCCTTTAATTTTAGCATTTCCTGCTTTGTGAATAGATACATTTATTTTTTTACTTGATTGCCAAAGTGCATTACTTGTATTCTTTAACTGTCCAGGTACAAATAATAATCTCTTTCGGTATGCATCATCAAATGTTGGCTGCTTATCTTTAGCCTCTTCAGAAGCTTCCATTTTAGCAGCGTGGTATTTTTCAAGAAATGGTTTGTATGCAGCCCAATTTTCATACTGCCCTGGCCAGATACATAATGTTGGGTCAGCACTCATTGGTTCTAATGGGTCAGCTTTATCTTCTGGTGTAATAGGTTCACCAGTTTCATCATCATATGTTGTAGTTTCTTTAATGTCTTTACCTACTCTCCAAGTAAACATATTTGGTATCCATTGACCATACTTTGCATCAACAGTCATAGTTTCACCAGTATCTTTACTCTTTCCAGAGGCTGCACGTTTATATCTTTGTGTTGCACTAAGTACAAAAAAGTTGTCAGCATTACCACCATCTTGTAAATCATTCATTTCCCATGCTAACACTCTACATAAAACATCTTCAATAAATCTCCAGCTTACATATGTAGCTTTCATGTCAAGTTCTTTACCAATCATTGTTTGAAATGAATAAATATGTGGGTCTTTTGTTGACTTTGTATTATAACATGCAAAGTATTCTCCAATTTTACCACCAAACTTATTAGGTTGGTCTTTTCTTAACTTAATTTGGGGTATTGAATATACACCTGGTTCGTCCTCTGCTGCAAAACAAACTTTACAATTAATGACATCTTTTGATTTTCCTTTAATGTTATACTTTAACCAAGTTTCCCTTTCACCTAAATTTAGATTTTTTTTCATCCATGCTCTAGTTGAACTATCACTTAATCCTTTCTTTAATGCATTACCCTGTATAGCAGGATTTCCAATTTCACCATCATCGGTTAGACTTTCACCTTCTAAGTATGCACGTATAGCTTTAATATCAGATAATGGTTCAGCACTTCCTTCATCTCCATTTTTTGGCGTAATTGTAAAACCTAAATTATTCTTTTTTAGTGGTGCATCTACAACAAATGAATTAGGACTCATTAAATCCACTTGGCAATCATAACCAGAATCTTGTCTAACTGTGTATTGAAAATTACTAATTACACCAAGCATTCCATCATATAAACCTGCTTGCTCTGGGTCTGTACTTTCACCACTACCTAAACTTCTATCACGAATTGCAGTAACATATTCATCTTGACTTTCACATTCAGGTAAAAATGTTCCCTTATAGTGTGACCATCCCCATTCTAATACAACACTAATTCCAGGTGTCATATATAACATTTGATAGAGATGCAAATCATTTTCAGTAAATACTGTAAAATCTATTTTTGCCTTTCGTATAGAACCCATCATACCTGACTGGTCAATTGATACTCTAGTTATACCAGGTGCTGGCGTGTTTCTAAATTGTGGTCCAGGCCTATACCATAATTTACTTGGTGAAGTCATTTTGAATTGCTGTGGAGTATTACCCTTTGCAGTTGCATCAATCTGTCCACCATATAGTTGAAAGTTAAGTCTCATATTTTTGACAAAATCACTATCAGCTGCATGCTTTTGGCCATTGTATAACACATCATCTGATATGACTGCATTTGATAACATTTTTACCCATGCAGTTTTACCAATTGGTTCTGTTAAACCTGCATGTAAAGCTCCTCCTGGTTTATTGAAAAAAGTATCACCACTAACTTGTAATGAATCTTTATCCCTTGATTTTCCAAATGATGCATGTGAACCCTTTGATAGTTGATATTGCCTAGCGTTTAATCTTTCCTGTATATTAGGATCTATTGGGTCTAAAAATATTCCTCTCCATGACATAACTTATTTATCCTCTTTGTTGTAATCTTTCCATTAATGTAGCTAATGCACCTGTCTCCGCAGGTATTCTTAATTGTATTCCTCCAGCAACAGCAGTTGTTCCAAGTCCAACATTATTTGCTGCTGCAATAATCCACCAAAAATTAGGTGAACCATAATATGTATTAGATATTAAATCTAGTCTATCTCCAACAACTGTAATGACATAAATATCATTTGGATTTTTAGGTATAGTTGACAATAGTGTTTGATTATACCTCATCTTTCCATCTTTAATATGTTTATTTGTAAATTGTCCTCTATTCATTATCTATCCTCCTATCCTGCAAGTCCACCAATTACACTATCATCATCTTGTCCTGGATCTTGTTGAGTATCTAAGTCAGGAACTAAGTCTTTCATTAAGTTCATTCCTGGAGTTGCAACTTCTCTATTGTAAGTAGGGTCTTTAAATGCCGGATAATTATTATTAAGATATGGCAATCCAGTTTTAAGGTCTACTGAACCGTCTGCTTGGACAGTTCTAGGCGGACCAAATAGATTCATTTTGCCAGCTTGTTCAAATTCATGATTAATTACTGCAAAGCCTACATTGATAGATGCATGTCTAGGAAGTTGCCAGTAATCGCCATTGTTTAGTGGTGTTAACTTTACACCTTTTCTATTTTCATATTCAGGTTCAACTCCACCACCATATATATCCCACATTGCATTATCTGGAAATGTAATATTGAATGTTGTTAATACGCCAGGCAAGTCTACATATAAATCACCAACTGTTAATGTCATAATTGGTGCACCAGGCATTCCTTGTCCATTTGGAATTGAATTAAAAAAGTGTGGATATGTATATGAAGCTAATGTGTTTAATTTATTCCACATAGGTGCCATTTCATTTTTACTATTTGCATATACTTCAAAATTAAATCCAATATTTCTAACAGTATTTTGATATATCATTCCACCACTAGAACGACCAATATAATTTATAGGAACATATGTTGGTACAAACGCATCAGTCAATCCTGTTATTGATTCACGAAAATACATTGCATCTACTTGCTTTGATACTGGTGCCGCTGTACCTTCATCATTTGTGGCTGCTTGGATTCCATGAAAGTTAAACTTAATCAATTGTCCTGCACCTTCAGCAGGTTGATCACCTGTCATTAACATGTTTATTTTATCATGTATATTTCCAACATAATCATTATCATGTAATGCAAATGGTTTTGTCCTATCAACATTGAACTGGCCAGAATTTGGGTATCCAAGTTTTGCCTCTAAACTATTTTTCATATAAAAGTTTTTACCTAATCCTGGGTCACGTCCACGTGTTCTACCAAATATTCCTTTTATAGCCCTAAAGTCAATTGCATGTATTGACTTACCACCCTTTCTTTTAATTCTTGCCTTAAGAATTTGCATGTATGTAAGGGTTTGCCAATTTGGCGTTCTATCTGATGTTGCATTTTTTGTTGCCTTTGCCATTATATCACCAGAAGGGTCATCTACTTCAGCCTCAATTTCACTCATAGCCAACATATTATTTTCTTTTCTAGTTATCCTAGAACCTAGAGACCTTGATAGTAATAAACTCTGTATTCCAAATAATTTATCTAACCAAAATATACCATTTGGACTTATTGCAAATTTACCAACTCTTATAATATCAAATACAAATCTTTCAACAAGTGCAGCTATATCACCAAGTCCTGCAGGAACTTTGTCTGCATCGGCTAATCCAAATCCCCAAGTTTGTGGTTCAGGCTCACCATCAGGAAAAGCTCCACCACTTCTTTGTATACCTCTAAGAATATATGGTTGGTCTGTTATTGCACCCCAAGAAAATTTATTTGGAGAATCCTTTCTTAAATTAAACTTTAAGTATTGTGTTTTTAGTGCACTATCCGATTCCTCTAACATTGCGTATTTTGCAAGAGGGCTATTATCTGGGTCATTGCTACCAAGTAAAACTTTTTCATCATATCTATTTCCACCAGATGCGCCAAATAATTCTTTACTAAATGTTGATATTGGATTTGTACCTTTATAGTAATTTACATGGTCCATTGATGATAATGCATTATCAGTACCTGGATTTGTTAAATATAGCGTTCCACCTTCAGTAGATGATTGTTGTGATTTTACTGCTAGTGGTGATACATCGCTTCCTGCACGAATAGGTACAGTTGCATTATATTGTGAAGTTTGTTCATATGCTGGCGAAAAATTAAAAAACTGTGACGTATTTTCAGAAACTATATTTGTAAGTGTTAAGTTTCCAGTAAACGGGTTGTTTGGTCCACTTGAAAGTATACTATCACCAGGTGCTGGTGTGTCGCCATAAGTTCCATTTACTGAGCTATATGTTGTAACGTTATCCCATATTGTATTTGGTGTTTGAGCCGCTCCTAGTCCTGATATATTTGTACCTGTACTACCAATCCCGTCGTTTGCACCTATTATTCCACTTTCTTGAATACCTTCATCTGGGGATATATCAATATATTGTCCATGTATGTCACGATATTTATCACCACCTATTTGATATATTTGTGTAAACCCATAATCAGTTCCATCTTGGTTTGTTGTTGTTATACTTTGGTCATGTGCCTCAATACCTGCACCAACATTTGTATCACCAAATTCACCATTAACATCTTTGTATTTACTTGATGCATCAAACTGTGGTGTAAATGCTGGGTCTGATGTGTTTGTTGTTGTTATGCTTTGGTCATGTGCATCAATACCAACACCTGGGTCAAGATCCATGTATTCACCATTAATAGTAGAATATTTTAATAACTGATTGTATTGTGGAAGAAACTCTGATGATATAACATTTGTTTGAGTATTAATATAATTTGTTTCTTCAATACCTGTTCCTGGATTTATATCAGATTTTTCACCGTGTACATCTTTATATTTTGTAATACTATCAAACTGTGGTGTAAACTCATTTGAAGTTACAGATGTATTTGTGTTATCAACATTTGTTTCCTCAATACCTGTACCTGGAGATGTGTCTCCTTTTTCTCCATGAATGTCACCATAGGTTTGACCATCTAACTGATAAGTAGTTGGTGCGGTTGGTGTTCCTGAAACATTATGTAGTGATGTTCCATTTGATTCATACCATGCTTTAAGATTTGTATTAGTTGGTACTGGCATTATACTACTCCTCTAGGTGCTAATGATGCATGAACAGTTTCACCAACTTTTTTACCGTCCATATTTAATGTTACAGTTCCTTCTTTGGTTACTCTAATAAGTGCGTGTAGTGCACCCATTAATTCTGCATGTTGTCTATTTCTATCCTTTTCACGTTCGTCTTCTTTTTCTGATTCATCACCAAATATACTACCAACAGCGTCAAATACTTTTCCAGCTCCACCAGCAATACCTTGTGCAAAACTCTTAAATGGATTTTTGGTTGCCATAATATAATCTGCTGGGTCTGTTTGTATCATTGTACCATCACTTGTGATAATACCATCATCCCAGAAAACTAATGTATCAATAATAGAACTACCAACATCCTTTGCACCTTCCCAGGCATTACTTACTAAACTCTTAGCTTTGTCAAATGCTCCTTCAGCCCAACCTGATACACTGTCCCAAACTCCACTTGCCATTCCTTTTACACTATCCCACATATCACCGGCTTTACTAACTATACTATCTAATGAATTTTGCCAAGATTCCGGCATTGCATTATATACTGCCGTTCCTGCATTTTGAATTCCATCCCATGCAGCAGAAGCTGTTCCTGATACAGTATCCCATACTTCTGTTGCTGTTCCTGATACACTGTCCCATACATCAGTTGCAACACCAGATATGCCATCCCAACAGTCACTTGCAAAACCTGTTATAGAATCCCATACTCCACCGGCAAAACTACTTATACTTGACCATACACTACTTGCCATGTCTCCAATTGAATTCCAAGTATTGCTTGCAAATGTTTTAGTATTTTCCCAAGCACTACTTGCAAATCCTTTTGTTTTTTCCCATGCATTACTTGCAAAGTTTTTAGTAGATTCCCATGCACCGCTGGCCCAAGTTGATACACTATCCCAAACTCCACTAGCCCAACCTGATATTGAATCCCATGCACCTTTTGCCCATTCAGCTGCTGCCGCCCACTTTTCAGATGCAAAGTCTCCCATTCTACCCCACCATGTTTTACCATAGTCTTCCTCCATCTCAAGCTTGGTTGCATTTAACTTTTTCTCTTCTTCCTGTCTAAAGACTTTCATTTCTGCTTCTACTTTTTTATTAATGTCTTTCTTTTGTTGTGCAGTTGCATTTTCAAATCCACCTATTTCATCATATAGTTCCTGTTGTAAGTCAATTGCTTTATTCTTTACACGTTCATCAGATGCCATTACTTCCATCATCCATGCTTGTGAAAAACTACCAACTTCTGAACTTACATCTTGTAGACGATTACCAAACTGTCTCATACTAGAAAAATCATCTTGCATTTGTTCGTCTAACTTGTTGATTATACTTTGTTTCATTTCAGCATCTTCAACACCTGAAGTATACAAGTCGTACATTTGTTTTTTGTAGTGAGGGAACTCATCAAAGAATTCTGCCATTGTTCCACCACCATCATCAATAAAGTTTTGTGCTTGTCTTTCTACACGTTCAGCTATTTCTGGTGGAAACATTGCGCCAATAATTTGGGATTCATTATCATTAAAAAATCCAGAGGCCTCTTCCATAGCAGCTTGTTGTTGTGACAGTGCATTGTCTTGTGCATAAACTGCTTCCATATTTGCATTGGATGCCTCATCTAAACTATTCATTAGTTCTTGTACGTGTGGAGGTATTTCTCCATATTGACCAATTAGTCTATCTTCTATATCTGTTCTTGCCTTAAACGCTGCATCTAATTTTTCTGATGCTTTATCAAAACTATTTGCAAATGCATCACTACTACCTATAATTTTACCAGTTAAGTATCCTATACCTGCACCAACACCAGCACCAAGTAATGTACCAACACCTGGAATTACACTACCAATAGCAGCTCCTAGTGCAGCACCTGTTGCAGCTCCTGCAGCACCAGTATTTGCAGCTCCTCTTTGACGACCACTTCTTGATGTTGATGCGTCACTTAAATCTTTTGCAACCATTACACCAGTTGTTATAAGACCTGCTGCTCCACTTAATGCCTTTATTGCACTACCACCACCTAACCTAGCTAGTGTTTTGAATCCACTTTTACCAAATCCCTTTATAATACCACGATTAAGAGTTCTTGTAATATTTTTTGGACTAAATCCTTTTTTAAGATATTTGAATATATCACCTTTCTTTGCACCTCTTATCATATCAGTGAAGTCACCTCCACCACCGCCACTTCCACCAATTGGTGCAGTAACCATTGGATTCATCATTGTACCTTTTTCAAAAAAGTTACTTCTTCCTCCAAACAATACCTTTAATGAATTAAATGCTTTCTTTAATATGTATGCACCAGTTAAAACACCTGCAACTTTAAGAAGTGTTCCACCATTTTTCTCTAAAAAATCAATAACTGTTGGTAAATGTTTAAGAACAAAATTTTGAATGTTCTTTTTAATATTTTCAATCTTTTCTGCTATACCTGAGAATTGACTTGCAATTGCATCTTCTCTCATTTCTTTAGCTTCACTTGCACTTACATTTCCTGCACCTTGTGCTAATGTACCAGTATCTCCAGCCATTTGGTCACCAGCTGCTATTTTTTCTCGTGTCTCTAGTGATTTTTCAAGTTCACCAACTTCTAATCCTGCAGCCTTTGCAATTGCTTCTTTCTGTAGAATATTCATTTTGTTGAATTCTGCTACACCACCTACTTGGTCAAGTATTGCTTTACTTGCACCGGCAGTATCACCTTCTAATGCCAACTGTCTTGCTTTATCAAAATTAAGTTGTTTACCCGTCAACATTTGGGCTTCCATTTGAGCCTCAAGTGAAGATTCAATATCAAGTAAACCTCTAGCCATTTTAGCTTGTTGTGATAGGTTAAGACCAATCTTTTTACCAAGCATTACTTGTTTTTCAAGTTCGCCATTTTCTTTTTGGTACATTGCAAGTACATCATCACCAGCCTTTGCAATCTCTTCTTGTATTTCTGCAATTGTAAAGTTAGTGCCCATTTGCTCATTGAGCATTTTGGTTGTTCTATCAACATGGTCAGCATACTTGTCAAATGACATATTCATTCTGCTGGCATTTTTATACATGGATGCTATTGTGTCAGCACCAAGACCCATGTTTTTATTTAACCTAGCCATTAGGTTGGCTTCTTTAGCTGTAAGTTGTGGAAGGAATCCCATTGACTCTTGTACAGCCGTCATTGATGAAGCAAATGCATCACCGTAATATTTTACACCACTTAAACCTCTTGTTAAATTAGCAACACCTTTTCCACTTAACTTTAGACTTCGTTGAACACCAGTTGCTGCTGAGTCTATTTCATACATTAAGTCACGTGCACGTTGGATTTGTTGAAAGATAAATGAAAAGATTCCACCTATAGCGGCCATTATTAAACCACCAAATACCATCTTAACAACGCTACCCATTCCCTTAAAACCTTTTTTCATTCTTTCTTGTTGAGTCATTGATTTATCAAAGAATGATCCCATTGCCTTTTTAGCATCTTCTGCACCATCTTCAATACTCTGTGCAAGGTTATCACCAATGAACGGAACATTTCTTGCCATATCTGCAAATTTTCCAGATACTTTATCAATATTCATATTCATTCTTTGTTGTGCACGCTCAACTTTCTTTAAGGTCTTTTCGTATTTGTCTGCAAAATTATTTAATTTTTCCTGGTGTTTAACCTCTTTGGCTTTATTCATCACAAGAACTTTAGACAAGTTTTTTGCTTCAGTTGTTCGCTTGTCCATTGCCTCATAAGCTGTTTGCTGTTTAGAATATAGTTGTGATAGCTTCTCTTGTTTAGAAACTAACCCATCCATTATCTCGCTTTGCTCACGAAGACTATCTATGTTTTTTTGTGTAGCCATTGGTTAACCTATTGTTGAAATAATTGTTACTTAATTGATTTTATTTTTTTACCAGTTTTCTTTTGTATCTTTTTTAATAAAGCTTCTGCCTCTGCAATGTCTCTATCTAAATCGGATCTTATTGAACGATATTCGTTTGCGAATTCTGGATTGTCTTTTACAATATTTTTAAGTTCTTTATATGGACCTGCTCCTGCAATGAATGCTATGAATCGTCCTAGTGCTTTACCAATCATGTAAATTCTCCTCTATTAGTGGTATTTATACTCAATTATAAATATCAAGAAGCCGCTAAAAATTAGCGGCCTCCGGTACCAAATGATGGGGGATTAACAACTCCAGATGTTTTATTATTTTTGTCTTTGTTGTTCTTATTAAAGTTCCGGTCAGTTGAAGCTTCGTTCTTTCTTCGGAACCATGCCTCTACTTCATCAGAATAAAAATTTCTTAACCATATTGGTAAATTATAAACTACATCCCATGAAAAACCTGCACCAGTTTCACCCCCAAAAAATACAAGTTGAAATATAGCCTTATGAAGTAATGGTTTATCCTTAGGCGTCAGGCCAAAAAAACGTGATACCAATCGGTATCTCCATCTCCCTCTCCTCGCCAGTTTCATCGCTGATAAACTTAAATGACATATCCACATCTGGCATAATGTCACCTATAAACGTTCTAACTGCTCGGGCGTCTTGAGCAAGTAACATTTCATCGACAAACTTATTAATATAAGGTACGTTTCTTTCACCGTCTACTTCTACAATTAATGTCTTTAATCGAGTACTCAACATTCTATTTGTTGCATCTTGGCCTTTAGACCTTTTCTTAATACCTGCAACTTTACGCTCTAACTTCTTTTCTTCACCATGAGTAATTAACTGTACCTTAATTTTCTTTCCTGCCTTTGGAAGTGTAAATGGGTATTCTCCTACATGTGGATTTTCATGAATTATATCTGCAATTTCTTTATCTGGTAAATTAGATATATCAAATGTTTGTTCTTGCTTTTTACCAGCATCATCTGTTGGGTCTATGATTTCGATAGTATAATCTTTACCATATCCTAATACTCTTGCTGCAACCATAATTGCATTTTTATCACCTACAACTAAATCATTGTAGTTAATAGCTAAACCTTCACCATTACTTATAATCAATTCTTGAAATAATTTATCAAGTACAATTCCTTGTTTAATATATGACTGAGTAGTTAGAATATCTTCCTCTCTCGCTGTCATATATTTCATTTCAATTAAACCTGATGATAATGGGTTATCTTTTGTGTAAACTAAACCTTTACTAGGAAGCTCAATTATTTCCGTTGGAAAATTAACTGGGTCAACTTTTGTTGACGTCTTTTCTACTTGCTTCTTTTCTTGGTATTGTTCTTTGAGTTGTTGTTTCAATTCTGTATTTGAAACTTCAGTTTTTGGTTTCCCCTGTGCTCCAGGATAATCTGGGTCCATACTGCTCATAACTTTTTCTCCTATTTAATAAAACTATTGTTGTTCATTGGTATATATAAATATATTTATAAAACAAAAAAAGTCCCAAAACTGGGACCTTTTCTGAATATTTATTACACAATGATTAGAATTGTAATATTGCGTAGTCGTAAGATAGAGTCATTTCGATTTCTAGTGGTTCGTCAGCCGTCCAATCTAAATCACCAAATGTAGCAGCAGTAATAAATGCACCTTTAAGTGTCCATTCTTCTACTTTGTCACCAACAGGTCCTAATACATGGAATGTAACGTCTTTCTTATAGAAATCGCTATATCCTGCTCTACCTGTTACTGATTCATAGTGTAGTCTTACCCACTCCATTACAGCTTGTGCACCAGATGGTACAATAGGATCATATAGTCCTACAGTAACGTCTTGCCACTCAGATTTACCTGCAATCTTTCTGTAAGTGTTTATGTGGTCTAACTTTTTTGCTTCTGTATTGATACTTGGTCTACTAGCTCTTTTACAGATAAAACTAGGTATACCATCAATTATCATTACAAATCGGTTTTGAACTTTCGGCTGAAAAGCTCTAAACATTATTTCATTTGGGTCGATTAACTCTGCCATTTTATTTTCTCCATTTATTATAAATATCTACCTTCACAGGTTTTTAGTCATTAAACGATGCTCCAGTTGGTAAAATGTTGAAGTCAACAACTATAAATTCTGCTGCTTTCGCAGGTTGAATAAATATTTCACCTTTCATGATATTTCTATCAATCATATCTGGGGTATTGTTTGTTTCGTCCATTACAACTCTAAACGCATATAGTCCTTGGTTTTGTTGTACACTTTCTAGATATGGATTCACTGTACTTAGGAATCTATTTCTTGTTGCTGTAGTGTTATTTTCAAATACTAAGAATCTAGCAGTTGATGCAATGAATTTCTTAAGGTTAATTAATAATCTTCTAACATTTACTCTGTCAAGAGCAGACGCTTTAACCTGTAATGTTTTCTGTCCAAATACAGTTACACCTTGTCCTGGGAACGATGCAATAGGATTAACTCTTCCATCATATAGTTCATCTCTATCTGCATGTGTTAATCTATTGTATACGTCAGTTACAGTTGTAAGTCCACCTCTGTTAAGACCAGCCGGTGCAAACCATTCATGAGCAACTTTGTCATTGAATGAATATACTCCAGGTAGTACTACTGATGGCGGTACAAACTTAAATTGGTTCGTAGCAGCATCTCGTATCTTAACCCATGGGTAGTATGTTGCAGCGTAACTAGTATCATAATTTTCAACTTCACCAGTTATTGATGATATAGAATCAGTTTTAGCTCCTGCATCCATTATATAGAAACAGTCACTTCTTTGTTCTGCAACATCAATTGCTTGTTGAGCAGTTGAAGCGTGTAATCTTGAAATAACACCAGGAGTTACGATCATATTAATATCAAACTCATCTTGGTTACTGATTGCCTTTAATGCTTTCTTATATGATTTAGCACCTGTATCAGTAGCTGATGTAAGATTGAATCCGAATGTATTACCTGCAGTTATATCTCCACCTGCATTTTTCTTAACACCTGGATTCATTCCATTAAATCCTTCTTGGAATGGAACAGCGAACTTTCTTGCGTTAAGTGGTGAAGTAGAACCTGATAATGATAAGCTTGCAGCAGTTGAATGACTAATATGAGAGAAATTAGCAGCAAGGTTAAATATTACATTGTTACCATTTCCTGCATTTGTATCAATTGGGTTTAAGTAATTGATATTGTCATTTGCTGTTAATATATTATCAAAATCAAATCCGTAGTGAACATATGATTGATATGCACCTGCACTATCTATTTGTGTTGTTTTCAACGATGCAGTTGGACATGTTCCAAATGCTGCTGGGGTTGGTTCTTTAACCTTAGCAAATCCAAATGGTACTAATGGTTTAGCAAGACCACCTTCATTTAATCCAGTTGCTGGTGCTAAGTAGATGTATTGGCTTCTATTTGGATAGTCACCAGAAACGGTAATTTTACCATCACCATCTACAGTTATGTTTTGGTCACCAATTACTCTACTAACAAAGTTTGGAGACATTCTATTTAATGTTAAACCAGCAAAAGATTCCAATACTACTGGGTTTTTATCAGTATCATTAAAGTCTCTAACTGAAAGTGTAAACGTACCATAATCACTATTTGGTACTTCACTTGCAAATTTAACATCTGTAATAGCTATTTTATAAGAACGGTTTGTTGAATCACCATGAGCTCTTGTTTTTACTTGGAATAAATCAGTAGTATTTGTACCATCGATAAATTGTGAAGTAATCATTGGAGTAGCTGCTTGTTTATACGCTGGGCTAGCATCTGTTCCACCATTTCCGTAATCAATAGAACTTGTTACGTATGATACTGATGTTGCCGTTGTATATGAACTTGCTTGATATTCTCTAAAGTTAACTAGTAAGTATCCTGACTTAGCAGATTTAGGTGTATCATCAAATATATTCTCAATGTATGTGTTGTCTGATGTGTTAAACGATGCAGTTACATCTGTTCCAGTTGTATCAGCTGAACCAGATAATCTAAACAGAGTACTTGTTGATGTAGACGTGCCGAATGTTGAAGCATCATAATTACCTGTTGCGTCATTTGCATTGTTTCCTGGATGGATAACTGATACTAATCTTGCACCAGCTCCTGCAGCAGTACCACCTTCTAATGTATCAACTTGAGAAGCGGTTGCTGACATTTTAATTCCTAACGTGTTACCACCAGTACCTGCAGTAGATGCAGTCATATGAACTGAAAATTGTCCAGCTGCTGATGATGTTTGGAAATTAATACCCATTGTTGTTGAGTTAGCATTTAACTCGTTGATGAAGTTTTCAAAAGATGCAGATAGAGCTGCATGACTTACGTCTCCACCAGAGATAAAGAATAGTTTTGTAGTATCTGAATCTTCATCAGTTGCACCTATGTCGGTTGTACCAACAAATTTATAAATTGTACCACCTGAACCAGTAATAAAGAAGTCTGAACCTGAAATACTTCTAAGTGTCAATGACCCAGAAGCAGCAGCTGCCGCATTTCCTGAATCTGATAATTGTATTCCAAGTGGTGTTAGTGTATAACCACCAACATCTAAAACTCTAACGATTGTTACAGTTCCTGCACTTTGCAAATATTCTTTAACTGTGTAGGGTACATATGACACATCTGTGTCTGTTCCAAATATTCTCTCAAACTCTCCGTAGTTTGAAACTAAAGTTGGTACGAATGCAGGGCCCTTCTCTGTAGGTCCTACTATCGCCGCTCCAATTTCAGACACACCCTGTGGGACAAATGAGAGGTCCTTTTCTAAGGTAAATACACCAGGACTAACTATTTTTTCGGCCATCTATTTTCTCCATAAATTAATTTAACTCAACACATTGTTTTTGTGCTAATAATTACATATATAAATATAAACTCAGAAACCGAAAGACCAAGTTTTACTGCTTTTTTAATGGGTTAAATTCACCAGTTTGTATATCTAATGAACCTGCTCCATATTTCGTGTTTAATTCAGCTGCAAAAGTTTGCTCTTCCTTTTTTAGTTCTTTAACCGAGTTTGTAATATTTGATTCTTTAATTTCAAAATCTATTTGTTGGGCTCTTACTTGTCCCAGTTGAAAAACTAATTCTTGGTATCTATTTCTTATATCTTTTAATTTGTCAATCTCATCTGTTGTAAACTTGATATTGTCGACTTTTTCTGTCGTTTCTGCCATAACATTTCTCCTTTTAATATAAATAAGTTAACAATAATAAATATCTAAAACTTTTTCTAAAATGTGATTATTTTTTGCCACGAAGCCTTCTAGATGAAATTCCTCTAAGCTCATCTGATGGTGATGCATCGGATTCTGGAATTATTGGTCGACCAACGCTATCAGGGTTTTCTAACGGATCACCACCCATTAAATTTGCTATGTCTCCAGATACAGTTTCATTTCCAAATGTAACTTTTGCAGATGTAAATACTTTTTGACTTGATTCTTTAAGTTTTTTCTGTAGCGCATCTGGTATAATATATCCAAACATATTTATTGAAAATGAACTTCTTACTGTTCTATCACCACCTTGTACCAAATCAGTTACGCCGTCAAACGAATCAATTTTTGAAGAGAACTTAAATCTTTCAGGGTCACCCCAATATGAATCACTTGCATATTCAACAGCCTCAACCACTTTATTTATCTGTTCTATAAATTCACACCATATAATACATTCATATGTTAAATTAACATAAGATGGTACAACTACTTTATGTAATTCTTTTTTTGGTTTTTGACCAATCAGTGCAGAAAAATTATCATATTTATTTATTTGTGTATTTCTATTTTCAAATGTATAATACAAATTGTTATTTGCATGGTCAAAATGTCTAGAATAATTTCTATTCTTTTCAATACCCGTTCTCTTATACATTATTAATGGAAGTTGTATTCTACCTTTTTTATCACGATAGAAACCTGATTTTTGAGCAGCCTTCCATCTTTGAGGAGAACCATAAATTACAGGTACAGGTACAACATTGTCATTACTATCTGTAACTTGTGGCATTATTACATTATCAAAATAATATTTTATTGTTTCATCTATCTGATACAATCCCATATCAAAGTTTTGGACATTGTCATCTCTTTTGACTTGTTCTGCCCTATTTACAGTTTTAGAAACTGCTTGCTTTGGTATAGGTTTTTTTCTTTGTTCCATTTTTATAGGTTACTTGGTAAGTTATATTTTTCTGAATATCCAGTATTTGTTTGTTCTATTGATAATGCCGTTCTTCTAGTTAAATGCGTTTCACAAATTATTGAAATGCTTGAACCAAATCTATTCTCTATTGCCTTTCCAACAACATCTTTATTTGTATCAGGATTTTTTCCTAAAAAGTAATCACTTTCATTAACAGTATCAACCTCCCAATATGATTCATCCCAATTAAATACATCACCTACTTCTAATACAATATCAGCATCGTTTTGAAGTATATCTTTTAGAAAGTAATACGTTACAGTTTGTGATACATCAAAGCCGGCCAATTCATCTTCTGAAAATTCTGGATTTTCCAAATCTATTAAACATGCTACTCTAACTGCTGATAGGTATACTCTTTTTGTTGCTTCACCATACAGGTTTATTTTTGAATCAGATAACGATGGCTTATAAATGTCTATCTTCAAATCAGAAATGTCATTTATCATTTCCCTATTCAAACTATTAAATAGCTTTATATCCCGTTGTCTTCCAAATAATGCCATACTATTTATCCAATGTAAATTCCATAAGGAAATTTATTTAATGCTTCATTTTGGAACTGTGATATTTCATTTTCACGCTCCATCATATTTCTACGACTAACCGCTTCTAAGTCATCTCTTAGTTGTGTAATTAGTATTTCTTTTTCTGCACTTGCTTCACTTCTTAAGGTATCACCATCTAAACTTACTTCACCTTTTACGCCTGGAAGTGAACTATATTTACCACGTATACTTCCTAGCAATTCTTTTACCAATGATAATGTATATTTTCTTATCCATTGTTTTCCAGAATCATTTATTTGAGAATATATTAAATTGTTATATGGAATATTTGAAAAGTCACTAATTTCAGATTGACCTTGTGAACCTGAAACTGGATTTCTATCTTCTCTTAATATATAATGAAAATGCAATTTGAAATTATTACCAGGTATTGGAAATATTCTTAACTTATTATTTATAAGTTCAAAAGTATATGCAGATTTTCTAATGTGATCATTAAATTCAATTGCTTGTACTCTAAGAAGGTCATCATACATTGGTAACATTAAATAATTGACAGCTGGTGACATATCGCCCCAACTAAATGAATCCAATAACTGTTGGCTTCCCATTCCTGTTCCAATATACGGATCAAAATATTTTGCAATGGCTGGAGCTCCTTGATAAAATACTCTCTTAATTTCCATTGCCTTACCACTATGTGAAACTTCTGCATAAGTATCTAAATCATATACTTGTACATCTTGACTAACATCTATTGAGCCTGACCTCCAATCAATAGTTCCACCAACACCAACCTCTGAACCATACTGTTCAGAAATTCTAATAATATTTTCAGCTGTTGGTTTAATATTTCTTTGAGATAGATTAGACCCAGTGTCTTGTCCTTGCATAACAAATAAATTATTTTTGATGTTCATATAATTTATTTGTGCACCATATTCCGTCACCGCTTCTTCAAAGCATGCATAAAAATTTTCTGCTTGTAGTTCTACATCAACAATTGGGTAACCTAATCTTTTAGCACACCAAGCAGCTGTGTTATCTGCCGATGAAGTAAAAGCCATATCTGAATCATATAATCCAAAAGGTGTACCTCCGGTTGCGAATGATGATGAACCAGGCCATATTTGGGCTGTAGCCATACTAATCTCCTTTATCTATTATAAATAAATATCAAATATAAATATCAATCATGCTTATTTATATGATTTATATACTGATAATATCTCTGTAAGAATTGGGTGCCTATGATTTTCTAATAGTTCTATTGTATGTAAGCCATCAACTGTTGTTATCTTTTTTAGAAAGCTTAAACCGCTATCACCATTCTTCTTAAGGTCAACTTGGTCTGTGTCTCCACAGAACATCATACGGCTATTTATTCCAATCCTTTGTAATATCATTAATGTCTGTTCATGGTCAAGGTTTTGACATTCATCAACAATAACACATGAATCTAAAAATGTTCTACCTCTCATATAACTAACAGGTACAATTTCTATCTGGCCTTTACTTATCATTTGTTCAACTCTTTCCTTTCTCAACAACTGATACATATTTCCATAAATTGGTGCTACCCAGGGTGACATTTTTTCTTCCATGTTTCCAGGTAGGTGACCTAAGTCTTCTTTAGAAATGGTGGGTCTAGTAATAATTATTTTTTTTCTTGATTTACTTAACACTTCGTGTAATGCAATTTGACATGCCAAAAGAGTTTTACCCGACCCAGCCTTTCCAAGTATAACGGAAATTGTGTTTTTGATTATCTCAGCCTTTGCTAGTTTTTGCTCTTCATTTAATGATAAAAGAAATCTATATCCCTTCTTATTATTTTTTGTACCTGCATCTCGTGAAAATGGTTGTGCCATAACAATCTCCTTTACAATAAATATCAACAAAAACAAAAAGGCCCTCAAAAAAGAGGGCCCTTAAGCAATATTAAAAAATCAATCTATTAAAGTTTGTTCAAATCTTTAACATGGATTTTTCCATAGAATTCTGGTCTCACGATTTTCTTAGCGTATCTCGTCATTACACCTTTTCTTGGAGTAAAGTTTTGAGGGTCATACACTAATGGAGTCATGATAAGCGGAATGTACGGAGCATAAACAGCACCAGTTTCAAGGAATTGAGTTCCTCTAAATCCTAACAAGATTGTATTCTCAGTCATGTAAGGGTTTTTGTAAACTGTATATCTGTTGTTTAATGCACCAACTTTTTGAACGCCCATTGCGAATCCTTGTTTACCGATTGCAGTACCATCAGTATCAGCAGCGTATCCTGGAATTGATTCTAGAATAGTTGCTACTTCAGGAGAACATACTACGAAGTTTGCGCCACCACGTAATGTTTTCTGATGTATTTTGTTTGATACTTTTTGGATTTTAGTTCCAAGTGTTTGGAACCAAGTACCTTGTTGGTAAGCTTCAGCGTTAGATGCAGCAACGAATGCCGTTCCTTCAGCGTTTATAGTTTCACCAATTGTAGCTGACCAGTAATCAACAGTTAATGCGTTTTGAATTAACATATCTAAAATTTCTAAGTCAATTTCCATAGAAACATACTCAGATAACATAGAAGTTAATTCAGCTTCAGCATCAATACTGTGGTAAGCATTTAAGTCTTGAGCGAACTCAGGAGACCAAACTGCCTTTAATTTTCTAGTCTTAGCAACAATAGCTTCACTTCTTAATTGTACATCGATTTCTGGAATCTGAATATCACCAGCAGCGTCCTTATCAGGGTTACCACCAGTAGTATCTTCAAAGTCACCTCTTGAAGTATCAGCAGGCTGTGCTTTATAGTTTAAGCCTAATGATGAAGAAGCTCCACCAGCACCTGGAGATAAGTTAACGAATAATGATGCAGATACTGCAACGCTATCAGATACATTATCTGTAAGTGTTACTTCGTTTCCAGAAGCATCAGTTAAAAAGTTAAATTGACCAATTGTATCAGCAGCATCAACAGATGAACCAGTTATAGCCCATGATCTTACTGACAATTTGTCAACATTACTTAAGTCACCGATACCAAACGATACTTTAGTTAATTTAATTGGAGCATCACCAGTTTTTGCAACTAATGCAGCAATTGCGCTAGATGCAGAATAGTGATTACCATCAAAGTCAGCTTCTTTCCAAGATGCAGTTGCAAATGTTAAACTATCTCTTGTTGCTGATTTATCTTTGATTGAATATCCATATCTTCCTGCACCGTAAAGACCACCGGCTGGGTCGCCTGATGCAGATGTGTTTCCGAATACATCGGATCCTTTGGTAAATCTATTACCATCGTTGATTCCTTCTGCTGAACCGTATTTGAAATCTAAATAAAATACTAGTCCAGAAGGAAGATTCATTGGCTGTACACTAACAAAATCTTTTGCAGCAATTTCACTAAAGATTCTTCTAACTAGTGGAAGAGCAACACCTGACCATTGTTCAGATGAAGTAGTTGTACCAGTAGATGAGTTTTCATCGATAAGTTGTCTTGCTTGGTTTTCAAGTAAAACAGCCATACCAGTTTTATCGTACTCGTGTCCGATACCCTCTAATAGTCCAGTTTTGTTCCATTTATTAGTAAGATGTTTAGTAGCATCTTGTTGCTTTCTCATTTGAGTGCCAGCTTCATTTAATAAGTTGCCTATATTTGACATTTTTTTTCTCCTTATAGAATGTTAGCTAATTTCTTAAATCTGTTAGATAGCGTTGTTCCCTCACTGATAACAGTCTTAGCAGACTTAGTACCTTTTGTTGGTTTGGACGCAAATCCTTCAGTTACTCTGTTTTTAGTTTTAACTGGACTCTTAAAAGACTCAGCTAAAGTTGTGTAAATTAATTTTACCTCTCTAACGTTAGTTGCTCTATCGAATGTTTCGATAACTTTCATTTTCTGACCTTCAGATAAACCGTTACTTCTAAACAATTTGTTTGAAAATAATAGTTTAGCATTTAGAAGATTTACTTCATTAAGAGTTTTTCTCATTTCACTAATAGTGTTATAAGCCTCTCTTAATTTAGATTCAGGTACCATTTCTTCCATTTCATCAGTTTCATCTTCCATCATTTCGTCATTTTCGTCGTCTTCTTTTAACGCCTTAATAACTTCTTGGATGTCAATGTCTTCTTCCATTTCGTCGGTTTCCTCGTCTTCCATTGCCATTTCATCAGCAGGAACTTCAGTTGGTTCTTCAGCAGGTTCTTCACTAGGAACGTCTTCAGCACTCGGTTCTTCAACCTCCATGTCGTCTTCATCAGTTTCTAATTCTTTAATGATTTCGGCTAATTCGTCGTCATCATCAGTTTCTTCTGCTTCGTAAACTTCTTCAGTTTCATCTTCTTCCATTTCATCGGTTTCAGTTTCCATCATTTCTTCGTCAGTTTCTTCGCCTTCAGTTAAATCATCCTCAACTTCCATTTCATCCATTTCTTCGCCCTCTTCGGCCGTTTCTTTTTTGGTTTCCACGTTATCTGCTAAGTCTGATGAATCTGATGCATCAGCTGACGGTGAACTGTTGTCACCTTTTCCAATTTCAGAAGATCCTACATTCTCTTCCATTTCTTCAGTATCATCATCTTCTTCCATCTCTTCTGAGATTTTCTTAGACAACATACTTTGAAGTTTCGGAGTGAAAGCTTCTTCAAGAGCAAGTTTAGCGTTAGCGATTGCAGTTTCACGAACCGCCTTAGCGTCCGCAATAGCTTCTTTGAGCAAATCACTTTTTGCCATAATTGTTCTCCTTTAATATTTGTTTACAGGAAATATAGTTATTATTGAACTATAATAGAATTAATATAAATAATTTGTGACCACTATATTTGAGGTTGATAGTGTATTATATTTGATAAATATATTTGTATATACTAAAAGTGTGTATTTTTAACTATAAAAATGAAAAAAGGGAGAATAAATCTCCCAATTAACTTATTGTGCTTGTCCGTTCCTAATAACTGTCCAACAAGGATGTTGTTTTTCATACCGCTTTCTATCTCTCTCCCATTTCTTTTGAGCTCTGATAGCTTGCTGTTTTTGTTTACGTTTCTTTGCAGAAGGCTTTTCAAAATATTGTCTCTCCCTCAACTCAGTAAACATTTCAGTATCCTTTAATTGTCTTTTTAGAATCTTTAATGATTTCTCTAATGCTCCGGGTGAAGCATTTGGTACTTTTACGCCATTAGCGCAACCCGGAAGAACAAAGTCTGTTCTCTTTATGTAATTCTTAATTACTTGACCATTTCTAGTCCTTGGTTTGAATTTACTCATACACGTCTATTTTTATTGTTAAAATTTTATTAGTAGTAATATAACAAAAAAATCCTACAATAAAAAATTATTATAGGACTTTTTTAAGTAGCGATGATTTATTTTTTTATAGCGGCTAATTTCTTTAATCTATTTTCTGTTCTCTTAGCAACGTTTCCTAATTTGTGATGTAGGTATTTATCTGACTTATCAGTATCACCATCATTATCAATGTCTTTGTCAGGTAAATCATCAAAATCCATTGCAGCTTCCTTATCATCAATATTGTCAAGCTTTTCTGCAATGTTAAAGTATTTGCCAAGTTTGTATCCCATATCTTCATATAGTGATTCCATTCTTTGTTGCATACCACTCATTTCTTTTGCAGTTTTGTTAAATAACGATAATGATTCACCTAAGCTTTTCATATCACGTTTTACTGAAACACCATCAAACCAATCGGCCGTTTCACCAATTGTAATTTTTTGTGCTTTTTCAACAAGTTCAGTAATAGTTGTTATAGCTTCATTAACTTCAGAAGTTCTATATATTTGTTTTCCAAAATTATTAAATTCTGAAATTGCCTGCATGAATTCTTTCTTTTCTTTTACTGTGAAAGATTCATCTTTTATATTTTCATATAGTTTTTTAAGTTTCATTACATTCTCCAATTAACAGTGGCCACATGTTCCGCCACATTTACACGAGTGTTTTGCATGTTTTATAGAACACTTTCCAGTTGTTTCACAAATGATTTCTCTAATTATATTGTTTATTGAATCAAATCTATCAACAGGAGATGATAGATTTACGGATTCATTCATGGGTTTCATAAATGCTCCGTGGGTTGATGGATTTGATACAAAGTCCCAACATATTAATTCAAAATCGTCTTGTACTTCAACAGTGCCTTCACCAAGTTCCCTAACAGAACCTAAGCCTCTACTACTTATTCCTAACTTAATTCCTGCCTTTAATAGTTCTTTAAGTATTTTTCCACTTGGTGTATCTAATATTTCAACTTTACCAATAACGTCATCGTTTTGAAACCAACAATCTAAAACATTGTGGCTTGCATTTGACAAGTTTACTACAGATGATTCTGGGTGGTCCAATTCTCCGAGTGCACGCCTTTCGGCAACTGGGCCTTTTTTATACTCAGCAACTTCCCTAGCCAAAATATCTTTAGGATATACCCTACCATTTTGGTTTTTGGCGCCTGCTCTTTGTAAAACACCTGTCAATATTACCTTTCCGCCATTCTGTTGTTCAGACTCGGTAATCATTTGTGGTGTTATATCAAAGTTAGTATAATCAACTAGTAAACTTTTCATAAAGCGTCCTTCTTATTGGTTACTAAATCGTTTATATTTATCAGATATTCCTCTATCATCAATTGTTTGTGCTGGGTCATTAACACCAGTTTTACCAGTACTATCTGTAAATGTATCATATCCAATAGTAGTTACTGCAATAGATGCCGTACTTGCTAATCTTGATGATTCTGCTGATGAAGAAACTAATCCTTTATATACATTTGTAACTACAAGAGTTTCACCACGTGAACTAGTCGTTGCAGTAAAGTATGTAGCAGCTGTTGCATTAATAGTGTCAATCATTGCTGTTGCAGCTGATGCAGTTACACTTGGATTGTCAGCAGTTGTATATGAAGAAGTATGTACAGCGTCAAAGTAATCTGCACCTGAGCCATCCTTTCTTTGTAATAAATCTGCATATACTGAAGAATTTCCAGATACTGACGAAGAAACGAATACATATGCGTATCTTTGTCTATTGTGTAAAAATGGTTCACCATCAGTAACAGATTCTAATTCAAAATAGTAATTGTGTAATCCGCCACCTGCAACACCATTTGCATAAACAGGGTCAGCACCTACACCTTCCCATGTAAGGGTTGTTACTTGATTAGTTAGTCCAGTTATTTTTTTCTTGTTTCCAGTTGGTTGTGCAATATTTACATAATTGAAATATTGTTCAGCCATATACTGCTCACGAAGATATTCAGCTTTTGCTTTGTGAATATTATCTTCAGCAAGTTTTGCGTTGTTTGGGAATCTTAGCCATTGATTCCATGTTAAAATTTGTAAAGCCATTTTCATCATCTCCTAAAATTTATATTACAATGTTGTCGGATACGGCGTAGTATCCGGTTCACCTAAAACTGTGTTAATAGTTGTTTGCTCTAATGGGGGATTTGCTTCAACTGTTTCTGTTGCAGGATCACCCATTAAAGGATTAATTGTTGCGTTCTCCAATGGAGGATTCGCTGTTACTGTTTCCGTTGCCGGGTCACCCATTGTAGGTGCAATAGTCATAGTTTCTAATCTTCCACTAATTGTTTGATTATTAACTGTCTCCCCGTTGGCCGGTATTGCCATATCTGCTAGTCCTGGCATGTTATGCTCCCCATACTGCTCTTTTACGATATAAAGAAAAATACACTTCAGCTATTTCTTTTCGAATAAGCTCTCTGATTTTTTTCATATCGGCAGGTGAAATTTCTTCTGATATTTTCATGATGATAAATTCCTTAATCTTGCAGAAATCCTATTCATTCTTTCTGATATCTTTCCTAAATTTTTTCTTGTAGATTTCCAATACTGATTTCCATCCACGCCTGCTTCTGTTTTTAATTTTATATTTCTATTTACTATTCTTTCTATTTGAAGTAATCTTTTTGATACTTCTCTTATAGCACCATTAACTTTTTGCTTTGCATTAAGAGATTCATCTTTTTTATACTTGTTATAGTTAAGACCATAAATTTCCCTAAGAACATCCCCATGAGAAATTTTCTTTTCATCAACAACTTCATACCCAGTACTTGCAGTTGCTGTTTTTTTTCTTTTCTTCTTATCCTTTGGTGTTTTACCACTAAATGCATACGGAGTTTGATAACCAGCCACACCGCCAGTTACACTCATCTCGTCAAGGTCTTCATCCTTTTCCGTTTCTTGAATGTCGTATTCCCCTTCAAGTATTTTTTCAACTAGGGTATCAAACTTTTTTATCAATGACATGTTTACACTCCTGGATAAGTTCATAATATCTTAACAAAGTAACTAAGTGATTTTCCTTAATTACTTTTAATGTTGAAAATGATTTTAATTGATTAACCACTTCATTTAATTTTATCTTAACTACTTTATCACCAATCTTATTTCCAATTCTTGTTAAATCATTTTCAATAATAGGTAATTTAGATTTTACAAATTCAGCTAATACTTTTGTATTTGAAATATTATTAATATATTTCTTTAATATCATTTTTTGAGATTCATTTAATGACTTTCCGTATTTTTCATTAAATTTATCAACTAATATTTTATATGATAAAAGTCTTAACTCTTCATTTTGTTTTGAGTACTCATTTATTAATTCTGTTGGTTGAACTGGTGCATGTTTAACCTTTCCTCTTGTTATATGTTCAAGAATTGTGAAATGGTTATTTACAGAATTAACTGGGTTTATTTTTTTACGACCAGTTTCTTGTTCAAACATTTTATAAATTGTTGCTTGTACTTTATAATCTGGTATTCTTTGGTTAAAGAATGACTTTAAGTCATAATTATTTTTTATTTCTCTAATCAAATTATACTTTTCACCCTTTATGTTTCTGTTACTTAATTTACTTCTTTCAGTAAGTACTGCACTAATAAACCTTTCGGCCTTTGTATCTTTATCAAAAGTTTCTTTAACCAAACCTTGATACAATACTAGTTCCTTTCCTAAAGATGTAGAACCATTGAAGAATTTATTTATCATATTCAATGATTTTGATTTCTTTACACCCTTAAGAGTATCACTTGCAGTTTGTCTTACTAAAAGCTCAAATAAAATTCCAGTATTTTTATATTTACTGTGCTTTATCATTTTTTTCCACTTATAAATTTATACTCATATATAAATATAATGTTACATTCAAACTATTGTAGTTTTTCATCATCAATGATGTTTTTTTCATCCAATAAGCTTGGTTCACTAACATTATTTTCATTATACAATTCACTAATAACTTTTTTCTTACTAAACTTTGCGTCCAATGACTTTTTTATCTCTGTTGACACTGTTCGCCTATCACGATTATTATAATCTTGAGTTAAAGTTTTATTTCCTAATGGGTCTCTACCTCTTGCTGAAGAATCAGTTCCTGGCTTTGGACCTTCTTCAGGTCTTCCTCTAGTTTCTTCTTCTCCGCCAAATATTGCAGTATCACGTGGCTCTAAATTCTTTTCAGGGTCTAGAGTTGCAAGTGTATGTGGAGTACCTAGTGCTTCACCAGACTGTGCTGGGTCATTACCTTCCATCTTTATTTGCTCACGCCTAAATTGTTGTTTTAAGTCGTTTATTACCCGATTCTTTTCAGTACCTGATTCATTACTTGATAGATTAAAAATATTTTTATATATCCAATCTTCTGACATCATATTAATGTCTTTCATAGATGATGCTAAATTTACTTTACTATTCCAAAGTTCAATCTTTTCATTTTCAGCAATCGTTGATGTATTTGTTAATGACAAGTCAAAGTTAACTAAATCAGATTCATGATACCCTTGTGTATATAAATGCACAATTGCAATTTTTGTTAGTTCACTTACTACAATTTTTTGTATTCTTTCAATTGTTCTTGCAAACCTAACATCCTCAGCGGCTAAAGTAGCCTTACCTTCAACGTTTTCATCATAGCCTAAAAATGCTTTTGGTATTTTTAGACCAGCCATCATTTTGTTTCTTAAATATTCAACATCTTCTGTACCATTAAATTCCATTCCACTTAATGATTCTATTTCAGTTCCACTCTGTCCACCTCTAACTGGAAGATAATAGTCCTCAAGCATATTTTGTATATTAAACTTTAAGTTATAATCACCAGTCTTTTCATCAACAAAAGGAGCTTTTTTCATTTTGTTAATTGTTTGTTGCATATAGTTATCAACTTCAGCTGGTGGTATATTTCCTATATCAATCTTAAACACTCTTCTTTCTGGTGCACGCATAATTCTATGAATCAACATTGCATCTTCCATAAGTGTTAGTTGTTTCCATCCCTTTCTTGCAGGTTCTACCATTGACCTTCCATAAGGTAAAAAGTTTGTATCACCGAGTAACCTAAAGTGTGCAACTTCATAGTTTTCTAAATATTCTTTATGAGACATATTTGAACCATAAATTTGACCACCTTGAGATTCGTCAACAACAAACCTAACATATTCTGGTTGATTTGGGTCTACACCTTCTTCACGTATTACATAATAAGAAGACATTGGGTGTACGCCTGTAACACCATACTTTTCTGTTATATCTAATTGTAAATAAAAGTCACCATACTTTACAAGGTTTCTAATCCACGGATGTAGATTAAATTCTATATTCATTACGTCATAAAACAAATTATGAAGTGTTTTCTTTATTGCATCATTTGTTGTATTAATTGTTAGTATATCACCAAATTCATTTTTTACACAACATTCATCAGCATAAATATCTAAAGCAGATGCTATAATTGGATCCATATCCATAGCTTCATAATCATTAAATAATTCTATTCTTAATGCAACATGTCCTTGTCCTGGTTGGTAAACCGAATATGCTGCTGATGGTGAGTGTAATCTATTGTATCTATCAACTAATCTATTACTTTCAAGATTTCCTGATGACTGTATTCTCTGTGTGTCAACGACTTTTAGACCAGTTCCAACCCTACGCATAATTACGCCTGTTGAAAACAGTTTTCTTAATCGTCCAAAAAGAGTTTTGTCTGCCATGTATTTTCTCCTATATAACCTATTTTATTAACCAACTAATATCTTCATCATTACCCTTAATCTTCATTGACCAATCTGTGTTTGGGTTAACAGATGAGTAAACTCCAGTTTTGGATATTGAATTTAATGCCCGCCTATTTAGAGATATACCTTCATTCCTAAGCTTAAGTGCAGTATCTCTTACCCATAAGCCTATTCCTAAAGATATTACCAAATCATCATTATAGCCACTTTGTGCCTCAGCCTTGTGACCATTCCATATAAAAACTAATAGTTCGTCTAATAGTCTTTTTGACCTAACAATGAATGACTTTTCTCTAAAATAAATATCAATCTTCGATATTAAAAGTGGTCTTGTTTTTGCAGATGTTGTAAAACCTGGGGTCATTTGACTTTTGTCTTTTAAGTCATAGCCCTTTGTAAGTTGGGTAGTTGCATCTACTACACCATCTTGTTTATATGTATAATAAAGATTCTTATAATCCCTATCAATTGCACTTTGTATTGAGCCCCAACCAACATTGGCATTTTCAATTACAAGTAATGCATCATTATATTCTGTTGCAACAGCAACTAACATATTTCCAAATTCCTTTGGTGTTAATTGTCCTCGATATTCTGCTACTTGTGAACAGTCATCAATATCTATTACATGAAATGCAGAGTAGTCAGTACCATCACCTCTAGCTACATCGGCTACAACCATATATGATTTACTATAGTTTGGTTGTTCCCAAATCCAATAATTTCCATCAAACCCTCTAGTTTCTATTGGGTCTTGTGCATGTGATTCCCTGTACCACTCAATAAGATTACCATCAACAACAGTATTACCTGAACTAACAAAATCACAATCACATTCTTGTGCTGCCATTTTTGGACCAAGTAATTCATCTTGTTGTTCTCGCCAATCTTTATCACGTTCTGGGTGTAGTGACCAATGAAGTCTAATTGTATTAAATAGGTTTTCACCGGCCTCAGCTTTTGTCCATGTTTTATGAAAAAAGTTTCCAACACCGTTTGGTGTAGATAGTACAATTGCCTTACCACCTGTTGCAAGAGTTTGTTGAGCAGATGCCCATATTTCATCAATCTTGTCAATAAATGCTGCCTCATCCATTACTAGCAATGATAGTGCTTCAGAACGACCTGCATCTCCAGCAGCAGATACTGCTTTTATTTGTGAGCCATTCTTAAATCGTAAACTTAACTTATTATCTTCTGTACATTGACCCTTTAACCAACTTGGTAAAAAGTCATGCATAATTCTAACTTTTGTAACAAGATTTTTTGCTACATCTTGTTTTGTTGCAATAACTAAACAATTAAAGTCTTCATTAAATAACATTGACCATAATGAATATCCTGCAGATAGTGTAGATATACCTAACTGCCTAGACTTCAATATAATATTGTAATCATTTCCTTGAAGTTGTTGTAGTGTCTTTTCCTGAAATGGATATAAATTAAAGTTTATTTTACCACGTGTTGGGTGTTGAATTTGGCAATACTTTCGCATGAAGTGTACGGGGTCAGATGAACACCGCTTATACTCTTCACGAATAATATCTTTTATTGATTTTTTATTGCTCATACATATATAAATATATATGAAAAGGTTAATAAGTTAAAAAAAATGAAATTATTTTTCTAGTTTGAACCCTTTCAACTAGTATTATTTTTTCTTTGTCTTTTCTAATGAACGACCACCAAAATATGCACCAATTACAGTGATAAGTACTAATTGTAAAAGATCTGTCCATTTTTCTTCAACTTCAAATGCTATTGTTCCAGCATCGATGAATATTAACAACATAGTACATACTATTAAAAATATAAGAACCATTGGCCTTACATTTTTTGATAACCAAGAATCAGAATTCATATCTGCATTCCATCTATCTGTAATGTTTTTTTCCATTGCCGCTTCATGGTTGGCAATGAGTTCTTTCATTTTTCTTTTAGCTTCTAATTTTTCTTCTTTGGAAGTTGTTAGATTATCAAGTACACCACCAACTGATTCTACTAGTTCTCCGGCACCACCTGTAAATAATTTACCTAATCCTAAACCCATAACTTACTCTCCTAATTATATTAATGAATCCAATCGTGAAGAACTTAATGTTACCGGTTCGCCAAGAAGTGCGGCTTTGAATTCTTTTTCCGCTACTGACTTTTTAGCCGTTAAATCTCGTAATTGATTTTTATATTGTTCTTTCTTTCTTGGATTTTTTTCAGCAATAAATTTTTTAACAATAGTCTGCATTTTGAGTTCTATTTTTTGATATTCCTCAGTTGCCTTTTGGAATCTTTTAGAAATAGAAGCTTCTTTTATATTGCCGAGTTCTTCAGATACTATTTTTGATATTGCAGACCTTTTCATATTTACCCTACTTTATATTCTTCTTTATCCATTTTGCAATATAACCAATCAACTCTTTTTGTGCTGGTTTAATATCACTTGGCTCTGTCATAGGGCCTCTCTTCCAATCTAACCATGAATCTTTTACTAATGCCAAACCTTTATCAAGGTCTCTCATGATTTCAATGTATTCTTCTTTAAGTTGTTTCTTTGATTCATTTACGTTAGATTCTTTGATATGCTTTTTAACTACTGCTTTCCAATTTCTAAGGTTTGCCCCATTAGGAATTTCTCCAAAGCCTCTAGAATGTAGTGCCTTTACTAAATCTGTAAAACTACCTTTAGTTAGTTTTTTAGCATCTTTTTGTTTCTTCAGAAATTGTTCTATATCAAAAGATAATACTCCAGGAATTGCTTTAAGACCTTTTTCTGCTGATTCATTCATATTTGAATCTTCAGAATAATCAGCCTTTGGTGCATTCTTATTCATTTGGCCAATTTTTTTAAGCTCTCTAACAACTGAAATATATTCCCTATCTTTATTGATTTTAGATAATGCCATTTTCATTTCTTTATATTCTTTTTGAATGCTTCTGGCTTCTTCAACAATTCTATCCAAATAATATTTCTCTTCACTCCATGATTGTTTATCACCGGACTTTAACTTATTTGCTTTATCTTTTTCTGCACCTTTAATAGCAGCATTTTCATTACTCAATATATTTGTTATTGACCTTGTCATATTATTGTATGCATTTTGTAGTATGCTACTTGAACTTCTCCAGCTATCTTTAGCCTTTCCTTTCTTTAACATATCAAGGTCTTTCTTTAATGCATCATTTATCATTTTTTGAGTTGCCTCTACCATTTTCCAAGCTTGGTCAACTGGACTTGATTTAGCCAATCTATCAGTTAGTGCCTTTTCATATCTTGCTTGGTTTTTTCTTTTAATATCTCTAAAGTCCATAAGTGCAGTTGCACCTGCTCTTGCGTCTGACCTACCTTGTCGTTTACCCTTTGCACCACGAGCTTTATCCACATCTATTTGGTATACCTCAACTTTGCCTGGAAGTTTTTTGATAATTTGGTCTGCATTTTTGAATCCCATTACATTAAGTCCTATGTATTCAGGATATGTTCCAGCTGATGCAGCACCAGTTGTTACACCACTTCTTCCAAAATATATTGCCTTACCATTATATGTAGCACTAAGTATTTGACCTTTCTTTATGGTTCTGCCATAATCATATCTACCACTACCACGCACTACCATGTCTTTGGCTGCAAGAAGAAATTCAAAACCTTTTCTTGTCATTCTTCCCGTTGGTCCAGATACCATGTCGTCTGTTACCTTGTCCCACTCAATGCCATACGCCTTTGATGCAGCGCCCCAGAATTTTTTATCGGTTGTATATCTACCACCAGTAATTTTACGATACATATCTGTAATTTTTTTAGAAGCAAATTTTTCTGTTAGTAATGAAGCTACTTGTTCTTTAACTAATTTTTGTAGTGTTTTCTTTTTCATAGTTTTAATTCCAAAATATCAATTTACCGATTATACCAATAAGTGCAATCCATATTGACCATAATACTTTTTGTGTTTTATTTCTAAAGTCTGTGTTTTTATTTACTCTTGCAATTGCACCATCATCTGGTGACAACAATTGCTTTTTTATCATTGACAAATCGGATTGCATTTTTTCTTGATTTGTTTTTACATATTCTAAGTCTTGTTGGACTAGCTTTATGTTTGTGTGCAGATGTTCGTTTGTCAATCTAGGCATTTTTTTACTCCTCAATGTTCTTCTTTGCTTTAGCTATCTTTTTGTCAAATTCTTGTCTTTGTTGTGTTTTACTCTTTCCGCCTGACCAATCTTCAATTGTCCCAGCCTCCGTTACATATTGATTTTTTACATCAGCAGATATAAAATCTTCAAATTCACTAGTTACATCTTTTAGCCAGATTTCACCGTCCTTTTTTATTCTACTAACAACTTCTTTTTCATATGCTCTAACTTCTGTAAGATTTTTAGTCTTAAGTTTTGATTCTTCCTTTTCAACACATGTATGACATTTCTTATTTATGTTCCAAGATGCTTTGTCAATTTCACCTCGCATTCTACTATTACATTCTGGACAAGTTAATGGCATAAACAATAATTTACGGATACTATTTAATTTATTAACAGTTTGTTTTATTCCGTTTTTTATTGTCCATTCTTTTCCACCTTCAGTCCAAACATCACCTTCTGAATGTTCAACTGTTGATGTTACATAACCTGACTGAACTTTAGTTTTTGCATTGTGATTACCCATTACTAGGTTTCTCATTCTCTGCACTTTACTTTCGCTAATAGCCTTTTTCATATTGCCCTATCTTTGTAAATAATATATCTATAAATATAATGTCAAATACTAAAAGCTCATCAATCCAGTGATTTGATTTACTGGTCCAAAGCTTCCTGTTAACTTATATGTTTTTCCTTTATAAATAAAAACTAAACCTTCACTTGGTATGATTGTTTTGAATCCACCAATAGCCTTTATCTTTTCAAGTTGTTGTGTTAATCTATTTAATTTTTTTAGGTCACCGCCTTTTCTAACATCACCAATTGCTTTTGCAACTTGTCTTCTAACATTTTGAACTGCTTTTTCTGGATTTCCGGCTAGAAAGCCTTCTACATTTTTAAGTACCTCAGCACCTAATTCAAAAAACAAAGTTTCAAATGGAAACATATTTTTCTTTACTTGGTCTACATGTTTTTGTTTGTCAATTTCAATAACTTTTGTCAAGATGTCTTTATCTGGAATTGTTTTTGAATTTAACCTAAATGATTTATCAAAAAATGCCCAGCGTTTAACCAAGCCCATCTTTATTGTATTGTCAACTGCACCTAAATTCTTTTCAACATAATCTTCCCACCATGCCTGATGATATTCGCCAAATGTATTACTATTTCCCATATTATATTTTGACATCAATTTATTAAGCTTTCCAATAAAGTATGATTTTTTTGCACCAAAATCTTGATGAGGTTTAACCTTTAATATTTTAGGTCCAATAACACTAAAACTTTTTTGTACATTTTGATTTGTTTGCTTAACCATTCCAGCCAATATTCTTGCACCATCATGTACGGCACCAACTGCACTTCCATTTTTATATTTTAATACATTGTGAAATTGTAAATATGGTGCATCATAATTAATTACATTTGAGGATGCCGGGTACATTATTTCCATATTCACCCAGTTGTTTCCATCATCAAATATTTTCTTTTTTTGTTTATCACTCAATCCACCAATTGCCTTTGATAAATCTCTCATTGCATAATTAAATGCTTTTTCTATATTTCCTCTGCCAGCAAACTTTTTTGCAATTGCTTTAGAATCTTTTCCACCACGCTTTATATCACCAGTATTTCTTGCAGCAACTAATTTATTATTCCAACTAATAAATAAATTTTGACCATCTGTTTTTTCAGTTGCTGATTGTTCTAAATCTATACTTCCTTGAAGTCCTAGTTCAATTATTTTTTTGAAATCACCAAATGTTAAGCCTTTATCATCAAATGGGTGAGACATATGACCGTATGCACCACCTTCTAAAATTAAACCTTCATTAAATATATTTTGTTTTTTAGGTATTCTAATTTTTAATGCAGGTCTTCCATTTATTAATAAGTCACCCTTATCATTCCAAGATATATCTTTAACAACAACTTTTTTATTTTTGAACTTTCCCATCATAACAGTATCACCAACCTCTATTGGTAAATTTATGTTTTCTGTTAAATCATATTTGGTAATGTTTTTTGGTTCGTCTGGACTATCATCTATAAATTTATCTAAACTAATAAAATCAATAAACTTATAACCAACTTGTTGTGCAACAGACGAAATGTGTTCTATGTATTTTTTATATGCAACTTTTCCAACTGAGTCTTTGTAAACATTTGTACCAGTTTGTTGGCCGGGTACACCTGTTGGAAAATATGAAACGGCACCAGTTGGACCATTAGGGTATACAGTGTCATGTTGAAAAAACTCTTCATCACCAACAATATAATTTAATACACTCATACCTAAGCTCTTTGCAATCTCAGCTGTGGATTCCCTATACGCTTTTTGATAGCCATAAAAATATCTTGGTCCATCATCTACATCTGAATTATTATTTGGTGTTGCTGATGTTTCATTAATAAATTTACTAAAATCAAAACTATTTACAAAGCCTTCAACAATCTCATTTAACTTTTCAAGTTTCTTTACAATGAAATCATAATTTTTTGTGTGGCCAAATATTCCCTTAAATACTTTTACTTTATCTTTCTTTTCAAGTGATGTATCGCCTAGAGCTTTACGTATTGCAGTTCCACTCATTTCTCCATAGCCTGGAACACTTAGGGACACATGTGGTGCTATATATGTATATGCGCCATCCTTATATCCGATTTGTGCTTTACCCTTCCAGGGCCTAAAAAACTTGCCTCCTAATCTGCTTGCATCTTTCTTGCCAACAATGAATACGGCAGCTGTTGTTTCTGGGTCATACTTATTTAATATCTCTGTAGCTTGGTATGGATTTTTGACCTGTTTTACCTTTGATATTCCATGAGAGTTTATTATCTTCTTTTTTTCACCAAAAGAAAACGGTGACTTTGGAAGACTAACCTTTCCACTTGTTGCAACCCAAACATCATCAAACTTTGATGTTAGTGCACGGTAGGTTTGTGCATGATGTTTTCCCATTGGTTGAAATCTACCTGGGTAAATTGCAACAACGGTTTTTATATTAGATTGCTCTAAAAGTATTTGTTCAGCTAGCCAGTTTCCTAATTGCATATTGTTTTCCTTAATCCTACTTTATTAATATAAATATTATACTCCATTAAATAATTCAACATTTGCAGAAGCTATTGTATTTATTTCACCAATATCATCAGCGTCAATTCCATTTACATCATGACTATACCCGGAAACTACTTCAACATAATCAATATGAGGTCGGTATGATGTGGTACCAACACTAGTTCCATAAAGTCCTACATCAAAAAATCCGTTTGATGATGGTTCTACAAGTAAGTAATCATATTCATATGAAACTAATACTATATACAAATCGTCTTGTGATGTAATAAGTCCACGGGCTGTTGAATTTAATGTAATTGTAACTGTAGTATTTGTTGAAACGCCAGAAAAGTTAGTTGCATTTGTTCCGTCAATTAAATCTGTAACGTTTCCAGACATAGTGTCACTATTATTGAAACCAGTAATAGAATCAAAATGACCGGTGGAAGAACCATCGGCTTCTCCCCTAACAATGGCCATTTTTGGTAAGTCTGCACTGGCGTGAGAAACTGTGAGTGAAAGCGTTGCTGATGACACAGTACCTGTTATACCTGATGTATCAAATGCTAAAAATCCACGTCTAACTCTAAATGTTCCAGCACCTCTACCTGCATCTTTAATTATTTGAACGGCTGCATTAAATGAGGTTGTAATAGTGCCATTACTAGTTCCTGTAGTTGCAGCTCGTACACCAGCAAAGCTTGTACCATCTGACAATGTTACAGACACTCGCTTAAACGAACTTGCTTGTAACTCCGCCATTAGAACTGTCTCCTTGGTAAGTAATATGTTGTGTGATTAAAATATCCATTTGTTTGTGGTGAAACTGATATTTCTTGATATGTTACATTATGTATGTTGTAATAATTTGTTGCAGAGTTGTTGTTGTTCCACCATGTTACACGAGTACCTGACTTTGTCAAGCTAGCTAGCGATGAACTAAAGTTATTCATGTTTTGGTCACCATAAGTATCATAAAATATACCATCATATGTTGATAGTGAATCTTTAATGTCATACCAACTTGAAGTTACAACTGTAACATTTGATTTTTCATTTGCCCATGCAATTGCTTTAGGAATTATATCTGGATGGTTTTCAATTATTGTGTGAGAAGAGATTGAATGAGAATGCATATAGCCAGCAGATATGCCCATACCAAAACCTACTTCCAATATATCACCTCCACCTTCACAAACATAGGCAGCTGATGCTGACATCAATGAGTCTTCCCAATCCATCATTACTTCAAATGTTGATGTACCATCAGAATAATAAATCTTATCGGACTCAAATGTAAGAGGAGCTTCAAGATAATTCATGATTATGACCTCTTAACAAATGAATTGTCTGGATTAAAGTATATTGTTGAACCACTCATTACATATCCAATTATTCTTGCAATATCAGAAGCGTCGGATGGTGGTGCAACTGATGCGGAGCCGTTGTCACCTAACCATAATGGCCCACCAAAATGTTGGTCATATGTTGTATGTGTTTTGATTACTCCTCTCATTAACAATCCATCATTTTGTGAACCGCCAAAACCAATACCCATAAATAGTGAACCTGTTGAAGTTACACTGTCTTTGTCTGCAAGTCCAATATTTCCATTACTTAAGAATGTATAGATTGCACCTGGTATTGTTTGTACATTTGATACGTGTCTAATAATATCACCTTGTGCGTCCATACCTACTTGTGTATGGTTTAAGTAATCCATATCACGCTTACCAATCATTGATGAACCTGAAACATTAAAGTTTAATCTTGAGCCTGAGGTGACAGCTTGTCCTATTGAAACTTTAGTATGTATACCATGCCTATGATCCGTATTATCATCTGGAAATATTGATGACGTTATGATTAAACCTGTTGCAACCGCTGATGTACTCCCTGGTTGAATTGAGATTCCTATACCTTCACTGTGTTGTCCAATTGACCCTCCTAGATTAGCGGTTGAGGCAGATGTAATAAATGCAATACCATTGTCACCTGAATCAAGATATAATTGATTTGCCTCTACTGTTCCACTTGCACTTATACGACTTGATGCAGTTATTGCACCATAGAAAAATGCTGGGTTGGCACTTTTTCCAAATGAGATAGGTGTGTTGTTTTGAAAGCCAATACGAACCTCAGATGTTGTACCATAACCAATATTAAATCCATTTGAAACAAATCTTTCTGATTCTATTTTTCCACTTGCACTTATAGTTCCACTTGCACTTATATTACCTGTTAATCTAAGTTCAATCCCTTCTACTACGGCCGTTTTGAGTTGTAATGAATCTAATTGTCCACCATCACTTTTTTGGATAGCTGCATTATTTGCAGATGCATCATAAAATCTTGCAGTTGGTGTATAAAATCCTCTTCCTTCTATATCTCCACTTGCACTTATATCACCTGATGCTGTTATCTTACCAGTGACTTGAACGGTTTTAGTTTCCAATTCACCCATTCTTACTGGTTTTCTATCTGTACCATCTGATGTATCAAATGAAAATCCTGTACTATCGTCAACCTTTAATTGACCAATTTTACTACCAGCACTTCTAAATTCAATTGTATCACCTTCAGTTACAATATGTGCAAATGAACCTGTTGATGTTGCACTACCACTTATGTCACCTGATATTGTAATGCTACCATTTTCAATTGTAACATCAGAACCTATTGACCTGATTCTACCATGAACTGTTAGATTTCCACCAAGAGTGTGATCACCAGTACCACTCATTGAAATTTGACCTGAACCAGTTATGTTTCTATTTAATTCAATATATGAATTATCAAATGTAGCAGACGTTGTTCCACCATTAACAAAATTAGTTTGATGTAGGGTACTATTAAATGATACGTAGTTATTTGTTGAAGTATCAGCACCAAATTGACTTGCTCTAAATTTATCTGCAAATACAGTTCCTGAAGCACTTATATTACCTGAGGCTGTTATGTTACCCGTAACATCCAATCCACCTGAGCCAGAGATATGGATTCTTTCATCTTCGAAAAGTATCTCAACTAAATCTGTATTATCACTTCCTCTTCTAAATTTGAAATTATTATCATCATCAGATGTTTTTATGTAACCTACAGTACCAGACTGGCCTATAGCTAGCCAATCACTAAAGTTATCATCAGATAATCTTAATTGTGCAAAAGAAGAATTTATATCAACTTGGTCATTTGATCTTATTCCACTTGAACTTATAAATCCACTTGCACTTATATCACCTGATGCTGTTATATTGCTTGTAGTATTTATGTTTCCAGCCACTGATAATTTTGCAGGTATATCGTCACCAGCTTTATAATTAATACCAACATTGCTACTACCACTCTTTATTACAAAATTACCTGATGCATTAAGTGCAGGATTTGTACCCTGTTGAATTACAAAATCATTGTCACCAGCCGTTATGGATGGAAAACCAAGTGACCACCTTAATGTGTCTGCACCTTTGAACTGTATTTGTGAACTATAAGCAAAACTTGAAGCATGAATTTTTAATAGTGCACCTTCATTAGTACCTGTTACCTCATTTTCACCTATTTCAACACCAGTGTATAAATAATCAAAAAATCCTTGAGATGCAGATATATTACCTGATGATGTTATGTTACCACCACTATCTAAAAATAATCCTTTTGAACTATCGGAACCAGTAGTAAAAATATTGACACCACTTGCTAGATATGTGGCGTGATCTGCTCCTATTCTGAGGGCTGAGCCTGAGTTTGCCATTGAAAGTATAGGTTTTCCTGCAGCTGCTCCTACACCAATATGATACCCATCATTTATACCAATAGGTGCATAAAAGTCAGTTGTAAAAATGTCACCACTTGCACTTATATCACCTGAGGCTGTCATGTTTCCTAGCGCATCCATTTTTAGCCCTTCACCTGAACCTGATGAAAATATTGTTACACCTTGACCAGTATATGATGAATGTGCTGCACCTATTATTAACCTACCACTATTTGCATTTATTGTTGGTTTACCAGGTGATAATGCATCTATAAAAATACCAGTTGAGGCAAGTGTTCCAGGCACTCTCAAATTCTCCGCAATAATCTCACTACTTGCACTTATATCTGATGCAGTTATATAACCCTGTCCTGTAACTCTTAAACTACCTGATACTTCTACATAATCTTCAGCTGCATCAGTTTTTAATAATAAATGATTATCACCATGCACTTCAAAATCTATATCAGCAAAGCCTTCATTTATTCTTACTATGTCCTGAGAAGTATCTCGTAATCTTATGTATGAAGTATTGTTAACACGATGATGTACTTGGTCACCATACGTAAAGTCAATACCAGTTGTTGGGTCATCTATATCCCGTAAGAAGTTGGTGCGAATTTCTTGAAATGAACCTGTTGATGTTGCACTACCACTTATGTCACCTGATAATCTAAGACTACCACTTGCAAAAATTTCGTCACCATCATCTGCACCAATTATTAAAAATGTTTTGTTATCGGACCTGACTTGAAAACCGCCATCAGAATGATAAGTTCCTATTGTGAAATCTGGTTCTTCTTGTAGGTTTTGGAATTCAATAAGTTGGTTGTGATTTCCAACTGTTGATAGTCTTAGGTATGTACTACTGCCTGAATTACATAAGTGTGCTATTCTATCAGTAATTGGAACTCCTCCTAGACCAACGTGAAGTTGGCTGGCTTGTATACCACCTGAAGCTGTTACATCAGATTGTAGTAGAATTCTTGAACCGGTAATGGTTGTGTTTTGACCCACTCTTCCAAAAAATGTTGTACCTGCAGCGGCTGCAATAACTTCTCCATTTTTTAGATAATAATTTTTTGCATATATTCCGTCACTTGCACTTATATTACCTGAGGCTGTTATATGACCATTTGAGAGCGCTACTATATTAGAAGTTCCTCCCGGTTGTGATTTTATACTTCCACCTACAGTAAGCATATGATCTGCTAATGGGTCTACAGCATTATGCGGGTTGATAAGTACGTTCTGTCCAGAGCCTGGTTGTATATGTGTAAAGTTTTGTAGTTTAGATGCTACACTTGCACTTATATCTCCTGAGGCTGTTACATGACCAGCTAGATAAGTTGGTTGGCCGACTCTACCTACTACAATTCCATTTGTCCAATCTGTTGATTTACCTATTTGTAATTGTGTTTCACTACCATCAGCGCTTATAATTGGTTTATTAAATAAATGATACTGTGAACTATGAATAAATCCACTTGCACTTATATCAGCTGAAGCTGTTATTGAAGCGCTAAATGTTTTCTTTCCTGAAAAAGTTTGATCTGTTGTTAAATGAGCTGTATCTGCATCTAAATTAGCTGACTCTAATACACCTGTTACATCATTAGCTAAATCTATTAGATTTCTTGTTATTACTTGATTTGATATTGTTATATAATCCGGGGTTCCTGTTAATGTAATATCTCCAGTATTTGTACCACTTAAATTAGAACCAACTATTGTACCACTTGCACTTATGTCACCACTTGCACTTACATCACCTGTTATATCAACACCTTCTGCTGTTGTTTCTAATTTTTTATTGCCGGCATAATATAGTCCAACATTAAATGCTTCAGAATCAGTTTTTAGAAGTACATTTTGATTTTCATCTAACGCTCTAAAGTTAATTGGATTTCCACCGCCATTAACTGTAGCAGTAAAAGGAGCACTATCATCATCATGAACTGCAAAGAATGTCATGCCGCCGGCATCAAATGAAATCTTATTATTAGTAAAGCGGATTGCTGTATTATCATCGCCTTTGTGTTTGATATATTCGGTAACGACTAAGTCTCCACTTGCTGTTATATTACCTGAAGTTAATATATTTTTTACTAATAAATCACCACTTGCACTTATATTACCTGATGCTGTTACATGACCATTTAATCGGATATTTGTGGTTGTATCTTTACCTATAGAAATTCGTTGACCAGTATGAAAACCAATATGTAAAGCATCATAACCAATGTTATTACCATGAAAAGCTAAACTACCGCCATCTGTTTTATATATATCTGATGTTATTGTACCACTTGAACTTATATCACCTGAGGCTGTTATATTTCTCACATCTATGTCAACACCTGGTGTTAGTGCGTCTGCTACCCCTGCATGGGATGAAGATAATTCAAACGTGATTTCATGAGATGCTGATACTGCAAATAATGCATGAGATGCTGTTGCCACTGTATTAGCATTCAACAATACTACAGAACCAGTACCATCATATATGTTTCCATCACCGGTTGTGTGAAGAACTTGTTGAAAAGTATCTGATATATTACTGCCTGATAGATTTGTGGGCATTACCTACATTCCCTATTTTTTTAGTTTTGACAGTACTTTTATAACACCTTCCATTACTTTAGGTTTTACAGATTCGTTTATTGGAAATCTTTTTGTATATACTGCAACTATTTTATTTAGCTTGTTTCTCTTTATTGAAAGATTCTTGATATTAATATCTTCACGAATTAATAACTTCATTATGTTTACTATGTGCTTTCTTTCTGACATTGTAATATCATCTTCAATAAAAATTTCATCGTTAGCTGGTTTATAACCTGTTGTTTTTTCAATTGACTTTTTAAGACTTTTTCTTTGCTTCTTTACATCACCCTTTTTAAGGTATGCTGAATATCCACGAGTTCCTGGTGTATTTGTTGTTGAATTGTTTTCACCTAGAACATTTACTTTCATTTTTGGAGAATCGTCTTTAATTATATTTGATGATTGTGATTTTACCTCAACAGTAATTTGCTTACTACTTTCAACTTTGAATTCGCTTTCCCACGGATTGAAATATGTATCATCTGCTATAACTTCTAATTTTATTTTTCCTTCTGATGTTTCGCCAAGAATTCCTTTTAATTTTTTAACAGGAACTCTACATTTTCCACCTTTTAATATTTCACCCTTAAAAAGTAAATTAACATCTGGCGTCTCAACAATTAATCTTGCCTTTGAATTTTTTAGACTAGCACCTGTTAATTGAATATCACATTCAAAAATTTCAGTTTTATCGGTATACAGCTTATACATTTATATTCTCCAATTGGATTGATTTTTTTACTTCTTCTACAATCATTTCAATATCTTTTACATGTGCAGTTATATTTTTTACTTCTTTTTGTTCATCATACATTTTAATACCTCGTCTTCTCATGACTAATCTAACAAGTCTTTTCTTCTTTTCTTCCTCAGCCTTTTCTACGTATGATTGTACACTACCACCAGGACCGTCCTCAGCAACAGCATCAATAATTTCTTCAATTAAAACTACATCATTCCAGGTAAACTCAAATTGGCCAAACTCGTCGTTGTATGCGTCTTGCTCACTTTTTGCATCATCCCATTTGATGTTTGCATCCTCCCACTTTATTTTTGTCTTATTTGCCATCTATGTTATACCTATTATATAAATATCAAACTTATTACTATTAAAATGATTAGTTAAGCACAATCATTCATTTATCCAGCACTCTCTGATAATGAATATCTTGAACCTTCTGTTATTGGTGAAACTAGGTGTTGTAAATCCCCATTATAAATTATACCACAGCCCTTATCTCGTGGTCCGTAAACTGTAAAGTCACCATAGCTCCTATCTACATAAAGATCACCTCCTTGGTATAAATTAGGGTCTGATAATTGAATACTTGCTAGCCAATGCCTGTTTGGCCATGTGTCATTTTTATCTACATGAGTACTATGCCTGTCACCTACATCATACCTAGCAAGATACGGTGGACCTTCCAGTGAAAAGTCTGAATCAATGACAGTAGCAAACATATTGGTAAATATTTCTTTCATAAATGGAAATGTATCATACGGTACACCAATTACAGATTTAGTTCTATAAGGACATTCTAGTCGAACTATGGATGTAGATGACGTATCCCAATCACCACCATGAGTAACTGTTGTTGTGGATTCTATAGATTCAAACCACTCAAGTAGTTGATTTATCTGAACATCTGTTATTACATTTTCTATAATATAATAATTATCTATTTTGGTATATGACGACATTATGCTATTTCTAATTGTTTGAATTCAACATCAATTTTATTATACAATACATTAAAGTAACCATCATTGTCTAATACAACCGCATCACCTAGATTCATATTTAATAAATCCTGAGCCATTGTACCCTGATATCTTTCAGGTTTTCCAATATAGTTAAATTCATATATTGGAATATTTGATTTAGAATAACCAATGAAATCTATATTTTCTTTTAATCTGATGTCTGACTTTCCACCACCAGAACCACCGCCTAGATTTTGAATTGTAAAAGATTCATTTATAAATGTACCCCAATTTGTTGCATGGTCGTTAAACCCATCATTGAATTTACATTTAATTGTACAACTCTGGTTGGATGATACACTACTCATAGTACAACCTGCGGTATAATCTGATGATATTATAAGTGTATATTTACTTGTATTACTTACCTCTTGCCAAACAAAATTACTAGTAAGACTAGCAATTCTTGAAATAAACTTTGAACCGTATGTTCCAAAATTAACAGTTATTGTATATGATTGTCCTTCATTTGGAGTTGTGTCAGAAATTATTGGTCCAGTAATACTTGCAACATGAAAGTCACTTAGTCTTGTTAGAGTACCTGGACTTCCTGCACCATCCTTTGCCAATGCAGTTTGTGTAGTATTGTTTGCATTTGCATCAACAGCATTTCCTAAAGCTCCTAAAGATAATGTATCCCCAACTGATGGCATTATTTATTCTCCAATTTTTTTATTTGTTGTTTTAGTTCATCAATTTGTTTTTGTTGTTCCTTTATTGCCTCAACCAAATATGGTGCTAACTTTCCATACTCAACTGTTTTCATATCCTTGACGCCTGTGTTCATATCAAAGTCATTTGTTTTTACAATTTCTGGAATTATTGTTTCAACTTCTTGTGCAATGAATCCTATATCTGTTTTGTCATCTTTTTTCCATTCAAACTTTGCACCTTTTAATTTTAATACAGTTGCAAGTGGGTCAATAAGTTTTCTTCTGTTTTTCTTTAATCTTATATCAGATGCAGCAGACACTCCACTATATGCAACGACATCGGCTGCACTAAATATAGTACCCTCATTAAACATTACAGAACCTCTTCCACCTGATGATGCACCTTCACCATAGAACGTAAAGTGATATGTTCCTGTTCCTTCACCTCCATCACTACTTATTTGATTATTGTATGCATAGAAACATGCAGTAGATGAATCATTTTCACCAGATGCTAATTGGTCAATAGTTGCCCTTACACCATGCTTAAATCCTTCAGCATCATTACCAATAGATTCTTGGTGTCCCCAAATAGCTGCAGGTGCCGTTCCAAAGTGAGAAGTATTTGTTGGTAAATCAACCTTTCCTTGGTCATGCCTGTATTCACCAAATATTGCAGATATACCATTGACACCATTAACTGAACCTGTATAATTTGAGTGTAGGTTATCACCAGGATACCTTCTTGCAGAAATAGCCCCTCTAACATGTTGTGCACCTGTTGTACCAACATTACTATTTAGGAAAATCATTGCAGGTCTAAAATCTGAATTACTATTTCCACCCGTTATAATACCACAATCACCAGTCGCTGCTGCACCTGGGGTAAAGTGGATTTCATTTGTCATTTCC